>OLSB01000223.1_pt1 | contig 67815 bp, 66 predicted proteins | sample 1672071 | NCBI WGS metagenome assembly OLSB01 (sample SAMEA3136642, study PRJEB25190) | human gut metagenome | biome: human gut; feature: human-associated habitat; material: faeces | place: Austria | collected 2013
ATATAAATTGTGTAATATCAGTATCTTTCTTTTCAGTATTTTCAATATCTTTTGACAATTGTTCAATCTTAATTTTTAATTCTTGTTGTTCCTTGTCATAATTAAAAGATAAGTTTCTAAATCTATCATCTGTAATCTTTCCAGATACATTATCTTCATAAATATGCATAAATAATTTATCTATTTCAATTAATCTGTTTTTTGCTTTTTCAAGTTCTTTCTTGTTTTTAGAAATATGCTTTAACTCATTTTGTGTAGATTTTGCTAATTGCTCTTTAATAAATAAATCTTCATAATTTTTCATATATGAAATTACTTTTTGTATATTTTCTAAAACAATGTTTTGTAATACTTCATCTGTAATATAATGAGAAGTACATAAAGATGTATCATGTTTATAACTTGAACATCTATAATGGTCTTTATTTTTTAAATCTACAACAGGTGATTGAAAATACATTTTTTTACCACAATCATGACAGAATAGTAATCCTGAAAAAATACTTTTCTTACCTGACCTAGTAGGCTTTTTTCTGTTATTTCTTAATTGTTTTGCAATATTCCAAGTATATTCATCAATAATTGGCTCGTGAGTATTTTTAAATACTTTTCTATCTTCTTTTGGAAGTTTTACTTTAGTTTTATCTTTATAAGAACGAGTAGTACATTTAAAATTTACTGTATCTCCAATATATTCTTGTCTATCTAAGATACCTGCTACCGTTGTTCCACACCATTTACATTGATATTCTTTAGGATTAGTATTTGAGCTTGTACTAATACTTGCGTTATATTCAGATGGAGTTAATATTTTTCTTTCTCTTAAAATTCTAGCAATTTCAAAAGTTCCGTGTCCTTGAATAAATAGATTAAATATTTCTTTTACAACTTCTGCTGTTGGCTCATCTACTAGCCATTTTGTTTTATCATTTTCATCTTTTTTATATCCATAAGGTACATTATTAGCAAGTGAAATACCTGATTCGCCTTTATTTTTTAGAACTGCTCTAACTTTTTGACTTGTATTTTTTGAATGCATTTCATTAAACCAGTCTTGAATAGGCAAGAAGTCATTTAATCCTTTACTACTATCGATATTGTCCATTATTGCAATATATCTAATACCTAGTCTTACAAAATCTTCTTCTAGAAGTTGTCCAACAACAAGTCTATTTCTACCAAGTCTTGAATGATCTTTTACTATAATCGTTCCAATATTTCCTTGTTCTGCAAGTTCCATCATTTGCATAAAAGCAGGTCTTGTGAAATTTGTTCCTGAATATCCATCATCTACAAAAAATTTTATATTTTGAAATTTATTATCTTTTGCATATTTACTTAAAATTGATTTTTGATTTATTATACTATTGCTTTCTCCAGCCATTTCATCATCTCTTGATAAACGGCAGTATAAAGCAGTGATTTTATCGCTTTCTAGCTGTTTCATTATTTTCTCCTTTCTTTGACAGCTTGAAACACGATATAAAATTATAGTTTCTACTTTTGTAGTAGTGATTATAATATACCATATCTCAAGCTAAAAATCTAATAAAATTTTTAATTTCTTAAAATTCCAAAAAGAATTTGTAATATGGTATATTCGGAGTTCTCATTAAAGTAGGTGTTTACTTTATAAGTCTTGCCATTTATTTGTTTTTCAAACTTCAAATTTTTCTCTGGGTATAAACTTTTAAAATATTCTATAAGTTCTTCCTTATTCATTTCTGAAAGTTTATGGTATAGTTCATTTCTAAGATTTTCTAAAAAATTATATTCTTCATTAGTTAGTTTAATTCTATATATTTTTTCATTATCTTGCATCTCTATCAGCCCTCCTTTTCTTGTATTCAGGAGAGTTCTTTAGTTTTTGCCTTTCTAATCTTTCTTTTTCTCTTACTTCTTCACGAGCTTTTCTTTCAGTTTCTAATTTTTCTTGTTCAATTCTTTGTCGTTCTAATTCATCTTGTTTTTCTTTATCAAATAAACTTTTAAAGAAATCAGCAACTCGTTGTGGTGCATGTTTTATAGCATGGAAGTAGTCTTTTGTTTTTTCTAATAAACCATCATATTTTTCAATCCATCTATTTAAGGTGTTTCTTAAATTTTCAATTCTAGTATCTCGTTCATAAATTTCTTTATCTGCTACAATACCTTTTTTAGCATAGTTGACTAAATCCTCATAGTCTTGTGGCTCTAATTCAATTTTTTTAGAGAATCGTTTATGCTTTCCTAAATCTGATACACCTTTAATTTGCTTATCAAATTTCATGATATCATCAAAAGTAGCTTCTTTTTCTTCAATTTTGTTTGATATTTCTTTAAGTCTTTCTTTATCTTTTTTTATTTTATAATCAAGATTTTCAAGATGTTCAGCTGTACTTCCTTTAATACCTCTTACAAAACCCCTATAGCCATTATCAAACATATAATTAAAAAATCTATCTTGTAGGAGGCTATATGATTTAATTAAAATAGGTTTTCCTTTCTCGTCATAAAGAGGAGTACTATTTCCATCAACTGCTTGCTCCGATTTCCATTTTTTACTATGACTTACTTGATTTATCACTTCTTTTGTTTTACCAACTAAAGATTTGTCTTTACATCTTTTTGAATACTTGATTTCTTTCTGTACTACAGGAATAGCTATAACATGAAGATGATAATGATAAATTTCTTTTCCGAATTCTTCTGTAAGTGCAGTATTTAATTCATCAGCATGAAGTACAGCAGTTAAAATGTTTTCTGTTCCCATTTCTTTTTCAGCAAAGTTATATGCTTTTTCATAAAAGCTTTTTGCAAATTCATAACCACCATTTTCTTCAAAATATAGAGAATTAACGTCAAAAACTAATTCATTATATATTTTAGCATTTGCTTTTAAACCTCTTGTAGATATTTGCCCATTTTTAACCATTTCATCAAATTTCTGATTAAGGGTAGTGTCATATCTTTTAAAATAGATATTCATTGGTGTTCTTTCAGCAACTATATTTGTATTAGAATAAGTTGTATTTCTTCTTTCGTCATGTCTTTCAAATTTACTGATATTTTCTTTAGTATGTGTAACAACTCTTGCTACAGAGAAATGTTGTTTTTCCATTTGAAATCCTTTCCGCAGATATACAGGCGGCCGCAGGGAGCAATGTTAGATAACTTTCTAACGAAAGTATCTAACCCACTATGACACTTTCAAACTTCGTTTGCAAAGATGTCGTGGGCTCTGCGAGGCTCACAAAATTACTTGCTAACAAGCAACTAATTTTGCCACTGAAAAATTTTAAGCATATCTGCTAAAAATTTTATCAGCGGTTTTTTATTGTGTTTTTATACAATAAAAAAACTGGCTGGAATGACAAATAAAATTAGCAACATAAATTTTAAAAAATTTTGTTCTAATTTTATCTGCACATCTCCTGTCAGTATTATTTCAATTGGATTAATATTTCTCTTTTATATTTATATATTTAAAATCCACCCTTTTGACATAGCGGAGCGAGTTAAACCCAGAACTACGAAAATAACTTAATACTTTCTGCCAAGTAACTCATTACATGCGTCATTATTAAATTTTTCAGTTACTATATGAATAGTATAGCTACTATATACCATGTTTCAAAAGGAATGTCAACTATATTTACATAAAAAGTTGAAAAACAACGATAAATATGATATAATTAGGCAGAAATACAGCCATGAACATGGTTTGACAATAGTAAGGAGAAGTATTAATGTCGGTATATGAAACAATTCAAGATTTTTTAAAAATAAACAATTATTTACAAGATGAACATATACTTGGAGTTTTATTTTATGGAAGTTATAAACATGGTCTTAATAATCAAAACTCTGATATAGATTTACATATTATATATGATGATTCAAATCCAGAACATTTAATAAGGGGAAACACTTTTGTTAATGGTATACGAATAGAATATTTTGAAAAAACAATAAGCGAGATATACAATAATGTTGAAGAAGGATATACAACACAAGATAATGCAACAGAGTCTATAATAGGAAAAGCAGATATTATATATGAAAAAGATAATAGTATGCAAGATTTGCAAGAATATGTGTTAAATAGATTTAAAAATGGGCTTCCTCCTCTTACTGAAAATGAAGCTAAAGAACAAGTATCTATAATCAATAATAGAATGGAAAAATTGAAGAAATATGCACAAGAAGATAGCTATTTTTTTGAACACTTATATCATTTAACAATTGAAAAAATAAGAAGATTTTATCATAATTTAAATGGTATGCCACGAATAGAAACATATAAAGGTTTTAAATTATATAGAAATAAACAATATCAAGATATGTTTTCAATTCATAATATTCCAGATCAAAGATTTTTAGAGATGTACTTTGAACTTATTCAAAGTCATGAAAAAAGTAAAAACGAAATGTTTGAAAGATTAAAAGAATTTTACGAGTATGCAAAAAGAACAGTAGATTTAGAAGAACATAATTATAGAATTCCAATAAAAAATAAATATGATGATTTAGATATAGCAATAGATAAAGATGTAGATTTAGACGATATTGAAATAGAACACATTCAAATTCCAGAAGAAACATTAAATGCTGTAAGAAAATTTATGGAAGAAATGAATTATATGGATGATGACCATTTTTTAGGAATTATTGTTTATGGAAGTAGTTTAACTGGATTTAATACTGAAATATCAGATATTGATTTACATGTTGTTTTTGATAATAGTGATCCTAGTAGAATGATTAGAGGAGAAAAATTAGTTGATGGTAAAAAAATAGAATATTTTGAAAAACCAATTGATGATGAATATTTAATGGCGGAAAATGAATTTTTAAATCAAAACAATGCTTCATTACCAATATTAGGAAAAGGAGAAATTGTATTTGCAAGAGATGACTCTTTAATTAATCTTCAAAAATATGTACTACATAGATTTCAAGATAAGTTGCCACCACTAAATATTGATGAGGCTAGAGAACAAATATCAATTATAGATAACAAGATACAAAAATTAGAAAATTTACTTAATGAAGATAGTCCATATTTTGACCATTTATATCATATTGTATTGGAAAAAATGAGAAAAATTCATCATCGCATTATTGGAATATCAAAAATTCCAACATCTAAAGTTCATAGAATATATACAGATGAGCCATATAGAAAGTCTACTTACAAAACAAATCCATCACAAGATTTTGTAGAAAACTATTTAAGTTTAATAATACCAGAAAATAATAAAAAACAAATGCTAGAATCTTTAAAATCTTTTTATATTAAGGTTAAACAGAATATAGAATTAGGAGAAGAATATAGAATACCTATCAAAAGCAAAAGGAAATTACATGCATTACAAAGTTTAAATAGAACAGCTTCATCATCTGCAATCGCAAAACTTGATAAAGAAAATGCAACAACTACTACAGATGTAACAGAAGTTGGTCAATTATTTAGTATTTTAAGAAGTAGAGAAACAGAGATTGGGAGAGATGAAAATGATTGATTATAAGAAAAGATTTGTTGAAGTAGACGAGATTATTAAGAATATGCCGAAGGAAGACTTTGATAAAATTCCAAATGATTTAATTAGCATAATAAGGAAAAACAAAGATTCTAATTATGTTTGGAAATATGATAAAAGTAAAAAATTAGCAGACCAAAATCTTTCTAAGGATACTATTGCTATATTGGCATATATTAATACAGAGTTTATTTTGGAAAATAAGCAAAGAATGTTAATGAGAAATATTCATTATTTTAACGAAATGAAAAAAGAAGAATTTAAAAAGAAAAAATTTAATCCCGAAGATATATTTAAATAATATAAGAAATAAAGATATTGAATGATAAAAGTGTGCAGATTAGATTTTCTACACACTTTTTATCTTGCTGTTTCAATTTTTCCTATACATAAATAAATTCATAAAAAATAATTTCTTCAACTCTACTTTTTATAGAGTTCATTCTGCGAACCCACTCTAATTGATTAGTAGCTTTTAATACTTCTGTAATGTTTTCTCTTTCAGCAAATTGTTTCATCAATAAATCAAATCGACTATTTGCAGTTTTATCAATATCTTTTAAGTGTTCTTTTAATTTATTTTCAGACCACAAAATTATGTATTCAGCATGTTTATATTTTTTTAAATAGTTTAATCTCAATCTTCCATACTTACCAAGTTCACTAGAACTAACACTAGCAGTATCTATTAAATTAGGCAAGTAATAATCTCCATGTTTTATATATTCAATTCCTGTTCTTTCATCTATAAATATTTCTTTCATTTTCAAATCCTCCAAAATTTAATTCTACTACCATTAAAACTATAATTTATATCTGTTAGCTATCTATAATAAAGTGTACTTAACTTAAGTCTACTGGGTTAGGAATTTTGTCTTAGGACAAATTCCTGCCTCGTAGCCTTTCTTCAAAATGCTACTTCAGCACAACTTAATCTTCGAAGAATTACTCTTTATTTTCTTCAGAGAATTTCACAGGCTTTACATCAATTTCTACTTGTCCATCTTTTTTATATGTAACTGCCATATCATTTACATCTGGTATAGCATTAAAGTATGGCTCAATATTTTCTATATCTTCTACTTTAAATTCATCATCTCCATCAATATAAATTATTCCAAATCGATATGTTTCCATTTTATTATCTGGATCTAATTTATAATAATCTTCTAATGGGAATACTCTTACAATAGCACTATTGTTTTCAACAAAGTTAAAGTAAAACATTTGCTTTTGTAAGTAATAAGTTGCCTCTGTAAAATGAACATCATAATATTGCTGTAATCTCATTATTATTTCTCCAAATTCTTCTTCTGGCAAATAATTACTAAATCTAACACTTCCTAGTATATTTCCTAATAACATTGGTTTAGTTGTATCAATATAACCTTTATCGTATAATTCTTGGCATGGTTTACAAATTGATTCTCTAAAGTTTATTTGTTTTACAACTACTTCTTTACCAACTAAAGCAAGTTCTATATCATCTACATACCTCATTATTACATCTGCTTGTTCTTCTCTTGTGTGATCTTTCCACATTTTAATTCTTTCTTGATATTCTTTATTAAGCATAAGCTTATTTATATAATCAATATCTCTTTTTAATAAAATATCTTTTGGAGTAAATTTTAATTCTTCTATTGTGTCTGTTTCATTTAGTTTGTTTTCTAATTCAGTTATTGCTTTTTCTACAATATGTTTTTCTTCTTTATATTCTTTTACATCAAATGCACCATTGATATATGCTTTTTTTATTCTTTCTAATTTATTATTTTGATTTATTATTTCCTTTTGTAATTGTTCTTTTGGCTCATCAAATTTTTGCTTTAACATTGGTAAGAAGAATTGATTTACAACTGAATCATATTGCACTAACTCTTCTATAAACTGGCTAAAATAGTCATTTATAGTATTCTCTTTAAATTCAATTTTACAGTCATTACAATAATAGTAATAATATGTGTTATTGTTTTTCTTTGTTGTTGCTTTACCACCTAAAATTCTGTTACATTTAGGACATTTTAGTTTCTGCAAATATAAATATGTTAGAGTTCTTTTATAACTTCTAGAATTTTTCTTTTTCTGCACTTGGCATTCTTCCCACATTTCTTTTGAAATAATTGCTGGTGCAACATTTTCATAGTAGGTTGGATGCTTTGTTCTTTTTCCGTGAATGAAATCTCCTTTATATATTTCATTTTCTAAAATAGAAAGTATGGTTGCATCTCTCCAATTTTCTCTACCTAGAACTTTTTCACTATTGAATAAATTACTTATTTTTTGATATGAATAACCTTCATAATATAAATTAAATATTCTTACTACTACATCTTTTGTAGAATAATCTATTACTAGTTTTTTATCTTCTCTTTTATACCCTAATGGTTCTTTATGTGGTATATGTCCTTGTTTTATTGCTCCTGCCATTCCTATTTTTGTTCTTTCACTAGTTCTTTCTATTTCATTTTGGCTTACACTCATAAGTAGTCTTGAAATCATTTTTCCATTTGCTGTTGTAGTATTTACTTCATCATTTGCACAATCTAAATATGCATCATTTTCATCTAAAAAGGTTATTAGATTTTCCCAATCATAAATACTTCTTGTTATTCTATCTAGCTTTAAAGCAATTATTGTATTTATCTTTTTAGATTTAATATCTTCTTTTAATCTTTCAAACTCTGGTCTATGATTACCAGTCTTTGCACTAATTCCTGCATCTTGATAATAGTCTATAATTTCATATCCTTTAAATTTGCAAAAAGCTTCTAATCTTTCTTTTTGCTCTGGTAGGCTAAAGCCTTCTCGAGCTTGATCTTCTGTTGATACTCTCATATACAAGCCACATTTTTTCTTATCTTCCTTCAATTCGCCAAACCTCCTTAACAAAAAAGAGACATCAAAAGTACATATTAGTACATTTGACATCTCTTGAATTTATTTATCCCAAAATATAGTTTTCTAAAAATCATATCACCAACTCCTGTTTTGTGATAAACATAAATGGTTTACAATGAGTATTATATCACAATTTTCAGAAATGTCAATTATTTACAAATTACATACTTTTTAAGTATTCTTCTAATTCAGATAGTTTTATCTTTTTTGCAAGATTAGAAATATACACATCATTAGAATAATTAAATATTAAAAATGTAGTATTCTTTATAATTACTCTATGAGGCTCTATATAGGAAAGGTTTGTTTTTTCTATTTTTCTAATACTACCATTAAGAAATATAGGCTTTACTTTAGCAAACTGACATATAAACTCTAACCTCTGTTTTAGACTTTCCTCAAATTGCAATTTTTCCTTAATTATCTTCATATCAAACACCATCCTTTCTGGATGATATTTTGCAATAAAAAAAATACCATCCTTTTCAGAATGATATTCATATCTCCGTTCTAGTTCGAACAGATTTAACAATGGTTGGGCTGGCTAGATTCGAACTAGCGCATGCCAGAGTCAAAGTCTGGTGCCTTACCGCTTGGCTACAGCCCATTATACTGGGGTGGAAGATGGGACTCGAACCCACGGCCTCTAGTGCCACAAACTAGCGCTCTAACCAACTGAGCTACATCCACCATATGCATTTTTTCAAATGCATATATAATTTTAAACTATTTTTTTAGTATTGTCAACATTTTCTTTAACTTTTTATTATAAGTTTAATACATTCCTTCCATTCCTGATGGCTCATTATGTCCACAATTGCATTCTTTTTCTTCCTTTTTATCTGTTACTATACTTTCTGTCGTTAATATCATTGAAGCAACTGAAACTGCATTTTGAAGTGCACTACGAGATACCTTAGTTGGATCAACAATTCCAGCTTTTTTCATGTCTACATATTCTTCTGTTGCTGCATTAAATCCTATTCCAGTTTCTCTTTTCTTTACTTCATTTACTATTATTGCAGGCTCTAATCCAGCATTTATGCTTATTTGTCTTATTGGTTCTTCTAATGCTCTTAATATGATCTTTCCACCTATTCTTTCGTCTGCATCTAACCTTTCAACTGCTTTTTCAACTTTTGGCATTACATTAATATATGCTGTTCCACCACCAGCTACAATACCTTCTTCAACTGCTGCTTTTGTCGCAGATAAAGCATCTTCTATTCTTAATTTTTTCTCTTTCATTTCTATTTCTGTTGCAGCACCTACACCTATTACTGCTACGCCACCTGCTATTTTAGCTAATCTTTCTTGCAAATTTTCTTTTTCAAATTCACTTTTTTCTTCATTTAATTGTGCTCTTATTTGTGCCACTCTATCTGCTATTTGTTGTTTATCTCCCATTCCATCTACTATAATTGTATTTTCTTTTTGTACTTTAATTTGCTTTGCTCTACCTAATTGTTCTACTTTTGTATCTTTTAGTTCTAATCCTAAATCAGATGTTATAACTTCTCCACCTGTTAATATAGCAATATCTTGCAACATTGCTTTTCTTTTATCTCCATATCCAGGAGCTTTAACTGCTACAACATTTATTACACCTCTTAATTTGTTTAAAATCAATGTAGATAAAGCTTCTCCCTCTATATCATCACATATTATTACTAATTTACCAGATTGTTGCATTAATGCTTCTAATAATGGTAATATTTCTTGAATATTGCTTATTTTTTTGTCTGTTATTAATATGTATGGATTATCTATAACTGCCTCCATTTTTTCTGTGTCTGTTACCATATATGGAGACACATAACCTTTGTCAAATTGCATACCTTCTACAACATTCAACTCTGTATTTGAAGTTTTTGATTCTTCTATTGTAATAACCCCATCTTTTGAAACTTTTTCCATTGCATCTGAGATTAGTTCTCCTATTTCTCTATTATTTGCAGATATGCTTGCAACTCTTGCAATATCTTCTTTGCCATTTACTACTGAACTAATTTCTTTTAATCCATCTACTGCAACTTTTACAGCTTTATCCATTCCTCTTTTTATTGCCATTGGATCTCCACCTGCTGCAACGTTTTTAACACCCTCTCTAATCATGCTTTGAGCAAGTACCATAGCAGTAGTTGTTCCATCTCCTGCAACATCATTTGTTTTTATAGAAACTTCTTTAACCAATCCTGCTCCCATATTTTCAAATGGATCATCAAGTTCTATTTCTTTTGCAATTGTCACACCATCATTTGTAATTAGTGGTGAGCCAAATTTTTTATCTAAAACAACATTTCTTCCTTTTGGTCCAAGTGTTACTTTTACAGTATCTGCAATTTTATTCACACCACTTAATAAACTCTTTCTAGCATCTTCTCCAAATTTAATTTCTTTTGCCATTTTATATTACCTCCTAATTTATATTTTAGATATTAATCATCTGCTTTTTTACTCTACTATTGCTAATATATCTTCTTGTCTTACTATTATAAGTTCTTCTCCTTCGTATTTTATAGTTGTTCCTGCATAGCTGTTTATAACAACCTTGTCTCCTTTTTTTACACACATCTCTTTTCTCTTTCCGTCTTTTTCTTCTCCTGGTCCTACCTCTAAAACGGTCGCAATTTGAGATTTTTCTTGAGCATTTCCTGCTAGAATAATTCCACTTTTAGTTGTTTCTTCTTTTTCTAGCATTTTAATTATAACTCTGTCTCCTAATGGTTTTAACATTAATATTACCTCCTTCAAAATACTTAGTTATATAATATGCTAATTCATATATTGTAATGCCTAACTCTTGTTAAGGTGTGTCCTTACAATGACAGAATATCATAAAAAGAACATCCCAAAACCGTCAAATAAATTAGCAGTCTCTTTTCAAGACTGCTAATAATTTATACCCTTTTTTCTCAATTGTCAATACTTTATTTTAAAATTCACATAACTTTCACAAAATTTGTTTAAAAGGGTGTCCCAAATTGGTAAAACGGGACAATTAGGGACTGTCCCTAATTGAGCATTAGTTGTGGGTCTAGGTATTCGTCATCTTTTATTATTTCAAAATGTAGATGTGGGTCATCTAATACTTCAAATGTGCTTGTTGTTCCTACTGTTCCTATTGTTTGTCCTTGTTCTACATTTTCCCCTACTACTACAAATTCTGTTGATAATAGATTTGCATATACTGTTTTATATCCACTTGTGTGCTCTATTACTATTGTTAATCCATATCGTGGATCATTTTTTATATATTTTACCGTTCCTGCTGCCGATGATTTTACTACTGTTGTTTTGTCTGCTTTTATATCTATACCATAATGTGTAATCCATTCTCCTAAGGTATCTGAATATACTAAATTATTTTTAGCAAATTCTTTTATTATTTCTCCTTCAACTGGCTTTGTAAAGCTAAGTATCTCTGGTTTTGTTTCTTCTGGTTTAGTATTTGTCGTTACTGTTTCTTCTTCTTTTGACGTTTCTTCTTGTTTTTTTATTTCTTCTTTTCTTTCTTCTTGTATTTTTTCTTCTATGTTGCTTGTATTTATTGCTATTTTCTTTGTTTCTTCTTTATTATTTTCCTCTTTTATTTCATCAGCTTTTATTTCTGTCTCCATTTCTGTACTAACTCTCTCCGAATTATATTCGTCTATTATATTGGTGTCAAATTTACTAAGTTGTGTATCTTTTTGCTTGCTATACATAAAAGATGTAATAATAAAGGCTATTAATAATATTGAAAATATACTTCCTGTTATAAATAACATTTTCTTTATATTTGCTTCTCTCATTTTTCTTCCTCCTTAATTATTGTTTTTATAATTATTTACATTATTGAGAAAAATATACAAAAAAATGTTATATGTTTTGTATTTCAACACCTGAATAATAATGTTTTATTATTTCTTCGTAATTTTTTCCTTCCTTTGCCAAGCTATCTGCTCCTGTCTGACTCATTCCTACTCCATGTCCATATCCTATTACTTCAAATTTGATATCATTTTCATTAATTACTATCTTAAAATTTGCAGACTTTAATCCAAATATATTTCTTACTTCTACACCTGACAAATTTAAATTTCCTATTTTTAGATTTTTTACTCTATTTCCTTCTGTATATTCTGTTATTTTTATACAATCCTCTTTGCTAAAATCAATAAAAAAATCACTATGTTTTTCTTTTATTTTATTTTTAAGTTCTTCCTTTGTTATGGTAATTTCTGAACTATATTGACTATATGCATCTTCGCCTGCTGTAGCTACTGTTTGCAAATATGGATAATTGTTTCCTCCCCATACGTTTACTGGTGACTCTGTTGCACCTCCACTATTAGCATGAAAAAATGCATTTATTGGATTTCCATCATATGTTATAATTTTACCTTTAGTTGAATTTACAGCTTCCATAATTTTATTCCAATATTCATTTCTATTTTTTTCGTCCCATTTTTGTAATCTATCTTCTTTTGATATCCATGCCTGACAACAAGTAGAGTTATCACATATGTCAGCTTCTCCATGCTTATTATCATTATTGTTAATTTTGTATATTGTATATGTTCTTGCTGCTACAGCCTGTGCTTTTAAGGCTTCTATCTCAAAACTTGCTGGCATTTCACTTGATACTACCCCATATAAATATTCATCTATTTCAATCTCTTCTATTGAGTTTGTTTTCTCATGTAATAGCTTTATTTTGCTATATTTTGTATAATTATATTCATTATTTTCTTCACTTTTATCTATTTTTTTTCCTTCATCCTCTACAATATTTCCATTAGTTGTTTCTATTTTTCTATTTGTAAAAATAATAGGAATTACCATACAAATAAAAATTAAGAATAACATATATGCTAATATCTTTCTCATAACTCCACTCCTACTTACATATTTTTCTTTTCATTGTTTCGAGTATTTGTTTTTCTAATCTTGATACTTGCACTTGTGTTATTCCTAATACTTTTGCTACTTCTGATTGTGTCTTGTTTTTATAATATCTCAATAAAATTATTTGTTTTTCTCGTTTTCCTAATCCCTCGATTAATTGCTTTATAGCCAATTTATTTATTATCTGACCTTCTTCATCTATGTTTGTACTTAATTTATCTAAAATACTAATTTCATCTCCATCTTTGCAATATGCTGCACTGTGAATTGATTCTACAGGATTAAAGGTCTCCATTGCTAAAGTTATCTCCTCTTTTGAAGTTTTCAGTATTTTAGCGATTTCTTCTATTTTTATGTCCTTTCCATTTTTTTGTATATACTGTTTTTGAACCTCTATTACTTTATATGCTAATTCTTTTATACTTCTACTAACCTTTACTGGTCCATCATCTCTTATAAATCTTTTTATTTCTCCTAATATATATGGAACCGCATATGTAGATAATCTAACCTCAAAACTTGGATCAAACTTTTTTATACACTTTATAAATCCAATTACTGCTATTTGGTATAAATCCTCTACTTCATATCCTCTATCTTTAAACCTATTTATAATACTCCATATAAGTCCTTTATTATTGCTAATTAAACCTTCCATTGCTTTTTCGTCACCATTTTGAGCAGCTATAATGTCTTGTATGTTGTTATCATATTTTTCGTACATAAATGTTTTTATCTTCCTCCCATATTCGTAATTTCCACTCCTTCTTGTTCTGCCTCTTCATCCTTTTTTATTATTTTTTTCATGACTACTTTTGTACCAATTCCTAATACTGATTCAATATGTACCTCATCCATAAAGCTCTCCATAATAGTGAATCCCATACCTGACCTTTCTAAATTTGCTTTTGTAGTATATAATGGCTTTCTTGCAATTTCTATATTTTCTATTCCTTTGCCTGTATCTGCTATTTCTATTTCTATAGTATTCGCGAAAAGCCTTGCAACAATTTTAATAATTCCCTCCTTGTCTTCATATCCATGTATTATGCAATTTGTTACTGCTTCTGAAACAGCAGTTTTTATATCTGCTAACTCTTCTATAGTTGGATCAAGTTGTGATGCGAAAGCTGCAACTGTTATACGTGCAAAAGCCTCATTGTTCGATTTACTTAAAAATTCTAATTTCATTTCATTATCATATAAACTATGCATATACCTCTCCCTCTTCTAATTTTATTATTTTTGTAATCCCACTCATTTCAAAAACTTTTCTTATACTTCTACTTACATTTTTTATTTCTAATTCTCCTCCTAGCATTTTTATAATTTTGTACCTTCCTATTATCATTCCTATTCCTGCACTATCCATAAAAGAAACTTTATCAAAATTAAATATAACTTTTCTAGGCATATATCTGGTAATTTCATTATCTATTTTCCTCCTTAATTTTTCGGTAGTATGATGGTCTATTTCTGCTATTATCTTTACTATCAACAGCTTGTCCTCTTTTATATATTCAAATTCCAAATTTATTCCCCCTTACTTTTTAATTTATTATTATTATACATTCATTTCCATTTTTTTCCTAGAGCGAAACTTTAGAAGTTTTGACGATTTTTGGGAAGTATTCGACATTTTAGAACAACAATAAACTTTGTTCACAGCTTTTTTTCTGTGTAATGCTTATGTAAGCTTTTTATATGCAATAAAAAAAGGGGAATACATTTCCCCTATACGCTTCGTACGAGTACGAGTATTATTCTCCTTATTGTTTCTTTCCGTTGCATGTGACCTTATACCTATGGTCGCTTTTCTACTTTATTTGAATTCAATTAAGAATCCTATATATAGTATAGCGCAATTAACATAATTTAGTAAGTTTTGTCAACCTTTCTTCGACATTTCTTAGCATTTCTTCATATTTAACTAATTTTTCTTTTTCTTCTTCTATTTTATTTTCTGGCGCTTTATTTATAAATCCTGGGTTAGATAACATTTTGGTTGCTCTTTCCACTTCTGCTTCTAATTTTTGTTGCTCATTTTGTAATCTTTTCTGTTCTTCTTCTAAATTTACTAATTCTTCAAATGGAAGATAAGCTTCTAATCCATCATTTAATACAGAAATGGCATTTTGTGGTATATTTTCTTTGTTTTCTTGTACTACTATTTTATCTGCAAATCCTAGTTTTTTTATAAATTCTTGTGAGGAACTAATAATATTTTTATAATCTTTTGTTACAAATATTAACGTAGATTTTTTCGCTGGATGTACATTCATATTAGTTCTTACATTTCTTATTCCTACTATTATTTGTTTTATTTTTTCTATTTGTTCCTCTTCTTGCTCAAAGTTAAATTCTTCTTTATATTCTGGCCATTTTGAAATCATTATGCTTTCATCATAATTATATAATTTTGTATATATTTCCTCCGTTACAAATGGCATAATTGGATGCAATAACTTTAAGCTATCTCCCAAAACTTTATTTAATGTATACTGAGCTGCTTTTCTTGTTTTGCATTCTTTATTATATAATCGAGGTTTTACAATTTCTATATACCAGTCGCAAAATTCTCCCCATATAAAGTCATATGTTTTTTGAACCCATACACCTAGGTCATAATTATCTAAATTGATGGTCGCCTCTTTTATTAATTCATTTAATTTAGATAAAATCCATTTATCCTCATAGCACAAATCTTTTGGTACTGCATTATAATCTATTTCTTCTAAATTTCCTAATACAAATTTAGAAGCATTCCACAATTTATTTGCAAAATTTGCTGCCGATTCTAGTTTTTCCGGCATATATCTTATATCATTTCCTGGTGATATTCCTAAAACTAATGAAAACCTTAATGCATCTGTACCATATTTTTCTATTATTTCTAGTGGATCTATTCCATTTCCTAAACTTTTAGACATTTTTCTGCCCAAACTATCTCTAACAATTCCATGTATAAATACATCTTTAAATGGTACCTGTCCTGTATGCTCTATTGCTGAAAATATCATTCTTGCAACCCAGAAAAATATAATGTCATATCCTGTGACTAATGTTGAAGTTGGGTAAAAATATTTTAAATCTTCTGTTTGTTCTGGCCACCCCAATGTTGAAAAAGGCCAAAGCGCTGAACTAAACCATGTATCTAATGTATCTTCATCTTGTTCAAAATCTGTATTACCACATCTTTCGCACTTTTGTGGAGTATTTTCTGCTACCTCAATATTGTTGCATTTTGTACAGTAATATGCTGGTATTCTATGCCCCCACCAAAGTTGACGTGATATACACCAATCTTGTATATTCTCCATCCAATTATAATATGTTTTATCAAATCTTTCTGGTATAAATCTTGTTTTTCCTTCTTTTACTGCTTCTATTGCTGGTTTAGCTATTGGCTCCATTTTTACAAACCATTGCTCTGAAATCTTTGGTTCTATTGTGTGATGGCATCTGTAGCATTTACCTACATTATGTATATAATCCTCTATTTTAACCAATGCACCAATTTCTTCTAATTTTTTTACTATCTCTTTTCTCGCTTCATATATATCCATACCTTCATATTCTGGTATTAGATTTCCCATCTTCCAATTTTTATCAAATACCTCTATTATCTCTAGATTATGTTTTTTACCTGCTTCATAATCATTTAAATCATGTGCTGGTGTAAGTTTTACTGCACCTGTTCCAAATTCTTTCTCTACAAATTCATCTGCAATTATTGGAATTTCTTTATTCATTATAGGAAGTATTACTGTTTTTCCTATTAATTCCTTATATCTTTCATCCTCTGGGTGAACTGCAACTCCTGTATCCCCTAACATTGTTTCTGGTCTTGTTGTAGCAACAATTATATATTTATTTTCATCTTTTACTTTATATCTAATATACCACAAATGAGTTGGTTCTTCTTCATATTCTACTTCTGCATCTGAAATTGATGTATTACAAAAAGGACACCAGTTTATCATTCTTTTTCCTTTATATATTAATCCTTTTTCATACAACTTTATAAAAACATAATTAACTGCTTTTGATAAACCTTCATCCATTGTAAATCTTTCACGAGACCAATCACATGAACATCCCAACTTCTTTAATTGGTTTAAAATTGTTCCACCATATTCTTTTTTCCAAGCCCAGGCTTTATCCAAAAATTCTTCTCTTGTTAAGTCCTTTTTATCAATCCCTTCTTGTCTTAACTTTTCTACTATTTTTAGTTCAGTTGCTATAGCAGCATGATCTGTTCCTGGAATCCATAAACAGTTATATCCCTTCATCCTTTTATATCTTATTAAAACATCTTGAAGAGTTTCATCTAATGCATGTCCCATATGTAATTTCCCTGTAATATTGGGTGGTGGCATTACTATTGTATATGGTTCTTTTGTTCTATCTTCACTTGGCTTAAAATATTCCTTTTCCTCCCAATTTTTATAAATTTTTTCTTCAAAATCTTTTGGATTAAATTTATCATTTAATTTATGCTCCTTCATATTCTTTTCTCCTTTCTTTATAACAAAAAGCCTCACCCATAAATAAGGGTGAGGCTCTATCTCACGGTACCACCTTAATTTGCAAAACAAGCTTGCATCTTAATTAGCCTTTAACGTTGCCTAAACGAATATACCTACTTAATTTCAATATATTAACTCCAAAGCTACCTTCAATTTCCTTTTCTATATAAGAATTCTCAGCGCATTCATTCTTATTCTCTGTTTAGCAGTAAAACCTACTCTTCTTTTTCAATGTTTTTTCTTGTAATTTTTATTATATATTAACACAATTATAATTTAATTTCAACTGTTTTTTTCAAAGGGTGTCCCAAATTGAGCAAATGGGACAATTAGGGACTGTCCCTAATTGAGCAATGTTGTTACTGCTCCTGATATTGATAATAAAAATCCTACTATTTTTAAACCTAATGTAGCTTCATTTTGGTCTCCGAAGCTGAAGGTTTTTTTAGTTATTTTTCTTGCATCATATATTAGAATTACTCCTACTGATACTAGTGTTAGTCCTATTATTTTTAATATTATTTTCCCCATTTTTTTCTTCCTTTCGTTAAAAAAATTCAACTGTATATTTACATTCAAAGGTTTGTTTTGGTTTTAGCGAAATTAAGTCTTGCTTTTGTGTAAATACTCCTGAACTTTTTACATTATCTGCTGTTGAATACCATGGTTCTATACATATAAATGGTGCATTTGGCTTTGACCATATTGCTAAATATGGGAAATCTGTAAAGTCCATTGTTAATATAGTTTTATTTTGTTCTTTATTTTTTAGACTTACCCTTTTAGATGTAATTCCCTTCATTATTATTGCATCATTCTTAAAAGAATTTTCATCTATTAATATTTTTCTTTTATCTGTTAAAATATCTTTTGCGTACTCTGTACCTATTAGTCCATCCACTAAATACAAAAAGTGTAATTTTTCTTCATCTTCTTCAAATTCTATATAATAATTACCTTTTTTCAGTTGTTCTAAATCAATTTTAAATGCAGGATGCCCTCCTATTCCAAATGGCATATTGGTTATCCCTGTATTTATTACTTTATATATTGTTGTCAATTTATTTCCATCTATTCTATATGTTGCATATAACTCAAAGTCATATGGATATCTTGAAAGTGTGTATTTATTACTTTTTAACATATATGAGTGAAAATTATCTAATTTAGTTAGTGGTTCGAATTCTAAATCTCTTGCAAACCCATGCTGTGGCATTTCATAAGTTCTTCCGCCTATTATAGTTTGATTTTTCTTTAGCTTTCCTACTACTGGAAATAATATTGGTGAATGTCTTTGCCAGTATATTTTTCCGTTTTCATCCACACAATCTTTTCCTTGATGTATTTTTTCTTCTCCATTTAGCTTAAAACTTATTAATTCTCCACCAAATTTCGAGGTTAACATTTGTGCCTGCATTTTTCCACCTCCAAAATTAATTATATATTAATTTCTTTATAATTTTATCATTTTTTAGCAATTTAATCAATAGTTTGGGCTCAAGTTGTTTTACTATAAAACCAGTAATATAAAAGATGCCAGAAAAATTCCAGCATCTTTGGTCATTACACAATTACCGCATACGGTAATTTTATCCTTTGCTCCAAATATGGATACATGGAGTTAAGGAATTCAAAGCCTTTGTAATGCTTTTTTAAAGCTTTTACTGTTTCTAATGCCTGCACAATATTTTCCCTAAATGCTTTCTGCACAAACTTCATATTTCTAAGTATGGCATCAACATCTCTCTTGTCTGGACATATGCTTATGCAACATCCCATAAAATCTGTGAAGAATGCTGTTCGTTCTCCTACATCACAAAACCATTCATACCATTCTGCAGTATCTATGATTCTGGGCTTTTGATCCCTTAGTCTTTTCCAGAAGTTTTGAATATCCTTCTCTCTTTCCTCTCTTATCAGCCTCCTGTATGTATATTCACGTGTAGCCTGCCAATATGCTAAAGCAAATAGCCTAGCCGACTCTTTTGGTTTTTTGTAATTCATTTTATTTAAACCTATGTTAAACCGAATCACTTGTTCACCATCTTCCACTTCAATATTCACACTGTTACAGTATTTACATACCTGTTTTTCATCTACTTTACATAAATACTGCATACCTATTGCCCTTATCTGGTTAAAACTTGAACAATTTTGAAATCGTAAAGTTTGAGTCTTTTGATTCCAAATTACAGCAGGCATAGTTAAGTCAGCATCAAGTAAATCATCCTCTAAATTGATGTCTTCTATATCGAAGTATTCCATGTTTTCACCAATTTCATTGGTGGCTGTTCTCTCTTCTTGCATAATAAATCCTCTTTTCTTATTTTTTCTTTTGTACAAAATAGACCTACGCAAAGGTTATTGCCCGTACTACTATATTTTACACTAATTTACATAAAAAGTCAAGATTGTTGATATGCTAAACTTGTTATGTTATAATAAATTAGTAAATTACTAAAAGGAGCATTTTATGTTAGATAAATTAGAATATTCAGAGATTATTAAATTGATTAGCAATTATTGTAAAACATATATAGGTAAAGAGACTGTTTTAAAATTAAGTCCTTGTTTTGATTCTGATGAAGTTAGCCACTTGCTTGAAGAAACTACAGAAGCAATGGATATTAGTATTAAAAAGTCTAATATCCCTGTTTGTGAAATTCCTAATATTGATATTTGGATTAAACAATTAGAAAGTACCAACGTTTTATCTGCCAAAGCACTAATTGATGTTGCTACTATTTTGAAGGTATCACGTGAATTAAAGGAGTTTTTCTTTAAAGATCCTAGTTTTAATACTAATAGCTTTTCTATTTTATTTGATTATTTTAATTCTTTATATGTTAATAAAAATATTGAAAGCACAATTTTCGAGAAAATATTAGATGAAAATACTATTGCAGACAATGCCTCTCCTAAACTTTCATCTATAAGAAAAAACAAGAAAAAAGCTGAGCAAGCGATTCGAGATAAACTTGATTCTATCATTCATTCTAGTAGTTATTCTAAATATTTAATGGAGCCTATTGTTACCATTAGAAATGATAGATTTGTTATTCCGTTAAAACAAGAATATAGAAACATGATTAAAGGATTTATTCATGATATTTCTAGTAGTGGCTCTACTGTATATATAGAACCTTTGGCAATTTTTGAAATTAATAATGAAATTAATAATCTTAAAATAGAGGAAAATATAGAAATTGAAAAAATATTGCAGAATTTATCTATTTTACTTTATAAATATACAAATGAATTGAAAAATAACGTAATTTTAATTGGTAAATTAGATGTTTTATCTGCCAAAGTTTTATACTCTAAAAGTATTGATGGCATAAAACCAACATTGAATACTCAAAAGTATATAAATTTAATAGCTGCTAGACATCCTTTAATAGATAAAAACAATGTTGTTCCTATTAATATTGCATTAGGGAAAAATTTTAATAGCTTAATAATTACTGGTCCAAATACTGGCGGAAAAACTGTTTCTTTAAAAACTACGGGGCTTCTTCTTTTAATGGCATATACTGGTTTATACATCCCTTGTAATGAAAATAGTTCTATTTGTGTATTCAAAAATATTTTTGCAGATATTGGAGATGAGCAAAGTATTAGTGAATCTTTAAGTACCTTTTCTTCTCATATGACAAATATTATTAATATAACTAACAATGCAAATGAAAATAGCTTAATTCTATTGGACGAACTCGGTTCTGGAACAGATCCTATTGAAGGTGCTAATTTGGCAATAAGTATTCTTAACTATTTTTACAATATGGGTTGTTTGGTCATTTCAACAACACATTACCAAGAGTTAAAGAATTATGCCTTAATTACAGATGGATTTGAAAATGCAAGTTCTGAATTTGATATTGAAAATTTAAGACCAACATATAAGTTGTTAATAGGTATTCCTGGAAAAAGCAATGCTTTTGCTATTAGTCAAAAACTCGGACTAAAGCAAGAAATTTTAGATAATGCTTATTCTTTATTAAAAGATGATAATATTCATATTGAAGATATTTTAAAAAATATTTATGATAATAAAATACAAATAGAATATGAAAAACAGGAAATTGATAAAAATTTAATGCAGATTCAAAATTTAAGAAAAGAATTAGAAAAAGAAAATAAAGATGTTAAGCAAAAGGAACAAGAATTAATTGAAAATGCTGAACTTGAAGCTAGAGAAATTATTCTTACTGCTAAAGATGAAGTTAATGAAATTATAAAAAAGCTAAATAATATTAATGGTGATTTAAAAACTGCTAATAATTTAAGAAACACATTAAATGATAAATTAAAACAATTTGATGTTAAAAAAATTGAAAATGGCAATTTGGAGAAAAAAGATATACAACTTGGTATGTTAGTAGAAGTTATTCCTTTTAATGCAACTGGAACTGTAATTAGTCTTCCTAATAAATCTAATGAAGTTCAGATTCAAATTGGTAATACTAAAATGAATATTAGTTTGTCTAATTTAAATAAAACAAAAAAAACCTTAACAAACGAAAACTTTTCTACTACTAAAGTAAATAGGAATAATGGTTCAAAATCTAAGTACATTTCTCCCGAAATAAATGTTATTGGTCAAAATGTTGATGAGGCTATTTATATTATTGATAAATATTTAGATGATTGTACTATTTCTAATATTTCTCCTATTAGAATAGTACATGGAAAAGGAACTGGCAAATTGCGTGAAGGAATACATGCTTTTTTGAAAAAACATCCACATGTAAAATCATTTAGATTAGGTACATTTGGTGAAGGTGAAATGGGCGTGACTGTAGTGGAATTGACTTAAAGTAAACCACTTTTTGCCATTTACAGTCTTTACTAAAATAATGCTGTCTTACTTTCATATATAAGAAAGGCATTTCGCTAAGTAAGCCTTCGAAGTAAGTGCAAAATACATGCCACTCGCTTTGCTTGGGCAAATTTAGGTAGCCTAACCTTGTTGTAATAGAAATATTTTTTTATTTTTCATAACATTCTCCTTCTTCAATACTTGACATTAATTTCATCAAAGTCAATCCCTTGTGGTCCATTTACATATCTACCTTGTCCTAACTGTGGCATCACAGAATGAGTTAATGTATCTGGATGGGCAAGTCCAAACGCGTGACCTATTTCATGATACACCGTTCCTGTTTTATTAAAGTCTGTTAATGTATCGAATACCGGAGAATTGAGTTCAATTTTGCACCAGTACCATTACTATATACCCACATGTTCATTGAATCATTAATTCTACTGTTATTTATTTTTTTATGACATTCTGTTATTTTTTTATAAATAATATCATTTTATACTTCTTATTATTGTCTATATCATACATGTATATATGTTGTTAATTAAAATTCATTGACAGATTTCGACTTTTTTCTATGTTCTATTACATTATTTATATGCAGGTTCTATTTACCATTTTATTGTATCCAAAAAATCACAGAAGTTTTTTTCCTTCTGTGATTTTTTATGACTCTTTTTAGAATGAATATCCATAATATTGTTGCATTATATAAGAATAATAATCAAAAACGTCTAGTGTTGTTGGCATTCCATAGTCTATACCAAATGTTTCTACTGTTATGCTTTTTATTATTGGTGGTTCTATTGGTTTATCTGATGCTATTGTATTTCCTTCTGAATCTTTTGGTGCCTCTGCATTTTCTTCTAACTCACTATCTCTATATACAACTTTGACATTTGCTATTTTTTCTACTACATCCATGCCTTCTATAACCTTTCCAAATGCTGCATATGTTCCATCTAAGCTTGTATTATTCGCTGTCATTATAAAAAATTGTGAACCTGCTGAATTATACCCTTTTTTTAATATTTCTGTTGATTGGTTTCCATAGCTTGCTCTCGCCATAGATACTACTCCAGTTTCGTGTTTTAATATATTATCATTATAGCCATTTGCAATGAATTCGCCTGGTATACAATATTCTTTGTCTTCTTCCTCTTTTACTTCTTTTAAATCACTTAATTTTGGTGAGCCTGTTCCATCTCCATTTTTAGAACCTCCTTGTATCATAAAGTCTGGTATAGTTCTGTGAAAATTAAGTCCATTGTAATATCCATTATTTGCAAGCTTTATAAAATTTGCAACTGTGTTTGGAGCCATATCTGGATATAACTCCATTTTTATTGTTCCATATCCTTCTACTTCCATTGTAGCTATTGGATTTTGTACTTGTAATGTTGCTTTTTTGTATATTCCATATCCTACGAAACCTATTCCTGCTACCACTAGTAAAATTACTAAAATTAATAAAATTCTAACAAATACTTTCATTTTTTCCTCCTATAAAATTAAATTATCAAAAACAAATTGTTCTTGCATTCTTTTTAATGATTGTTTAATGGTTCTTGCTCTTACTTCTCCTATTCCTTCAACCTCATCAAGTTGTGGAATATCTGCTGCCAATATATGTTGAAAAGATTTAAAAGATTTAACTAAATTATCTACTATATTACTTGGCATTCTTGGTATTTTATTAAGAACTCTGTATCCTCTTGTATAAACACCAACCTCATCATAATTTTCAAAATCTTGATATCCTAATATTTTCGCTATTTTATCTGACTTCATTAAGTCCTCATGGCTTAATTTTTCAATTTCCTCCAATACTTTTTCTGGTAATTTTTTCTTACTTGGAGATATATAATCTTTTATAATTAAAATTTCCTCTTCTTCTAAATCTCCTACTAATTCTTCTAACTGTATTTCTAAAAGTCTTCCTTCTGCACCTAATTCAAATATTGCTCTTTCTACTTCTTCAACCATTTTCCTTACCATTTCTGCTCTTTGTATTGCTATTATTACATTTTCTAAAGTAACAATATCATTAAATTCATATTCATTTAATAAACTTAATTTATTGTCAAACACTTTTTTATATTTTTCCACTGTTTGTAATGCCTGATTAGCTTTTGAAATAACTTTTGCAGTATCTTCTAATACATATCTCTCGTTTCCTTTAAATATTGTTATAATACTTCTTCTTTGAGAAATACTAATTACCAAAGCTCCTGTTTGTTTTGCTGTACGCTCTGCTGTCCTATGTCTAGTTCCAGTTTCTGTTGTTGTAATACTAGAATCTGGAATAAGTTGTGTATTGGCATATAAAATTTTTTTAAAATCTGCACTTAGTACAATAGCTCCATCCATTTTAGCCAATTCGTATAATCTTGATGAAGTATAATCTATATCTAACTTAAAACCCCCATCTACTAAATCTAAAACTTCTTTTGTATCACTTATAACAATTAATGCACCTGTTTTAGCCTTTAATATATTTTCTAAGCCATCTCTAATAGGCGTACCTGGTGCAATAAGCTTTAGAATATCAGTAATCATCTCAACCTCCTTTTTGTCACAATGGGGACGTTCCTTTTTGTGACAATTTGTCACTTTGGGGACACACCTTTATTTTAATCCCACTGCTTTCATCGCCTCATTAATATTTCCAACGCCTATTATATCTAATTTATATTTTTCTTTCAATAGTTTTTTATTACTTTTTGGAATTATACAAGTTTTAAAGCCTAATTTTTCGGCTTCTTTTAATCTTTTATCAATTAAATTTACTGCTCTCACTTCTCCTGTTAATCCAACTTCTCCTATTACTAAAGTTTCCTTTGGAATACTATAATTTTTAAAACTTGATGCGCAAACTAATACAACACCTAAATCTACAGCTGGTTCTATTAACCTTATTCCACTAACTACATTTAAATATATATCTTGAGAACTTAAATTAAATCCTGCTTTTTTTTCAAGCACGGCTACTAAAAGTGTTAATCTATTATAATCTATACCATTTGCTGTTCTTCTTGGCATTCCAAAAACAGTTGGAGTCGTTAATGCTTGAAGCTCTACAAGAAGGGGTCTTGTTCCTTCCATGCTAGCTACAATTATGGATCCTGCTGGATTATCTTCTCTTTCCGAAATTAATATTGATGATGGATTCGTTATTTCTACCATTCCTTCATTTTGCATTTCAAACATTCCAACTTCATTTGTAGAACCAAACCTGTTTTTAACACTTCTTAAAATTCTATAAGAAAAATATCTTTCTCCTTCTAAATATAATACTGTATCTACCATATGCTCTAATACTCTGGGGCCGGCAATATTACCTTCTTTTGTAACATGTCCTATAATTATAGTTGTTATATCATTGCTTTTACATATTCTCATTATTCTAGAAGTTATTTCTCTTACTTGGCTAACTGTACCTGCTGCAGAAGATATATCTTCTGAATACATTGTTTGTATTGAATCTATAATAACTAATTTTGGATTCATTTGTAGTATATTTTCTTGTATAATATCTATATCTGTTTCTCCTAAAAACATAATATCATCATTATTAATATTTAACCTGTCAGCTCTTATTTTTATTTGTTCTGCTGATTCTTCGCCTGAAACATACAGTACTTTGCCATCTCCGGACATTTTATTACAAAGCTGTAAAATTAAAGTCGACTTTCCTATTCCTGGCTCTCCACCTAAAAGTACTAAAGAACCTTTTACTAGCCCTCCTCCCAAAACTCTGTCTAGTTCTCCTATTCCTGTACTTGTTCTAACTTTTTCTTTACCTTCGACATCTTTCAGCATCTTTGGTATAGCATTCTTTTTACTCTTTTCTGTGCTACTTTTAGAATCTTTTACTATTTTTTCTTCATAAAAACTATTCCATTCATTACATGCAGGACATTTTCCCAGCCATTTAGCTGATTCATATCCACAACTGCTACAAACAAATATCATCTTTTCTTTACCCATTTTTCCTCCTTTTGTCACTTTGGGGACGTTCCTTTTTGTGACAATTTGTCACTTTGGGGACACACCTTTTCTGTCCTTATTAATCATTCTATATGCCATTCTTTTGTTTATTCCTACTATTCTACTAATCTGTGCAATATTTGTATAACCATGACTGTAAATTTTATTTACTATTTCACTTATTTTATTTTTGCTATAATTTTGTATTTCTATCACATTTTCTATTTCTAGTACTGTATTTATCATTTTTATAACACTTTCATCTGAAATTGTTTTTTCTAATTCAAATTCTGTCTCATCTGCATATTGCTGAGCTTGACTGTTTGCTTCATTAAATTCTTTAAATAATATCTTTGCTTTTATACTATTCTCATCAAATAGTCTCAATATAAATTCTGTATCTACAATTTTTTTATTTCTAATATATTCATTATAACTACTCCAATTGTATTTATCAAATCTACATATTCCATCTTTCTCTGGATTTTTGTGGATATATCTTTGAAGATTTAATAGATATGTCTCATCTTCTACACATTTGCTCTTAAATCTGTTGTAAAATACATGTCCAATTCTTTCGTATTTTTTATTAAAATACATTGCATAACTAGTAGCAATTCCTTGTATTACTTTCGATAAATTATTTTTTTTGTCATAAATTAACATATGTACATGGTTGTTCATAAGCACATATGCATATATTTCATAATTATAGATTTCTTTTGTTCTTACTACTTCAATAATAAATTTCTTTCTATCTTGGTCATCTAAAAAAATATCCTGACTATTTATTCCTTTAATAATAATGTGATATAAATTTGTAAATGACCTTCTCTCTTTTCTTGCAATTCGGGGCATTAGACACTTCCTTTCTATTTTTTATATTGCCCCCATTAATCCCCTATACTATTCATAACAAAAAATATAACATATATTTTTTTAATATGCTATATTTTTCACTAAATTTTCATATTAAATTGATTAAGGTGTGTCCCCAAAGTGACAAATTGTCACAAAAAGGAACGTCCCCAAAGTGACAAAATGAACATTGCGTGTGACCAGCCTAGTCCTATTACCCAGTTGGGTGTCATTGTTTTGTTGTCTATTTGTTCTGCTAACAGTCCGTGTTCATTGCAACTGTTTACTACAAATCTTATACATTCACTTGCTTCTTCTTTTTTTCCTATTTTATCATAATACATTGCCATCCATAAAGTTGCTATTGGCCATGGATTTTGTCCTTCCATGTAATGGTCTTGTTCAAATCTTAGGTATCCTCCTGTGTATGTTCTTAATGTTAAATTTATTTTTTCTATTGTGTTTTTTATTTTCTTTTCTTCTGGTGCAAATAGTCCAAATGGTTCTACTACTCCTAATATGCTGATATCTGTTTTTTTGTCATTTAAATTTCTTAATAGTGTTTTTGTTGTTTCATCATATAAGTTTTTTGATATATATTTTTTTAATTCTTCTATGTATTTTTTTATTTTTATTTCATTTTTATGTATGTTTTCTAATTTTAGTCTATTATCTGTGTATTGTTCTTTTATATTATCATATATTTCTAGCATGCTGTTAAATGCTCCATAAATACTGGCCAGCGAATATAGATGTACTCCTTCATGCATTTCCCATATATCATAGCTTAATGGTAACTTTTCTCTTCCCTTGGTATGATATGTTTCTTCTATCTCATTTTTTACTATATCGCTTTCATCTCTTGTTCCTAATATATTGTCCATGTAAATATATAAAAATTTCGTTGCACTTTCACATATTTTTAGTGTATCTTTTAAAAATTTCATTTCTTTTGTTTTTTTGTAATGTTCATTTATTCCATACACTACGCTTGCTGTCTCGTCTATTTGATATCCCCAGCATGGTGCTAATTTTCCATCTGTATAGAATCTTTGCTCCCACATTCCATTTTTACTTTGTGTGTTTTTACAAAAAATTTTATAAAATTTTTCTGTTTCTTTAGTCATATTTAATATGTCTAATGCTTTTGTTATAAATACAGCATCTCTTGGCCAACAATATGCATATTTTCCGCATTTAGTAATATTTTCGTCTACTTCTATTGCTGCTGATATTCCTCCTGTTTCTTGGTTCATTAATAATGGAAATAATAATATTGTTCTTTTATATATTTTATTCAGTTTTTTGTTGTATTCTGTGTCTTCCTCTGGCATTTGTAAAGTATTATGGTCTTTAACATATTTCTTCCAGTATTTTTTTACTAATGTTTCTTCTTTTTGTGCATCTAGCTTTTTTATTGATTTTAATTTTTCTTGTAAGTCTATTTCTTTTTTGTTTTCTATTATTGATACATAAATAATTATTTCTTTTGTTTCATTTGGTTTTAAATTGCCTATATTATAGCTTATGCTAGAGTCTGAAGACATCCCTATATAATCTTTATCTGCTATTTTTCCACTATTTATATTATTTTGTGTATCATTTAGTTGATAACTTAACAATTCTTTATTAGAAAATACACAAAATGCTGTATTATGTGTATATTGAATTAATGTATTGTCTTTTACTATAGAACCCACCATATTATTATAATCTGACAATAATTTAGAATGTATTAAAAAATTTATATTTAATTCTATAGAATTCTTATTTTCAAATATATATTTTTTTATTAATACACTGTCTTTTAGTAATACAAAATCTGTTTGTTTTATTTTTAGATTAAAATATGTGTTTAGTATCTCTGTATTTAAAATATTTGTATCTTCTGTATAATATTGATTATATATGTTATTTATATCATTGTGTAGATAAACAATTCCAGAATCATTTATTTTAATACCTGTCTCAAAATAATCTATAAATTGCATATAATCTGGTGAAGGATATATCATTCTTAATAATTCGCCATTTTTACTATAACTGGCTGTAATGTTTTTTCCCCCTATTATAGCATCATTATAATATTTATTTTTCATTCGTATTGTCCCCTTTAACTTTTTTCAACTATTTTAACTATTTGATTTTCTAGTTCTTTTAATTTTTCTGCAAGCTCAGTTATATCTTCTTCTTTTCTATCTTCTGATAGATAACCTTCTTTTACTATATCTTCCATATCTTCAATTTCTTCTTTTAATGTTCTCATTCTTTCTAATATTTCTAATCTTACAAATTTTCTTTCATTTGGCAATTCTATTCTATTTGTCATGCTTACTTTTTCTTTAAGCTCATATGTTTCTCCATATTCTGGAATAGTTACAGGTATATTTAGCTCTTCTAAAATTTTATTTTTTAAAGTCAATTGTCCTTCTGGTTCTCCATGTACTAAAAAGATGTGTTTTGGTTTATTTATATATGAATAGATAAAATTCATTAACCATTCTTGGTCAGCATGTCCAGAATATCCTTCTATATATTCTATTCTTGCATTTACTGCAATTTCTTCTCCAAATATTTTAACTGTTTTAGCACCATCTACAATTTTCCTTCCTAATGTTCCTGGAGCTTGGTAACCAACAAATAATATTGTACTATTTGGGTTCCACAAGTTATGTTTTAAGTGATGTTTTATTCTTCCTACTTCACACATTCCACTTGCAGAAATTATTATTGAAGGTTCATTTTTTTCATTTAGTTCTTTAGATTCATCTGCTGTTCTTGTAAATTTCAATCCTGGGAATTCTAATGGATTATCTCCTCTTTTCATTATTTCTTGTGTCTCTTCATCAAACAAATCCATATTTTCCTTAAAAACTTCTGTAGCTGATATTGCTAATGGGCTATCTACATAAACTGGTGCACTCATTAACTTTTCATACTCTTTTTTAAATTTTTCATCATCTTGTTGTTCTTTTAAATTATTTAGTTCGTATAATATTTCTTGAGTTCTTCCCACTGCAAATGATGGAATTACAACTGTTCCACCTTTTTCTAATGTGTCTGAAACTATATTTAAGAACATTTTAGCTTTATCATCATTTCTATTATGTAGTCTTCCACCATATGTAGACTCCATTACTAAATAATCTGTCCTCTCAATCATTGTTGGTGAAGATAATAATGGGATATCATTATTTCCCAAATCTCCTGTAAATACTGTTTTTATCTCTTCTCCATTTTCATTTACCCATACTTCTATAATACTAGAACCTAGCATATGCCCTGCATCATTAAATCTAACATGTATATTGGGGTCTATTTCTATAATTTCATCATATTTAATTGGTTTAAAAATTTCCATCGATTTTATTGCATCTGCTGCTGTATATAATGGAGGTAATGCTTCTTTACCTTCTCTTTTTCTTTTTCTATTTCTCCATTCTATTTCCATTTCTTGTATATGTCCACTGTCTGGTAACATTATTGAACATAAGTCACAAGTTGCTTTTGTTGCATATATTGGTCTTCTATATCCTTCGTTATACAATTTTGGAATTCTTCCAGAATGGTCTATGTGTGCATGTGTTAAAAGCATAAAATCTATCTCATTTACATCAAATAAAAAAGGTTCTGAATTTTTCATTTCATCTTTTGTACTGCCTTGGTACATACCACAATCTACTATAAATTTTTTTCCTGCTCCTTCCACCAAAAAATTAGACCCTGTTACTGTTTTTGTTGCTCCTAAAAAAGTTATATTCATAGTATTCCTCCATTAAATAAATATTTTTGTTTTCTTTTTTACTTTTAATTTTTTTGCATTTGTTTCTATTTTATTTTCTAAAATTTTATCATCATAATATTGTAAATATAAAATATCATCTTCATATTTTGGCTCTATACTTATACTTTGTAAATCTATTATTTGAGTATCAAACAATATTTTTAATATTGTAAAATTTTCTTCTGCCTCTTCACATATTGTCTGAATCGCTCTAAGTTTGCATGCCTTATCTATTACTTGTTTCATTATTTCGTCAAAACTTATTTTTAATTCTTCTACATCTTTTAAAAATTTATCCTTATATGGTATAAATCTATAATATCTTAATTCATATATTATTTCTACTAACTCTTTTTTATCTTCAGTCTTCTTTACTATTTGATTCAATCCTACTAAAAAAGTTTTGCATAATTCAATTATTTTATCTTCATTTATTTCACTTAAAAATTTTACTTTATATTCTAGGCTTTCTATATTTTTTATATATTCTTTAGGCTTTATTAATAAATTACATTCATTTATTTTTTTTAGAAGTTTTTCTCTTTCTTGTTTTAGCATAGTAGTCCATGTTTCTAAATTCATATCATTAAATTTTTTATTTCTTTTAGCATACTGCTTTGTTAGTAATTCTTTGTTATTAAATAATTTATCTATCTTGTCTATTCTTTTATTTAGCTGTTTTTTTTCAGTTGTTACTCTCTCCAAGAAATTTTCCTTATTTTTCATATCTTCAAGTTGTTCTTCATATTTATCCTTTAACTTTAGTAATTGATTTTTTGTTTTCATATTATCTTTTACATATAGATACATGATATTTTTATATAAAATATCATTAAATTCTTTTCCTATTTTGTTTCCGCATTTTTAGAACAACTTGTTCATTTAATATTTTTATATAGTCTAATGTTATGTTATTATTATCAATAAATTCATACAATAAGTCATAGCCAACTATATAGTTTAGTGTTTGATAAATAATATTATATTCATAGTTTCTCATATTACTAGATATGTTCCAAGACCATCCATTAAAATTCCTTATTACTTCTATTTGATTTATTGTTGCTCCAACATTTAGCAATTTTCTAAATGCGTCATCTACATATTGATATTGAATAGGTATTTTTATTTCATTTCTTGAAATTTCTAATATTGCTTCTAAAAGAATCTTATCATTTTCTAAAGCTATTATTTTATTATTTTCTATTATATATCCATGTTCATTGTCTTGTAGCTTTTGACCTTTCTGTGAATTATTCTTAATTATTTCAATCTCTGTACACTTTTTTTGTATTGTGTTAATTAAATATTGTATAAAATCTTTTTTTAATGGAACTTGCCTTTTGGCTTCTTCATAATCTGCATATGAATTTTCTATTTCATAAAACATATTTAACAGAAGGTTTTTCGTATTTAAGGAATATACCTTATTTTCTAAAACCTTCTCTAATTGATTATTATAATCTTTTATATTTAATTTAGAAAATAATTTATTTTTTATCATTTTATAATTTATATTAATTTATCAAATTAATATCTTCTCCTTTATACATTATTCCATTTCTGTATATGATGTAGTTTTTAATTCTTGCCATCTTTCTTTAGACATTAAAACCTCTCTAGGTTTGCTACCTTGAAATCCAGATATAATACCTCTTTCCTCCATTTGATCAATTATTCTTCCTGCTCTTGCATATCCCACTTTAAATCTTCTTTGTATAAATGATGTTGAAGCTTGTCCTGTTTCAACTACAACATCTATCGCCTCCATTAAAAGTGGATCTACAGAGTCATCATTTTGCTGTTCCTCTATTTCTTTATCTGTACTATTAACTCTTTCTATTTGCTCTAATATATCATCATTATAGGTTGCCTCACCATTTGCTTTTACAAAATCAACCACTTTTTCTACTTCTTTATCTGATATAAAGGCTCCTTGAACTCTTGTAGGTTTAGTTGCTCCTGCTGGGTAAAATAACATATCTCCTTTACCTAATAGTTTTTCTGCTCCTGCCATATCTAATATTGTTCTTGAATCTACTTGAGAAGAAACAGCAAAAGAAATTCTTGAAGGTATATTGGCTTTGATTATACCTGTAATTACATCTACAGAAGGTCTTTGAGTAGCTATTACTAAATGCATTCCTGCCGCTCTTGCTTTTTGTGCTAATCTGCAGATTGAATCCTCTACATCTTTTGAAGATACCATCATCAAATCTGCTAACTCATCTATTATTATTACAATCTGTGGTAATTTTTCTTTTGAGCCCTCTTTATCTAATTCTTCATTATAGCCTTTTATATCTCTAACATTTTTATTGGCAAATAAACTATATCTATTTTCCATTTCTTGCACTGCCCATGATAATGCTCCTGCTGCCTTTTTTGGATCAGTAACAACTGGTATTAGTAAATGTGGTATTCCATTGTATACAGAAAGCTCTACTACTTTTGGATCCACCATTACTAATTTTACTTCACTTGGTTTTGCTTTATATATTATGCTCGCAATTAATGTGTTTATGCAAACGCTCTTACCTGAGCCAGTAGCACCTGCTATTAATACGTGTGGCATTTTGGATATGTCTGTCACAACCTCTTCTCCTGCAACATCTTTTCCAAGTGCAAATGCTAATTTTGATTTGTGTTCAGTAAATTTAGGACAATCGATTATATCTCTTAAATGTACTATCTCATTTTCTTTATTTGGAATTTCTATTCCGACCGCTTGTTTTCCAGGTATTGGAGCTTCTATTCTTATACTTTCTGCTGCCAAATTCAAAGCAATATCATCTGCTAAATTTGCTATTTTACTTACTCTTACTCCCTCAGCTGGTTTTAATTCATATCTTGTTATTGCTGGACCTACAGAAACATTTTCTACTTTTGCAGAAACTCCAAAACTATACAATGTTTTTTGTAATTTTGATGCTGTATCTGTTACTGCTTTTTTTCCACCCTTTATCGCCTTTTTTTCTCCCTCACTTAATAACTGCACCGGTGGAAATTCATAGTGTTCATCTTCTACAGTTAATGCATGTTCTAATTGTAAAACTTCTTTTACTTTTTCTTGTTTTTGTTCTTGTTCTTTTTTAAATAGATTTTCTTCTATGTATCCTTCTTCCTTCTTTTTTTTGTCATCATCATTCAAATTTATAGTTATTTGTTCGTCTAATTCCATTGCTGCTCTTCTCTGCTCTTCTTTCTCCCTTAATCTTTTTTCTTTTTTAGTTTCTTTCTTTTCTTCTTTCTCACTTTTATCTATTACTACTGTTTTTCTCTTTTCTTCTTTTATTCTTTCTTTTTCTTCTTCCTGCTTTCTTTCTTCTCTTTCAGCTAGTCTTTCCCTTATTTCTTCTATTGGATTTATGTTAAATATTAATATTATTAATACTAATTCTACTCCTAATACAAGTATTGCAGCTCCCACTTTTCCAAATAATTTTGTTAATGGAATTGCACCTACAGCCCCTATTATTCCTCCAACTTTATCGTCTGTTTTTCCTTGCTCATATGCACGTGCAACAGTATCTGAAAATCCATTTGACAATTGTATTGCATCTTGTGGTAAGTATACTATATGCATAAAGACTGCAACACATATTAATAGTAATGCATATTGAAATAACTTTATATATGCATCCTCTTTTTTATTACACAATTTGTATATTGCAATTAGAAAAATTCCTATTGGTAATATATATTTTATAAACCCCATAACACCACTTAAAATTGGGCTTATTTTTTGTCCTATAGTGCCTGATTGATTATATATAAGCACTCCTAAAAGTATACTTGATATCATCATTATAATTATTGAAATATTTGAATTGATTTTTTTCTTTTTTCTTCCTCTTTTTGCCAAATTTATCTCACTCCTAATAAAATAACTTCATTTTTCCTTACGACCAAAAAACAGAAGTCGGAAATCAATTTTCATTGATTTTAATCTATGACCTCCGACTTCTGATTTCCCAATCCTTTATTTAAGTTCTTTTCTATTATTTCTAATTACCTTTAATGCATCTTCTAAAGCCACTTCTATACCCGCTAAAACATTATCTGCATATTCTTTTGTTCCTTTTGAAATTTCTCTAGACATTTCATTTGCAGTTTCTATAATTTCAACTTTTTTCTCATATGCTTTTCTTGTTATTTCATGTTCATCTATCATTGAAATAATTCTGTTTTCCGCTTCTTTTATTATATCATCAGCTTCGTTTTGTGCTTGTACTAAAATTTTTTGTCTTTCCTCTTTTACCCATTTTGCTTGTTTCAATTCATCTGGTAATTTTAGTCTTATTTCTTTAATTATGTCTAAAACTTCTTCCTTATCTACTATGCATTTACTAGAAAATGGTACATTCCTACTTTTTTCTAATATATCTTCCAATGTCTCCAATAAAGTAAATATTTCCATTGGTTTACTCCTTTCGCTTTAAAAATATAAGGTTTGCTCTCCCATATTTTCTTATATCAAATACTTCTACATCTATTTGAGTTAAATTTTTTAACTCTCTTTCTTTTTCATCGGTTTCTATGATTATTATTCCTTCTTTTTGTAATAAGTTTAGTAATAATATTTTTTCTGTTGCGTTTACTGCAATATTTGCTTTATATGGTGGATCTATATATATAATGTTAAATTTTATCTTGTCATTAGATAATTGTTTTAGACATTTTTCATAGTCTTTGTTAATTACTATTGCTTTATCTTTAAGCCTTGTTCTATCTAGGTTTTCATATATCATTCTTGTTGCTTGATGTGACTTTTCACAAAAATATGCTTTTGTTGCACCTCTGCTTATACATTCTATTCCTATTGCTCCACTTCCAGCAAACAAGTCTAATACAATAGAATCTTCTAACTTATTTTGTATTATATTAAACAATGCCTCTTTCACTCTGTCTAAAGTTGGTCTTGTCTCAATACTATCTATTGAACTTAATTTTGTTCCTTTTGCTGTTCCACTTATTACTCTCATAGTACCTCTACGATTTTACATATATATTTTATCTTTTATGGACAATATGTCAATAATAATAACATAATTGTAATATACATTTAACAGTTTTGTAATATTTTTAACTATTGTAATTCAGTTTTTATTATACAACAAATTATTAGAAACAGTCAATAGTCATTTGTCATTTTGGGGACGTTCCTTTTTGTGACAATTTGTCACTCTGGGGACACACCTTGTTTTGCAGGAAAGATATATTAAAAAAGACTGTCTTTGTATGACAGTCTAAAAATTTGTATATTATTTAATGTATTTTTATTTTGTTATTGATAAAATTTTATATTGTATTGTTCCCGCTGGAGCTTGTGCTTCTACCACTTGATTCTTTTTAGCACCTATTAAAGCCTTTCCAATTGGAGACTCGTTTGAAATTTTATTTTGCGATAAATCAACTTCAGTAGAACCTACTATTGTATAGGTAAGTTCTTCATTAAATTCCATATCTAATATCTTTACAGTGTTTCCTACTTGTACAGTTTTAGTATCTATTTCTGATTCATCTATTATTTTAGCATATCTTATTTTATTTTCTAATTCTGCTATTTTTGCTTCATTTGCAGCTTGTGCATTTTTGGCTTCATCATATTCAGAATTTTCAGATAAATCTCCAAATCCTAAAGCTACTTTTATTCTATCTGCTATCTCGCCTCTTTTTTCTGTAACTAAATATTCTAATTCTTTTTCTAGCTTCTCATATCCTTCTTGTGTTAATAAAACTTCTTTTTCTTCCATTTTTGTCTACCTCCTTTTCTACTTGAAGTTTGTACTGTCTTTTACAGTACAATATATATTAATCTAATTTTTGCATTTTGTCAAGAAATTCTTGCAAGTTCCTTTTGGTCTATTGTTCCATTATATCCTATTAAATCAAGAATATGTATATTATCATCTTTTATTCTTGTTCTTATTCTTTCTAGCTCTTGTTTTCGATTTAATAAACTTACATACAAAGTAGTTTTATCAATTTTTTCTGTCAAAATATCAAAATATTTCTCTATCTCGTTTGGAATTTCTATATTTATATTGTTTATGCATATTCCTTCAAATGCTATGTTCTCTATCTTCATATCGTTATTTACATTAATTATTACTGCTGTCCTATTTATACTATACTGTATCAATTTTTCTGTGTCAAAATCAAAATTCACTATATATTTTGCTCTTCTTAAGCTTTTCTTCTTATTATTAGATATTGATATTACAGTTTCATCTTCATTAAATAGAGTTTCTGTTATTTTTTCAAATTTATTAATGTCTTCTGTTACTATATTAGTTGTTTTAAATATTTTAGATAATACTATTATATTTTTCAAATATATTTCCTCGTCCTTATTTATTAGAAAATATATGTCCTCTGGTTCCATCTCTTTTCCTTGATTTTTAAAAACATATTTGAGTATTTCAAGCAACATATAATTCATTATGCACTTTTTAGATACCTGCTGCTTGTCTGTTTTTATGTATTCTTCAATTTTCTTTTCGCATATTATTTGTTTTACATTATTTTTGCTCATTTTTTTGTTTAATCTTTTTATACAATTTTTACTTGTATTGCTTAGTTCATATATATAATTTTCTTCCAATTTTGTCGTAAGTATTATATTTAGCAATTTTTCCCACCATCGTGCTCTATCTGATAAAAATATATATCCTATTGACATTTTTTCTCCCTTATGTTTAGTTTTATATTGCTTAATATATTTCTATTCTTCTAATTTATTCCTAATTTTTCTGATATAAGTTTCCATACACTTGGTGTTTCCATATCTTTTTGCCAATATGCTGCTCCTGCTAAATTATATTTGTCTATTAATGATAATTTTGCTTCTAAAGATTTTTCATCTTCCGACCAAAGTTTATATGTTGCTCCATTTTGATCGTATTCTATATAATATTGCTTTAATTCATCATCCCATTCAATGCTTGCATTGCTTGGAATTACATCTTGTATATCTTTCATTGCCACTGCGATGTTATCTAGCTCTCCATTTTTTTCCTTCCAAACTCTTGTATAAAATGGTAAAGCCAATATTACTTTTTCCGCATCTATTTCTTCTTGTGTTCCTATAAATTTATTTATATTGGTTTCTATCCAGTCATATCCAGAATTTGTTCCTATTTTTTCAGAAGAACCTCCATGTTGATCATATGCCATAAATATTATATAATCTGAAATTTTCCCTATAACATGCCTATTATAGCATAAAGACCAATTTGGTGAACCATCTGGAGCTGTAACATCTACTGATAAAGTTGCTCCTATTTCATTTAGTCTTGGCGCAAGTTCTATTATAAATCTAGAAAATAGTTCTTTATCATCCATAAACATATATTCAAAGTCTATATTTATTCCATCCAAATTATATTTTTCTATTAAATTAACTATATTTTCTATAAGTATTTGTCTTAATTTATAGTCATTCATTATGTCTGAAGTTGTTTGTATATAAGAATTATTTGAAATACTTGGCCAAACTTTATATCCATTTGAATGTGCCCATTTTATATATTCTATCCCTTCATTTCCCACATTTACATCTATTTTTCCTCTACCTTCATCTGTTAATGTAAAAAATGTTGGAGATACTACATTTATACCATTTATTCTTGTACCAGCTCTATCAGGTGCTGAACCATATTCAGAAAAGTAATCCCATACCAAGCTTACTTTACCATCTATTTGTTTTTCCTTTTTCTTTTCTGTTCTAGATACTGTTACATCTTTAGCATCGTTTTTTTTCATATATCCTAGTATGCCATTATCGGTTCTTACTTTAAGCCAATTATCCATTTCAGATACAACAACAACACTTTCTCCTTTTTTTACCTTGTCTACCGTTTTAGAAAAAATAGTTGTTTTATATTTTATGCTATTATCTTTTATACATTCTGTCTTTTTTTGTTCTCTATTTAAAGATTCAATTACAACTCTATCTGTCTTTTCCACATACTCTACACTTATGTTATAAACTTCTTTCAACTCTGAAATTGGAATAAAATATCTGTCATTTTTTTCTATCACGGAACTCTTTATGTTTTGCTCTTCTCCATTTATATATATTGTAGTATTTTCTACTTCTAGTGTAGCAATTTTATTTTCTGATGTTGTAATTATTTGGTTATATTTTTTATCATAGTATACATATTCATCAAAAAAATTATCTATATCTTCTTTTGAAAGATATATAACATCGTTTTCATCAATGTATATATCATTTTTTAAGCTTGCAGTAACATTGCTATTGTTTATTACCAAGTTTACTTTATTTTTTATCTCATCTCTTATATAGTTTGGTGCTATTTTTAATATAGCTATTGCTATCATTAAAAGGATTATAACAACTAAAACTTTAATTATATTTTTCTTCATATGATTTTCTCCTCTTTTATATACTATTATTTAAATTATCACATAAAAACCAATTATTCAATATTTTTCATCCATTTTTAATATAATTTTAATATTGTCATTCTGAATTCTGCTTTTTGTTTATCAGTTTTTTTATTGTTTTTTGCATATTTTAACCCTTTTTAGGAAATTATATAAATAAGTTTATAGGTAAATCTTGTTTAAAAACCTAAATAATTTATAAGGGATGAATTTTTATGCAAGTCGAAAAACATTTATATGTAACAGCTACTTCTGATGTTTCTTGGAAAGATGCGATAACAAAAGCAATATCAGAAGCTTCTAAAACAATAGATTACTTATCTAGCGTAACAGTTTTGGAGCAACGTGCAACCATAGAAAGAGATAAGCTTAGTGTTTATTACGTGGATTTAGATATATCATTTATCGTTGATCCTAATAGAGAGCAATAGAAAGGAGTTCAATTATGAAACCTATAGAAACTAAACAAGATTATAGCAATTACGTAGATAAAAAGTCACCCAATTCCCCTATATTTAAAAACTGTATTAATGCGTTTTGGGTTGGTGGCTTAATCTGTTCAATTGGTCAACTTATATTATCTTTTTGTCAATATAAAGGCTTTGATGACAAAGCCGCTGGTACAATAGTCTCTATTATATTAATAGGAATATCTGCAATTTTAACAGGATTAAACATTTTTAATAAATTGGGTAAATTTGCTGGTGCTGGCTCTCTTGTACCTATTACTGGATTTGCCAATTCTATTGTAGCTCCATCAATTGAATATAAATCTGAAGGATATATAATGGGAGTTGGTGGAAAAATGTTTACTGTTGCCGGTCCAGTTTTAGTGTTTGGTATATCTACTTCTGTAATAATTGGAATAATTGCTACATTTTTTATTTAAGGACAATTGGGGACTGTCCCCAATTGGGAAAAATGGACAATTAGGGACTGTCCCTAATTGGGAAAATGGAGGTTTTATGAAAAAAATTGGGAGTCAAACAATTCAGTTTATTAATACTCCTACTATTATAGAAACTTCTAGTATTGTTGGTCCTAAAGAGTCACAAGGTCCTCTTGCTACTTACTTTGATCAATGTTTAGAAGATGAATTTTGGGGAGAAGAAACATGGGAAAAAGCTGAAAGTAAAATTATAAAAGAAAATGTTAATTCTGTTATTTTAAAATCTGGTATTGCTGCTACTGATATTGATTTTTGTTTTGCAGGTGATTTGTTGAATCAATGCATTTCCTCTAGTTTTGGATTAAGAGAATTAAATATGCCCTTTTTTGGTGTTTTTGGTGCTTGTTCTACTTTTGTGGAAAGTATGTGTTTAGGAAGCGTTTTTATTGCCAGTGGTGCTGCGTCTAATGTTCTTTGTGCTACTTCTAGTCATTTTTGCAGTGCTGAAAAGCAATTTCGTTTTCCTTTAGAATTAGGCAATCAAAGACCGCCTACTGCTCAGTGGACTGTTACTGGTTCTGGCGCTGCTATTTTATCTACAAATGGTACAGGTCCTAAAATAACTTACATTACTCCTGGCAAAATAGTTGATATGGGTATCAAAGATGCTAATAATATGGGTGCTGCTATGGCACCTGCTGCTTTAGATACTTTAATTACTCATTTTAGAGATACAGGTAGAAAACCTAGTTATTATGATTTAATTATCACTGGTGACTTGGGTTATATTGGTAAGGAAATTTTAGCAGAATTAGCTGAAACAAAAGGTTACAATATTAATGCGAATTATAATGATTGTGGTGTTCTTATATTTGATAAACAAAAACAAGATACCCACTCTGGTGGTAGTGGTTGTGCATGTATTGGAACAGTTTTTTCCGGATATTTCTTTAAACAGCTAAAAGAGAAAAAAGTGAATAGAATTTTATTAATTGCAACAGGTGCTTTGATGAACTCTATGAGCTCACAGCAAGGTGAAACTATACCTGGAATCGCACATGCTATTGCAATTGAAAACTTGTAAATTTATGGAAAGGAAAATTTTTATGATAGACTTTTTACAAAACTTTGATTGGATGCAACTTTTAAGATGTTTCGTAGTAGGTGGAATTATTTGTATTATTGGTCAAATTTTAATTGATAAAACTAAACTTACTCCTGCAAGAATATTAGTACTCTTTGTGACTGTTGGCGCTATTTTAGGTGGACTTGGCTTTTATCAGCACCTAATAAATTTTGCTGGTGCTGGTGCGACTGTTCCCCTTACTGGTTTTGGTGCTAACCTTGCTAAAGGTGCAATAGAAGAAGTACAAAAAATTGGTCTTTTAGGTGCATTTACTGGAGGTGTTAAAGCCTCTGCTGGTGGAATTGCCGCAGCAATTTTCTTTGGATATATAGCTTCATTAATTGCAAAACCTAAAATTAAAAAGCAATAGTATATACTCAGATTAACTCAAAAAGCAGACTGTCATTTCTAATTTAATGACAGTCTGTTTAAATATTTTTTATTTATGCTTTTTTTGCTATTTCTGCTATTTCTGTAAAAGCTTTTGGATCATTTACTGCTAATTCTGCAAGCATTTTTCTATTTATAACAACATTTGCCTTTTTTAATCCATTGATTAAGTTGCTGTATGTTATTCCATTCATTCTTGCTGCAGCATTAATTCTTGATATCCATAGTTTTCTGAAATTACTTTTTTTATCTTTTCTTCCAACATATGCATACATTCCAGATTTCATAACAGCTTGTTTTGCCATTCTAAATCTATAATGTTTTGCACCATAATATCCTTTTGCTCTTTTTAATATTTTCTTATGCTTTTTACGAGTTATTATTGCTGTTTTTACTCTTGCCATTTTCAATGCCTCCTTATTTTATCTTCAATTTTTCATTACAACTTTTAGTTACCATATGGTAATAATTTCTTAATTCCTGCTTCACATGTTTTGTCTGCATATGCATCTTGAACTTTTCCTCTTGATTTTGCTCTGTTTGTTTTTGTAGCTAAACGATGTCTTCTATTTGCTTTTGTTCTTTTTACTTTTCCTGTAGCAGTATATGAATATCTTTTCTTTGCTGCTTTATTAGTTTTTAATTTTGGCATAATTTTTCCTCCTTTATATTGTAAATTATTTATCTGTTTTTTTAGATAATATAATAAACATGTTTTTACCTTCTAGTATTGCTTTTTTATCAGGTGTAGCAATATCTGACAAATTATCAATAAATTTATTTAGAGCTTCTTCTCCTAATTTAACATAGTTTAATTCTCTTCCTCTAAATCTAACAGTTATCTTTACCTTGTTGCCCTCTTCTATGAATTTTCTAATGTTTTTAGCTTTAAATTCAAAATCGTGTTGCTCTATGTTTGGAGTAATTCGTATTTCTTTTAATTCTGAAATCTTTTGTTTCTTTTTTGCTTCTTTCTCTTTTTTAGATTGTTCAAATTTATATTTTCCATAATTCATTATTTTACATACTGGAATATCTAAATTTGGCGAAACTAATACTAAATCCATTTTTTTATCATATGCTAAATCTAATGCATCATTGATGTTCATTATACCTTTCTTTTCTCCAGTTTCGTCTATAACTTGAACATCTTTTGCTCTAATTTGTTCATTAATAGGTAACTCTTGCTTTATATAAAACACCCCCAAAAAAAAGATTGATTTTTCCAAACCAATCCACAACTCTAATTATTAAATAGCTTACAATAATATTAAGCTTTTTTAATATAATATTATAACCTTTTTCCATTTAGATAAGGTGAGCCGTGAATTGCTTCTTCTTTTAACATAAATAATAATAATACTTTTTTTATAATTTGTCAATACTTTTCTTGACTTTTGGTTAATTTTGTATTAAAATATTATGTGTTATGTAAAAATATGACTAAATTACAAACTTCTCCCCGGTAGTTTAATATTTAGTTTCATATAAATATTAATTTTGAATGGAGGGTATATATTACCATGAATAATACAACATATAGTGTTAAAAAAAATGAAATTGAAAGAAAATGGTATATAATTGATGCAGAGGATAAAGTTCTTGGAAGAGTTGCAACAGAAGCTGCTAGATTATTAAGAGGAAAACATAAACCAACTTACACACCACATATGGATGTTGGTGACCATGTTATTATATTAAACTGCTCTAAGGTAGTTTTAACTGGTAAAAAATTAGATCAAAAAATTTACAGACATCACTCAGGATATATTGGTGGAATGAAAGAAATTTCTGCTAGAGATTTACTTAATAAAAACCCAGAAAAGATGATGATGCTTGCTGTAAAAGGTATGCTTCCACACAATAGCTTAGGAAGACAAATGTTAAAGAAATTAAGAGTATATGCAGGAGCAGAACATGAAAATATTGCTCAAAAACCTGAAGTTTGGGAGGTAAAATAATATGGCAAAAGCAAAATCTGATAAAATAATGTTTTATGGAACAGGAAGAAGAAAAAAATCTATTGCTAGAGTAAGATTAGTAGAAGGTACTGGAAAGATTACTATTAATGGTAAAGATATTGATGAATATTTTGGAACAGAAACTTTAAAAGTTATTGTTAAACAACCATTAAATTCTACAAACACTTTAGGAAAATATGATGTTATTTGTAAAGTAGTCGGTGGAGGATTTACTGGTCAAGCTGGTGCAATTCGTCATGGTATTTCTAGAGCATTACTAGAAGCTAATGGAGAATTTAGACCAACATTAAAATCTGCCGGGTTCTTAACAAGGGATCCACGTATGAAGGAAAGAAAAAAATACGGTCTTAAGAAAGCAAGAAAAGCTCCACAATTTAGTAAGAGATAAAAAATGTCAAAACCCAGAATTTTTATTCTGGGTTTTATTTTTTTGACTACTGTTGACTTTTTATATTCATTAAAAATTTAACTATTTTTATCATTATATACTTTTATTATATCCTTAATGCCCATTTTGGTACCATAATTTAAAATAGCATTTGAATATATTTTTATTGTAACTTTTGCTATTACTAAGATCGTTATAATCAATACAACTATTGATATTAGAACATCTGTCGTATTTGCTAATCCCATCATTACTCTAAAAGGCATACAAAATGGTGATGAAATTGGGAATATTGAAGCAAACACATTTAATTGACTTGTAGGATTCATCATAGTAAAATAAGATAAATAAAATCCAATCACGGCTAGCATTGCAACAGGTCCGCTTGCAGATTGTATGTCTTCTGGTTTGCTTACAGTTGAACCTGTCAAAGCATATAACAATGCATAAGTTAGATACCCTAATATAAAATATAAAATAGTAACCATTCCTAAATATGGAGTTATTGTAGAAATATCTATTATATTTTCTAATATTCCTGGCTCTAAAAATACTTTTGCACTAATAAGTGCCGTTCCAACTAGTAATATCATTTGCAATAATCCTACCACACCTATTCCTATTGTTTTTCCTAATACAATAGTTCTTGGAGCTGTTGATGTTACTAGTGTTTCTATTATCTTTGATGTTTTTTCTGTTGTAATAGAGCTTGATACTTGATATGCACAAAAATATATAGCATAAAATAGTACTATTGAAAGTAACATCATTGCAAATATGTTTCCATTAGCTTTTTCTTCTTCTGTTTGTTCTAAAGAAAATTCAAAATTTGGTGTAATTGATTTTAATTGTTCTTCTGTCAGTCCTAATTTACTTATTTGTAAATTAGAATACAATGTATTAATTGCAGAAATTAAATCTTCTGGCATTCCGTCAAACATAGTTGTATTTTTAACAATATACCTAACTTTTATGTTTTCATCTTGCTTTTCTATTATTATTGCAGATTCAATATCTCCATCTTCTATTTTTTCTTTTATTTCTTCATATCTTATTTCTGCTATTTCTATATTATATCTTGTATCTATATCTTTTAAAGTTTCAAGACTACCTTCAAAAACATTATTTTCGTCTACTATAATTAATTTGCTTCCTATATCTTCACCTTTAATTTTTTTTAGTATTTGGGGTATATTAAATCCAACAACTATCATCACTAGAAAAATTATAGTTGATACTATAAAGGATTTTCTTTTTACCATATCTTTCATTGTAAATTTTATTACAGTAAATAAATCCTTCATTTTATTCACCTACCTTTTCTATAAAAATATCATTTAATGTTGGTTTCTTTATTTCAAATTTATTAATTATTATTCCATTTTTTACTAATTCTTGCAAAAGTTCATGTGCTTTTTTCTCATTATTGATTTTTATTGTATAATCATTGTTTTTTTCATTTTCAATTTCAAGTCCAAATTTTTCAACATATTTATTTATTTTCTCATTAACTTCTATTTGAAGTCTGTTTGCTGGATATCCCTCTTTAATTTCTCTTAGATTTCCTTGTAACACTGTTTTGCCTTTATTTAATATTAAAATATCTGTACAGAATTCTTCAATTGTTGCCATTTGGTGTGCTGACATGATTACATATTTTCCTCTTTTTACTAAATCTATTATTATATTTTTTAGCAATTCTGTATTTACTGGGTCTAGTCCACTAAATGGTTCATCTAAAACAACTAATTCTGGGTTGTGTATTATTGCTGTCATAAATTGAATTTTTTGCTGATTTCCTTTTGATAATTTTTCGGCAGGCATTTCCATATATTCTTCAACTTTTAATTTTTTTGCCCAATTTTGTATTGCATTATTAGCTTCTTGTTTATTCATTCCTTTTAATTCTGCAAAATACATTAGTTGGTCATATATTTTAACTTTTGGATATACTCCCCTTTCTTCTGGGAGATATCCAAAATTTACAGATTTCCTATCTACTTTTTTGCCATTCCATGTTATTTCTCCACTATCTTTTTTTATTATTCCCAGTAACATTCTAATTGTAGTTGTCTTTCCTGCTCCATTAGTTCCAAGAAGTCCAAAAACTTGTGGCCTATTTAATGAAAAAGAAATTCCATCTACTGCTTTTTTACTCACAAAAGTTTTAGAAACATTTTCTAAAATTAGTCCCATTTATTTTCCTCCCATTTGAATAAATTCACTTTTTTATCTTTTTTTACTGTCTAGAGCATCTAAATTATCTAATGCTTTTCCTGTTCCTAGCGCAACACAAGACACAGCATCTTGGGCTATCATAACATTTATTCCGGTTTTTTCTTGCAAAAGTTTATCTAAACCATCTACTAGGCATCCTCCACCTGTCATGTATATTCCTTTATCACTAATATCTGCTGCAAGTTCTGGAGGAGTTTTTTCTAATACTGAATGAACACTATCTACAATCATCATTGCTGGCTCTATTAATGCTTCTAACATTTCACTTGAATGTACTGTAATTGTTTTTGGCAATCCAGTTATTAAGTCTCTCCCTCTTATATCCATATCCATATCTTGTATTTTTGGATATACACATCCTATATTTATTTTTAATTCTTCTGCTGTTCGTTCTCCTATCATTACATTATGTCTTTTCTTTATATATTTTACTATTGCCTCATCAAATTTATCTCCAGCTACTTTTAGAGATTCACTTACAACAGAGCCACCTAATGAAATTACAGCTATATCTGTTGTTCCTCCTCCTATATCAACTACCATATTTCCACATGGTTTTGATATATCTATTCCGGCACCAATTGCTGCTGCAATTGGTTCTTCTATTAAATATACTCTTCTTGCTCCTGCTTGTGAAGCTGCATCTATAACAGCCTTTTTTTCTACCTCTGTTACTTGTGATGGAATACATATCATTATCCTTGGAGCAAATACAAATTTTCCGCAAACTCTATTTATAAAATATTTAAGCATTTTTTCTGTTACTGTATAATTAGATATAACCCCTTCTCTTAGAGGTCTTGTTGCTACAATATTTCCTGGCGTTCTACCTAACATTTTTCTTGCCTCTTTACCCACAGCTAAAACATTTCCTGTATTATTGTCCACTGCAACAACAGATGGCTCTCTTAATACTATCCCTTTTCCTTTTACATAGGCTATAACTGTAGCTGTTCCTAAATCTATTCCTATATCTTGCCCCCATTTAAACATTTGCATCTTTCCTTTCAATAATATCTTTTAAATAATAATATTATTACGATTATGTTACAATTATATTACATATATTTATATATTTCAATTATTTTTTTTAGTTTTATAAGAAAATTTTATTTTGATGTTTCCTATACAAAAAAACTGCTGACAATTTTTATATTGTCAACAGTTACAGTTATAGAAAATTAAAATTAATCTACCATTTCTTTACCATTTTCATCTTCTTTTATTGTCTCGTATTGATTTTTATTTACAGCTAATTGTCTTCTTGTTTTTTGTGCTTTCATTGCAACTCTAAAAGTATCTGGTCTGGCTAATACTCTATTCTCTATCTTTCCAATTCTTTCATCGCTTGCTTGCAATTCTGCTGCCATAGCTGGCTCTGCATTTGCATATTTATTCTCAGTTTCATCAATATCTGTATCTAACATTTCCCAAAAATTTTTCCAAAATCCCATATTTATTTCTTAAATTTCTTTAAGAAAATTCACCTCCATTCATGTTGTTTACACATTACTATATATAGTTTACCATATTATGTGAATAATGTCAAGGTTTGAGGCTTAATTCATATAATCTTTAAGTTTTTTGCTTCTACTTGGATGTCTTAATTTTCTTAAAGCTTTTGCTTCTATTTGTCTAATTCTTTCACGGGTAACCATAAATTCTTTTCCTACTTCTTCCAATGTTCTTGCTTTTCCGTCTTCTAGTCCAAATCTTAATCTTAGTACCTTTTCTTCTCTTGGGGTTAATGTTCCCATTACTTCTGCCAATTGTTCTTTTAAAAGTGTATATGCTGCTGAATCTTGTGGTGCTGGGCTATCATCATCTTGTATGAAATCTCCTAAATGGCTGTCATCTTCTTCTCCTATTGGAGTCTCTAAAGACACTGGATCTTGTGCTATTTTTTGTATTTCCATTACTTTTTCAACTGGCAATTCCATTTCTGCTGCAATCTCTTCTGGGGTTGGCTCACGTCCCATTTGTTGTAATAAATGTCTTGATGTCCTTATTAATTTATTAATAGTTTCTACCATATGGACTGGTATTCTTATTGTTCTAGCTTGGTCTGCTATTGCTCTTGTAATAGCTTGTCTTATCCACCATGTTGCATAAGTACTAAATTTATATCCTTTTCTATAATCGAACTTCTCTACCGCTTTAATTAAGCCCATATTTCCTTCTTGGATTAAGTCTAAAAATAACATACCTCTACCTACATATTTTTTTGCTATACTAACTACTAATCTAAGGTTACATTCAGCCAATCTCTTTTTTGCATCTTCGTCACCTTCTAATACTTTTTTAGCCAATTCTATTTCTTCATCATATGATAATAGTGGTATTTTCCCTATCTCTCTTAAGTACATTCTAACAGGATCATCTACACTAATCCCTTCCATATTGCTTAAATCTATATCTTCTACTTTTACCTCTTCTACTTCTTGTAAATCCTCAAAATCTGGTTCTTCTGCATCATCTTTTAAAATGTCTATTCCTAAATCTTCAAATGCATCAAATACTTTATCTATATTTTCTGGATTTGTGTCATCTAATTCTGTTGCAAGTTCAGAATAAGTAATTTTTCCCTTTTCTCTAGCTTTTTCTACTATATCTAATGCTTTCTTTTTTGCTTTTTCATCTACAGTTTCTTTATTTTGCTCTATATTATTTTCTTCCATTTTTACTATCTCCCTTTCTAAGGTTTCACCTTTTATTGCTATTTTTTTAATTTAATAACTATATTACTTAATTCATCTTCCAAATTACTCAATTCTTCTGAAGATAAATTTTGTGCATTTTTTAGACTCTCTAATATTTCTTGTCTTCTATTTATCAATTTTTCCTTTTCATATGTATTAGCTATATCTTCTATACATTTATTTAAGTCTGATATTTCAAAGTCATATGACATTATTGCTGAAATATGATTTATTATATCTTCTTCTTCAAAGCAATTTAATATATCAATATTAATATTTCCTTTTTCTATTTCTTCATACATTTTTTTTAATATCTTTTGGTTTGCTTCTAGCTTTATATCTTGTTCTAATACTATATTTTTTATTTTGTTGTAACTTTCTTGTGGATAATTTATTAGTAAATAAATTATTAAATTTTCTCTCTTAACTATTGCTTCATCTATTTTTGGCTTTTCTTTTTTTACTTCTTTCTTTATTATTGGTTTTTCCAAAATTTTTTCACCTGTATTTTTTGCATATATTAATTTATTTACTTCTCCATATATAGACTCTTTTGATACTTTATATTCTGCTGCTATTTTCTCAATATATAATTCTCTTTCTATACTATTTGTTACATTTGCCAATATTTTAGCAACTTCATTTAAAAATTTAATTTTATCATTTATGTTTTCTAAATTAAGGTTTTGCTTTAGCATTTTTACTTTAAATTCTACAAGTGATATTGCTTGCTCAACACATTTTAAAAATCTTTCTGGTCCATATTTTATTACATATTCATCTGGGTCTTTTGCTCCAGATATTTGTAATATTCTAACATCACATCCAATGTTTTGTAAAATTTCTAATCCTCTTAATGTAGCTGCTTGTCCAGCTCCATCTGAATCATAACCAATTGTTACTCTTTCACTATATCTTCGTAATAATCTACCTTGTGCTTCTGTTAGTGCTGTTCCAAGTGATGCAACTACATTTGTTATTCCTCTTTGATATAAAGATATTGCATCCATATAGCCTTCAACTATTATAATGTTTTTTAAATCACTTTTTTTTGCAACATTTAATCCAAAAAGATGTCTCCCTTTGCTATATACTATATTTTCTGGAGAATTTATATATTTGGGTTTACTATCATCTAATACTCTTCCTCCAAAAGCTATTACTTTATTTCTAATATCTTGAATTGGAAACATTACTCTTTTTCTAAATCTATCTATATATTTCCCATCATCAGTTTTATTTACTAGGCTAGATGCTAGTATTTCCTCTTCTTTATATCCCTTTTGTTTTAATATTTTATATAGCTCGTCATAATTTCCCGAATATCCTATTAAGAAAGATTTTAGTGTTTTATTATCCAACTTTCTTTTTTTTATATATTCTTGTGCTGTTTTTGAAGTTGGTCTATATAGATTATGGTGATAGAATTCTGCTGCTATTTGGTTTATTTCGTACACTTTAGTTTTTAACATAGCAGTTTTATTATCTTCATAATTATTCAATGTTGGTAGCTCTATTCCCGCTCTATTAGCTAATATGGATATGGCTTCTTTAAAATCGGCATTTTCTATTTTGCTAACAAAGTGAATAACATTTCCTCCTGCACCACAACCAAAGCAGTGAAATATCTGTTTATCTGGTGATACAGAAAAAGAAGGTGATTTTTCTTTATGAAAAGGACACAATCCAAAGAAATTTCTACCACTCCTTTTTAATATTACGTATTGTGATATTACATCTACTATGTCATTACTGTTTTTAATTTCATCAATTAATTCTTCACTATAACGTACCAATTTTTTCTTACCTTTCTTATTATATTATTCGACATAAAATGTGTAAATCCTTTTTTACTGCAAAAAAAGACGAGCTTGTCGTCTTTTTCTTTATTATCTTTTATAAATTTTCTGAAGTTCCAGTATCTTCAAAAGGTATAAATTTGTTAACAAAGTTTTTGTTTAAATCTATGCCTTCATCCTGTGGTAACTTATTTTCTTCAAATGATAATTCTATTTTGCTATTTACTAAATTTTCTATTTCGTCTTGTGACGCATGCTCTGCTACTACTAATTCACTAACCAGTATTTGCTTTGCATTACTTAACATTTTCTTTTCGCCTGTTGATAATCCTTTTTCTTTTTGTTTAAAACTTAAATTTCTAACAACATCTGCTACTTCATATATGTCTCCACTTTTCATTTTGTCCATATTATCCCTATATCTTTTGTTCCATTTGTCTGACATTTCAGTTTCGTTTTCCTCTAAAACTGCCATTACTTTTACTGCTTCTTCTTTATCTATAACACTTCTAACACCTATTTGCTCTGCTTTATCTACTGGTACCATTACTTTAACTTCTCCAGGCATTTTTAATATGTAATATGACTGGTTTTCACCTAATATATTTTTTTCCTCTATTGCATCAATTCTTCCCGCGCCATGCATAGGATATACTATTTTATCGCCCACATTAAACATGTAAGTCACTCCTTTCTTGAGTTAATAAAGGATTTCAAGTCTCTTATTGAACTACAATACTATTATACTACAAAAAATGGTAAAAGTCAAAACTTTTACCATTAATTTTTTGTCAATTTTTTATTTACTTGTTGAACCAAAACCTCCAACTCTTTCTCCTTCTGCCTTATCATTGTCTACTGTTAAATACTTTTGGAATATTGCTTGTCCTATTACATCACCTTTTTTTATTTCTATATCTTCTGCTTTTATATTAAAAAATGCAAACATAAAATGTCCATCATTATCTGGATTTTCGTAATAATCACTATCTATAATTCCTATACTGTTTGCCATGACTAAACCTTTTTTCTTTGGATTTGAGCTTCTATTACAAAGCATTAAATATTCATCCTCTGGCATATATGCTTTTAATCCTGTTTTTACAAGTGTTGGTGCTTGTCCTAATTTAAATGCTGGTATAACGCAATCCTCTGCTGCTTCTACATCATAACCTGCCGAATATTTTGTTTTCCTTTCTGGTAAGTTTATACTCTCATTTTCAAATCCTTTTGCCACTTCAAAACCTCTTATTTTTTCCATACTATTCCTCCTAATATTGTTGTTTATTTTTTATTTTATTATATGTTGTTTATTTTTTCAATACCTTTTCCTAGGTTTTAGCAGTATATTAATTATTAGTCTTGAATAGCACAGTTAGTGCATAATATTTCTTCTTGTTTTATAATATTTTTTTCTTCGACATTATTGTTATAAATTTCTAATTGTTGGCAAAACATGTCTCCCTTTGTAGTATACAAGTTTAAATTTTTGCTTTTGCTTAATATTTTTCTTATAGTCCATAGTCCTAAACCGTGTTCATTATTATTCTCTTTTTTGGTTGTATACCCCTTTTCAAATATTTTATTTATATCGACATCAAAATTGGTATAGCTATTCTCTATTATAATTAAATCTCTATTAGTCGAATAATCTTTTAGCATTCTCACATTAATAATTTTTTCTTCAGTTTCTTTTGCCGCTTCTATTGCATTATCTAACAATATCGCAAGCATTTTACATAGTTCATAACTAGTTATTTCTAGTTTTTTCAAGTCTATCATAACTTCAATACTCATTTTTATATTCTTTTCTTTAGCTAGATAATATTTGGTTGTTAAAATACTATAAACTCCAGGCTCATTTATTATTTTAGGATCTAGTATTCCCATTCCATTTATTTCTCTACACTCCTGCAACATTTCTTCACATATTTTCTTTATTTGCTCTATATTCTCCGTTGCTACATAACCAGATAGTGCTTGCAACATATTAGCATAATCATGTTTAAATCCTCTTATACTATCATACATAATTGATAAAGTTTTATTATATGCTTCTAGATTATGAATTCTTGTTGCTTGTTTTTCTAATTTTACCATCTTTGAGAAATTACTTATGCTTATATAAAAGTAAATAATCAATGCCATAATATCTGTTATAAAAATTTCGTATGGGAAATCTGAAATAAATATTGTCATTTCTATAAAGTTAAAGAAAATAACCGTTTCTCCTATAATAGATATTGCTATTAATGTTCCTTTTTCTTTAATATTTAAGTCATCTCTTATTTTTACTTTTATCTCTCTTTTATTTATTATATAGTAGATTAAAAATCTACATGCTGCTACAAGTATTAATAAATCAAATTTATATTTGTAATTATATATTCCATCGGTATACATTTCTATTCCATCAAATAACATACATAAAAATTTAGAAAATACTGCTTCAGTAAAAATGACGATAATTGAGTTTGTTACTGCTCCTAATATATTCTTTTCTACTTTTTCATTAAAATATAATTCATATATTATAGTTTCTGTTATTACACATGCTATTCTATACATATAAATTGGTAAAATTGTAGAATATATACATTTAAAAATTGTTTCTATCGCTGTTACTTTTATTATATCTTTTTTACCTTTTATTTTTACATTAAAAAGCTTAACATATATTAAAGTATTAGTTAAAGCAATAACTATTGCTGTAATAACTGTAACTATTGACCATGGAATAATTTCGCCTTTTTCAATTATTTTTTGTATTTCATATATTTGTTGTTGCATGTAATCCCTCCTTTATCATTTTTGATTTTATCATTGCATATGTCAATAAGCAAGAAAAATCGCCCTCCTTATTTAGAGCTTTGCTTACATTTTTCGACATTCTGTTGAGGGGGTTTTATCAGTGTCAGATTATTGTCAGTGGGACGGAGATTTTAACAATCTCCGCCCCACTGACAATAATCTGACACTGATAATTTTCTTTAATTATTTACTATTTCACCTATTAAGTCATAGCCCTTTGTGTCTATTATTTTACATTTAATAAATTGCCCTATTTCCAATTGTTTTGTATTTTTTATATAAATTACTTCATCAATTTCTGGTGCTTGCATATAGCTTCTACCTATGTAATACTTTTCATCAAAAGTATTATTTTCTATTAAAACCTCTAATTCTTTTCCTATATGTTTTATGATATTTTGTTCTACTACTTTTTGTTGTAATTGCATTATTTTGTTGTATCTGCTTTTTTTAGTTGCTGGATGTATTTGCTCTTTTAGTTTTTCTGCTGGAGTATTTTCCTCTTTTGAATAACTAAATGCACCCATTTTATCAAATTTTGTTTTTTCTACAAATTTATATAATTCTTCATAATCTTCCGCTGTTTCTCCAGGAAATCCTACCATTACAGTTGTTCTTATTATAACATCTGGAATTTCTTTTCTTAATTTTTTTATTAAATTTTCTATACTTTTACCATTACTTTTTCTATTCATTCTTTTTAATACATTATCTGATATGTGTTGTATTGGTATATCAAAATATTTACAAACTTTTTTATTTTCTCTTACTACTTTTATTAAATCTTCATCAATTGTTTCTGGATATGAATATAAAAATCTAATCCATTTTATTCCATCTATTTTAGATATCTCTGTTATCAATTCTGCTAGTCTGCTTTTTTTATATAAATCTAATCCATATTTTGTAGTATCTTGTGCAGTTAATATTAGCTCCTTATAGCCTCGTTTTTCCAAGTCTTTTGCTTCTTCTATTATTTCTTCGAATTCTCTACTTTTAAATGGTCCTCTAATATATGGAATAGCACAGTATGTACACCTATTGCTACATCCATCTGCTATTTTTAAATATGCTGTGGTTTTTCCTGTTGTAATTACTCTATCTTGCCACTGTTCAAAGTCTATTTTTTCTTCTCTTTTTTTTATTAGCTCTTGAATCTTCTTCCATAAATCACCATATTCACTGTATTTTATAAACAAATCAACTTCTGGAAGTTCTTTTTCTAATTCTTTTTTATATCTTTCTACTAAACATCCCATAGCTATTAGATATTTGCATTTTTGTTTTTTATATTCTGCCATTTCCAATATAGTATTTATTGCCTCTTCTTTAGCTGATTCTATAAATCCGCATGTATTTATTACTATAATTTCCGCTTCTTTTGGATTATTTACTATCTCATAATTATTTTCTTTAAATATGCTTATTGTTTTTTCTGTATCAACTAAGTTTTTATTACATCCTAGTGATATAAATCCTACTTTCATTATTGTTTTGACCTTTCTTCCTTTCCTTTATACCTTGATGATTGTTGACACAAACTCTCTAATCATTGCTCCACATATGTTTTCTTGTCATCTCTAATAAATCTAATGGAGTAAATCCTATTACTTGTGTCTTTGACCTATCTTTTTTCAAATTTTCTTCTAATATTTCTAATATTTTTGCTTTATCTTCTTTATTTTCCATATCTATGTAATCTATTATTATTATTCCGCCAATATCTCTTAGTCTTATTTGTTTAGTTATTTCTATTGTAGCCTCTTTATTTACTGTGAATATTGTTTTTTCTAAATCTTTTGTTCCTACATATTTTCCAGAATTTACATCTATTGCTGTTAAAGCTTCTGTTTTGTCAATTGTTATAAATCCACCACACTTTAACCATATTTTTCTATTATTTGCTTTTTCTAGCTGTTCTTGTATCTCATATATATTTAAAATATTTTTTTCTTTTTTTAATTCCACTTTTACATCTGTTTCAAGTGCTATTTTTTCTAATACTTTTTTTATATTTTCATATGTTTTTTCCTCATTAACTATTACTTTAGATAAATCTTGATCTATAAGATCTATTATTAATTTTTCTATTATTCCCTGGTTTTTATATATTAACTGAGGAGTAAATGTTGTTTGCTTTTTAACTTTTTCATATTTATTTACAATTTCTTGCCAAGTTATTATCAAATTGTTTATATCTCTTTTTATTTCTTCTTCACTTTTTTCTTCTGCTGAAGTTCTAATTATTATTCCATAATTTTGTGGCACAATTTCTTTTACTATTTTTAATAATCTATTTTTCTCAGTTTCCTTTTCTATTTTTTTTGATATAGTAATAAAATTCGAATTAGGCATAAGTACTGCATATCTTCCAGATAAATTTATATGTGTAGAAACTCTTGCACCTTTTTTACTTGTAGCATCTTTTTTTATTTGAACTAATATTGGCATTCCTGTTTTTATATAGTTTTTTATATTGTGCTTATTCAAAGGCTCATTTTTATTTCCTGTTTCATTACTTGCTTTTGGTATAATGTCTCTTATATGTATAAATGTATTTTTTTCTTTACCTATATCTACAAATGCTGCTTGCATACCTAATAATACATTTTCCACTTTTCCTAGATATATATTTCCTTCTAACCTTTCTTCCCCATAATTTTCTTGATATTTTTCTATTAGTTTACCATTCTCAACTACAACTATAGTTTTATTATTTTGCTCATCTACATTAACTAAAATTTCTCGCATTTCTATCCCTTTCTTGCTTTCAAATAAATTAATTAAATTTATTCATTGCACTATCTATCCCATTTTTCAAATATTCTATAATTGCATCTTTTGCTTTTTCTATACCTTTTTCTATTTTTTTGTATTCTTCTTCATCTATTGGTTTTATTACATAATCTATAATTTCGCTATTTTCCACAGGTCTTTCTATTCCCACTCTTATTCTTGCAAATTCTTCACTTTGTAATTCATGCACAACTGATTTTGCTCCATTATGTGTTCCTGGTCCACCAACTTTTCTTACTTTTATTTGTCCTTTTTCTATATCCATATCATCATATACTACTACAACATTTTCTAGTGGTATTTTATAAAAGTCTATATATTTTTTTATAGACTGTCCACTTAAATTCATATATGTTTGCGGTTTTAATAAAATTACTTTTTCTCCTTCTATTACTCCAGAGCCATATAATCCTTCAAATTTAGTTCTAGATATATCTATTTTGTATTGGTTTGCTAATTTATTTATTACATCAAATCCCATATTATGTCTTGTTTTAGAATATTCTGGTTCTGGATTTCCAAGTCCTACTATTAAATACATTTTTCCTCCTAACTTACTTTTAGTTCTCTTAATATTCCAAAGTTAGTTCCATCATATTTTTCCGACTCTATTATTGCTATTTGACAAAAACCATTTTTTTCGTAATATTCGTTTAATTTTTTATTACTTCCTATATTATCTAATCTTATACTGTTTTTTGCTTCCTTTTGGGCAATATGTTTTATTTCATCAATTATTCGTGCTCCGATACCTTTATAATTAATATCTGTTGCTAAATGATGTATATGAATGACTTCTCCTTCTATATCTTGATAATATTGACTGCTATACTGAAGCATAAAAGTTCCGTACTATTTTTTCGCTTAATTTTGCTATATAAAATTTTCCTTCATTAATTTTTTGTTCATAATATTGTTTACCATATGTTCTTGTAACATTCCACTGGTTTATACAGTTATCATCTAACCATTTACATCTGCTTTGTATTATTCTAATAATCTCTCCTATGTCTGAAATATTTGCTTTTTCTACAACAACTCCTTTATATTCATTCATTTTAGTACATCTCCTTTATCATTCTCTTACTATGTCTCTATTAATCCTATTTCTTACTTCTAGTGCTTTTTTCTTTGTTTTCTCAATATCTGTTCCTTTAACAATGATAAGTCCACATCTTTGTGCATCAGATATATATTTTTCTATTTTATCTCCAACACTTTTTTCAAAACATATTTCAATAACATTATCATCCATATATTTTTTAAAGTCGGGAAGCTCTTTTATTATTCCTTCATCTAGGTCCAATATTCTTGTTGCTATACATCTATCAAATTTAGGTTCTAAGTCAATATCTTTCTCTCCCATTGCTAATTTTATTATATTTCCCACATGATCTATGCCTTTGCTATGTGGCACAATATGAGATGTTATTGCATTTCCCCCCATTCTTGCGCCAACATCTACAATATATGGTTCATTCTCTTTTGATAATATCATATCCATATTAACAGGCCCGTTTTTTATGCCTATTTCTCTAATCAATCTACTCACTATTTCTTCTATTTTGCTTTCAATCTCTCTAGGTAATTCTGAAGGAGTACTATGTCCTAGTTCAGAACGGTATGGCAAATTTGTCATATTTTTTTTCATAATTGCTAAAATATGAACTTTACCATTATATACAAAAGATTCAATACCATATTCTTGTCCTTCTATAAAAGTTTCTATTAACGCTCTTCCATTAAAAGACCCATTTATTACTTCTTGAATTTTTTGCATTAATGTTTCAAAATCATCTATTTTATACACATATAAACTTCCTAACCCTGAACATGGTTTTAATATAATTGGAAATTTTATTTTATCTTTTATTTCATATAATTCCTCAATTTTACTCACTTCATAAAATTGAGGAACATTTGTAATATATTTTTCTTGCATTTTTTTTCTAATTTCATATTTACTTTTTACTAATTTAGCTACTTCAAAATCTAAACCTGGTAAATTCATTTTATTAGCTACATAGCTTGCTGTTAATACTGCGAACTCTGTTGCAGTAACAACACCATCCACATGTTCTTCTCTAGCATATTGTAAACATTCTTCATATGCTTCAAACGATATATTTTTAAATTTATCTGCTTGCTTAATGCAAGCTATATTAGGATTTTGGTCAATAACAATAGTTTCATATCCTAGTTCTTTTGCTTTTTTTATTACATGTTTTACTGCTCCAAATATTAAGACCTTTTTCATTTTTATCCTCCAATTTTGTAGTTTGCAATATTTCTATAATATTCTTCTACCATATTTATTGTTTTATTCCATGAATATTGTTTTGAGGTTTCTAATGCAGCTCTTGAAAGTCTTTCTCTAAGCTGAGCATTATTTATAAGTTTCTTTGTTTTTTCCACAATATCATCAATATTATCTTTTTCTATTACTAAAGCATTTTCATTATCTTTCACAAAATCCATATTACCACCATTATTAGTTGTAATTACTGCAACTCCGCAAGTCATTGCTTCTAAAACTGGTAGGCAAAATGATTCATACATAGAAGCACAAATATAAATATCCGATTTTCTCAGAGTATCTCCTATTATTAATTGTGGTGGATTTACAATTGCTTTAATTTTATTTCTTTTAGGCTCTGTTGGTGTAATCCAATTTAATTCTATATCATATCCTTCTTCTTTTACTATTTCTATTGCTTTTAATATATTTCCTATTCTTTTAAATTCTGATTCTTCTGAACCAATTATCGCAATATTTATTTTTTTATTATTTTTCCTATATTCTTTACAAAAGAATATAGTTGAGTCAACTGCATTTGGTATCACTATTGCATCTTTATTATATATTTGCTTTATTTTATTTTTTGCAAAAGTTGATACAGTATATACAAATTGAACTACTTCTAGTTGTTTTTTTATATACTCATATGTTCTATTATCTAATTTTTCTAAGTCAAACAAATGATAGTCTCCTTGCTCAAAGTAAATAACTGGTGCTATTTTTTGTTCTATACATTCATATATTTCTCTCCAATACGTTGCAACAATGACATCACATTTTGGTATGCTTTCGCATAATGTTTGTCCCCATGGAACTTCTATAAATTGTATACTATCATTCATTTTAAACCATATTGGCTTTTTGTCATGTGATATTATTGTTATTTTATGACCTCTTGCTGTTAATTTATTTGCATGTTCTAAAATAATTTTAGAACCTCCACAAACTCCTGTCCAAGTCATTACATATGTAATATGTAATTTTTTATTTTCAGTAGGTTCATAAATTAATTTTTGTGGTATTGCTGTTTTTAATCTTTCTTCCCTTTTATTAAATTCTATTTGTTTTAGAGTTTTTATATCCTGCTCTTGATTCATTTTATAAATTCTCCTCTTTTAATCTATTCCATATTTCATTTGTCTTTAAATATTCTTTATAATGCTTTTCTACATTTTTAGAATACTTTTCTAAATCTCCTATTAATATGTTAAAATCATAGTCTTTAAATAGTTTATTAATTTCAGGAATACTTGTTTCTAATTGTTTTTTTACTTTTTCCATTTTAGATTTATAATTGTTTTTATCTAAAATATATGTTAATAATGGTTTATATTTTATCCAACCTCTAGATGCTTGCAGAAATCTTTGTGGAATCAATTCCTCTTCGATTTTTATTTTTCTCAACGTTTTTGGATACTTTTTTCTCATAATACAAGTATATTTTAAAAATCCATCATGGAAATGATATACTGGCACTTTAATTACTTTTGAATCTCCTAATAATGTAGAAAAAAATGTATCTTCTCCGTCTTGCTTCTGGTGGGTTATAAAATGCTGGTATCTTATTTATATTTCTTAAATTTAAGCATAATGTTGAACCAACAACCCATTTGCTGGCACCTTCTTTTTGCAATTCATAAGCTACTTCTCCATTAGCAATTTTCTCATCTGCATAAGTAACTCCATTATCTTTAATGAATTTTTGTTTAATTGAGTCCCATGATACTACTTCATTACTAATTGCTTCAATATATTGCTTAAATAAGTCCTCATTAATATCTTCATTTAGTTCAACATATGGAATAGGAGAAATATATCCGCAATGATATCCTATTGTTATATCTGCATTTTCTATATATTTTAAATGCATAGCTACATTATCTTGCTCTTTCCATATTAATTCTCCAGTATCTTCATTTTTTATACAAGCTACTGGATATTCATCATCATCCCAAAACAGCAGATAGTCTATATGCCACATCTTTGCATAATACATTAATGTATTTCTACCTTTTGCATGTCCATGTCCAAAAAATAATTCTGTTTCCTGTTTTGTTAATTGTTCTCTTGCTATTAATCTCTTTTTTAATTCTTCTATATTTTCTGGCGTTATATATTTTACTTTTATATCTTTGTATACTTTGGGTATTAATCCATAGAAATCAACCCTTGTAGTATATTGATATTGTAAATCAAATAAAATAAATACTGTAAGTTCTACTTTTTTACCAGTATTTTTAAATTGTTCTATTAAATGCTCATATGTACTATTTATTACTTTACATACATTTGGTCTACCTGTTACAAAACCTAATCCAAATTGAATTATTTCTTCCATGTTTTTCTCCTTTTGTTTTAGTAATACCTTTAACTGCTTAATTATACCATATTTTAGTGTAAGTGTCAATTCTTCAATTTAGCCTATCTGTAAGGATTTTCCGGTGTTTGTTTTTAAAGTTTATACTCTTTTTCTAATTTATTATTTAAATATATCTTACTCACTAGTTTTAATTGATATATATTTTCTTCTGAAATGTTAAACGAGAAAATTTTTTTTGCTGGAGCTTTTATAATATATTTTATTGCATTTTGTGTTGCTTCTGATATTTCTATTGCTCCTTTATCTTGTTTTCCACATGTATTACACTTAAATCCATTATCTTTTAACGAAAAATATTCTAATGTTTCTGAATTACCACATTGTACGCACTTGTCTACAATTGGCATAAATCCTAATATGCACAAAAGTCTTAGTTCAAAAATAGATAGGATTAAGTCCATATTCTTATCTGTTTCTGAAATCATATATAGTGTATTTAAAAATAATTGTAATATTTTATATGTGTTTTGATTTTCATCAGTAACATCATTTATAATTTTAGTTATTAAAGCTACATAGTTCAATTTCTCGAAATCTGTCCTTATATTATAGAAAAGTTCTATTATCTCGCAAGAATTCATATTGTAGCTTTTTGAATTACTGTATAACATGTATTCTCCAAAACACAAAAATTGAGTTGCTGCCATAAGCATACTTTTTGGTCTTCTCGCTCCTTTGGCAGCACACCCAATTTTTCCATTTGGTGTCAATATTGTAAGCATTTTATCAAAATCGTTCATATTGCTTTCTGCTATTATTATTCCTTTTGTTTTCAATATTCCCATATTGATTACCTTCCATATTCTTTTTTGTGTTTTCTATTTCTATTAATTCCATAAATGTATTAATATTACCTGTATTTTTAAAAGTGTTCCACGCCATTTGTTTTAGCATAAAATCAACTCCTTTTAAATTTATCTTTTGCAAATTTTATAATTTTATACTTTTACATCTGGACTTTTTATATATTTTACATTTTAAATTTGTTTACAATAAAATCTTTATTCATCCAATCTTCTTTTACTTTTACCCAAACTTTTAAATTTAATTTTGTATTTAACATTTTTTCTAAATCTTCTCTAGCATATGTACTTATTTTCTTTAGCATTTCTCCATTTTTTCCTATTATTATAGCTTTATGTGATTCTCTACTACAATATATGGTCGCTTCCACATTAAATATTGGCTCTCCTTTTATTGTCTTTCTTCTTTTCATTTTTTCTACTTCAACTAATATTCCATGAGGTACTTCATCTCTTAATAGTTTTAAAGCTTTTTCTCTTATTATTTCTTCTACCAATTGTTGCATTGTTTGGTCAGTATATTCTTCTGTATCATAATATAGTGGACCTTCTGACAAATTATCTTCTATTTCATCTAACAATCCTTCAATATCTTTTTGATTTGTAGCTGTCATTGGCACTATTGTGATAAAATCATATTGACTTTTATACAACTCCATAGATTTTGCAACCTGTGCTATACTTGCTAAGTCCATTTTGTTTAAAACTAATATTGTTTTTTTCTTAGCTTGTTTTATTTTTTCCAATATTAATTTTTCTTCTTCATTGATTTCTTTTGAAAAAGCTTCAACTACAAATACTATTAAGTCGACGTCTTTTATTGAAGTGAATGATGTTTCTAACATTGTATTTCCTAATTTATTTTTTGGTTTATGTATGCCTGGTGTATCTATAAAAATAATTTGTGAATCTGGTCTATTTACAATTGCTTTTATTGCTTTTCTGGTTGTTTGTGGTCTATTTGCTGTTGCTGCTACTTTTTCTCCTACTAATGAATTTATTATGCTTGATTTTCCTACATTGGTTTTTCCTACTATTGACACAAAACCTGATTTCATATTATTTACCTCCTCATGTTTTTTGTTTGCCTGTCAAGTTTTTATTTACTCATAGGTAAACATTGCTATTTATTTTATTATACACCTATTATTTTAAAAAGTTTGTCGAATTTTGTAAATAAATTAATTTTTTTAACTAAATATTGTACTTTTCTTTTTTGCTATAAGTTGTATGAAATAATTCGTGTGCTTTATGTCCTCCTGGAACACCTATATATTCACTATATATTTGTTTTAATACTGGATTTTCATGTGATTTTCTTATTCGACTTTTTTCATCTATTGTATACATTGCATCAGCTCTCTTTTTTCTAACATCTACAGTTGCTCTAATTTTTGAATTTTTAATTGGTTGTCCTCCTCCCATTATACAACCACCTGGACAAGCCATTATTTCCACAAATTGATAGTCTGCTTTTCCTGACTTTATTTCCTCCATAATTATTTTGGCATTTCCTAGTCCATTGGCTACAACTACTTTTATATCTCTTTCTCCAATTTTTAATATTGCTCTTCTTATTCCTTCTTCTCCTCTTACTTGTTTAAAATCAATATCTTCTAATTCTTCTCCAGATAATATTTCTGATGCGGTTCTTAATGCTGCCTCCATAACTCCACCTGTAACTCCAAATATTGCCCCTGCACCAGTTGCCTCTCCCATTGGATTATCAAATTCTTCATTTTCCAATTCTGAAAATTCTATATTGGCTTGTTTTATCATTCTAGCTAATTCACGTGTCGTTAAAACGCAGTCGACATCATACATACCATTATTTTTTAGTTCTGTTCTTTGTCTTTCATATTTTTTGGCTATACATGGCATTACAGATACTACATATATTTTTTCTGGATCTATGTTATTTTTCTCTGCATAATAAGTTTTTATAAGTGCTCCAAACATTTCATGTGGCGACTTGCAACTTGATAAATATTTAATATTTTCTGGATAATTTGCTTCTACATATCTTACCCATCCTGGACTGCAAGATGTAATCATTGGTAAATTATAGTTTTCATTTAGTCTTTGTATAAACTCTGTTCCTTCCTCCATAATTGTAAAATCTGCACCTGTATTTGTATCAAAAACTTTATCAAATCCTAATCTTTTTAGTGCAGCAACCATTTTTCCAGTTACATTAGTTCCTATTGGCATACCAAATTCTTCTCCTAGTGCTACCCTAACTGCTGGAGCTGTTTGCACTATTACATAAGTATCTGGATCTTTTAATTTTTCCCATGCTTCTTCAATAGAATCCTTTTCTCTTAAAGCCCCTACTGGACAAGCTTCTATACATTGTCCGCAAAATGTACAATTTACATCATTTAAACTATTATCTCCTACTGTTGATATGCAAGAATTAAAACCTCTATTTATACAATCTATTGCACCTATTTCCTGAACTTTTTTGCAAACAGATACACATCTTCTACATAAAATACATTTATTGAAATCTCTTACTATTGATGGAGATAAGTCATCAATTTGGTGCTTATTGGTTTCTCCTTCATACTCTATCCCTGTAACATTAAATTTCACTGCCAAGTTTTGTAATTCGCAATTTCCATTTCTTGTGCAAGTTAAACAATCACGTTGGTGATTTGATAATATTAAATCTAATATTACTTTTCTTGCTTCTATAACCTCTTTCGAATGTGTCTTTACTACCATACCTTCTTCTACTTTTTGAATGCATGAAGTAGCAAACCCTCTTCTGCCATCCACTTGTACAATGCACATTCTACAATCTCCAATTTCATTTATATCCTTTAAAAAGCATAATGTTGGAATATCTATACTTGCTTGCCTTGCTGCTTGCAGTATTGTAGTTCCTTCTTCCACTTGTATTTCTTTATCATCTATTTTTAAATTAATCATTTTTTTATCGGACATAATTTCCTCCTATTTTATATTTTTATTTCTAATAAAATCACCAGCAAATTCTTCTTTTAAGATATCCATATGTATTGTATCATAATATTTCCCATTTATATAATTGCATTGTCTTCTTCTTCCCATTTCTTTAAATCCACATTTTTTATAACAGGCTATTGCTCTTGAATTAAATTCCATCACATCTAATTTTATACTATTAAGATTCAAGTAATTAAAACCATATTCTAAAATTAAGTTTATAGCTTCTGTTCCTATTCCTCTATCTCTCCCTTCTTTTTCGCCTATAAAGATTCCCAAAATTGCTGACCTGTTTATATGATTTATATTTTCTAGAGAAACACTTCCTAATAATTTGTCATCTTTCAATCTTACAATGCCAAAAGAAGCTTCATCATTAATATGTTCTTGAAGATATTTATTTTCTGATTCAATTGTGGTTAATGAAGCACTTTTGCCTGTATAATCTGTTACTTGAAAATCATTAATCCATTCTACATACTTTTCTGCATCTTCTGTATTCCTAGGAGATAAATATATATCATCTCCTAACAATTTTTTAAAATATTTCATACTATTTCTTCTCCTCCATAATTATCAATCATTCATCAATCTGCTAAAATTTCGCGGTCGCCTAAGATACCAAATTGTTTTTAATGTACAGAATATATTAAAAACAATTATATATTTAGTTCTAATAATGAATTAATTCCTTATCCTATTGCGTGGAATGGACAATTTGCCACGCAAGTTCCACATTTAATACAAACATCTTTATCTATTATATGTATCTGTTTTGGTTCTCCTGAAATCGCATTAACAGGGCAATTTCTTTTGCACAATCCACAACCTTTACATTTTTGTGGATCTATTTCTATATTAGTTAATGCTTTACATTCACCAACTTTGCATGTTTTGTGTTTTATATGATCTAAATACTCTTCTCTAAAATACTTTAGTGTTGATAAAACTGGGTTTGGTGCTGTTTGTCCTAATCCGCATACTGCTGTTTTAGGTATATTTATTGCTAGTTGTTCTAATTTTTCTAAATCCTGCATATCTGCTTTTCCGTCACAAATTTTTGTTAATATTTCTAACATTCTTTTTGTTCCAATTCTACAAGGAGTACATTTACCACAAGATTCATCTACTGTAAAATCTAAATAAAATTTAGCTAAATTTACCATACATTTTGAGTCATCCATTACTATTAGCCCACCAGACCCCATCATTGAACCTATTTCTTTTAAAGATTCATAATCTATTGGTGTGTCTAAGTGTTCTTTTGGAATGCAACCACCTGAAGGTCCGCCTGTTTGTGCTGCTTTAAATTCTCTATTATTAGGAATTCCACCACCTATGTCATATATTATTTCTCTTAATGTAGTACCCATTGGTACTTCTACTAATCCAACATTAACTACATTGCCTCCTAAAGCAAATACTTTAGTTCCCTTTGAATTTTCTGTTCCTATACTTGAATACCAGTCAGCACCATTTAATATTATTCTTGTTATATTTGCATATGTTTCTACATTATTTATTAAAGTAGGTTTACCCCATAATCCCTCATTTGCTGGATATGGTGGTTTTAGTCTTGGTTGTCCTCTTCTTCCTTCTATAGATTCTAGTAGGGCCGTTTCCTCTCCGCAAACAAATGCTCCCGCTCCAAGTCTTATCTCTACATCAAATTCAAAATCTGTTCCAAATATATTTTTACCTAATAAACCATATTCTCTAGCTTGTTTTATTGCTATATCAAATCTATGTACTGCAATAGGATATTCTGCTCTAACATAAATATATCCTTTATTTGCTCCTATACTATATCCAGCTATTGCCATAGCTTCTATGACAGAATGTGGGTCTCCCTCCAATATACTTCTGTCCATAAATGCACCTGGATCTCCTTCATCTGCATTACATACCACATATTTTTGTTCACTTTGTGCTGCTTTTGTTAGTTCCCATTTTTTACCTGTTGGAAATCCTGCACCACCTCTGCCTCTTAATCCAGACTTTTTAACTTCTTCTATTACACTTTCTGGTGTCATCTCAAACAATACTTTTGCTAATGCCTTATACCCATCAAATGCAATGTATTCATCTATATCTTCGGGATTTATTATTCCACAATTTTTTAGCGCTATTCTTTTTTGCTTTTTATAAAATTGTAAATCATCCAACTTTTTGACAATACTACCATCTACATCTTTACATAGTAATCTTTCTACTAGCTTTCCTTCTAGTATGTGTGAATTTATAATTTCTTCGCAATCCTCTGGTTTACAATTAGCATAAAAAGTATCTTCTGGTCGAATTATTACTATTGGACCTTTTGCACATAAGCCAAAACATCCCGTTTGTATTACTCTTACATTTTGTATATTTTTTTCTTTCAGTATTTTTCTAAAAGTATCTATTATTTGTGGAGATTTTGAAGATGTACAACCTGTACCCCTACATACTAATATGTGCTTTTCTCTGCTAGTAGAATTTAAATTTACTCTTAAGTCCAGTTCTTCTCTTTTTTGCTTTCTTATTTCTTCAATTTC
>OLSB01000226.1_pt1 | contig 67561 bp, 68 predicted proteins | sample 1672071 | NCBI WGS metagenome assembly OLSB01 (sample SAMEA3136642, study PRJEB25190) | human gut metagenome | biome: human gut; feature: human-associated habitat; material: faeces | place: Austria | collected 2013
CCGCTGACCTCTTGAATGCCATTCAAGCGCTCTCCCAGCTGAGCTATACCCCCATGGAACCGGAACCCCTTGATTTTACTGGACTTCCGGGATATTAACTTTTTAGATGCCGCGTTGCGATTGCGGGTTGCTTTACTGGTGACTTGCTCTCCCAGCTGAGCTATACCCCCAACTCTGTATTCACTTGGCAGCTCCAAGGCTGTCGACTTTTTTATTATATTGCATTTACCGGTTTATGTCAATACTTTTTTCTCCAAAAATTTTATTTTTATTTCTGCACCTGCCCCAGCTGATAAAAAGCCACGGCACTGGCCGCCGCCACATTCAGCGAGTCCACTCCGTGGGACATGGGAATACACACCGTGTAGTCGCAGCCCTCGATGCTGCTGTCCGCCAGTCCGTCTCCCTCGGTGCCCATGGCGATGGCCAGCCGCTCCTCCGCCAAAAGCCTCGGATCGCCGAGGCGCACAGAGTCCTCCCGCAGCGCCATAGCCGCCATGCGGAAGCCCAGTTCATGCAGCTTGTCCGTCCAGTTTCCCTCCGGCAGATACGTCCACGGGATCTGGAACACCGTCCCCATGCTCACCCGCGTGCAGCGCCGGTACAGCGGGTCGCTGCACTCCGGCGTCAGAAGCACCGCGTCCATCCCCAGCGCCGCCGCCGAGCGGAAAATGGCGCCCACGTTGGTGGGGTTCATCACCCGCTCCAGCACCACGACCCGCCTTGCGCCGGCGCACACCTGCTCCACCGTCGGCAGTTCCCTGCGCTTCATGGCACACAGCATCCCCCGCGTCAGATGAAAGCCGGTCATCTGCGCCAGCACCGGCTCCTCCGCCGTAAATACCGGCACCGCGCCGCACTGTGCCAGCAGCGCCTTCCCCTGGCTCTCCACATGGCGCCGCTCCATGAGAAACGAAACAGGTTCATACCCCGCTGCCATGGCTCTGCCGATGACCTTAGGGCTTTCGGCAATAAAAATGCCCCGCTCCTCGCACTCCCAGTTGGTAAGCCGGCTTTCCTTGAGTCTGGCGAAAATATCCAGTTCCGGCGCCGAAAAATCCGTGATCTCCCGAATATCCGCCATACCCGTTTCCTCCGTTAAAAATTGATAACGCCCAGATGCTCCAGCAGGATCTTCACGCCGATGAGGATCAGCATGATGCCTCCCGCTATCTCCGCCTTGCTCTTGTACTTCAGCCCGAAGATGTTCCCCACCTTCAGCCCCAGCGCCGACAGGCAGCAGGTGGTGAGACCGATAAGCCCCACAGCGCTGAAAATATTCACCTCCGGCAGCAGGGCAAAGGTGATGCCCACCGCCAGCGCATCCACGCTGGTGGCCACCGCCAGCAGCAGCATATCCTTGAAGCCGAAGGATGCGTTCTCCGCTTTCTCCTCCTCGCGGGAGAAGCCCTCCTTGAGCATGTTCCCGCCGATAAGGCACAGCAGCACAAAGGCCACCCAGTGATCCACCGAGGTGATATACTTTTCAAAAGTCGTGCCCAGCAAATAGCCGAGGGTCGGCATCAGCGCCTGAAATCCGCCGAACCACAGCCCCACCGCCAGATAGTGTTTTCCCTTCAGCTTCTGCACGGACAGCCCCTTGCACACAGCCACGGCAAAGGCGTCCATGGACAGTCCCACCGCAATGAGAACAAGCTCAATAAATCCCATGTTCTTCCTCCGTTACCATGCCGAAATCTCCCCTTTTTGGCCATTGTCATTCGTTTATTATCCCATATCGCCGCCGTTCTGTCAACGGTTTTCCGCCCCGTCCCCGTAGGATCTCCGCCCATTTACATGGCGAAAAAAATGTGGTATAGTAACACCATCTTTTCAGAAAGGAACCTGCGCCCTATGCCCCTTTCCGCGGAAACCGCCCTGCTTTCCCTCATCGACGAGCACCTGTCCGCCGGCCGTTCCCTGACGCTGGCCATTGACGGCTGCTGCGCCGCCGGAAAAACCACTTTGGCTCTGCGCCTGCAGCAAAGGTACGGCTGTCCGGTCTTCCATGCCGACGACTACTTTCTGCAGCCCCACCAGCGCACGCCCCAGCGGCTTTCCCAGGCCGGCGGCAACATGGATCGGGAGCGACTGCTGCAGGAGGTGCTTTTGCCCCTGTCACGGGGGGAAGACGTGGTCTTCCGCCGTTTCGACTGCTCCGCCATGGCGCTCCGCCCCCCCGTCCGCGTCCCCTACGTCCCCTTTCAGATCGTAGAGGGCACTTACTGCATGCATCCGGAGCTGGCGCCCTACTATACCGCCTCTGTTTTTCTCCGCATTTCCCCCGCAGAGCAGCGCCGCCGCATCGAGCGCCGCTGCCCGCCGGAGAAAGCGCAGCAATTCTTTACCCGCTGGATCCCCCTGGAGCAGCTCTATTTTCAGCAGCTCCACCCCGAAAAAAACTGTACTCTGATCCTGGAGGCTTTGCCATGAATCACACCTCGAAAAAATCCCCGGCCCATTTGCTCTATGCCGCCGTGAGCCTGTCCCTGTGCCTGCTGCTGCCCTTCCTCACCGGCCAGATCCCCCAGATAGGCAAGACTCTGTGTCCCATGCACATCCCCGTGCTGCTGGCGGGCTTTCTGTGCGGGCCGTGGTGGGCGGCTCTGGTGGGCGCCATCGCGCCGGTGCTCCGCTCCGTTCTCTTCAGCTCGCCGGCCATTTTCCCCACCGCCGTGGCCATGTGCTTCGAGCTGGCCTCCTACGGTCTGGCCGCCGGCCTGCTGTACCGGCTTTTCCCCCGCAAGGTCGTCGGGGTGTACGGCTCCCTTCTGGGCGCCATGCTCATCGGCCGCGTAGCCTGGGGCATCACCATGTACCTGCTGCTGCACGGTGCCTTTTCGTGGCAGGCTTTTGCCGCCGGTGCCTTTGTCAATGCTCTGCCGGGCATCGCCCTGCACCTGCTTCTGATCCCGCCCATCGTTTTGGCTCTGCAAAAAGCCGGTAAAATCTGAAAAAAAAGAGATGCGGTTCTCTGCGAATCGCATCTCTTCTTTTATTCATCGGAAAAACGTATCCCTGTGTTTTTCGCTCTCTGTGCCGACGTTCTCCTCCTGATCCGGCAGCGTGATGCCCCCGCCATGAACAGGACAGTTGCCCACCGACAGCACCGGCAGCCGGAAGGCATCATCCGCCACCGTGATGTCGTTCACGGTCTCCCGCGCGTAATCCAGCGCCGCCACCTGCATCACCGAGGAGGCCGGACAGCTGGTGGTAGCCACGTGCTTGCCGTCCTTGCAGTAGTTTATCATTTTGTGCATATCGCAGCTCATGAGCGGCTCCGTGTCCTCCGCCACCTGCACTGTGCGCACGCGGCTGCCTCTGAAGTCCGCCGCGCAGGCCTCCGTGGCCAGCAATCCGCTGTCGGCGCACACAGTCACTTCCTTCAGCCCCGTGGCGCTGTGGAAGCCCACGTCCTCCAGCCCCTCGTGGATCTGGCTCATGACCTCTTTCCACAGAGCGGAGCAGGGGTTGCCGCCGGCATTGACCACCTGATTGGACTTATAGCCGCACCACACAGCCGCGCTGTAATAGGGCGTGAAGCCCACAAAGTAGCGATCCTTCGCGGCGTCGGTGGTACCGGTCTTGCCGCCGATGCTCATGCCGGAGAAGCGCGCACCGGTACCGGTGCCGCGGGAAACAACGTCCTGCAGGATGCTGCGCATCAGGTACGCCGTGCTCTCCTTCATGGCCGTGTTGAATTTGATCTCGTTATCAATGATGACCTTGCCCTGCGAGTCCTCCACCCTTATATAGGTTCTGGGCGCGGAATAGATGCCGTCGTTGACGAAGGCGCCATAGGCCGCCGCCATTTCCTCGGTGGTCACGCCGTTGGTAAAGCCGCCCAGCGCCATGTTGCCCACCTGCTGGGCATCCGTTTCCGTCAGCGTGGTAAAGCCCAGCTTGTCCCGCATGAACAGGTAGGATTCATACACGCCGTACATCATGTTCACCCGCACGGCGCAGGTGTTCAGCGAGCGCACCAGAGCCGTGCGCACATCCGTCAGCCCGCCGTAGGTGCGGCTGGAGTTTCTGGGCCAGACGTTTCCGTTGAGCAGAATGGGATAGTCGTCGATGATGGACGCCGCCGTAATGGTGCCGTTGTCCAGCGCCGGCGCATAGGTGGACACCGGCTTCACAGCCGAACCGCACTGCCGCACTTCCGTGGCCCAGTTCCACACTCGGTCAGCGGTCTTAATGCCCGTGCCGCCCACCATGGCCACCACGTCGCCCGTATAGGGATCCACCACGGTAATAGCCGCCTGCAAAGACTGGCCGTTGGAGTCCTTGGTGTTCAGATACTTCGTGTTTTCAAATACGTTTTCAGCGATCTTCTGGTACTTCAGATTCTGGGTTGTATAGATCTTGTAGCCGCCGCTGTAAACCATGCCCACCGCCCGCTCGTAGGCGCTGATGACCTTGCCGCTGCTGTCGGGCTTGCTGTCTTTCAGGTCGTAGATCTCCACGAATTTCTTCGCCACGTCCTCGATGACCTGATCGGTGAAATAGGAGTTGTGGGCTTTTACCACCTTTTCGCCGGTCTCCTCCTCGGTGGTGGGCGCCACATACCCCTCCTTCAGCTCACCCATGCAGGTGTAGCCGTTGGTAAAGGTCACCTGCTCGTTGCAGGCCGCCTCGTAGACCTCCTTCTCCTTGATAAGTCCCTGGTCGTACATATTCTGCAGCACCAGCAGCTGCCGTGACCGGTTGTTGGCCAGCGTCCAGTCGCTGATAAGGGGATCATAGCGGGAGGGGTTGTTAGTGATGGCGATAAGGCTGGCGCACTCGGCCAGTGTCAGATCCTTGGCATCTTTGCCGAAATACATCCGCGAGGCCGTCTGGGCGCCGTAGCACGACTCGCCGAAACACACCGTGTTGAGATAGCAGGTCAGGATCTCGTCCTTGTCGTAGCGCTTTTCCAGCTGCAAAGCCCGATAGATCTCCGTGACCTTGCGCTTGATGGTGGTCTCGTCGTTGCCGGTAACATTCTTGATCAACTGCTGGGTGATGGTGGAGCCGCCCTGCACGCCTCTTCCGGTCACGGTGCTGAACACGGCGCGTACAGTTCCCCTCCAGTCCACACCCTTGTGCTTGTAAAAGCGCTTGTCCTCGATGGCCACGGTGGCGTCCCGCAGCGCCTTGGGGATCTGGTCGCCGGTCAGCAGAATGCGGTTCTCACCGTCATAGAGCGTCTGGTAGATCTCCCATTCGTCCGTTTCCGCGTTCTTGGCGTACATCTCTGTGGCCAGGGACATGTCGTAGGCCGACAGATCCACCTCCACCTTGTTTTTCATGGTTTTGTTGATATAAATGGAAAAAATAATGGCGAAAAAGACCATGGTCAGCAGGAGCACCGCAAAAACGGTTCCCACGATGAAGCCCACCTTGCGCCGGCGCGCCTGGATCTCCCGCGGGCTTCTGCTGCGCGCAGCGGCGGCTCTTTCGCCGGCGCTATGCTGCACTTTCCTTTTTATTTTTTCGGCGCTCTGCTTCAGCTCATTACTCAAGCGTTTCTTCTCGTGCTTGCCTTCGCTCATAACGGGGCACCTTCCTTTCTTTCGGATGTCTGTATTCCCTGCCGGAATCGGCTCAATACCACTAAAAATCCATTTCAATTCCTATTTTACCATACCTGTCAACCCAAAAACAGGAACTTTTTTCTTTGCATTGTTTGCAAAATAATCGCATCTATAAATTATTTCGCATTTTTTTGTGCGAAATGTTTTCGATTTCCCATTTTTTGCCTCAAACTGTCCTTGCATTTTCGGGCAAAATACTATATAGTGTTTTTGAACATCACGAAGGAGGTACTCCCTATGACCGACGAGTTTGGCCCCAATTTCATCACCATCACCGATGAAGACGGCAACGATATTGAGCTGGAATATGTGGATGCGCTGGAGCACAACGGCACCACCTACATGGCCTTTTTCCCCACGGCGGACACCGAGGAGGAGGCCGAGAACGCGCAGGACTTCGGCCTTGTGATCCTCAAGTCCGTCATGGAAAACGGTGAGGAGTTCCTGGCCACTCCCGACACCGACGAGGAGCTGAATGAGGTCTTTGACCTCTTCACCCAGCAGCTTCTGGAGGACGAGGAAGAAAATTCCTGAGCTTCCCTCCTAAAATCCCTTTTCTTTTTCCGCGATGTCTGATATAATGGCCTCAGTGGGACGGCGGATCCCGTCCGGCGGGCAGCAGTCTGTTTATCCTCACATTTTGTTATAGGGGATGTCGGATCAATGTGTGAACGGCAGGCCTCCCGACTGCCGTCTGCGGTCGGACGTTGGAAGCAACGAAGCATGTTGGAGACAACCCACCTGCTGATTCGGTGCAGGTTATAACTTGGCTGCTGCCCGCTGGGCGGGATCGTTTCCTCCTTATCCTCCGCGATGAACGCATTTTTTTGCAAACGCATCCCCGTCGTTTTTTTCGGCGGGGATTTTTTCTTTTCCCACGAAGCAGGAAATTTGCGCCTTTTCGCCCCACCGTCTTTTTTTCTCTTGCAAAAAGTCCATAAAGCAAGTATAATAGGCAGGAATGTAACTCACATCCCCATTTTCTGATTTTTATAGCACAACAACAAACGAGAGGAATGAACCATCCATGAGTGCATCCAGAGAAAAGAAAAACCGTCAGGCCTTTGCAGCCAGCGGCGCTATCGACCCCAAGGCCGCCCGTGCAGCGGAGGAAAAGGCGCAGCAGCGCAAGAGCCGCCTGCTCTACGGCTCCATTGCCGTGATTTTTGTAATAGTGGCCGTCCTGGTCCTGCTGTGGAACTCCAATGTTTTCCAGCGCAACGCCACCGCCCTCACCGTGGGCGACAAGACCTACTCCGCCGCCGAGGTGCAGTACAGTTACTACGCCGCTTACAGCGACGTCCGCTCCTCCAGCTATTTTTCCTATATGGGCGTGGATACCAGCCGTTCCATCGGCAGCCAGACCATGAGCGACACCGCGAAGATGCTCTGCGGCGTCACGAGCGAAGACAGCCTCACCTGGGGTGAGTACCTCATGGGCAAGGCCAAGTCCAACCTTCAGACCAGCCAGTCCATGCTGGCTGCCGCCGAGAAGGAGGGCTTCACCTGGACGGACGCCATGCAGTCCGAATACGACGAGATCATCGCCTCCGTCAAGTCCTCCGCCAAGTCCGCCGGCTACACCTATAAGAATTATGTCAAAGCCATGTACGGCACGCTGGTCACCACCGGTGTCTTTGAGTCCATGGCCAAGGATTCCGTTCTGCTCACCGCCTTCCAGAACGACTATCTCAGCAAGCTGAACTACACCGACGAGGAGATCGAGAAGTACTATCAGGATAATAAGTCCACCTTCGACGTAGCCGACTACGACTACATCCGCTTCTCCGGCACCACCTCCGCCACCAAAGACGCCGATGGCAACACCGTGGATGCCACGCAGGAGGAGATGGACGCTGCCATCGCCGCTGCCAAGGACGGTGCCAACGCCGCTCTTGCGCGCTTCCGCAATGGTGAGAGTCTGGAGGACATCGCCAAGGACTATGACATCGCCACCTACTATCCCGTGACCGACGGCTCCAACACCAGCGACACCGTTGCCACCTGGGTCTTCGAAAAGGCCACCGCTGCCGGCGAGAGCACCGTGCTGGACGACGGCACCAACTACTATGTAGCTGTGTTTCACAAGCTGGGTCGCCAGGAATACAACACCGTTGACGTCCGCCACATCCTCATCAAGGTGGACACCTCCTCTCTGGATACCAAGTCCGAGACCTACGAGCAGGATCTGGCCGATCTGAAGGCTCAGAAGAAGGCCGAGGCCGAGAAGATCCTGCAGGAGTGGAAGGACGGCGCCGCCACCGAGGCTTCCTTCGGTGAGCTGGCCGACAAGTACTCTGCCGACTCCCCTGCCGGCGGCTTGTATGAAAAGGTCTATAAGGGGCAGATGGTCACCAACTTCAACGACTGGTGCTTCGATGCCTCCCGCAAAACCGGCGACACCGACATCGTGGAGACCAACTTCGGCTACCACATCATGTACTTCGTCGGCGAGGATCTCCCCTACTGGCGTGTCCGTGTCACCAACACCATGACCAACAACGACCTCAACGATTGGGTCGCTTCTCTCCAGCAGGAGTACACTGTCACCGAAGGCTCCGGCATGAAGTACGTCGGCTGAGCCGCCCCTGTACGCAGTTAACAAAGAGCCGGCGAGGCCTCTCGCCGGCTCTGCTTTTAGAGGAAATTCGCCATGAATGACATTTTTCTGCGCACCCGCATGATCCTGGGCGATGAGGCTATGGAGCGCCTGCGGCGCAGTCATGTGGCCGTGTTCGGCCTGGGCGGCGTTGGCAGCTATGCCGCCGAGGCGCTGGCTCGCTCCGGCGTGGGTGAGCTGACTCTCATCGACCGCGACACCGTCAGCTCCTCCAATATAAACCGCCAGCTCTACGCGCTCCACTCCACCGTGGGGCAGTTCAAGGCCGAGGTGGCCGCCCGCCGCTGTCTGGACATTGACCCGTCCATTCGGGTGCATCCTCTCCGCGCTACCTACGACGCCGCCCACCGCGAGGAGTTTTTCGCCGCAAATTACGACTATATCATCGACGCCATTGATCTCGTTTCCTGCAAGCTGGATCTCATCCAGCAGGCTCAGACGCGGGGCATCCCCATCGTCAGCGCTTTGGGCACCGGCAACAAGCTGGATCCGGCCCGTCTGTGCATTTCGGATATTTCCAAGACCTCCGGCTGCCCTTTGGCGCGGGTCATGCGTCGGGAGCTGAAGGCGCGGGGCATCCGCCACCTGCCGGTAGTTTTCAGCCCCGAGGAGGCCGCCCCCACCCGCCAGCTGGACACCCCCGACCCCGGCCGCCGCAGTGTGCCGGCCAGCGTGGCGTGGGTGCCGTCCTGTGCCGGTCTGATGCTGGGCGGCTACGTCGTGCAGGCGCTTTGCAAAAAGGAGGACTCCCTATGATCCTGTTAGGTTCCATCGTCAACGGCGCGGCCATAGCCGTGGGCGGCTTTGCCGGCCTGTTTGTGGGCAAGCTGCTGCCCGACCGAATGCAGAAGACCCTTATGAGCGCACTGGCGCTGGTGGTCATCGGAATAGCCGTGCCGGGGATCAGCGACTCCCAAAAGCCTCTGGTTCCCATCCTGTCCATGGTGCTGGGCACCGTTCTGGGCGAGCTGTTGGATCTGGACAGCGCCTTGATCCGCTTGGGCGATTGGCTCCAGCGGAAAACCGGCGGCCGCGGCAAGTTTACGGACGGCTTTGTCAACAGCACCATGGTCTTCGCCGTGGGCGCCATGTCCATCATGGGCGCGCTCAACAGCGGCCTGCAGGGTGACCACACCGTGCTTTTGTCCAAGTCGGTCATCGACGGCGTTTCCTCCGTGATCTTCGCCTCCACCTTGGGCGTGGGTGTGCTCTTCTCCTCCGTGCCCGTGTTCCTGCTGGAAGCGCTCATTACCCTTCTGGCCTCGCTGCTGGCGCCGCTGCTGGGTGCGGATGTCCTGGCGGAGATCAGCTCTGTCGGCTCCCTGCTCATTCTGGCCATCAGCCTGAATATGCTGGGCGTCACCAAGATCCGCGTGCTGAACCTTGTCCCCGCCATGTTCTTCCCCCTGCTTCTTTGCAAATTCCTATAAAATACGACAGGACGCCTCGGCGTCCTGTTTTTTTAGGCACGCCCACCCCCGCAGACTTCTATTGTGCCTCCGTAGGGCGGGGTGCCCTCACCCCGCCGCCGGCCACGCTCCGCACCCCCAAAAAACGCATTTTTTATTTTATAAAATATATAAAAAACCGCAGGGCACCCCTCCGCCGGAATGCCCTGCCCATTTCTTTTTTAAGTATTTTTTCGGCCATACAGCAGGTAGAGAATGCCCCCTAGCCCGCAGCCGCCCACCATGTTCCCCAGCGTCACCGGCAGCAGATTCCGCCACAGGCTCAGCCATGTCACTTCTCCCTTTTCGGCCAGAAAAATGCCGGCAGGAATGTAATACATGTTGGCCACGCTGTGCTCAAAGCCGCACAGGACGAACAGGAAAATAGGCCCAAAGAGGGACACCACCTTTCCCCCCGCCGACTGGGCGCAGAACGCCATCCACACCGCCAGACACACGAGGAAATTGCACAGCACACCCCGCAGCAGCGCCGCACCGAAGGGCAGCGCCGCCTTTGTCAAGGCAGTGGACACTGCGGATTCCGCAACTCCGTTCAGCGCACCGCATCGCGCCACAAGAAATGCCACCGCCACGCTGCCAAACAGGTTCCCCAGATAGACGGTCGCCCAGCTTTTCAGCATAGATCCCGCCGTGATATTCCCCCGCAGCAGCGGCATGAGATACAGGCAGTTGCCCGTAAAAAGCTCGCTCCCCGCCAAAAGCACCATGGTGAGTCCTATGGGAAAAATAGCCGCCGATGCCAGCCTTCCGCCCAGCGCACCGCCTATCGAAGCCGCTACCCCCGCAAAGGCGATGAACACCCCCGCCAGCGCGCCCAAAAGCAGCAGACGGGACAGGCTCTGCGCCGTTCTCTTTTCCGCAGCGGCGCAATAATCCGCCGCCGCTTGGGCAAATGTCTTCAGCATCCTGCTCCTCCGTTTCCGCAGCGTAACACCTCCGCTGCTCCTTTTGCACTATTATAGCAGAGTGCGCATTCTGTTGCAATTCCGCATTTGTCATTGTATAATGTAAAAAAATAAAAAAAGAGGGAAGGGTAACAATATGCTGTACGGATTCATCGGCACAGGCAACATGGGCGGGGCGCTGGCGCGGAGCTGCGCCAAGGCCGTAAAGCCCGAAAACCTGCTTCTGTCCAACCGCACGCGGGAAAAGGCGCAGGCGCTGGCCAAGGAGCTGGGCGCGCAGGCGGTGGACAACGAAACCATTGCCGCACGCTGCGATGTGCTCTTTCTGGGCGTAAAGCCCCAGGGAATGGAAAATATGCTGCGCCGGCTCCGGCCGGTGCTGGCCGGTCGAACCGACTCCTTCGTGCTGGTCTCCATGGCGGCAGGTCTGACTGTCGCCGCTCTGCAGCGCATGGCGGGCGGGTCTTATCCGGTCATGCGCATCATGCCCAATACTGCCTGCGCCGTAGGCGAGGGCATGACGCTTCTGACCTGCTCCGACGAGGTAACGCAGGCGCAGCGGCAGGCGGTGCTGTCAGCTCTGTCCGCCTCCGGACTTGTGGAGGAAATGAGCGAATCTCTTATAGATGCCGGCAGCGCAGTGGCCGGCTGCGGCGGCGCTTTCGCCTGCCTGTTTCTGGAGGGGCTGGCGGACGGCGGCGTGCTGTGCGGCCTGCCCCGTGACAAGGCGCAGCGCATGGCAGCGCAGATGCTGCTGGGCGCAGCCAAGCTGGCGCTGGAGGGCGGTGAGCACACGGGGCAGATGAAGGATGCCATCTGCTCTCCCGCCGGCACGACCATCGCCGGCGTCCGAAAGCTGGAGTCCATGGCCTTCCGCTCTGCTGCCATGGAGGCGGTGATAGCCGCCTATGAGCGGACGGAAGCGCTGAAAAAATAGGAGAAATTTTTATCATTTTCCTATATAGATCACGGCCAAAAGCGGACGGTTTTTTCGCTTTTATCCCATAAAATAAAGAGGAGCTTATGCTCCTCTTTTTTTGCTGAAAACAAATTATTTTTTCATCATGCGCACCGCCGCCTGTCGGGCTATGGCACGATGCAGGGCGATCTGGGCACGCTTCATGTCCCACCCGCCGGTCTTATCGCCAAGCCGCTCTCTGGCGCGGTGCTCCGCCGCCTCGGCGCGGGGCAGGTCGATGTTTTCCGCCCGCTCCGCCGTGCGCACCAGCAGGGTCGCCTCGTTGTGCACCACGTTGGCCACGCCCAGATCCACGGCGATGAACGCCTCAGTTCCATCGCTTTTTCGGGCGGTAACCACGCCGCTTTCAACGGCGCCCAGCATGGGTGCATGATCCTGCAGCACGCCTACGCTGCCACCGAAAAGCGGCAGCTCCACATAGCTGACCATGTCGTCATAGACGCTGCCGCCGGCGGTGGCGATCTCCAGATGGATCCCGTCTTTCATAGGCACCTCTTACATCTGCTTGCGCTTGGCAAGCACATCGTCGATGGAGCCGCACATGAGGAAAGCCTGCTCCGGAATGTCATCGCACTCGCCGCCGAGAATGATCTCAAAGCCGCGAATGGTCTCCTCCAGCGGCACATATTTGCCGGGCAGGCCGGTGAAGTTCTCCGCCACATGGAAGGGCTGGGACAAAAAGCGCTGGATGCGGCGGGCACGGTTCACGGTGGCCTTATCCTCTAGGCTCAGCTCGTCCATGCCCAGCACGGCGATGATGTCCTGCAGCTCCTTGTACTTCTGCAGCACGCTCTGCACGGCGCGGGCGGTGCTATAATGCCGATGTCCCAGCACGTCCGGCTCCAGAATGCGGGAAGTAGACGCCAGCGGATCCACGGCCGGATAGATGCCCAGCTCGGAAATGCCGCGGTCGAGCACGGTGGTGGCGTCCAGATGGGCAAAGGCGGTGGCCGGCGCGGGATCCGTCAGGTCGTCGGCAGGCACATAGATGGCCTGCACGGAGGTGACGGAGCCGTTGCGGGTGGAGGTGATGCGTTCCTGCAGAACGCCCATCTCCGTGGCCAGCGTCGGCTGGTAGCCCACGGCGGAGGGCATACGACCCAGCAGCGCCGAAACCTCGCTGCCCGCCTGAGTAAAACGGAAAATATTGTCGATGAACAGCAGCACATCCTGCCCGCTTCGATCACGGAAGTTCTCCGCAATGGTCAGGCCGGACAAGGGCACGCGCAGTCTTGCTCCGGGTGGCTCATTCATCTGGCCGAACACCAGCGCCGTTTTGCTGATGACGCCGGACTCGGTCATTTCATTCCAGAGGTCGTTGCCCTCGCGGGAACGCTCACCCACACCGGCAAACACGGAGTAGCCGCCGTGCTCATAGGCCACGTTGCGGATAAGCTCCTGGATGAGTACGGTTTTGCCCACGCCGGCACCGCCGAACAGGCCGATCTTGCCGCCCTTGGAGTAGGGCGCCAGCAGATCCACCACCTTGATGCCGGTTTCCAGGATCTCGGTGGAGGGCATGACGTCGGTGAAGGACGGGGCGCTGCGGTGGATGGGCATGCGCTGGGCTACCACGGGACCTTTACCGTCGATGGGGTCGCCCACCACGTTGAACATACGACCCAGCGTGGCCTCGCCCACGGGCATGGTCACGGGGGAGCCGGTGTCCACGGCGGCGCAGCCACGGGAGATGCCGTCGGTGGAGAACAGGGACACACAGCGCACTGTGTCCGAGCCAAGCTGCTGCATGGCCTCCATGACGACCTTGCGATCCTTCAGTTGGATCTCGATTGCATTGTAAATGTCAGGCAGATGTCCGGCGGGAAACTGCACATCCACCACGGGGCCTGTGACCCTTTTGACAATACCATGTTTCATAGTTGACTCCTATCACTTTTTTGCCTTTTTCAAGGCGTTGGCGCCGCCGACGATCTCGGCGATCTCGGTGGTGATGGCGGCCTGACGCACACGGTTGAGCTGCAGACTCAGGTCGTTTATCAGCTCGGTGGTGGCGTCGGTGGCTGCGCTCATGGCGGCCATGCGGGAAGCCTGCTCGCTGACCTTGGCCTCCAGCAAAACGGAATAGACCATGTTGTTCAGATAGAGCTGCACCATGTTTTCCAGCACGCTGCGGGCATCCGGCTCAAAGATATAGTCGTTGCCGGCCTCCTCCCGCTCCTGCGGCTGAAGCTGTGCAGGAAGAAGCTGCACCTGATCAGGCACCTGCTGCAGAGCAGAACGGAAGCGCTGGTAGACCAGATGGATCTCATCTGCCTCGCCGCTGAGGTACAGGCGCTTGAGATAGTCCGCCACCGGCAGAGCTTCTGCCATGTCGGGGGTGTCGCTCAAAGCGTCGAAGGTGTGGCACACAGGCAGGCCGGACTGGGCGATGATGTCCCGCCCCCAGCTGCCGCAGACCACCACGGTGCAGGGTCTTTCATCCGCCTGCACCAGCTCCTGGGCATGGCGCAGCACCGCGTGGTTATACACGCCGCAAAGGCCACGATTGCCCACGAAGAGGACATAGCAGACCGTGCGAACCTCCTTGCGGGGAAGCAGAAACTCGTTATCATAGCCGGCGTTTTCTCCGGCCATAAGCTCGGCGAGAACGTGCTGGCTCCGCCGGGCAAAGCTGCGGATGCCGCTCAGACCGCTCTGGGTGCGGTGCAGCTTGGCGGAAGCCACCATTTTCATGGTCTTGGTGATCTGCTGCGTACTTTTCACGCTCCGGATACGGGCGCGTATCTCACGCATACTGGCCATTCTGTCTTCCCCCCTTTCTCAAATCATTCTTTTTCAAAAGGACTCCTTAAAGCTCTCCAGTGTTTTGCGCAGAGAGGCCAGCATATCGGCAGGGATCTTCTTTCCCTCACAGATCACGTCCACCAGCTCCGGCATGGTCAGCTTCACATGCGCCACCACCTCCCGCTCAAAGCGGGACATATCGGCAAGCGCCACATCATCGGCGTAGCCCTCGTTGGCGGCAAAAATGGCGATGACCTGATCCTCCACGGACTTGGCATCGAACTGGTTCTGCTTGAGCAGCTCCGTCATGTGCTGGCCGCGGCACAGGGTAGACTGGGTGGCCGCATCCAGCTCGGAGCCGAACTGGGCGAAGGACGCCAGCTCGCGGTACTGCGCCAGATCGGTGCGCAGACGACCCGCCACCTGCTTCATGGCAGGGATCTGGGCGGCGCCGCCCACACGGGACACGGACAAGCCCACGTTGATGGCCGGCCGGTTGCCGGAATGGAACAGACCGGTCTCCAAGAAGATCTGACCGTCGGTAATGGAGATGACGTTGGTGGGGATATAGGCGGAAATGTCGCCCGCCTGGGTCTCGATGATGGGCAGGGCGGTCATGCTGCCGCCGCCGGTGGCCTCGTCCAGCCGAGCAGCGCGCTCCAGCAGACGGGAGTGCAGATAAAACACGTCGCCGGGGTAGGCCTCGCGTCCGGGGGGACGCTGGAGCAGCAGGGAAATTTCGCGGTAGGCAGCCGCCTGCTTGCTCAGATCGTCATACACGATGAGGACGTCGCGACCCTGATACATGAAGAACTCGCCGATGGCCGCGCCGGCATAGGGGGCGATATACAGCATGGGGGCAGGCTCCGAAGCGGAGGCGCACACCACGGTGGTATAGTCCATGGCGCCCAGCTCCGTCAGCTTGCGCACAACGTTGGCCACCGTGGACTCCTTCTGGCCGATAGCCACATAGATGCACAGAACGTCCTTGCCCTTCTGGTTGACGATGGTGTCCAGGGCAATGGCCGTTTTACCGGTCTGGCGGTCGCCGATGATAAGCTCACGCTGGCCGCGGCCGATGGGAACCAGGGCGTCGATGGCCTTGATGCCCGTTTGCAGCGGGACAGTGACGCCCTGCCGGTGCAGCACGCTGGGGGCGGGGCTTTCCACCGCTCGATAGCCGTCGGGGGTGATGGGACCCTTGCCGTCTATGGGACGACCCAGTGCGTCCACCACGCGGCCACACATACCATAGCCCACGGGGACTTCGATGATGTGCCCCGTGCGGCGCACGACGTCGCCCTCCTGAATGCCGGCATAATTGCCCAACAGGACAACGCCCACGTTATCCTGTTCCAGATCCATGACCATGCCGCGCAGGTCGCCCTCGAACTCCAGCATCTCGCCGGCCATCACGTCCGCCAGACCCGCCACACGGCAGATACCGTCGGACACGCTGATGACCTCGCCCACCTGATAGTTGTCTATGGAGCTGTCGGCGGAAGCGATGATCTGCCGCACGTTCTCCAGAACGGGCTGACCGTCCTTGCAGCCGTGATCCGCATCACGAACCAGACGCTCCAGACGGTGAAGGGCAGAGCCGTCATACACGGTGTCGCCCACGCGCAGGCGCACGCCGGCCACCAGACTTTCGTCCACCTCGCTGTGCAGGTCGATCAGCTCACCGGCAGGAACGTCCTCCCCCGCTTCCTTGCAGGCGGCGGCGAAGATCGCCGTCAGCTTCTGCCGCAGCGATGCAAGCTCTTCCTCCGTCAGCGGCTGGGCGGCGGCAACGGTCACCGCCAGCTTTTTCCCCTCGGACAGGGTGAGAAGGTCGCTGGGCTGGGCGGAAACCGAATGGTCCATATTTTGAATGAAATCGTCCACCAGCGCCTTGCGCCGGAGGGCGTACTCGTCTTTTTGCAGCGCCTTGCCGGTCGCCTCCGCCACCTGACGGAGAACCTGTGCGCTGACCTCCTCCTGCATGATGGAGCGAAGCTGCTGCTCACGCACAGCGGCGCTCTGGCGCAGCACGTTGGCCGCCTCCTGGCTGCTCTCGGCAGCGGAAACGCTGTTTTCCTCCACCTGGCGGCGGGTACCGGCCAGCAGCTCGTCTTCCCGCTGCTGCGCCTGTGCCTTGTCCTTGCCTATCCGGTCTTCAAGAGCAGCGGCGTTCTCCTCCGCAGCCTTCGCCTCGTCCAGCGCTGCGGCGATCTTATCCCTGCGCTCCTTAAACATCCGCGCGATCATCTTGCGGGTGATGAAAAACAGGGCGCCGAAGAGGATGACGAAGTTGATGACGGCAAATAAGAAATCTTTCAAATGCATTTCAGCCTCACCGCTCCTCTCTGCCTGCGTCGCCGCTCAGAAGCTGCTGCGCCAGGGCGGAAACGAGCTGCGGCATCTGCTCTCCGGCTTCTGCCTGCGCCTGCTCCCGCTCACGCGCTATGCGCCCCTGCGCCTCCTGCAGCGCCTGATCCACCTCGGTCTGCGCGTTTGCCAGCACCCAGGCGCGCTCTTTATCATCGGCTGCTTTTCCCTCTGCGAGAAGCTGCTTGGCCTCCTGGCTGCGCTCATTCCAGCTTTCACGCAGCGCAGCGTCGCTCTCATCCTTCTTCTGCTGCGCCTGACGGGCCTTTTCGTGCCCCTCGTCAATGGACGCCTGACGGGCCTCCATGAATCGCACCAGCGGATCAAACAGGAACTTTTTCAGCACAAACAGCAACGCAAAAAAGCAAACGATGGTCCAAATCACTTCTGACACGTTAATGCTCAAAGCGTGTGCCTCCTTACTTTTTCTATAGGGGGTCGGATCAGATCTTGCCGATCAGCATAAAAGCGATGAGCAGGCCGTAAATGGTGAGAGCCTCCATCAGAGCCAGAGCGATGATCATGCTGGAACGGATGCTGCCGGCTGCCTCGGGCTGGCGAGCCATGGCCTCCATGGCCTTGGACGCAGTGAGACCCTGTCCGATAGCGGGGCCGATGGTGCTCAGAGCCACAGCCAGAGCGGCTGCCAGGGCGATGATTGCGGATGAAGTCATAGTTGTTTCCTCCAAAAATTATTGAATGTATTTTTTTAATTATTATATTAGTGTTCCTCGCCTACGGCTTCCTCGATATAGATGGACAGCAGCATGGTGAACACCACCGCCTGGATCAGACAGAACAGCAGGCTCAGCACCTGCATGACAAGGGGCAGCACCAGTGGGAAGATACCGGAAAGCTGCTCGGTGACCATCTCCTCGCCGTAAAGGTTGCCGTACAGTCGCAGCGCCAGGGAGAAGGGGCGCACCACCTGCTCGATGAGGTTTAGGGGCAGCATCAGGATAAAGGGGGAAATGAAGGTCTTTAAGTAGCCCAGCACACCTCTGCGCTTCACGCCCACGATGTGGGTGGTGAAGAAGGCGATGACCGCCAGACCCGCCGTGGTGGACAGGTTGGCCGTGGGCACGGCGAAGCCGTGGCCGGCGCCCGGCAGAAGACCGGAATAGTTGCTCACCACGATGAAAATAAAGAACGTCGCCATGATGGGGAAATACCGGCGGGCATTGTCGCGCCCCATGGTGCCGGTGAAGTAGTCCTGCAGCTTGGCCACTGCCATTTCCGCTGCGCTCTGGATGGGGCCGGGCACGGCCTTGAGCCGACGGGTGGCCAGCCACGACACCAGACCCAGCACAGCTATGATGACCCACATGGTGACAACGGTCTTCGTCACCTCCAGCGGGCCGATGGAAAACAATACGTTACTGGTCGCTTCCATAGTTTGATTCTCTCACCTCAATTCCTACCGTCTGTTGACTCGGGATTATTCCGGGGGTCTTTCAGCTGCTCTTTGCTGAGCTTGAGGTTCAGCAGTATGCCCACAAGGGACAGACCCACCGCCGTGCCGACGATGGTGCCGTAAAACGGGAGGGGGAGCAGGTTCCTGGTGAAATACACCACCGCCAGCGCCGCGATGTTCACAAGCATCCGCAAAATACTGGCCGCCATGATGGCATTGGCGCTGTTTTTCCGGACGCTATGGCGCGTGATCTGTGCGTTTGCGAAGGACACCAGCGCTCCGAACACAAAGCCGACTCCTCCGGCCAACAGGTACATTTCCACGGGCAGTTTGCTCCTCTCATCCGTTCCGCTTCCCGCCATCGGCAGACGCAGGGCGCTGAACACAACATTACAAATTTAGTATATCATAAGTCCATGGGCTTTTCAATTTGAATTTTCACATTTTATTAACATTTTTGGAGGTTTCTTTTTCGGGTATATATACGTTTTGCCGCAAAATGCAACAAAAAAGACGCCTTCCGCAGCGGAAATGCCGCAGAAGACGTCTATAAAGCCGTATCAGCCTGTCATTCTTCGGCGAACAGGGCGGCGCCGATGACGCCGGCATCGTTGCCGAGGATGCAGCGGAGAATGCGGGGATGTCTGGTGGTGTAGGCCGCGCCGTACTCCTGCTGCGACACCGCCTGACGCAGAGGCGCCAGCAGGTTCTCCCCCTGATTGGACACGCCGCCGGAGACGGCCACCACCTCCGGAAAGAAGATGTTCACGATGTTGGCGACGCCGATGGACAGGTAGTGGACGTACTCCCCCACCACGGCGCTGCCGGCGGCGTCCCCCTGCTGCTGCGCCAAAAAGGCCGTGCGGCCGTCCACGCCGCCGTTTTCAGCGGCTATGGAATGCATGGCGCTTTCGGGGTGCTTTTCCATGGCGGCCCTCGTCATGCGAATGAGGGCTGTGGCGGAGGCATAGGCCTCGAAGCAGCCTCTGCGGCCGCAGGCGCACGGCTCCCCGTCTGCCACGATGACCATGTGCCCCAGCTCGCTGGCGGCGCCGGAATAGCCCGTGAGCAATTTGCCGTCCAACACCACGCCGCCGCCCACGCCGGTGCCCAAGGTGACCACCACGGCGCTCTGGGCGCCCTTGGCGCAGCCCGCCTTTACCTCCGCCAGCGCGGCGGCATTGGCGTCATTCACCAGACGGACGGAAAAGCCCGTCTTCTCCCGCAGGGCGGCGCGGACGTCATAGTGCATCCAGCCCAGATTGCAGGCGTAGACCACCGTGCCGCCGGCATCGTCCACCGTGCCGGGGCAGCCCATGCCCACGCCGCTTATCTCCCGACCCGCCGCCAGGTCGTTTATCATGTTCGCTATGGACTCCGTTACCGCCGCCGCGCCCGCCTCGGCACGGGTGGGGCAGGAACTCTGCCGGAGGATCTCTCCAGTTTCGCTGACCACGGCACCTTTTATGTTGGTGCCGCCTAAGTCGATGCCGATGTAATACTTCATGGTCACCTCTCCAGATCTGTTTCAATATATACTGCCGCTCAGGCGGCGGGAAATGGAGCTTCTTCGCTCTTTATTTTACTCAATGCGGCAGCGAAACGCAAGGGAGATTTTGAAAAAATGCACACCCGACGCGCAGCTGCGGTTTTAGCGGGAAAATCGAACGGAAAAATGCGGAAATTGCCCATTGATTTTTCGGAATAAGTTGCTATAATGCAGGTAAAAAAAATGCCGAAAACAGACTGCGGCACTCTGGAACCTACTATATGACAAGGAGGATGACTATGGGCACTTGGTGGAAGGAACGGGTCTTTTATCAGATCTATCCCCGCAGCTTTCAGGACTCCAACGGCGACGGCATCGGCGACCTGCGGGGCATCATCCGCCGGCTGGACTATCTGAAGGAGCTGGGCGTGGGCGCCGTGTGGCTCAGCCCCATATACGACTCCCCCAACGCCGACATGGGCTACGACATTCGGGACTATGAGAAAATCATGACGGAGTTCGGCACCATGGAGGACTTTGACGAGCTGCTGCGGGAGATGCACAAGCGGGACATCAAGCTCATCATGGATCTGGTGGTGAACCACACCTCCGACGAGCACAGGTGGTTCAAGGAGTCGCGCAAGAGCAGAGACAATCCCTACCGCGACTACTACATCTGGCGGGACGGCCAAAACGGGCAGGAGCCGAACAACTGGGTCTCCTTCTTCGCCCCCTCCGCCTGGCACTACGACGAGGGGAGCAGCCAGTGGTACCTGCACCTCTTTGCGGATAAGCAGCCGGATCTGAACTGGGGGAATCCCTGCATGCGGCGGGAGATCTACGACATGATCAACCGGTGGTTCGACAAGGGCGTGGACGGATTCCGCATGGATGCCATCTCCTTTTTGGCCAAGGAGCCGGGGCTGCCGTCAGGCAGCGGAGAGGGGCGCTACGTCTTTTCGCCGGAGCATTACACGTTTCAGCCGAGGCTCCACGACTACCTGCGGGAAATGCGGCGGGAGTGCTTTGACGGACGGGACTGCATGAGCGTGGGCGAGACCAGCTTCGTGACCACGGACATCGCCAAGACCCTCGTGGAGGGCGGGCAGGAGATGGATCTGCTGTTCCAGTTTGACATTGTGGAAATGGACGGAGAGGGCGGTAAATGGAACGTCATTCCCTTCGACCTGTCCCGCTTCAAAAAGATCATAAACGACTGGCAGCACGCCATTGACTGGAACACCCTCTTCTGGGGCAACCACGACCAGCCCCGCATCGTGTCGCGCTTCGGCTGCACCGCCAGCGAGGAGCTGCGCGTGCGCAGCGCAAAAATGCTGGCCACGGCCATGTATCTGCTGCGGGGGACGCCGTTCCTCTATCAGGGGGAGGAGATCGGCATGACCAACTACCCCTTCACCTGCGAGGCGGAGCTGCGGGACATTGAGAGCTTTAACCTGCTGGAGCAGAACCGCGACAGGGAGGACTGGGCCTGGTGGGGCATCCGCGCCAAGGGGCGGGACAACTCCCGCACCCCCATGCAGTGGACGGACGCGCCTAACGCCGGCTTCACCACCGGCACGCCGTGGATCGGTGTGAATCCCAATTACAAAGAGATCAACGTGGAAAAGGCGCTGGCGGAGGAGGACTCCGTGCTGCACTTTTACCGGAGGCTCATCGCCCTGCGCAGCGGCAGCAAAACGCTGCAATACGGCGACTTTACGCTGCTTCTGCCCGACGACCCCCAGCTGTTCGCCTACAAGCGCACGCTGGGGGACGAAACGATCCTGGTCTGCTGCAACTTCAGCGGCAGCGAAGCGGCCATTCCGGCGCAATTTGCCGGAGAGCGCCTGCTGGCGGCGGGGGCGGACGGGGACACCCTGCTGCCCTACGGAGCCGTTGCGGTGCGGATAGAGTGACGGAGAGATACTGTTTATTATAATGAGAGGGGCGGCGTCTTTGGCGGGTGCTGCCCCCTCTCATATTGGATTTTGAACAAATTGTAAATTTGGGGCTTGCATCCCCGCTTTTGCTGTGCTATAATAGCCGCATCATTTGAATATGACCCTGTGAACCGTTAAGGATCCCGCCGGAAACTGAACGGGGAGGGGACTCTGGAGAATCCCATTGAGTTGGGTGCCGAAGGTGTAAGGCTTTTATGGCCGAATCTCTCAGGCAAAAGGACAGAGACGGAAGTAGTTTTTGAACTGTTTCCTCTGCATTCTTCGGAGTCGCTGCGCAGCGGCTCTTTTATTTTACTCAAAAGGAGAGAGAAAACATGATTGAAGAAGTATTGTATCCTATTGTTTGCAAGATCAACGAATACCTGTCCAACTACATTCTGGTGTTCCTGCTCATCGGCGTGGGTCTGTGGTACAGCATCCGCACCCGCTTCGTGCAGGTGCGCTGCTTCGGCGAGGCCATGAAGAAGACCTTCGGCAACCTGAAGCTCAAGGGCGGCGCGCAGAAGAGCGGCATGACCTCCTTCCAGGCGCTGGCCACCGCCATCGCCGCCCAGGTGGGCACCGGCAACATCGTGGGCGCTTCCGGCGCTATTCTGACCGGCGGCCCCGGCGCCATCTTCTGGATGTGGGTCATCGCTTTCTTCGGCATGGCCACCATCTACGCCGAAGCTACCCTGGCGCAGAAAACCCGCATCATCGACAAGGACGGCAACGTCCACGGCGGCCCCGTGTACTACATCACCACCGCGTTTAAGGGCGGGTTCGGCAAGTTCCTGGCCGGATTCTTCGCCGTGGCCATCATTCTGGCGCTGGGTCTTATGGGCAGCATGGTGCAGTCCAACTCCATCGGCTCCACCTTCAACACAGCATTCGGCATTCCCGCCTGGATCATGGGCGTGGTGCTGGTGATCATCTGCGCCATCATCTTTCTGGGCGGCGTGCAGCGTCTGGCCGCCGTCACCGAGAAGATCGTGCCCATCATGGCCGGCATCTTCCTGCTGGGCGCACTGGTGATTCTGGTGGCTCGCATCAAGTACATCCCCGAAACCTTCGCCATGATCTTTAAGTACGCCTTTAACCCCAGTGCCATCATCGGCGGCGGACTGGGCTATGCTCTGAAGACCGCCATCAGCCAGGGCGCCAAGCGCGGCCTGTTCTCCAACGAGGCCGGTATGGGCTCCACCCCCCACGCACACGCACAGGCCAACGTGGCGCATCCCCACGATCAGGGCGTTGTGGCTATGGCGGGCGTGTTCATCGACACCTTCGTGGTGCTGACGCTGAATGCTCTGGTCATCATCTCCACCCTGTATACCTCCGACGGCCCCCTCCACGAGTGCGGCGCTGCCGCGGCCAGCACCACGCTGGGCAAGGCCAACCTGGCGCAGACCGCCTTCGGCACCGTGTTCGGCGAGTCCTTCGGCAACATCTTCGTGGCCGTGTGCCTGTTCTTCTTCGCTTTCTCCACGGTGCTGGGCTGGAACCTCTTCGGCCGCATCAACGCCAACTACCTCTTCGGCCGGAAGAACACCAAGCTCTGCAACACCATCTACACCATTATTGCTCTGGTATTCATCTTCCTGGGCACCCTCACCGGCAACGACTTCGTGTGGGAGCTGACGGATATGTTCAACAACCTCATCGTTCTGCCCAACGCGCTGGCGCTGTTTGCCCTGACGGGCATGGTGTTGTCCATGCTGAAGGAGGGACGGCAGAATAAGCTGAAGGTTTGAGATTGGCAAATATTGGCAAATATATAGGCAAAAAGACATCCGGCTCTCGCCGGATGTCTTTTTGTGTGGTGCGTGCGGGCCGTCGGGGACGCCGACCCCTACGGATGCATAGCACGGTACGGTGTGTGTTGGGTGGGACGATGCGGGCATCGTCCTGTGCGTTTATTCCGAGGTTTTTACTTTGCTTTTGCTGCCGTGGCCAGAGCGGCAATGTCGCCCACGCCGTTCAGGACGGCGCCGGGGCGATAGGCATACGTCCGGAGGGTGTCCATGGTGGAAACGCCGGAGAGGACAAGCACCGTGGACATGCCGCTCTCCAGACCGGAGATGACATCGGTGTCCATGCGGTCGCCCACCATCACCGCCTCGGCGGAGTGACAGTGCAGCATGCGCAGACCCGTGCGCATCATGAGCGGATTGGGCTTGCCGCAGAAATACGCCTGCCGGCCAGTGGCCATTTCAATGGGGGCGATGAGCGCCCGACAGGCGGGGGCAATACCGTTTTCAATGGGGCCGGACACATCAGAATTGGCGCCGATGAGTTTGGCGCCGGCCATGACCAGATTGGTGGCCTTGGTGAGAGTGTCCAGCGAGTAGCTGCGCCCCTCCCCCACTATCACATAGTCGGGGTTCACGTCGTTCATGGTGATGCCGACGTCATAGAGGGCGTTGAGCAGACCAGCCTCGCCGATGGCAAACACGGAGCACCCGGGCGCCTGCTCCTTCAAAAACGCAGCCGTGGCCAGAGCGCTGGTGTAGAAATGCTCCTCGGACACGTCCAGCCCCATGCGCGCCAGCTTCTGCTGCAGCTCTCGGGGCGTATAGCCGCTGTTGTTGGTGAGAAACAGGAACTCCTTGTCCTCATCGTGGAGCCACCGGATGAACTCGGCCACCCCGGGCAGGATGCGGTTGCCGTGATAGATCACGCCGTCCATATCGCATATAAATCCCTTTTTCTCGTTGAAATCAATTTTGCAGGATGCAGCACACATACAGGCTAAGCTCCTTCCCTATTTTTACATGCAGTATACCATTGAGCAGACCGTTATTCCATCATAGAAACGTTAAATCCGCATTAAAAATCAGTTTTTCAGGCTCTGCAGGGGAGCGGGGATGCGGCCGCCGCGGGCGATAAAGGCGGCGGAGGATGCCTCGTGCACCGGCATCACCGGCGCGGAGCCAAGCAGACCGCCCATCTCGATCATGTCGCCTACAGCCTTACCCTCCACGGGGATGATGCGCACAGCGGTGGTCTTGCTGTTGACCATGCCCACGGCGGCCTCGTCGGCAATGATGGCAGAGATGGTCTCGGCGGTGGTATCGCCGGGGACGGCGATCATGTCAAGCCCCACGGAGCACACGCAGGTCATGGCCTCCAGCTTGTCAATGGTCAGGGCGCCGCTGAGGGCAGCGGCGATCATGCCCTCGTCCTCGGACACGGGGATAAACGCTCCGGAGAGACCGCCCACATGGGAAGAAGCCATGACGCCGCCCTTTTTCACGGCGTCGTTCAGCAGGGCAAGCGCCGCCGTGGTGCCATGGGTGCCGCAGACTTCCAGCCCCATTTCCTCCAGAATGCGCGCCACGCTGTCCCCCACCGCCGGCGTAGGCGCCAGAGAAAGATCCACGATGCCAAAGGGCGTGCCCAGACGGCGGGACGCCTCGGCGGCCACCATCTGCCCCATGCGGGTGATCTGGAAGGCGGTCTTCTTCACCGTTTCCGCCACCACGTCAAAGGGGGCACCCTTCACACTTTGCAGGGCGTGGTACACAACGCCGGGGCCGCTGACGCCCACATTGATGACGCTGTCCGCCTCGCCCACGCCGTGGAAGGCGCCGGCCATGAAGGGGTTATCCTCCACCGCGTTGCAGAACACCACCAGCTTGGCGCAGCCCAAGCCCTCCTTCTCACGGGTCAGGTGAGCCGTTTCCTTGATGATGCGTCCCATGCGGGCTACGGCGTCCATGTTGATGCCCGCCTTGGTGGAGCCGACGTTTACACTGGAGCAAACGAAATCCGTTTCCGCCAGCGCTCGGGGAATGGCGCGAAGCAGCAGCTCGTCCCCCCGCGCAAGCCCTTTCTGCACCAGAGCGGAAAAGCCGCCGATGAAGTTCACGCCGCAGGTCTTGGCCGCCCGATCCATGGTGAGGGCAAAGGGCACCAAGTCCTCCGTATCGCAGGCACCGGCCACCAGCGCCATGGGGGTGACGGAGATGCGCTTATTGACGATGGGGATGCCGAACTCGCTCTCGATGTCGTGCCCCGTCTGCACCAGATGCTCGGCGTAGCGGGTGATCTTGTCATAGATTTTATCGCAGCAGCGCTTGGGATCCTCGCTGATGCAGTCCAGCAGGGAGATGCCCATGGTGATGGTGCGGATATCCAGATGCTGCTTGTCGATCATATTGATGGTGTCAAAAATGTTGCTTAAGCTCAACATACGGCCACCTCTTTACAGCTTGTGCATGGCGTCGAAGATGTCCTCCCGCTGGATGCGGATGGACAGGCCACGCTCCTCGCCGTACGCCTTCATTTCCTTGCTCAAACGGTCAAACGCCGTAGTGCACAGCGCCAGATCCACCACCATCATCATGGTGAAATAGCCCTCCATGATGGTCTGGCTGATGTCCAGCACGTTGATGCTGTACTCCGCCAGACGGTTGCAGACGCCGGCAATGATGCCCACCTGATCTTTTCCCACTACGGTCACGATCGCTTTCATATTTTCTTTCACTCCATTTCATCCAAAGTAAGGGCCATGCTGCCCAAAAAATTATCGCAGAAATATTTCAGCTCCGGCAGATCCATTTTGTCCAGCGCCTGTCGAGTCTGCTGCGCCGCCAAGCGGAACTCGCCGTTACCGGCCTTCATCTCCTCCAGACACTTGATGTGGGCGGAGAGCTTGTCCGCCGCCTTCACCAGCTCCTCCACCTCCGGATCCGAGGGGCGCAGCACCTCCTCATAGGCAGGCTGCAGCTCCCGAGGCAGCATGTGCAGGAGCCTCTCGCAGGCCACCTGCTCCACCTGCTTGTAGGAGTCCCGTATCTGGGGATTATAGTACTTGATGGGGGTGGGCAGGTCGCCGGTGAGGATCTCCGGCGCGTCGTGATACAGCGCCGCCGCGGCCACCGCGCCCTCGTCCACGCAGCCGCCGAAGCAGTGGTTGCGGATGACGGCCAGAGCATGCGCCAGCACCGCCACCTGATGGCTGTGCTCCTGAATGTTCTCGGTGTAGCTGTTGCGCATGAGCGCCCAGCGGTTGATAAAGCGCATGCGGTTGATATAGGCAAAAAAGTGGCTCACAGCAGAATCTCTCCTTTCAAAACGCTCCCATCCACGCCGGTGATGCGCACGGAGCGCAGGCAGTTGTGCAGGTTTTCGCCCGCAGCGGCCACCTCCATATAGTTGGGGGCGTGCCCCACAAAGCAGCCGTCCTCCCCCGCCTGCTCGAAGAGCACGGGGAAGATCTGCCCCACGCAGGAGCGCAGATATTTTTCATGAAGCTCGGCGGCGACCTGACCGGCACGGGCGGCGCGCGCTTCCTTCACGGACTTGGGCACCTGCTCCATGGCGGCGGCGCGGGTGCCGGGGCGGATGGAATAGGGGAACACATGGATCTGTGCAAAGGCGCAGCGGCGGAGGAAGGCCAGCGTTTTTTCAAACTCCTCCTCCGTTTCCCCGGGGAAACCGGTGATGAGATCCGTGGTGACGGCCACGCCGGAAAAATACGCACGCAGCAGCGCCACGGACTCGAGGTAGCGGGCGGTATCATAGCGGCGGTTCATGCGGCGGAGGGTCTCGTCGCAGCCGGACTGGAGGGACAGGTGGAAATGGGGACAGAGATTTTTGAGCCGCGATGCACGGCGGCAGAAATCCTCTGTAATAGTCCGCGGCTCCAGACTGCCAAGGCGCAGGCGCATATCGCCGGCGGCCTCCGACACCGCCTCCAAAAGGTCGACGAGGCTCTGCTCGCCGGACAGATCCTGCCCCCAGGAGGAGATCTCGATGCCGGTGAGCACCACCTCGCGGTACCCCTCCGCCGCCAGCTGCTCCGTCTGCCGCACCGCCTCGGCCACAGGCAGGGAGCGCACGGGGCCGCGGGCAAAGGGGATGATGCAGTAGGAGCAGAAATTGCGGCATCCGTCCTCCACCTTCAGCATGGCGCGGGTGCGGCTCATCTGGCCGCCGGCAGGCAAAACCTCGAACTCGTGGCGATGGAGCGCATCGTCCACCAGCACGCGCTGCCTTTTCTCCTCCGCTGCCGCGAGAAGCTGCCGCAGGAACTCCATGCGCTGACCGGTGCCGCCCACAAGGTCGATGCCCAGCGCCGCCACCTCGTCGGTGTGGGTCTGGGCATAGCAGCCGCAGGCCGCCACGATGGCGTGGGGATTCATTTTTTTAGCCCGACGGATCATCTGGCGGGATTTTTTGTCACTGACGGCGGTGACGGAGCAGGTGTTGATGATATAGGCATCCGCCGGCTCCTCAAACGCCACCAGCTCGTGTCCCTGCGTCGTAAGCTCTTGCTCCATGGCCTGGGTCTCGTACTGGTTGACCTTGCAGCCAAGGGTATATAGGGCGATTCGCATGGGGTTTTCTCCTTGCACTTTGTCGATTTATCCATTATAATATATCTTTGCATTCCATTATAATCTATCTTCTGTTCGCTGGCAAGTGTCCGGCGGAGGAAATGAGGTGTTTTTCTTGCATTATTTGGACAATGCCGCCACCACGCTGGTGCCGGAGGAGGTCGTGCAGGCCATGGAGGAGGCGCTGCGCCGTCACAGCGGCAATCCCTCCTCCCAGTATCCCTTCGGGCAGGACGGGAAGGACATCGTTGAAGGCGGGCGGATGGTCATCGCCAAGGCGCTGGGCTGCGACAAGGAGCGGCTGTTTTTCACCTCCTGCGGCACAGAGAGCGACGTGTGGGCCATCCGCAGCGCCGTGTGGCATGGACGACATAAGGGAAATCACATCATTACCACCGCCGTGGAGCACAGTGCCGTGCTGGAGACCTGCAAATGGCTGGAGACGGAGGGTTGCCGCGTGACCTATCTGCAGCCGGACAAAACCGGCATGGTGTCGGCGCAGCAGGTTCGGGAGGCGCTGCAGGAGGACACGGTGCTGGTGAGCATGATGCTGGTGAACAACGAGACCGGCTGCGTGTTCCCCGTTGCGGAGGTGGCCAGATTGCTGCGGGAGGTGGGCAGCACCGCCCTGCTGCACTGCGACGCCGTGCAGGGCTTTTTGAAGGTACCCTGCGACCCGGTGGGCTGGGGTGTAGACCTCATGAGCCTGTCGGGGCACAAGCTGGGCGGACCTAAGGGCATCGGGGCGCTTTATATCAGCCCGAAACTGCGGAATTTCCGTCCTCTCCTCCCCGGCGGCGGGCAGGAGCAGGGCCTGCGCTCCGGCACGGAGGCCACGGCGCAGATCGCGGGCTTTGCCAAGGCAGTGGAGCTGCGGCTGGAAAACTACGATGAAAAAATCCGGCATATGGCGGAGATGAAAGCGCTGTGCCTGGAGAAGCTGCTGACCCTTCCCGACGTTGTGGCAGTGGGCGGCGGCACTGCACCGCATATTCTGGCCGTGTCTTTGCCGGGGTATCCCAGCGGAAATATCGTGACGGATCTGGGCAGTCAGGGCATCTGCATTTCCGCAGGCTCCGCCTGCCACAAGGGCAAGAGCAGCCACGTGGTGTCGGCGCTGGGGCTTCCGAAGCGCACCGCTGCGGGGGTCATCCGCATCAGTTTTTCTCCGGAGACCACGGTAGAGGACATTGAGGCGCTGTATGAGGCGCTGCGGAAGCATCAGGCGAACAGGTGCAGCATGCTGTGAGCGGAATATGCCCCCATTGCGAGGGGGCTGTGCCGGTAGGCGGGCAGAGGTGTCCGCCCCTACGCAGGACTTGATGTGCGGTGCGAGGAGCGGTCGGCGGGACGATGTGGGCATCGTCCCCTACGACTCGCCGCTTTGAAGTGCGGCGAGTCCGGACATTGGCGGTTACGGTTTGATTATTTTCAAGGAGTTATTATGTCTATTTTGATTCGGCGGGAACAGGGGTTTTATCGGCGGCTCATGAAGCTGAGCATGCCCATTGTTCTGCAAAATCTTATCACTTTTTCTCTGGGGCTGATTGACACGTTCATGGTCAGCCAGCTCGGAAACACGGAGATGGCTGCTGTGACGGCGGCCAACGTGCCGGTGTTTCTGCTCATTTCCATCGTGTTCGGCGTGCAGAGCGGGCTGGGCATTCTGGTGAGCCAGTACTGGGGCAAGCAGGACATGAAGAGCATCAGCCGCTCCATCGGCGTGGCCGCCGCGGCGGGCGTGGTGGTAGCCGCGCTGCTGGCAGCAGTGCTGTTTTTGTGGCCGGTGCAGATCATGGATCTGCTGTCAAACAACCATGAGCTGTCTATTTTGGGCGCGCCGTATCTGAAGCTCATCGGCATCTCCTATATTTTCAACATGCTCTCCTCCGTGTATGCCAGCGCCCAGCGCAGCGCCGAGAATCCCAGCTTCGGCATGAAGCTGTTCGGCGCCTCCACGCTCATCAACACGGGGCTGAACTACCTGCTGATTTTCGGCAAGCTGGGCTTTCCCATGCTGGGCATTCAGGGGGCGGCCATCGCCACCCTTTGCTCCCGCATCTGCGAATTTCTCATCTGCGTGGTGTACGCCCTGCGGGACAAACGCATCCGGATGCGGTGGGCGGCCTTTTTCCGGCCGGGCTGGGACATGCTGCGGCGGTTTCTCAAATACGCTTCTCCGGTGGTGCTGAACGAGGCCGGGTGGGGGCTTGGCAACAGTTTGCTGACGGTGATACTGGGCTACACGGAGAACTCCGTGGAAATGCTGGCGGCCAACGCAGTGATGGGGAACCTGAACAGGCTCTTCCTGGTGTTCTGCTTCGGTCTGGGCGCCGCCACGGCGGTGCTGGTGGGCAAGGCCATAGGCGAAGGGCAGAATGAGGAGGAGGTCATGTCCCTGAGCAATGCGCTCTTGCGGTTTACCATCGTGTCCGGCGCCGTGCTGGCGGTCATAGCGCTGGCGCTGCTGCCCTCGCTGTTCACGCCGGTGGTCTTCCCGCTGTTTAAGCTCTTCGGCGAGTCCGCCGCCATTGCAACGGCGCTGGCCGTGACGGGCTTTGCCTCCATTCCCCTCCACGCCTACTCCATCACCAGCATCACAGGCGTGCTGCGCTCCGGAGGCGACGTGATATGGAGCGCTGCGCTGGATCTGGCGCCTCAGTGGATCATCTGCCTGCCGCTGACGGCGCTGTGCGCGCTGGTGCTGAAAACCGGCATCTGGCCCATTGCGCTGGCCATGCAGACGGAATCCATGGCGAAGATTCCCCTGTGCATCTATCGGGTGCGCAGCCGCAAGTGGATCCACGACGTCACCGTGTCCCGAGGGGAGGAACTATGAAAAGCCTTTTTGTCTGCCCCCTGTGCGGCAAAGCCCTCACGCGGACGGAGAAAAGCTGCGTCTGTCCCGCCGGACACAGCTTCGACCTGGCCAAAGAGGGCTACTGCCATCTCCTGCCAGCGAACCGGAAGCACTCCAAGGCGCCGGGGGACGACAAGGATATGGCCGCCGCCCGCTCCGCCTTTCTCTCCAAGGGGTACTATGCGCCGCTGCGGGAGGAGCTGTGCCGTCTGGCCGTTTCCATGACGGGAAATGCGCCCACGGTGCTGGACGCCGGCTGCGGCGAGGGGTACTACACCGGCGGCATATACGGCGCGCTGCTGGCGGCCGGCAAGCAGGTGCGCATGGCCGGCACGGACATCTCCAAATTCATCCTGCGGCGGGCGGCCAAGCGGGAAAAGGACATTGAGTTTGCCGTGGCCTCATCGTATCACCTGCCGGTGGCGGACGGGAGCGTGGAGCTGCTCCTCAACTGCTTTTCGCCGCTGGCGCTGGAGGAGTTTCGCCGTGTGCTGCGGCCGGAGGGCGTGATGCTGTATGTCGTTCCGTCGGAAAAGCACCTGTGGGAGCTGAAGGAGGTGCTCTACGATGAGCCGTACCCCAACGAGGTGAAGCAGACCCCCTACGAGGGCTTTTCCTACGCGGAGATACGCCACGTGGAGCGGGTGATCCACCTGCCCTGTCAGGAGGACATTCACGCCCTGTTTCAAATGACCCCCTACTGCTGGAAGACCCCCAAGGCGGGGGTGCTGCGGCTGGCGGCCCTCAGAGAACTGGACTGCTGCATCAGCTTTGACATCCATGTTTTCCGCAGGTCAGGGGAAAAATAAGTTGTATTTTTGGAAAAATCATGGTATTCTACATTCGCTGCGCTGTTTGAGGGGCGCAGCGGATGCTTATATTTGAGGAAAAAATGAGGAGAAAAGCAAATGAACGAGAAAAAGACGCCACGGGCGGCGGCGCTGCTGCCCATTGCGGTGTTTCTGGTGCTGTATCTGGGACTGGGCATCGTGCTGGAGTATGTGCTGAAGGTGAAGATGGGCTTTTACCAGATCCCCATTGTGGTGGCCTTTCTGGTGGCCATTCTGGTGGCCTGCCTGCAAAACCGCAGCATTTCCTTTGACGAAAAGCTGGCGCTCATGGGGCAGGGCATCGGCGACAAGAACATCGTGACCATGATCCTGATCTTTTTGGCAGCGGGCGTTTTCGTGGGCGTCACCGGACGCAGCAGCGCCGAGGCGGTGGCCTACTTCCTGCTGTCCATTGCGCCGGCCAAGCTGGCGGTGGCGGTGCTGTTCGTGGTGGCGTGCTTCGTGTCCATGGCCATGGGCACCAGCGTGGGCACCATCACCCTGCTGACCCCCATCGCCGTGGCCGTGGCCAAGGATTCCGGCTTCAGCCTGCCGCTGTGCGTGGCGTCCGTCATGGGCGGCAGCATGTTCGGCGACAACCTGTCGTTTATCTCCGACACCACCATTGCCGCCTGCTCCACCCAAGGCTGCCAGATGAAGGAGAAGTTCCGCGCCAACTTCAAGATCGCGCTGCCGGCGGCGCTGGTCACGCTGGCGCTCATCGTCGTTATCTCCCTGCAGGCGGATGTGGTGCAGACCCCCTCCGGCGACCACAACCTGCTGCTGCTCATCCCCTATGTGCTGGTGCTCATCGGCGGCATTGTGGGGCTGAACGTGTTCGTGGTGCTGCTGGTGGGCATTGCCGCCGGCGCGGCCATTACGCTGGCCACGGGACAGGTGACGGCTCTGCAGCTTATGGGCAACATGGACTCCGGCGTCAGCGGCATGTTTGAAACGATTTTGGTAACGCTGCTGGTGTCGTCCCTGTGCGGGCTGATCCGCGCCTACGGCGGCTTTGACGCGTTGCTGGCGGCCATTCACAAGATGTTCCACGGCAAGCGCGGCGGGCAGCTGGGCATCGGCATTCTGGTGGGGCTGATGGACATTTCCACCGCCAACAACACCGTGGCCATCGTCATGGCCGGCCCCATCGCCAAGGAGATCGCCTCGGAGTACGGCATCAGCCCCAAGCGCTCCGCCTCTCTGCTGGACACCTTCTCCTGCGTGTTCCAAGGCATCATCCCCTACGGCGCGCAGATGCTGGTGGCCATTTCCACCTGCGCCACGCTGGGCTTTGCCATCAGCGCTTTCGACATTATTCCGCTGCTGTTTTACCCCATGCTGCTGTGCGTTTCCAGCCTGCTGTTTATTGCGTTTGACAGGAAGTAAAATGGAATAAAATAAATCATCCCCAAGGGAACGGGTCGGTTCCTTTGGGGGTGTTTTTTATGCGCATTTTTACGCGCACGCATGATAAGATGTCGGTGCAGGGGGAGGACGGATCGCCACGTAGGGCGGGGTGACCACTCCCCGCCCTACGGAGGGGATGCAAGGTGTATCGGGTGGGGTAGAACCCCGTCCCTACGGGTGCATAGCAAGGGATGCGGTGGGGTATTTTATAAAATGCAGCAAGACGGAGTTGGGACTCCGCCTTGCTGTTTTGGGTTAATTTACTTTTATTTTGCCTTTTTGGCAGCTTCGCGGCCGGCGCGGAAGGCCTTGAGATTCAGCTCCCTGACCTTGGCAGGCACGGTTTCCGCCACGACCGCCTCCCAGTCGATCTCCGGACAGCCGAGACTATCGCACATGGCGCCGAAGAGTACCACGTTCATACACTTGGCATTGCCAAGCTCGATGGCGATGTCGCTGGCGGGAACGGCGATGGTCTTGAAGGTTCTGGCCATGGCCTCGATGCAGCCCTCGGGATACTCCTCCTGACCGGCGGCGATGGTGGTGGACTTGATGGCATAGTCATTGATGACGGCCACGCCCTCGGGCTTGAGGAACTCGGCGTAGCGCACGGCTTCCATCTTCTCCAGCGCCACCATGATGTCGGCCTCGCCGCGGCCGAACACGGGGCCGTAGACCTTGTCGCCCCAGCGGACCTGGGTGGACACGCTGCCGCCGCGCTGCGCCATGCCGTGGACCTCGCTCTGCTTGACATCGTAGCCGGCCTTCATGAAGCCGTTGGACATAATTTTGGAAATGAGGATGGCGCCCTGACCGCCAACACCCACCAGCAATGCACTTTTCACATTAGACATATTACTTTTCCTCCTTTTCGATGGCGTCAAAGGGGCAGGCCTGGGCGCAGACGGTGCAGCCGACGCACTGGGTGCGGTCGATAAAGGCCTTGCCGTTCTCCATGGAAATGGCGGGGCAGCCCACCTTCAGGCAGCTCTTGCAGCTGCGGCACTTGTCGGCGTTCACCACGCACATGCCGTTTTCGTGCTTCATGCGCTTGATGAGCAGGCAGGGACGGCGGGTGACGATGGCGGGGTGCTTGCCGTCCTTGAGCGCGGCTACGGCGTCATCCACCGTTTTCTTCATGGCGGCCAGATCCTGAGGATCCACGGTGTAGATGGGGTCATAGCCGTAGGCGGCAAAGACCTTTTCCACGCTGATCATGTTGGTTTCCTGACCCATGAGGGTGTAGCCGGTGCCGGGGTTATCCTGATGGCCGGTCATGCCGGTGATGCGGTTATCCAGCACGCAGGGGATCATATTGCCCTTGTTATAAACGATCTCAGCGGCGCCGGTCATGCCGGAGTGGAAGAAGGTGGAGTCGCCCATGACGCCGAAGACCACCTTGTCGGTAATGCCCTCGCGCTCGAAGCTCTTGGCCATGCCCATGCCGGCGGAGAAACCGCCGCCCATGCAGATGCAAACGTCCATGCAGTTCAGCGGGGGTGCAAAGCCCAGAGTATAGCAGCCGATGTCGCCGGTGACGACATAGTTCTTGTTCTTGGACAGAGTATAGAAGAAGCCTCTGTGGGGGCAGCCGGGGCACAGGGCGGGAGGACGCTTGGCCACCTGCACGTCGGTAATGGTCTTATAGTCGGTCTTGATGCCCAGCACGCGCTCGCGCACCAGCTCGGTGTTCAGCTCGTACATATTGCCGGTGAGCTCCTTACCGACGCACTCGATGCCGGCGGCCTTGATCTCGTTTTCCATGAAGGGATCCAGCTCCTCGATGACATAGAGCTTTTCCACCTTGGAGGCGAAGTCACGGATGAGGTTCATGGGCAAAGGATAGGTCAGACCCAGCTTCAGGAAGGACGTGCCCTCAGGGAAGACCTCTTTGGCGTACTGGTAGCTGATGGAAGCGGTGATGACGCCCACCTTGCCGTCGCCCAGCTCCACCTTATTGAGGCCGTTTTCCACGGCGGTGGTGCAGCCGTACTCCTCCAGCTTTTTCAGGCGCTCCTCCACCAGAGGATGGTTCATATAGGCGTTGGCAGGGGCGCAGATGTACTTGCGGGTGTTGCGGGCATAAGTGGGAGCGACGTGCTCCGTGCGCTCGCCGAACTCCACCAGACCTTTGCTGTGGCAGACGCGGGTGGTGGTGCGATAGAGGACGGGGGTGTCGAACTGCTCGGAAATGTCGCAGGCCAGAGCCACGAAGTCCTTGCACTCCTGGGCGTCGCTGGGCTCCACCATGGCGATCTTGGCGGCGCGGGCATAGTGGCGGTTATCCTGCTCGTTCTGGGAGGAGTGGCAGGAGGGGTCATCGGCGGTCACAACGATGTAGGCGCCGTTCACGCCCATGTAGCCGGCGGTGAACAGAGGGTCGGCGGCCACGTTCAGACCCACCATTTTCATGGTGCAGAAGGCGCGGGAACCGGCCACGGATGCGCCGTAGGCCACCTCGGTGGCAACCTTCTCATTGGGCGCCCACTCGCAGTAGACGTCCTTGCCGTACTGGGGCAGATTTTCCAGGATCTCCGTGCTGGGCGTTCCGGGATAAGCGGAACAGACCTTGATACCGGCTTCATAGACGCCACGGGCGGTGGCCTCGTTACCGGACATCAGATGTTTCATAGCTTTTTTCCACCTTTCATATAAACTGTCGAAAACACTTTGTATTCTCCGACAAAAAGTTTGCGGTCTGCTGTGAGATTTTAATATACGGCGGCCTCCTGCTCCCCGTGGAGCACGCGCAGCGCGCCCTCGGCCAGAGAGCGCATCTCCTCCTCGCCGGGCAGGCGGATGATAGGCGCTATCTTGCTGACATACCTCGAAATATCGTCGCAGAAGAACTCCTCATAGGCCATGCCGGCGGTGTAGACGATGGCGTCTACATTGAAGTGCAGCACGGCGGCCATGGCGCCGATGTCCTTGGCCAGCTGATAGATCAGCGCTTCGTAGGCCTGCACGAACTTGGGATCCTTCTCCACGACTTTGGCGCAGATCTCGCGGAAATCCGTGGTGCCCACATAGGAGTACATGCCCGACTGGCGGCCGAGGATCTTCTTCACTTCATCCTTGGTCTTGCCGCTGAAGCAGTAATTGATGAGAGCGTTCACCGGCAGAGCGCCGCCGCGATCCAGACCCATGGCGCCCTCGTCCTTCACGTTGAACACGTCCACCACGCGGCCGTTCTGATGCGCCGCCACGGACACGCCGCCGCCCAGATGGCAAACCACGAGATTGGCCTCCTCGTACTTCTTGCCCAGCATGGCGGCCGCCTTGCGGCCCACGGCTTTCTGGTTCAGAGCGTGAAACTGGCACAGGCGGCGCATTTCGGCAAAGCCGGTGTAATGCGCCACCTCGGTCATCTCGTCCACACAGACGGGATCCACAAAAAAGGCGGGAATGCCCACCATGTCGCCAATCTTGCGCGCCAGATAGGCGCCCAGATTGGAGGGGTGCTCCCCGTAGGGCGCCTGCTCCACGTCACGCATAACGGCGTCGCTGACGGCGTAGGTGCCGGAGGGAATGGGACGGTACAGGCCGCCCCGACCGCACACGGCGTCAAAATCGGACAGCCGGTAGCCGCTCTCCGCCACCGCGTCCAAAATCGCCTGCCGGCGGTAGTCCGCCTGGTCGATGACCCGCTCAAACCGATCCAGCTCCTGCGCGGAGTGGTCGATGCCCTTTTTGAACACCTGCTTATCCTCGTCGAACACGGCGATCTTCGTGGACGTTGCGCCGGGGTTGATGACCAAAACCTTCATCCGTTTCTCCTCCTCGTTCTGTCTTTCATTTTACATAAAGCTCGGCGGCAAAATGCCGAATGTTTCACCGAATAGTTTAATGAATATTTTTATTATAGTCGCAGGAGAAAGGGTTGTCAATACCATTTGGACGCTTCCAAGCAGAACCCGATCGCGTTCAGCAGTTCGTCCAAATAAGATAAAATTTGTTGATTATTGCATTAATTTGTGTTGTAATGTATGTAGATTGATAGATTTGTTATATAACATTTTAAGGAGAAGGTGATTCCAATGATTTAATAAACATAGCACGCCCCCTAACTCAACTAAAAAGGAGGTCACTATGAAAAAAATTTTTTCGTTAATTCTCTCTTCTCTTAGTCTATGTACTTTCTACTCCCGCTTTTGCCGCCGAGCCAGAAATCCAGTTATACTTCTTCATCCTGACACGGCAAACTAAGCCCAACTCCTTCATAAGCCGTTGGACAGTCTTGTGGTTCAGGAGGAAATTGCGCTTGTGAAGGTCTGCCGTGATCCGGCGATAGCCTTATCTTCCTTTGTTTTCGTGGTAGATGTCCGTGATCTCCGCTTTCACAGCTTTATACTTATCTGCACTGTTCATCCGCTTCAGATGGTAGTAGAAAGTGGCACGGGGCAGTTGAGCGATTGAGAGCAGAATACTGAGTGCGTGTTTTTGCCTTAGCTTCTGAACTACCTGCGTTTTCTGCGCTGGCGTCGCTCGTCTTCCAAAATCAAGGCTTGCAAGTTTTTTAGGTAATCGTTCTCCGCACGCAGTCGCTGCACTTCGGCCAGCAGATCTTCTTCTACCTCCTTCGGCAGCTGCTTTGGCGGACGGCCCTTACTGCGGCGGCCACGCCGTTCGATGGTGACCCCTTCCGGACCTTCGGTCAGATAGATTCGTTCCCAATCCTGAATCCGGCAATGACTATTTACCTCAAATCTTCGCGCGGTTTCGCTATAGCTCAGTTACTCCTGCTGCATGGTTTCCACGACCAGCTTCTTGAATTCCGGCGTGTATCGTTTGTTCGGTACTCCTTTTGGCATAGAAAAACACCCCACTTGTTAGATAGTATATCATACTGTCTAACAAATGGGGTGCTGTTCACACCCGTCCCCCGCTTTTTTATGCTTTTATTCCGTTTGCAGGCCCCGCAGCAGGGCGTCAGCCATGCGGCGACCCTGTCGGGCGACATCGAAGCCCTCCTGATAGATGCGCCACTCAAAGAGCGTGCCCCGATGCAACACCACCAGCTCCTCCACGATCTCGTCGGGATCGCGGGACGGGTGGATGCTGCCCTCCTGCCGGCACTGCTCCACCAGCTCCCGCAACACGCGATAGTACACGCGCTTGTCGCTCTTTTGCAGCACGCCCTGCTCCGGATAGCGCAGGCCGTGGATGAAGGCCTTGTAGAGCACCTCATCCTGCGCACTGATCTCCAAAGACTTGCCCACAAAGTCCAGCAGCTTGTCCCGTCCGGAGGTGGTCTTATCCGCAAGGTAGGCCTTTTCCAGCTCCGTGTAGGCTCGATCCACCATCTGGGTCACTTGGATAGCCAGCTCGTCTTTACTCTTAAAATAATGGTATATGTTCCCCACGGAGCAGCCCGCCGCCTGAGCGATCTCCTCCACGGACACGTTTTCAAACCCCTCTTGATTGAAAAGGCTCAGCGCCGTGCTCTGGATCTTTGCCCGCATTTCCAGCGCCTGCCGCTTTCTGGGGGTCAACTCTTTTTTCATGGTCATTCCTGCCCTTGTTAAGTTTTTGTCTATGATACCCGACCGGAGTGGGAATGTCAAGCCGCACAGACCCGCCGGACGGGAAAAATTCTGCGGGGGTACTGGTAATTTTCCGTGCAGGCGTGTATAATAGGAAAAACGCTATCGAAAGGGGATTTGATCCCATGGAAGAATCACGCAGTTTCGGCTACCTGTGCCCCCACTGCAAAAAGCCCGTGCTGGCGCAGCGGACACGCTTTGCGCTGTCTGCCGCCGCCGTGCGGATAGAATGCGAATGTGAAAAATCCGAGCTGCGGGCGGAGACCGATGGGCTGCGCTTTCGCCTGTGGGTGCCCTGCGGCCTGTGCGGCGAAACGCACCAGGCCGAGGTGAGCAGCGAGGCCATGCTGGACGGCCGCGGCGTGGGGCTGGCCTGCCCCAAAACAAAGCAGCTGTGCTGCTACATAGGCCGGCAGGAGCAGGTGGAAAAAGCCATGCAGGAGCTGGAGCTGCGGGCGGAAAAAGACCGCTGTGAGACCCCCGAAGCCTTCACGGACAACGTTATCATGTACGAGGTGCTCTCGGAGCTGAAGGATATTGCTGCCCGGGGCGGCATAAGCTGCACCTGCGGCTGCCGGGAATACTCCATCGCCGTGCATCGGGGGGCGGTGGATCTCATCTGCAAGAACTGCGGCGGAAAGCTGCGCCTGCCCGCCGCTACGGATGAAGATCTCGACCTCCTGTGCTGCCAGATGAAGCTGACCATCCACGGCGTATAAGACTTTTTGAAAAGTCATAAATCGGAGAGGGAGAAAATGCTATGATCGAATTTCTCGCGCGGGTATTTATCCACCATCGGGACACCCTGTCCCCCAGCGCCCTGCGGCAGGCCTACGGCCAGCTCTGCGGCGCGGTGGGCATAGGGCTGAACCTGCTGCTGTTTGTGGGGAAGCTGTTCGCCGGCACCATCAGCGGCTCCATCGCCATCACTGCCGACGCTTTCAACAACCTGTCCGACGCCGGTTCGTCTTTGGTGACGCTGCTGGGCTTCCGGCTGGCAGGCCGCAAGCCCGATCCGGAGCATCCCTTCGGCCACGGGCGCATGGAGTACATCTCGGGTCTGGCGGTGGCGGGGCTGATCCTGCTGATGGGCGTGGAGCTGGGGAAATCCTCGCTGAAAAAAATTCTCAGTCCGGAGGAGATCGTGTCCTCCCCGCTGGTGCTGGCCATTCTGACTGTGTCCGTGGCGGTGAAGCTGTATATGTTTTATTATAACCGCTCCATCGGCAGGAAAATCAAATCCGCCGGCATGAGCGCCACGGCCACCGACAGTCTCTCCGACGCCGTGAGCACCACCGCCGTGCTCATCGCCACGCTGGTGGGGCAGTTCACCGGCCTGAACATCGACGGCTGGGTGGGTCTGCTGGTGGCGCTGTTCATCCTGTTTTCCGCGTACAAGGCCGCCAAAGAGACCCTCTCGCCCCTGCTGGGGCAGACGCCGGATCCGGAATTTGTGGATCGCATCGAGCAGATCGTCCTGTCCTATCCCGAGGTGCTGAATATTCACGACCTCATTGTCCACGACTACGGCCCCGGGCGGATGATGATCTCCCTCCACGCCGAGGTGTCCGCCGACGGCGACCTGCTGCAGCTCCACGATGTCATTGACAACGCCGAGCACCGGCTTAAAAAGGAGCTGGGCTGCATGGCTGTGATCCACATGGATCCCATCATCACAAACGATGCGCACACCGACGCCCTGCGCATGGCTGTGGCGGAAAAGGTGAAGTCCATCGACCCCCGCCTCACCATCCACGACTTCCGCACCGTCCCAGGCTCCACACACACCAACCTGATCTTTGACGTTGTGGTTCCCTACGACGTGAAGCTAACCGCCGACGAGGTGCGCCGGCGCATCGAGGCGCTGGTGAAGGAGCTGGACGAGAATTATTTCGCCGTGGTGCAGATCGACAACAGCTACGTTCTGTAAAATTTACTGCCTCCGACCTTATATGATCGAGGGCAGCTTGTAAAAATCATTCCCAAGTTTTCCAAATATCCGGACAGTAGCCCACAGTGGCCTGCTTGCCGTTGCGGACGATGGGCGCGTTAAACACCGCCGGACAGTCCGCAATGCGCTGATCCACCGCCTGGGGCGGCACATACTGCAAGCCCAGATCCTCGTAGGCGTCGCACTGGGTATCCACCAGCGCCTCAAAGCCCACCGCCGCCTTCACGCTGCGGTACTCGCCGAGGGACAGCCCCTTGGCGTAGAGGTCGATGTACTGGTATTTGATGCGGCGCTCCTTGAACCAGCGCTCGGCCTTTTTGCTGTCGTTGCTCTTTTTGGAGCCGAAGATCTGAATGTTCACGGTCAATACCCCTTTGCTACTAAGAAATGGAGGAAACCCACGATGAACGAAGCCATCATGGAGCTGAAAAAACTGGTGAACGGGAGCGACAACATCGTCTTTTTCGGCGGCGCAGGCGTCAGCACGGAGTCCGGCATCAAGGACTTCCGCAGCGTGGACGGGCTGTACCGCCAGAAATTCAAGTATCCGCCGGAAACCATGCTCAGCCACACGTTTTTTGAGACCCACACGGAGGAGTTTTACGACTTTTACCGCAGCAAAATGCTGGCGCTGGATGCCCAGCCCAACGCCGCCCACCGGAAGCTGGCGCAGTGGGAGCGGGAGGGCAAGCTGAAAGCCGTCATCACCCAGAACATCGATGGGCTGCACCAGAAAGCCGGCAGCCGCGAGGTGCTGGAGCTGCACGGGAGCGTCCTGCGCAACTACTGCCGCCGATGCGGCAAGTTCTACGGCGTGGAGGCCGTGGCCGCGTCCGCGGGCATCCCCCGCTGTGCCTGCGGCGGCATTATAAAGCCCGACGTAGTGCTGTACGAGGAGAGCCTCGACGAAGGGGTCATGGAAAAAGCGCTGCAGTACATCGCAAACGCCGACATGCTCATCATCGGCGGCACCTCGCTGGTGGTATACCCCGCCGCCGGGCTGGTGCGGTACTATCGGGGCAGCAAGCTGGTGGTCATCAACAGGGACGCCACCGGTATAGATGCCGATGCCGCCCTCTGCATCAGCGCCCCCATCGGGGAGGTGCTGGGGCAATTATAACACGGTAGCCTTCCGGCCGCAAGTCCGGCGGGGCTTGCGGCCGGAAAGCAAAAAAAGATGACCCCCGCGGGGTCATCTTTTTTTGCAAACTTTGAAGTCCGCTATAAATCAGTGGTTAGCGACCTCTTTACCATCAATGATGAGCATACCATTATCCCTGTCTTGGGTATACTTCTTTTCACGTTTTCCTTTTTCTTTCTGCGCCCGCCGCATATTCTGTTTTTGCAAATCGCAATTCTATTTCTTTCATTTTCCGCGTAAAATATCCCTATTTCCCCCTTGCAAATGCAAGTTTTGTGTGATAGTATTGCATGTAGGATTAGAAAGGAAGGATCGCTATGTCTACTACCATCCCCTCTGCCGCCGAGTACAGCCGCATCACGCCGGAGCTGATGCAGCTCACCGGCCTCTGGGCAGAGCATGCGCACATCGACAGAGAGCTTTATCAGAAATACAACGTCAAGCGAGGCCTGCGCGATGCCAACGGCCGCGGCGTGCTGGCCAGCCTCACCCGCATCTCCGAGGTCAAGGGCTACACCATCGACGACAACGACACCATCCCCTGTGAGGGCGTGCTGTACTATCGCGGCTACGACGTGCGGGAGTTGGTGCAGGGCTGCCTGACGGAGAAGCGGTTCGGCTTTGAGGAGACCGTGTATCTGCTCATTTTCGGGCAGCTTCCCACCCGCGCGCAGCTGGACGAATTCTGCCTGATGCTCAATGACTATCGCCATCTGCCCAAGAATTTCGTGCGGGATGTGGTGATGAAAGCCCCCACCGGCGACATGATGAACACGCTGGCGCGCAGCCTGCTGACCCTGTACTGCTACGACGACAAGGCCAACGACATCTCCATGCCCAACATCCTGCGCCAGTGCCTGCAGCTGACGGTGAACACCCCCCAGCTGGCCATTTACAGCTATCTGGCCTACCGCAACATGCAGGGGGGCGACCTGTTCCTCCACAAGCCGCAGAAGGAGCTGTCCATGGCGGAGAACATCCTCTATCTGCTGCGGGAGGACAAGAAATTCACGGAGCTGGAGGCGCGGGCGCTGGATGCCGCCTTGATCCTCCACGCCGACCACGGCAGCAACAACTCCACCTTCACCAACCATGTGGTCTCCTCCACCGGCACGGACACCTACTCCGCCATGGCCGCCTCCCTGTGCGCCCTGAAGGGGCCTCGCCACGGCGGCGCCAACATCAAGGTGGTGGAGATGATGGCCGACCTGAAGGCGCATGTGGACGACCCCGCCAGCGAAGCACAGGTGCGCGCCTATCTGCAGTCCGTGCTGGACAAGAAGGCGCTGGACGGGTTGGGGCTTATCTACGGCATGGGTCACGCCGTTTACTCCCTGTCCGACCCCCGCGCCGAGGTGCTGCGCACCTTCGTGCAGGATATTTCCAAGGAAAAGCGTCTCACCGGCGAAATGGATCTGTACCTCACTGTGGAAAAGGTGGCCAAAGAGCTGCTCACCGCCCGCACCGGCAAGCCCGTGGCGGTGAACGTGGACTTTTACAGCGGGTTCCTCTATGACATGCTGGGGCTGCCCAAGGAGCTATACACCCCCCTGTTCGCCATCGCCCGCATGGCCGGCTGGAGCGCGCACCGCATGGAGGAGCTGGGCGAAAACAGCAAGATCATCCGTCCCGCCTGCAAGTGCATCGAAAAGCGCCGCCCCTACACCCCCATGGCGGAAAGATAAAAATAGAGATAAAATATGTGCCTGCGGCTGTCGTTTTTCGGCGGCCGCAGGAAAAAAATGACTTTTGGGGCGAAAAAAGCCCTTGACTTTTTCCCTCTGTATGCTATAATAAGCAAGTCTTCGGTCGAGAAGCTCATTTGCGAGTGTGCTGGAATAGGCAGACAGGCAAGCTTGAGGTGCTTGTGTTCGATTGGACGTGTGGGTTCAAGTCCCATCACTCGCACCAGCTTCTCCTCCAAGACAGAAAAGAAGAATATATGCGCGAGTGGTGGAATTGGCAGACTCGCTAGATTCAGGTTCTAGTGTGCATTACGCACGTGCGGGTTCAAGTCCCGCCTCGCGCACCACTTCTTTTCTTCAACTTCATACATTTGCGCGAGTGGTGGAATTGGCAGACTCGCTAGATTCAGGTTCTAGTGTGCATTACGCACGTGCGGGTTCAAGTCCCGCCTCGCGCACCATAACTGAACCGACAGTTGATACAATTATCGACTGTCGGTTCGTTATTTTTATGCGGGAAACCGCCGTCATACCAAGACTTTTTCATTTGGAAATGCACCCATTCATCTACTGACCTCTAAAGCAGGAAATTCATTGCTATCGTTGGACTTTTGACTACAGGAAACAGTTCATTTTGCGTTGTAAAGAACCCGGTATCGTTGGATTATTCTGTCCGTAGGTGCATATCAAAACATAGAGAGCAAGGCTCGGAACTTGGGAGATAACCCACGCTCCGAGCCATTTTACATCTGTTCAGTTATCTCAATTCCGCTTTTGAAGGTAAAGGTCACCGTTTCATCCGCATTGACCGTGGCTTGATCGACTGCCGCCAACCAGAGGTCATCATTGAATTCAATGGGCATCTCCGACTGTCCAGCCAGAATCGCAGCAAAAGCGCTGATGCGGTCATTCTGCTCCTTCCGCCGCTGTCGTTCCGCTTCAATGGCCTCGTACCGCTTCTTCATTTTTTCATAACGGCGGGTGTGACGTTCATACCGTTCCATGTATTCTTCCTGGTTCTGCACCTTGATGGTATTTTCCTCAATACACTGACGAATCAGCTGCCCTACGATCTCCATCTCTTCTGCCAAGGTAGCTTGCTGCGTGTCCAATTCCGTGCAGTCACACAGAGCGGCTTGCACCAATTGGATGTCCTCCAGAATATGCTCCCGACCGGCCATCAACTTTCCGAATGCCCGGAGGAACAATATCTTGATGTCCTTTTCGTACAGATGTGGTGTGGTACAACAGCTGTACCGACAGTTCTGTGCTGTTCGCCGTTTCCGGCACTACAGGTAGTTCTCTGTCAACAGGTGAGTCCTTCTTAACTTATGTGAATATTGGGGGAAGACCAGCGAAAGCACTCAACAAAGCAACGATCGCCACATTGACCGTTACCCTGAGCGATCCCCCAACCGGAGGTGAATAAGTCCAATGGAAAAAGAAAAGATGCAGGAAAAAGAAAATAAGAAGAAGTGGCTGCTTCTGCTCCTGCTGCTCATCACCATCGTGGCGGTGGGCGTGAGCATCTGGGCCATCTGGTTTCGGGGCAGCGGCGCCGTCCTCGCCCCCGACTATGCGCCCAAGGAAACGGAGCAGAACGCCCAGCCCATCGGCGACGACAACGACGAGAAGCTGGAGCAGCCGGAAAACGGCGGCGCCGTAAGCCTCACCTACGCCCGCGAGGTGGCCGTGAGCCGCTCGGCGAAGACCGCGAGCCTGCTGTTCGCCAACCCCACCAAGTCCAACCAGGACATGGTGCTGCAGCTGGTCATTGACGACGTGGTCATCTTCCAGTCCGGTCTTCTGACGCCGGGGAACCGAGTCACCACCCTCAACCTCCTGGACGGCGCGGAAAAGCACCTGGCCGACGGCGGCTATGACGGCAAATTCGTGGTGCTGTACTATAATCGCGCCAGCGGTGAAAGAGCCATGGTCAACACGGAGATCCCCGTCAGCGTGACGGTAACGGAGTAATATGATTTTCCGCCCCGAAGACAGATCCAAGGGCGTGAAATATATTGTTGGTAAACTAAAAAATATATAAGAGGAGGAATTTCCAATGAAAAAAATGAAGAAATTTGCCGTAGTGGCGCTGGCTCTGATGCTCATGGCAACGCAGTTGGTGCTGGCCTCGGCGGAAGGTCTCGGCAATAGGACGCAGGACGTCAAGGCCAAGTACTCCGGCGGCGCGGCCGAGCCGGAGGTATACAGCGTGGACGTGACCTGGGGCAAAATGGAGTTCACCTATTCCGTCGGCGGCACCCGCACCTGGAACCCCGCCACCCATCTGTATGACGAGAATGTCACCGCAGGCTGGACGGAGGACGGCAACGGCATCACCGTGGTCAACCACTCCAACAAGTCCGTAAACGTCGCTTTCTCCTATGAAGCCGCCCATGACTACAGCGGCATCATCGGCACTTTCAGCACTACGTCCGATACCCTTTTCGCCGGTTCGGTCGGCGATCCTGACGGCGCCGACAAGGTGACCACCAACCTGACCCTCTCCGGCGCTCTGGCCAGCTCCGTGACCGAGTTCACCAAGGTCGGCACCATCACCGTGACCCTCAGCTAATTTTGCTTTCGGTGCGTAGGCCGCGTGCCCCCTCGCGCGGCCTGCGCCTCCCTCCCTTCCATTTCTGATGTCCGTCTATCGCTCGCGGGGTAGGCGGACATGAGAAACGACAGGCGCTCGGCAGGAGGCAGATACATGAAAAACAAAACGATCTATATTGCCGCCGCCGTCTGCCTTGCGGCAGTCATCGGCATGGTTCTGGCGCTTACCCTCACGGGCGGCAGGCGCCAAACGGCGGCGTTCACGCCGCCTCCCTTCGATGCGGCGGCGCAGACCGGCACCCCCGCGGCACCGGATGCAAGCTGGACGCAGGTGCATCGGGAGGGCATGGATTTTTCCGCCCACATCTGCGGCAAGCCCGTTTTCAGCGGCAGCACCGCAAGGCTGGATTTTACCAATGATGCCGGCAATGAGGTCTGGCTGAAGCTGCGCATTCTGGATGAGGAGGGCAATATTCTCGCCGAAAGCGGCCTCATAAAGCCCGGGGAATATCTGGCCTCCCTCCCCTTCTCCGCCCCCGTGTCGGCCGGAACGAGCATCACCATGAAGATCATGGCCTATGAGCCAAACACCTATTGCAGCGCCGGAGCCGTCACGCTGCATACCGTTGCAGGAGGATGAGCGTATGAAAAAAACGGCCGTCATACTGATAGCTGCAGCTCTGTCCGTTTTTTGCCTTGTGCCGGCTTTGGCAGCGGACAGCAGAGGCATCAGCGTGTTTGCCAAGTCGGTCTATACCCTTTCCGAGGGCTGCTATACAGCGGAGGAAGAGGACGCGCATACACCGCCGAGCTGCCCGCGGATGTCACCGTCACGGTGACACCGGAGGTCTCCGACTCGTCGCTGCGCCTTGTCATCGTCCCCATCACCCGTCAGGAGGCCGATGCCTACCGCTGGCTGTCGGAGCGCACGGCAAATCTCGGCACCAATCACCTGTTCTTTGATATTTACTTTGTGGATGAATACGGCGCTCGGGTCAGCGCGGACACGCCGGCGCATGTGCGCATTTCCCTGCCGGCGGCATACGGCACGCCCAAAACGGCGGAGATCTCCTCCGGCGGCGAGGTAACGCTCCTGATAGGAAAAAACAGTGGAAATTCTGTTGCCTTTTCCGTCAGCGGCGGCGGATATTATGCCATTGCAATGTCAAAAACAGGCGGTCTTCCGCAAACAGGCGACGCCTCCCATGTAAACATCTGGCTCGCCCTCCTTCTTGTCTCCGCGACGGCCATGACCGCCGTCCTATATGCCAACAAAAGGCAGACCCGCTGAGGGGGTCTGCTTTTTTCCTTGTGTCCGGCGCCCGAATGTGATAAAATGGGGAAAAATGCGGGGAGGTGTCGGAATTTGTCTGGCAGCAAAAAGAAAAACTGGAAATGCTGGCTGTGGCCGGTTTTGCTGGTGCTTCTGGGCGCTTTGGCAGCCTTTGAGCTGCTGCGTCCCGATCTGCGACAGAGCGGCGCCGTGCCCGTAAACGACGGCAGCGGCACCATCTGGATCGAGCCTGACCCGAACCTCCCGCGCAGCCCTTTCAAAAGTGGCGACTTTGCCAGGCAAGACAACGCCATCACCTGCACCGACAGCGGCTATGCCGTCTATCAGGGCGTGGACGTGTCCACATGGCAGGAGAATATCCGCTGGCAGGAGGTGGCGGACAGCGGCATTGACTTCGCCGTGATCCGCTGCGGCTTCCGTCGCACCTTGACCGGGAAGCTGGAGCAGGACAACTGCTTTGAAAATAACTACGCCGGTGCCGGAGAAGTCGGGCTGCGTCGGGGATTATACTTCTATTCGCAAGCCGTCAGCGTGGAGGAAGCCGAGGAGGAGGCCGCTTACGCGCTGGAGCTTCTGGGTGGGCGCGCCCTTGAGCTGCCCATATTTTTTGACTGGGAGGTTTCCGCCAACCCGGAGGGACGGAGCAACGGTGTGCGCGGCGAAACCGTCACCGCCTGCGCCGCCGCTTTCTGTCGGGTCATTGAGGCGGCGGGCTACCAATCGGGGATCTACTTCAACCTGCAAATGGGCTACCACACCTATGATCTCGGGCAGTTCAGCGCCCAGACCCTGTGGCTGGCAGAGCCGGGAGAGCACCCAACCTTCTACTATGAAACCGCTCTGTGGCAGTATGACCATCACGGCACCGTGGCCGGTATCGACACGGAGGCCGACAGAAATCTGCTGTTTGAGAAAACAGAGCATGTGAAGAATTAAAAAGCAGAAAAAGCGTGTGCCACTCAAAACGGCACACGCTTTTGTTTATTTTCTGCACTCCTCGGTGATCCGCTGCTTCAGCGCCCGCATGCGTGGCTCGTCCACGTTCCGCGGATAGGGGCAGTCCGTCAGGTCGCACTCCCACAGGCTGCTGTCCGAATGCATCACCACGATCTTCTGCGCCAGCAGAATGGCCTCGTCCAGCTGGTGGGTCACCAGCACGATGGTACGGGGCAGGCACTTTTGCACGTTCAGAAGCTGGGTTTGCAGCTCAGCACGGGTGAGAAAATCCAGCGCCGCAAACGGCTCGTCCATGAGCAGCAGCTCCGCTTGGCTGGCCAGCACCCTCGCAAGCCCCAGCCGCTGCTTCATCCCCGTGGAAAGCTCCGCCGGCGTCAGGTCGGCGTAGTCCGTAAGCCCCACCATCTCCACAAAATCCTCCGACAGCCGCAGCCGCTCCTCCGGCGTGCGCCCCACGCCGCAGGCCATGGCCACGTTGCGCAAGACGCTTGTCCATGTGATGACATACGGATCGGGGCTTAAAACGGCGCTGTGCCAGCCAGCGGGGATCTCAATTTCGCCGGAATCCGGCTTGTCCTGCCCCGCCAGCAGCCGCAGCAGAGTGCTCTTGCCGCAGCCGCTGCGACCCACCAGCACCGTGAGCTTTTCCAGCGGAAAGGTCACATTCACGTCCCGCAGCACCTGACGGGTGCGGGTGGGGCGTCGGGCATGGTCGATCATAATGTCCGTAGATTGGGTGGTATAGGACCTGCACACATGGCGCAAAGAAATATCATTCATGCCTTCTTCCGCCTCGCTTTTTTATTCGTCTATCTTGCCCCGCGCGTGGAGCACGTCGTCGGGCAGGATCTGCATGAGGTCGTCCCTCGTCACCTGCTCCATTTTGGCCAGACGGTTGTTCTGCGCCACCAGAATATGCTCGAAAAGGTTGCGCACGCCGCGGGCGTTGCCGAAGGAATCGTCGGCGCTCTCCTCGGCAATAAAGTCCCGCACCAGCTCCTCGGTGCCCTCGGCCAGCACATAGCAGCCCTTCTTGCACTGCATCTTGAAAATGGCCACCATCTGCTCCGGCGTGTAGTCCTCAAACATGAGGAACCTGTTGAAGCGGGACTCGAGCCCGGGGTTGGAGTGGATGAACCGATCCATCAGCTCCGTGTAGCCCGCCACGATGACCACCAGATCGTCCCGATGATCCTCCATGGCCTTGAGAATGGTGTCGATGGCCTCCTGGCCGAAGTCGTTCTCGCTCTTGCCGTTGAGGGCGTAGGCCTCGTCGATGAACAGCACGCCGCCCATGGCCTTTTCAATGACCTTCTGGGTCTTCAGCGCCGTCTGCCCCACATAGCCGGCCACCAGGCCGCTGCGATCCACCTCCACCAGCTGCCCCTTGGAGAGAATGTCCAGGCTGTGGTAGATGCGCGCCATGATGCGCGCCACGGTGGTCTTGCCGGTGCCGGGGTTGCCGGAAAAAACCATGTGAAGGGACATATCCGTGGTGGGCAGGTCGTGCTCCCGACGCAGCTTATACACCTGCACCATGTTGATGAGACTGCGCACCTCCTCCTTAATGGCGTTCATGCCCACATAGCCGTCCAGCTCCGCCAGCAGATCCTCGATACTCTCCTTGGGGGGGATCTCCTCCTTCTCCGCAGGCTTTTCCGCCTGTGTCTTTTCGACGGGCTTCTCGGCGGGCTTCTCCGTTTTCTTTTCCATAAAAGGCGCGCCCCAGAAGTCGGTGTCCATGCTGCGGAGGTTCCGCTCGGTCATGGAGCGGATGAGATCCATCTGCTGCAGGATGATTTCGTCTTTTCTGTCCATATCACATGCTCCTCTGCGTAAAAATTGTCCGTGCAAAAGCCAGTGTGCGCCGGCGGCGAGCGTTTATCAAGGGACGAAGGAACGGATTCCCACGGTCGCTTCGCTCCCTCGGAATGACAGGGAATAATTTTACTGCGCAAAATTGATGCTGCCCATGGCTCTGAACAAAAGGCTCGTCACAAAGCCCGTCAGCGCGCCGGTGACCAGGGACACCCCCAGCAGCGCCGGCAGATAGCCCAGCACCGCCGTGCCGCCCAGCACCAGCATGGCGGCGCAGATCTGGCCGATATTATGCGCCGCAGCGCCGGCGATGGACACGCCGTAAACGGACAGCCTTTTCGCACGGCGCAGCAGGATCATCACCAGCATGGCCAGCACGCCGCCCATGAGGGAAAACAGCAGCGCCGAAACATTGCCGGCGAACATGGCGCCCAGCAGGCAGCGAGCCACCAGAATGGCCAGCGCGAAAGGGGCGCCCAGCCGGTACAGGGCAAACACCGTGACGATGTTGGCAAGACCCAGCTTGATGCCCGGCAGAGGCACCAGCAGCGACACGGGAAACAGGTTCTCCAGCGTGCTCAGGCCCAGCGCCAGCGCCGTTAAAACGGCGGCGAGAGCCAGCTTTTTCGTTGTGATTCTCATACTCCGTCCGCCTCCTCAGCCCAAGATCACGTCCGCCGAGGGGGTCTTGCCCTCCAGCGTGACGATGACCTGCTCCGGCAGACACACGATGCTCTGGCCGGCTCTGGTGATGCGTCCGGTGTGCAGGCAGTCCTGCCCCGGGCAGTCGCTCTCCGTGACGGCGGCACTGTCCTTCGTCAGGGTGACGGTGAGGTGGTACTTGCCGTCCACGGTGATGATCTTGTCCTCTGTGAGAGTGTCCAGCGCCACCTGCGCCACAGTCTCGCCCCGATGCTTCACGGTGGCCGTGAGGGCAGCTTCGCCGCTTTTTCCATAGACAAACACGGCGGTTACGACGGCCAAAATGATCACAAACAGGACGACCAGAGCGTCCATCGGCTTGGGCTTTAAGTCAGGTTGAGATCTGCCGGAAGTCATAGCCTGCCCCCTTTTGGGAAATGTGGTCAGCGAGATCGGGAGTATAGAGCACCCGACCGTCCGCCGTGATGAGAATCAGATCAAAGCCTCCGTTCTGCCGCCAGAAGTCGCAGGCCGCCTCCTCGCCCATGACGTAGAGCGCCGTGGAATAGGCGTCGGCCATGGTGCCGTTTTGGGCGATAACCGTGACGGAGAGAAGATCGGTTTCGGCAGAGCGGCCGGTGCGGGGATCCAGAATGTGCTGATACACCCTGCCGTCCGAGCCGGTGAAATACCGCTGGTAGCCGCCGGAAGTAACGGCGAAGGTGTCCGTCAGGGCAAGGGTCATGGCGTAGGCGCTTGTGTCCTTGGGATCCTGCACCGCCACGTTCCAGGCGCTGCCGTCGGACTTTTTCCCGCAGACATAGACGTTGCCGCCCAGCGAAACGGCGGCGCCGGTGACGCCATACTGCTTCAGTATCTCCGCCACGCGGTCGCTGGCATAGCCCTTGGCAATGCCGCCCAGATCCACGCCGCAGCCGCTGTCCAGCGCTACGGAAGTGCCGTCTATATGGATATGCTTGCTCCCCACAAGGGGCAGGAGCGAAGCAATTTCACTTTGGGCGGGGACGCGGGGGCTGTCGGTGGTGATGCCCCAGAGGGTCACCAGGGGAGCGATGGTCACGTCGAACAGACCGCCGGTTTTTTCGCTGTAAACCATGGCGCTTTGCAGCAGCGCCGCCGTTTCGTCGCTGACTGCGGCAGCGCCGTCGGCATTTATTTTATAAACATCGCTGGTTGCAATGGTGCGGGAAAGCTCACGCTCCAGACGGTTGATCTCCCGCGCGGCAGCGGCCAGCGCCTCCTGCGCGTCGTCGCCATAGGCCACAAGGCTCATGTAGGTGTCCATGGCGAAAAGCTCCTGCCGGACAGGCTCCGCGCTTCGGCCGCAGGCGGCAAGGGACAAAAGCAAAAGTGCTGACAGGACAAGGCAGACGATCCTTTTCACAGCTCGCGCCGCCCTTCCAGCGCACGCATAAGCGTGGCATCGTCCGCAAACTCCAGGTGGCCGCCCACGGGGATGCCGTAGGCCAGACGGGTGACCTTGACGCCGAAGGGCTTCAAGAGCCGCGAAAGGTACATAGCCGTGGCCTCGCCTTCGGTGTCGGGGTTGGTGGCCATGATGACCTCCTCCACGCCGCCGGCAGCCACGCGCTCCACCAGAGATTTTATTTGCAGGTCGTCGGGTCCCACATGGTTCATGGGGGACAGCACACCGTGGAGCACATGGTAGCGCCCCTGATACTCCCGACTGCGCTCAATGGCCAGCACGTCCCGCGGGTCGGCCACCACGCAGATGGTGCCTGCGTCCCGCTTGGGGGAGGCGCACACGGGGCAAAGGCCGCCGGCGGTGAGATTCTGGCACACGGGGCAGAGGGTGACGCTTTTCTTGGCATCCACGATGGCGTCGGCAAACGCCTGCGCCTCCTCCATGGGAAGACCCAGCACGAAAAACGCCAGACGCTGGGCGGACTTGCGCCCGATGCCGGGCAGGCGGGCAAACTGCTCCGTCAGCTTTTCAAGGGGTGCGGGAAAAAACTCCATACGCTCATCCTCTCAGCGCCCGAATGCGGGCGGGAATGTCCTCGGCCTTATACACGGAGGAGCCGGCCACCAGCACGTTGGCGCCGGAGGCGATGCAAAGCTTGCAGGTGTCGGGATCCACACCGCCGTCCACCTCCAGCTCGCAGGCGGGGTTCATGGCGTCGATATAGCTGCGGATCTGCTGCACCTTGGGCATCATGTCGGCCATGAACTTCTGGCCGCCGAAGCCCGGCTCCACGGTCATCACCAAGATCAGCTCCACTTCATTGATAAACGGCAAAACGGCAGAAGCGGGAGTCTTGGGCTTGACCACCACGCCGGCTTTTTTGCCCTTGGCATGGATCTTTTTAAGCGCCAGATGGATGTTTTCCTCCGTGTCCGCCTCCACATGGCAGGTGACGATGTCGCCGCCGGCGTCGCAGAACTGCTCCACATAGCGCTCCGGACGGTCGATCATCAGGTGAACGTCCAGCGGAAGCACCGTGACGGGGCGGATGGATTTCACCACGGGGATGCCGATGGAAATATTGGGCACAAACAGGCCGTCCATCACGTCCACATGGACATAGTCGGCCGTTTCGATGCGCTGAATGTCGCGGCCGAGGTTGGCGAAGTCGGCCGAGAGAATGGAGGGTGCGATCTTGATCATGGCGAAAGGATCCTTTCTCGTTGGGTTTGGCACCGGACGGAGCCGGAGCGCATAGGATGGTGCAAGCGGCGTGAGGCGAACAGCGGCCGTGAAGCGCCTGCGCAGCTCGCCCGTCCCCCCGGCCCTCGCCCGCCGCTTTTCATATAGGGGGTCGGCGGCGCAAGCCGCCGGCTCCCAATGGGCATATCATAACAAATACATTATACCGCACAAATACGGGAATTGCAACGGAGAAAACATGGGAAGGGACAGGGAAAGCTCCCCTCTGCCTGCGCGGCAAAGGGGAGCTTTTTTCCGCCGGACGGAGCCGGCAGCTGCGCTGGCATAACCTTCTGCTCAAACTCGCCGCGAGGATCAGCGACCTCAAAAATATCGCCGTCCTTGTTCTCCATCATTTCATCCAGAGAAATCGGCTTGCCGGAGCGGTTTTGATGCCACTTCCGCATGAAATCCGTCTTGACGGTGCTGCTGTCGGTGGTTTCGTAGTCCTCCACGGTGCGGTTTTCCCAGATGGCGTCGATTATCGGCTGCCAGTTCTGCTCCGCAATCACCATGCCGGTGACATTGCCGACCAGATTGATGCAGGGGATAATGCTGTATGACAGCCGCCACAAAGGGAAATATCCTGCGTACTGATTCCAGTTGCCGGGAATATCGCGGTAGTTGCCCTTTCGGTCTTTGACTTGAAAGAACTGCCATGCGCACCATGCGTAGCAGTCCCACACAAGCAGCTTGAACATATCATCTCATACGATGTGGTTATATTTGTCTGTCCGCAAGACCTCATACGGACAGCGGGGCAGCTCATAGGCTGGTTTCCATTTCTCCGCAAGCTCTCGCGGCAAGCTGTAAAACAGCGTCAGCCATGATTTGTCGCTGTCCTGCGGTATCTCGATAATTTCACCGGGCAGCACCACAAGAAAACCTTTTGGGCCTGTCTGCTTGTCCATCAGCATCACCTCCCATCGCTTCTGTATTCAACCCTCTACTATATATGGCACGAGAAGGGCTGAATTGTTCCAGTGTTTCCAAAGTTTTTTGAGATTTTTTGAAAAAATCTCGGAATGAATGGGATAGGATTGATTTAAGGCAATTATACCTGAAAGCTGTGAATAAATCCATTGCTTTTCGTGACGGCAAAAAAATAACGGGTATCCGGCTCTCACCAGATACCCGTTATTTTGTTCCCAATCCTGCCTGACAGATGCTCATTTCGTAATTTCGGTCTAAACCTGTTTTACGAACACCTGTCTAACCGGCAGCCGCCCTTTTTAGGTATACACTGTATGCGCTTTTTACTTATGCCTCACGCTTTTTCTTTTTGCCCATGACCGCTGCGGCCATAGCCGCGCCCAGCAGCAGGGTGAGCCACAGGGTCAGGCCGCTGTCGCCGGTCTGCGGGGTCTGGGGCTGCAATACCAGTACTCGCTGTTGCCCTCGGCGTCCTCGGCGGCCGCCTTGGCGGGCACTCGCACCAGCGCCTCGTGGTTCCCGCCGTCCACCTCGCCGTAGGCCTCGCCGCAGTCCTCGCACACGGCTTTCTTCACGCAGGTGGCCGTACCGCCGGTGTGGCTCACGCAGCGGTAGGCGCACAGGGTGCACACGCCCTTCTCCCATGTGTGCTCCTCCGTCTCCACGGTGACAAGCCCGCAGCAGTTATAGCGCTGGGTGTGCCGGCGCTCCGTGGTGCTCCACACCTTTTCGCCGGTGTGGTTGTTCTGATCCACCGTGCCTTCCTTGGCGCCGCAGCCATCCCGCCGGCAGGTCTTGGGCGTCATGCAGGTAGCCGCCGCCCAGTCGTGATCCAGCGCGGGAAGGATCGTTACCTCCGTGCCGCCGCAGGCGGAGCAGGTAAAGGTCTTCAAGCCCGTGGCCGTGCAGGTGGGCGCCGTGGTCACCGTGCCCTCGTCCAGCTCGTGTCCCTCCAGGGCACAGTTGCGCGTCACCGTCAGGGTCACAGCCGCCGAGTAGCGGATGCCGTTATAGTCTCTGTCGTTGGGCGTATTCTTGATCACACAGCGGTAGAGCAGCCGCTCGTTGTTCTCCCCCTGGTGAAACGGCCCGGAACTCAGACTCACCGTGTCGTATTCGTCCGGCCCCGTCATGGTTTTTATCTGGAGCGGCTGGGTGTACCGCTCCTCCGTCTCCACCGTGTAGACGAACTTGTGTACGGCGTTGCCGTTTCCGTCCACGGTATTGCCGTAGTCGGGCACATCAATGTTGCCGTCCTTTACCACCATTTTAATGGCCTTTTCACCGTGCCGCTGACGGTGCCGCCGTTAAAGATCACGGTGCCCGTGCCTCGGACATCCAGCCCTGTGATGTTGGCCGTGGTTCCGTCTATCTCCAGGTTGCCGCCCTCCAGCCGGATGGGCTTGGTGAAGGTGTTGTTTTCCCCCCGCTGCATGGTCAGCTTCAGCGTGGCGCCCGACTGCACCACCATCTCCGGAATGGCGCAGCCCGCGCTTACCATCGGATCCACCGTGTAGCTCCCCGGCTCCGCCGTCAGCTTCAGCTCCAGATCCGATTTCACAATGTCCTTCAGCTCCAAGGTCTTGTAGATATAGGTCGCATCGGATCTATCCGTGTAATAGGACCAAAACGGCATGTCTTCGCCCCCTCTTTTTTCCGAAAAGAGGGTAATGCTGTTGTGCTTCTTCCCTGTCAGCTCTACATAATCCGAATATTTCGAATATATCTGTGGGGGATAATTTGTCCGGCTCAGCTTTACATGCGGCCCCGCCATCACCATCCGTTTCCTCATGGATATGGCGTTTTCCTCTCGCTTCCCGTTGGACATACCCACGCGCATCACGCCGTCTCCCTGGAAGTAGATGGCTCCGCGCCACAAATCCTCCCAGCTGTCGGCTAAGTCATTGCTGTCGAAACCATATTCGTTCTGCGGGTCCTTCCCTTCGGCTCGCTCAAAGAACACATCCACTTCTCCGCCATTGTTTATATCCAGACGCTTGCAATAAAACGCCTTGGTCTCGCCGAAATCTTCAATATAGTTATATTTATTAATATAGAACCTTTCCTCTTGTAGAAATACGCAGTTACGATGCCGCCGTCAACGGTGGCCACGCCCGCCACATAGAGGGAGGAGATATAGTTGGTATGGGGAAAGTTGTGAAGAAAACCCACTCTTTCCCAAGAGCTGCTCTTAGCCACGGAACATGTGATCAAGCGCGCCCTCTCCCACATACAGCTTGCCGCGGGCCGACATAGCCGCCTGACCCTTGATGATGTCAGTGGTGCGAGCATTGACGATGGTGTCCACTCCCTCTATCGTTATGTCGCCGCCGGAGTAGATACAGGTGCCCTGGCTCACGGCTTCCACTGTGACACTGTCTTTTATGGTCAGATTTTGCACTCAATGGCGTTCTCGTGGGTCTGGATCTTCAATATGGCTCCGCGATTTCCGGTGATGGTCAGGTTGGTATTGGTGGCGTAAATACCGTAGTAGGCCTCTTTATATTTGGTGCAATTCTCATAGGGGAAGGCCTCGTCGCCCAGGTAATTCTCCCGCCCCTCCACGCGAATGGTCAGGTCATGCACGCTGGTGTCCACATAGATCAGCCCAAAGAGGGAATATTTGTCAAAAAGCGCTGATATTTTCGTCCCGATGGTGCCTATTTGAAAGTTCCGCAGGGTCAGCGTGTAGGTGTTCGGGTCAAATTCCCAGCCCTCCTTTCGGCTTATTTTCCGGGAAGAGGTAATCTCCTCATCCAGGATCCACACTCCGTACCGTTCCTCCGCCGCCAAAGCCACACTGGGCACCAGCGTCAGCATCACGCACAACGTCAGCAGAAAACACAAGATCCGTCTTTTCATAGGATCTATAGGATATAGTGGGAGGAATCATAGGAAAACGGAAAGTCAGTCGGCGGCGGGGTGTGGTCATTTCGCCGCCGGCAGAAAAACAGACTCTCTGCCTGCGCAGAGAGTCTGTTTTTCGTTTTTTCAGATGGCGAAGTTGCCGTTTACGAAAATGGGGATCTCGCGTCCGTCCCGGGTGGTGCCCACGATGGAGAGGTCGGCGGTGCCCACCATGAAGTCCACATGGGTGACGGAGTCGTTGAGGCCGCGTGCCTTCAGCTCCTCCTTATCCATGTCGCGGCCGCCCTCGATGCAGGGGTAAGCCTCGCCGAAGGCGATGTGGCAGGCGGCGTTTTCGTCGAACAGGGTGTTATAGAACAGCAGCTTCTGGTTGGAGATGGGGCTGTCGTAGGGCACCAGCGCCACCTCGCCGAAGTAAGCGGCGCCCTCGTCCACGGAGATGGCCGCCTCCAGCACCTCCTGCCCCTGTCGGGCGCTGACGGAGGTGATCCTGCCGTTTTCCACGGTCATGCGGAAGCCGTCGATGATATTTCCGTCGTGCACCAAGGGCATGGAGGCCACCACCACACCGTTGGTACCGGTGCGCAGAGGTGCGGTGAAAATCTCCTCCGTGGGCATGTTGGCAACAAAGGGCTGGCCGGCAGAGGTGCAGTCGTCTCCGGCTTCCCAGATGTGATCGGCAGGCAGCTCCACCGTCAGGTCGGTGCCCAAGGAGTTGGTGTAGTGCAGCGTCTTCAGGCGCAGGGCGTTGAGCTTCTCCTTGCGCCGAGCCAGCATGGCGATGTGCTCCTGCCAGTGCTCCACGCTGCGGCCGTCGCCGGTGATGCGCACGGCCTTGAAAATGGCGTCCCAGAGCTGCTCCATGGCCTGCTCCTCCGGCACGCCGGGGAACACCTGCTTTGCCCAGGAGGGGATGGGAATGGAGGCGATGCACCAGGGGAAGCCGCTGCTCATCTGCAGGCGGTAATACTCCTTCAGCGCCTGACCGCTCACCCGCAGAGCGCGCACACGGCGGTCGGGATCCACGCCCTTGAGATGCTCCGGATCCTCGGCATCAATGGCCAGATAGGCAGCGCCGGCCTTGGCATAATCATTGAAAAAATGCTGCCGCCACCGGGGCACCTCGTCAAACACGGCGTCGTCGGCTCGGAGGAACTTCTCCCGCGCCAGATAGTCGTCGTGCCAGTTCATCACCACCTCGCGGCAGCCCACATCATAGGCCGCCGAGGCACACAGGCGAGCAAAAAATGCGCACTCCACGGGGCTGGAGATGACAAGGGTCTGCCCCTTCTGCACATGAAGCCCCACTTCAACGAGGAGCCTGGCGTACTCCCGCAGCTTTTCGTTCATGGTATCCATTAAAAACACTTCCTTTTGTTTTATCGCAGAATATCCATCAGGTCATCGGTGCCGGTGGTCTTGGTGACCACCACCACATGGTCGCCCTCGCGGATGCAGGAATTGCCATCGGGAATGATGATCTCCTTGTCCCTGGCAATGGCGCCCACCAGAACCCCCTGCTTCAGGGGCAGATCCTTCATGGGCTTATTCAGCAGCTCCCGACACTCGGGGCCGGCGGTGAACTCCAGCGCCTCCACCTGCCCACCCATCATCTTATACAGGCTCTCCACGAAGCTGCCCTCGGAGTTAGCCAGCGCGCGGACATAGCGGGTGATCTGGTTGGCCACCAGATCCTTGGGGCTGATGATGCTGCCGATGCGGGTGTCCTGCACCAGATCCATATAATTGGGGCGGGTCATCTTGGCCAGCACCTTGCCCACGCCTGCCCGCTGGGCGCTGAGCGCCATGAGCAGGTTCTCCTCGTCCCGATCCGTCAGGGACACGAAGGCGTCCGCCGCAAACACGCCCTCCTCCCGCAGGAGGTCATTGTCCGTGCCGTCCCCCTCGATGACGAGAGTGTCCGGCAGCTCGGCAGAGAGCAGCAGGCACTTCTGGTGGTTCATCTCCACGATCTGGGACTTGATGCCCCGCTTTTTCAGCTCCCACACCAGATACATGGCCGTGCGGCTGCCGCCCAGAATGGACACGGCGCGCACCTTCTGCTGGGAGTGACCCAGACTGTGGAGCATGTCCTGCAGCTGCCCCTTGGCGCCGATCATGTATAGTTTGTCCCCGATCTGGGGCACAAATGCGCCGTTGGGGATCACCGTTTCGCCGCCGCGCACCGCCACGCAGAAGAGCACCTTGGCAGAAGTGTGGCTGCTGAACTCGCTGAGGGAGCGACCCGCCACGCAGGTCTGGGCAGTGACGTCAAAGCCGATCATGTCGATGCGCCCGCGGGCAAACGGCTCCACGGAGAAGGCCGAGGGGGTGGACACGATGCGGGCGATCTCCTGCGCCGCGGCCAAGTCGGGATTGATGACCATGTCAAGGCCGATCTCCTTTTTCAGCATATCGGCATCCCGACGATACTCCGGACTGCGCACACGGGCAATGGTGTGGCCGGCGCCCAGCTTCTTGGCGATGAAGCAGCAGAGCAGGTTCGTGTCGTCCAGGTTGGTGACGGCGATGACCAGATCCGCCGCCTGTGCGCCGGCCTCCTTCAGCACGCGGATGGAGGCGCCGTTGCCCTCAATGCACATGACGTCCAGCGCGTTCTCCGCCTTGTGCAAGGCGGCGGCGCTGTCATCCACCATAACGATGTCGTGGCGCTCCCCCGCCAACTGGCTGGCGATGGCGTAGCCCACCTTTCCGTTTCCCACGATGATAATTTTCATTTTGCGTCTTCCTTCCCTTCCGGCGGACGGATGATTTTCGTTTCTTTATTTGCAAGGCGGAAGCCATTGTACTCCGCGCCCATGATGAGCACCTGGCCGCTCATATACAGCCACAGCAGCACCACCACGATGGTGGCAATGGAGCCGTACAGCTCCGTATAATGCGCCACTGTTTCCACATAATAGGAAAATGCCACGGACAGGGTCAGCCACGCCAGCATACTCAGCAGCACCCCCGGCACCACCTCCCGCAGCGGGCACCGGTGCCCCCGCGCCAGCATGTTCAGCGGCACCAGCACCAGCAGCATGATGACGCCCAGAAACACGAAACGCAAGGTGCCCCACAGGTCGATAAAGCCCTCCGGCAGATGGATAAGCCCCGACACGAACTCCAGCGCCCGACGACCCACGGTGGTGAGCACGATGCTGGCGGCGATGGTGACGATGAGCCAGAGGGTGAACAGCAGGTTGCGCAGGGTGCCGCCGATGATGTCGGGGGGCTGGGGCACGCCGTAGGCCTTGCGCACGGAGTGCAGCAGGCAGCTGGTGGCTCGCATGGGGAACCACACGGAAAAGATCAGGCTGAACACCAGCAGCTGCCGGCTGGGGCTGGTGGACACATACTCCAGATAGCTGCCTATGATGCCCACCACCTGCTCCGGCAGGATGCGGCTCATGGAGAGCATCACGCTCTCAACGTCCAGCTCCATAAGACCCACCAGCGTGCTGATGAACACCAGGAGCGGAAAAATGGCAAAAAGCAGATAGTAGGTCAGCGCCGCCCCGTCTCGGGCGACATCGTGGCCATAGTAGCGGTCAATCAGATCCTTGACCATGGCAAAAAACGATCTCTGTTTTCCGGTTTTATTCCGTTTGATCGCTGACCCCTCCTTCCGGCAGATTCGCACTTATAGTAAGTATACCATACTCGCTCGGCAAAATAAACCCTTTCTTCTGTCCTGTCGTTTTTCAGCGCAGTTTCGGCAGCGTCAGACAGGTGTCCGTCAAAATTCATAAAATTTTTCCCATTTTTTGGAAAATAATTCCTATTGCATTTTTCCGGTTTTATGCTATTATGAAAGAACGAAATTACTCATAAAGGAATAGAGGGATGAATATGGATAACTTAACTAAAATTGTACGCACAGAGATCGCACGCCAGTACAAAAGTGTGCGCCAGTTCGCTTTTGCCGTGAACATTCCTCTGTCGACCATCAACAGCGCTCTGCACAACGGGATCGGCGGCTCCTCCTTTGACACAGTGGTGCAGATCTGCAAGACGCTGGGCATCAAGGCTCTGTCGGACGACTCCGCCTTCTACCTCACCGACGACACCCAGGAGCTGCTGACGCAGTACGCGCAGCTGGACAACTACGGCCGCCACACCGTGGCCACCGTGCTGAAGGTAGAGGCCGAGCGCTGCCGCGAGTCGTCGGAGGCGTTTTCCGGCCAGGCCGCTGCCTTTGGCGGCAGCTTTACCAGCGTGAACCTGCCCGCCGAGAGCGCCGCAGAAGCGGCGGACGCTCTGCGCAGCCTGAAAAATAAAGAGAACGAGTAAGAAGGGGTCGGTTTTATGACGACAGCGCAGCGTGAAGCGCGCACCTTTCTGGCGCAATTTCATCATCGTCCGTTTTCCATTTCGGATCTCAAAAAAGCCCTGCAGGCGCAGGGCTTTTCTCTCGTGTAGTACAGCCGGACATCCAACTGCAAGGAGGTCACCACGCTGCTGACCGCCCTGCGGCTGTTTGACTATGCCGCAAGCCAATCCGCCTTCACCTATCAGGACACCAACCTGCGGATCGTTTTTATACTGGAGAATCTGTCCCAGCAGGAGCAGATGGTTCTGTTGAGCCACGAGTTGGGGCACATTCTTTGCCATCATCTGGATCATGCGCCCATCACCGGCCCAGGCACCGGCGTACTGCAGGAGCAGGAGGCCAACGAATTTTCAGCCGACCTCATGCGATACAATCAGCGCTGCAAGCCTCGGCGCATCGCTCTGGGGGTGGGCGCAACTCTGGCGGCGCTGGCTGTGGTGTGCGCCCTGCTGTTTGCCTCGTCGGCCGACACAAGCGGAACGGTGTATCTGACTCCGTCCGGAAGGTGCTACCACAAGGCAGACTGCATGTTTGTGGAGGGCAAGGACAACATCACCGCCCTCTCCCCGCAGCAGGCGGAGGCCGCCGGCTACGAGCCATGCTCATGGTGCATCGGCCGCAGCGACTCGTGAATACATATCTTTTAATGCAGCGGGGGTAAAAATACGATGCAAAGCAAGGCCGAAAAGTGGGATTACATTATTACCGGCAGACCCTACGGCATCATGCGGATGGTGATCGTCGGCGCTTTGGCTGCGTTTTTCATCGTGCTGACCATCGACCAGCTGCAGCCGGCTCCCAACAAGATGGCCTTTGTTGCCCTGGCCTTCGGGGGCATAGCGACTCTCACGACGGTGACCTTCGTAAAGCTCATCAGCCGCTATTTTTACTATAAGATCTGCATCGGCCAGAGGGGTTTTTACTTCAAAACAAACCCGTTTAACGGAAAATACTACGAATACACCGACATCGAGTGCTGCGGCGAAATGGCCATCGAAGCCCACCACAGCGCCACCAGCGCCGCCCCGTCAGGAATCTATCGTCACTTTTTCCATTTCATCGACCGCAGCGGGAAAAAGCATGAGGCTCTCTATGAATCCTCGCTGTATGAAAATGAAATTGCGATACTGACCAGCCGCATCAACAGCGCCCAAGAGGATGACTAAGTTAAAATGTAACGACGGCAGCCGCAGTTTAAGCGCGGCTGCCGCCATTTTTTATTCGGGAAAATCGGTTTTACTTGCTGACGGCATGAATGCCGGCGAAGAAATAGCGTCCCAAACCATCGCCGAACAAGCCGGTGTACTTCTCCGAGAGACTCCAGCTTCTGGTGCTGTGGTACAGCGGGATCACGTTCCCCTTTTCCAGCAGCAGGCGCTCGGCGTCCTCCAGATAGGCGTCCCGCGCCTCCTTGCTGGCGGATACCGACGCCACACCCAGCAGCATGTCGTAGGCGGAGGAATTGAAGTTGGCATAGTTGCCCTCGTTGTCGGTGCGCCAGCGGTTGAGAAAGCCCGTGGCGTCATTGCGGTCGCTGGTGACCCACAGGGCGGCCAGCGTGTATTCGCCCTGCTCCAGTGCCTTCGTGATCTCCGAGGCGGACACGCCCCTGAGCGTCACCTGAATGCCCAGCTTCTCTCTCCACGTCTTTTGCAGGAACACGGCCAGAGAATCCGTCGTGCCGTCGGACTCATAGAGCATGACCACCTGCTCCAGACGCTCCAGCACGTCGGCGGTGTAGCCCGCCTCCTGCATCAGTTCCTGCGCCGTCTGACAGTTCTTTTCATAGTTTTCGCTGTCGTTATCCACGGCGGCGCCGTAATCACGGAACTGTCCGCCCGCCGTGCTGCGGATGCCCCAGGTCACCAGACCCTCCGCCGCCAGATGGGTGCGCGCGCCCAGCAGCTCAGCAATGGCGTTGCGGTCGATGACCAGACTCATGGCGCGGCGCACCTTGTCGCTGTCGACAAAGGTGGACATTTCATTGAGCAGCACCACGCTGGTCTCGGGATAGTAGTCCGGCGTCCAGCTGTCGATCTTTTTGGACACGGCCTCGTCCGTCAGCCCCAGCACAAAGTCCGCCTCGCCCTGCTCAAAAAGGGCGTTGGCCGTCTGCTCATCGGCGGTGAAGCGGAAGGAAATGGACTCAGGACCCAGGCGGCGGGCGTCGTAATACCCCTCGGTCTGCTGCAGCAGCAGCGTGTCATTTTCCCAGGAAACGGCGGTGTACGCTCCGTTGGTGAGGAGCGTCCGGAGCGAGAGAGACCAGTTCTCCTGCTCCACGGCGGAGCTGCGCACCGGCATGGTAGCCGCCGCCGTGCAAACGCTGTCCACGAAATACGGGCAGCGGCCGGAGAGCACCACCACGAAGGTGTCGTCGTCCGGCGCAGACACCTGCAGCGCCTCCACATTTCCGGCGCGGGCGGCGCTGTAGCCGGCCACCATGTCCAGCAGGCCGGCGTTTTCAGAGCCGGTGGCCGGATCTACCAGCCGCTTCCACGCATAAACAAAATCTCCGGCCTTGACGCGAGTGCCGTCTGACCAGACGGCGCCGGAGCGGAGCTTGAAGGTGTAGGTCTCCTGCCCCTCGGCCGTGGTGTCGCACTGGTAGCTGCGCGCCACACCGCTCACCGCCGTGCTGCCGCCACTCCCGTCGGACTGCAGCTTCATGAGATTTTCAAACAGGTGGCTCACCACGATCTTTTCTTCATCGGTGGAGATCAGTGCCGGATCCAGAGTGGCCGGAACGCTGCCCATGGCCACCCGAAAGGACACTTCCTTCCCCAGACTGCAGCCGGCCAGCAGCCCCAGCGAAAGCGCCAAGGCCAGCAGCAGCGCCGCATATCGTTTCAGATTTCTCATGTACGTTCTCCTTTTGCGCCCGATCGGCTCACTTCTTCTCCGGCGCCACGCAGCCGTTTTCGTCCACCACGGCGGGAATGATCTGACTGCGGGTGTTGCGGGCAATATCGTCCAGCCGCATGCGGCTGGGAAAATCCGACAGCAGCGTATAGGCCACACCGTGGCGCTTGGCACGACCCGTTCGGCCGATGCGGTGGATATAATACTCGTTTTCATCGGGCACGTCGTAGTTAAATACGGCGTCCACATCGTCCACGTCGATGCCCCGGGCGGCCACGTCCGTTGCCACGAACACATGGAGCTTGCCCTCTCGGAACAGCGTCATCACTGCCTCCCGCTTGCGCTGGGGAATGTCGCCATGGATGCACTGGGCATCCATGCCGCGCATCTGCAGGAACTTGGTCAGCCGCTCCGTGGAGCCTTTGGTGTTGCAAAAGCACATGACCCGCTCCAGCTTTTCCCCGGCTATGATGCGGGCAATGGTGTCCACTTTCTGATCTGCCGGAACTTCTATGCGGTACTGGAGGATATCGGGCTTGTTCTCCTTGGTGGCCTGCACGGTGATCTCCTCGGGATCCCGCTGATAGACCCAGGAAATGTCCATCACCTCTCGGGAAATGGTAGCTGAGAACATGCCCAGATTCTTGCGGTTGGGAATCTTGTCCAGAATGCGGGTGACGTCGTGGATAAAGCCCATGTCCAGCATCCGGTCGGCCTCGTCCAGCACCACGGTCTGCACTTCCTTCACCGTGACGGTGCGGCGCTTCATGTGGTCGGACAGGCGGCCCGGAGTGGCCACAACGATCTGGGGCTTGCGCTTGAGGGCGTTGATCTGCTTGCCGATAGGCTCGCCGCCGTACAGGCACACCACCCGCAGCCCCTCGTGGCACACGGCCACCTCCCGCAGCTCCTCGGTGATCTGCATGGCAAGCTCACGGGTGGGCGCTAAAATCAGCGCCTGCACCGCATCGCTCTCCCGATCAATGCGCTCGATGATGGGCAGGCCGAAGGCCATGGTCTTGCCCGTGCCGGTGGGCGCCTTGGCGATGACATCCTTTCCCTCCAGCATGGGCGGGATGCAGCCCGCCTGCACCGGCGTGGAAACGGTATAGCCTTTGTTTCTAATGGCTCGCATGGTGGCCTCTGACAGGCCGAAGCTGTCAAAGGGCACGCCTTGGGTAATTTCCATAGTTTCTTTCCTCTTTTTTTGCCATAAAATTTCAATTTCCATTTTACCACAAATGTCAACCGCTGAAAAGAGGGGAAATACGGGGAGCATGTGAAGACAAGGGAGGGGCAAAAGCGATCTGCCGGTGCAGGCGGGTGGGGCAGAACCCCGCCCCTACGCATGGTATAGGGCGCGGTGCAAGAACGGCGGCGGGGTGAGGGCCCGCCCTACGGCGTGAATTGGGTGGTGCGGTGCGGGGGCAGGAGAAAGCGGCGGCACCCGAGGGTACCGCCGCTTTGTCTGCTGTTTTATTTTCTGTATGGCACATGCCAGATCTCCTCGGCATAGTCCCGAATGGAGCGATCGGCAGCAAAAATGCCGCTGCGGGCGATGTTGTGCAGGCTGATCTCGTTCCAGCGCTTGCGGTCGCCGTAGGTTTTTATCATGCGGCGGCCGGCGTCGCAGTAGGACACGAAATCCGCAAGGAGCAGATATTGATCTGCCGGGCAGTCGCCGCCGAAAAGCAGGCGGCGGTAGATGTCCTCGTAGCTCACGCCGTCCTTAAAGCCCGTGCGGATGGCGTCCAGCACACGGCGCAGCACCGGATCGCGCTCATAGAGCAGCTCGGGGTCATAGTGCCGCGAGAGGGCGGCCGCCTCCTCCGCCCGCAGGCCGAAGAGGAACATATTTTCGTCGCCCAGCACCTCGTGCATCTCCACGTTGGCGCCGTCCAGCGTGCCGATGGTAACGGCACCGTTCATCATGAACTTCATGTTGCCGGTGCCGCTGGCCTCTTTGCCGGCGGTGGAGATCTGCTGGGACACCTCGCTGGCGGGCATGAGCATCTCCGCCATGGACACCCGATAATTTTCCAAAAACACCACTTGCAGCTTATCCTTGCAAACGGGGTCGTGGTTGATCTGATCCGCCACGGAGCCGATGAGCCGGATGATGCGCTTGGCCACGGTGTAACCCGGGGCGGCCTTGGCGCCGAAGAGGAAGGTCTGGGGACGGAAGTCCATAGTGGGATTGTCCTGCAGACACTGGTAGAGGTAGAGAATGTGCATGACGTTGAGGAGCTGACGCTTATACTCATGCAGGCGCTTGACCTGCACGTTGAACACGGCGTCGGTGTTCAGCGTGACGTCCTGCTGCTTTTTCGCCCAGCAGGCAAAGCGGAGCTTATTGTCGCGCTTGATCTCCTCCAGACGCGAGAGGACGGAGGCGTCGTCTGCATAGGCGTCCAGCTTGCTCAGCTCCTGAGGATGCAGGAGGTAGCCGTCGCCGCCGTTAAGGTCGCAGATGAGGCTGTGAAGGCCGGGGTTCACCTGGCTGAGCCAGCGGCGGTGATCCACGCCGTTGGTGACATTGTGGAACTGCTCCGGATGCATCTCATAGGCCTCGCGGAACACGTCTTTTTTCAAAATGTCCGTGTGCAGGGCGGATACGCCGTTGACACTCATGCCGCCGGCGATGCAGAGGTTGGCCATGCGGACGCCGCCGTCCCAGACGATGGCCAGCTTCTCGGTTTTGGCGGGGTCATGATAGAAGTCCTCCACCTGCTTCTGCCAGCGGTGGGCGATCTCCGAAATGATCTGCCAGATGCGGGGCAGCAGCGTCTCAAACAGGCTCTGCGGCCAGCACTCCAGCGCCTCGGCCAGCACGGTGTGGTTGGTGTAGGCCACGCTGTTTTTGGTGATGTTCCACGCCTCGTCCCAGCCCATGCCGGCGTCGTCCATGAGAATGCGCATCAGCTCGGGGATGACCAGCGTGGGATGGGTGTCGTTGATCTGGATGACATTTTTCTCATGGAAATTGCGCAGGGTGCCGTACACCTCCAGATGCTTGCGGGTGATGGACTGGATGGTGGCAGACACGAAGAAATACTGCTGCTTCAGGCGCAGGGACTTGCCCTCGTAGTGATTATCCTCGGGGTAGAGCACCTTGCTGATGGCGTCGGCCATGGTGCGCTCTTCGCTGGCCTGCAGGTACTGGCCGCGGCTGAAAAGCTGCATATCCACGGGCTTGGGGCTGCGCGCCTGCCAGAGGCGCAGGGTGTTGACATGATCGGTCTTATAGCCGGCGATCTCCATGTCACAGGGCACGGCCAGCACGCGGGTATAGTCCTCGTGAACCACCATGAGCTGCCCACCGTCCCACT
>OLSB01000227.1_pt1 | contig 67493 bp, 63 predicted proteins | sample 1672071 | NCBI WGS metagenome assembly OLSB01 (sample SAMEA3136642, study PRJEB25190) | human gut metagenome | biome: human gut; feature: human-associated habitat; material: faeces | place: Austria | collected 2013
TGGAGTTCTCCTGCTTGGCCTCCTCGTTGTTGCACTCGATGAGGGAGAGGATCTTATCGTCGGTGGTGTTGGACTTACGCACCAGGGAACGGGTGTAACGGTAGGTGATGTAGTGCTTGGCCACCTCGAACGCGCCGTGGGCCATGATATAGTGTTCCACCATGTCCTGGATCTCCTCCACGGTGGGTGCGCGGTTCATTTTCTGGCATTGCAGCTCCACGGACTCGGCGATGCGCTGGATCTGCATCGGGGTCATGCGATCCGCCTCCTCCACGGCCTCGTTGGCCTTGGTGATGGCGATGATGATCTTGGTGATGTCGAAACCGACCTCCGCGCCGTTTCTCTTGATGATCTTCATAGGGGCGACCTCCTTGCGTTCTCTATCTCTCCCAGCCCGCAGGGGGCTGATACAGTGCGTGTGGTTATAATAATACACTATATCTTGTGCTGTTGCAAGAGGCAAAACCAAAATATAGGGGGGGAGAAGGTCACAAAAAGTAAAGGCGTTTTTTGTGCAAAACAGCAAAATCACACAATATATGGGGTGTAGGACGCCTTGCTCAGCCACTATATATAGTTGTGCCGCTGCGGCGCGAATGCTTCGGGCGGCGGAAAGCGGCCAAAAAGGACACAAAGAGGCGCAAAATACAAATTTACCGTTGCGTATGCACTGTATTTATGATAAAATTTATAAGATTTGAAGAAAACGCCGCAGGCGGAAGGGAGGATGGCTCATGCGGGGCGACACGCGATCGCTGCTTCACGGTATCATCAATCTGCTGATGCCGCTGTTCATCTACGACCTGGCCAGTCTGCTGGTGGCTGCCATTTCGGCGGCGCGGTATGAGCCGTGGCTGGCCTTTTGGCCCATGACCGTCCTGCTGTGGCTGCCCTTCGTGTCTGACGCGGTGTGCGTCATCGTGGCGGCGGTGCGGTTCAGGCGGCGGGGGAGAACGCGGGCGCTGCTGGGGCTGATCTTCTCCCTTGGCGCGGCGGCGCTGTACTATATGCTGCGCTTCCGAATATCGTTTTCGCTGGCGGAGTTTCTCCGCGGACTATAAGAATAAGGAGGGCGCGGTATGCGGCCTGAGTATATTACGGTAGGAACGGCGGTCAACGCCCACGGTATCCGCGGCGAGGTAAAGGTGAACCCCGTGGGCTTCGACCCGGAGTTCATCGCCGCGTTCAAAACGCTGTATATCGGCGGCAAGCCCATGGCGGTCAAGGCCGCCCGCGTTCACAAGTCCACCGTGCTGCTGACGCTGCCCGGCGTGGACACCATGGATGACGCGCTGGCGCTGAAAGGGAAGGAGATAGCCATCCGCCGCGCCGATGCCAAGCTGCCGGAGGGCGAGTATTTCGACGAGGAGCTGGTGGGCTGCACCGTGGTGGACGATGATACCGACGAGACGGTGGGGAAGGTGAGCCGCGTGCTGCACTACCCGGCCCACAAGGTCTACGAGGTGCGGGGCGGTGGCCGCGAGTACCTGATCCCCGCCGTCCGAAACGTGTTTATCGCCGCTGTGAACGCTGACGACGAGATCATCCGCGTCCACATGATGAAAGGACTGGCCACCGATGAGGATTGACATTATGACCCTGTTCCCCGACGCGGTGGATGCCATGATGAAAGCGTCCGTCATCGGCAGGGCACAGGAGCGTGGCTTCGTCACCATCCGCACCCACCAGATACGGGAATACACCACCAACAAGCAGATGCAGGTGGACGACTATCCCTACGGCGGCGGGCGGGGCGCGGTGATGCAGGCCGACCCGCTGTACCGCTGCTGGCAGCATATCTGCGATGAGGCCGGACAGCGGGTGCATACCATTTATATGTCCCCCTGCGGCAGAACGCTGACCCAGCAGGTGGCCCGGGAGCTGAAGGCGCAGTACGACCACCTTATCCTGGTCTGCGGCCACTACGAGGGCGTGGATCAGCGGTTTTTGGACGAATGTGTGGACGAGGAGATCTCCATGGGCGATTTCGTCGTCACCGGCGGCGAGATACCGGCCATGGCCCTGGCGGACTGCCTGTGCCGCATGGTGGACGGCGTGCTGCCGGAGGAGAGCTGCTATACCGACGAGAGCCACTGGAACGGCCTGTTGGAGTACCCCCAGTACTCCCGCCCGGAGGAGTGGCATGGCCGCAAAGTGCCGGAGGTGCTCCTCAGCGGCCATCACGGCAACGTGGCGGACTGGCGCACCAAGGAGAGCTACAAGCGCACCATGGCCCGGCGGCCCGACCTGTGGGAGAAGTTCGATCTGACCCAGGTACACAGCCGCCACGACAAAAAGGTGCTGGCCCAGGCGCTGGCGGAGTATGAGGCGGCGCAGCAGCCTGCCGCCGAGACGGATACGGTTACAGAAGCAGAATAAGCGGGAGACGGCGAAGGCCGTCTCCCTTTTTGTATATAGAAAACCACTCGCTGGGCGAGTGGTTCAAAAAAGGCTACTGCCGATGAGGAAAAATAAAACTCCCTCTGTTATAGTAGAGATGCGGTCTGGCAACTGCAAACTACAAAACAAAGGGAGGCCATTCAAGAATGAAGTGGCAAAAACAGTTTAGCAAGTTGTGAGATAGAAGTAAAGATTGCTGTTGGAATAATCAGGCAGAAGGAAAAGTGTAAGCGTTAAGAATGACAGCTATATGAGAAAGAAAAGGTGATGGATTTATACCAGTGTGGGGAGGACAGCCTATGCAAATGGCAAGTCGTACCAACGCCGCATGAGGCGTGGCTGGTAACATAGGGCTTCGCCCGTATAATAAATACCCCCGGCTTCGCCGGGGGATATTTATTGGTTGATTTGGTATTTTTGTCAGAAAACCGACAGTTTTTTCGATTTGGTTGTTGTAGTTCAGCTAAAAATACAGTATAATAACAGGGTAAAATCCGGCAGTATGCTGAAAATATGAGGAGGAACACCGAATGAACGAGAAATACAGCGCTCTGTTTACCCCCTGGAAGATCGGCAACGTGGAGATCAAGAACCGCATCGTGCAGCCCTCCATGGGCGGTACGTCCCTGTTCGGCTGGCTTGAGCCCTGTCACTTCGACAAGGAGGCCGCCTACCACATCCTGAACCGCGCTCAGAACAACGTGGGCCTGGTGCTGCCCGGTATGCAGTGCGTCCGCGACACCATGGGTGGCCGCTGGCTGTACCAGAACAAGAAGATGTTCAAGGACCTGGCCGAGTGGCTGCCTGAGTTCCACAAGACCGGCTCCAAGCTGTTTGTCCAGCTCTCCGCCGGTATGGGCCGCTCCATGGCTATCAACGAGATCATGGTGAAGATGCTGCAAAACAAGGCCTTCGGCGCGTTGGGCAAGCCCTTCCTGAACGTGGACTACATCACCGCCTCCGCCTCCGCCACCCCCAACCGCTGGTATCCCGAATGCAAGTCCCGTCCCCTGACCGTGGAGGAGATCCACGAGATGGTGGATGCCTTCGCCAAGACCGCCAAGCTGCTCCAGGATGCCGGCGTGGACGGCGTGGAGATCCACGCGGTGCACGAGGGCTACCTGCTGGATCAGTTCACCCTGGCCAACATGAACTACCGTACCGACCAGTACGGCGGCTCTTTCGAAAACCGTTACCGCTTCGCCGTGGAGATCGTCCAGGCCATTAAGTCCGTCTGCGGCAAAGATTTCCCCGTGGCGCTGCGCTACTCCGTGGTGTCCAAGACCAAGGGCTTCGGCCAGGGCGCTGTCCCCGGCGAGGAGTTCACCGAGTTTGGCCGCGATATGGCCGAGTCTGAGAAGGCCATCAAGTACCTGGAAGAGGCCGGGTACGATATGTTCGACTGCGACAACGGCACGTATGACGCCTGGTACTGGGCGCATCCCCCGGTCTATATGCCGGAGAACTGCAACCTGGCCGAGGTGGAGCACATCAAGAACTTCACCACCAAGCCCGTGGTCTGCGCCGGTAAGATGGACCCCGCCAAGGCCGCCGAGGAGATCGCCGCGGGCCGTCTGGACGCGGTGGGTATCGCCCGTCAGAACCTGGTCGATCCCGAGTGGGTCAACAAGATCCTGGAGGATCGGGTGGAGGACATCAAGCCCTGCATCAACTGTCATAACGCCTGCTTCAGCTTCAACCGCTCCAACGGCACGCCCAATATGCAGCCTATGGACGACTCCCTGCACCTGGCCCGCTGCGCCCTGACCCCCAGCACCATGCAGCACAACAAGTACAAGATCGTCCCCACCAAGAAGCCCAAGAAGGTGGCCGTCATCGGCGGCGGCATCGGCGGCATGGAGTGCGCCCTGGTGCTGAAGCAGCGCGGCCACACCCCGGTCATTTTCGAGAAGTCCGGCGAGCTGGGCGGCCTGTATATCACCGCCTCCGCCATGAGCTTCAAGGAGGCCGACAAGGCCCTGCTGCGCTGGTATGAGCGTGAGCTGAAGAAGAACGACATCGAGGTTCGCTTCCACATGGAGATCAACGCCCCTGCCACGCTGCGCCGCGAGTTTGACGAGGTCATCGTCTGCACCGGCTCTGCTCCCAAGACGCTGCCGGTGAAGGGCTTCAACAAGACCATCAACTTCACCCAGCTGCTGCTGAACCAGGTGGACGCCGGCGACCGCATCGTGTTCTTCGGCGGCGGCCAGTCCTCCTGCGAGGCCGCCTACGAGATGGTCCTCCAGGGCAAGCATCCCATCATCGTGGAGTACGCCAACGACCTGATCGCCACCCCCGGCACGTGTTTGGCCAACGCCTCCTTCCTCCGCGAGATGCTGGCGTTCAAGAAAGTCCCTGTGTACCTGAACTCCACCATCACCGAGATCGGCGACGGCTTCGTCATGGTCAAGCAGAAGGACGGCACGGAAATTCGCATCGAGTGCGACAGCGTGGTGAACGGCATCGGCTTCGTGCCCGCGCCCATCGCGCCGGACGACCATAAGGTCTACCGCGTCGGCACTTGCGAGAAGTGGGGCAACCTGCGTAACGTCATCTGGGGCGCATGGGATGTCTGCATGCACATCTAAATCCGATCCGCAAAAAAAGAACCGCCTTTGGCGGTTCTTTTTTTGCCCTGCACCCGCCGCCCCGCCGCCCCATATATTGGAGCAGGGGAGGGGTGTACCGTGAGAAGATGGAACTGCGGAGGTTTCCTGGGCGTCTGTGCGCTGGGACTTGGACTGGGTATACTCATCGCCGCGGTGTTCCCGGTGGGCTGCCTGATGTTTTTGGTGGCGTTTCTGCTCATCGCCTGCGGCGTGGTATGCTTGAGGGATAGGAGGTAATACTGGTGAAGATCGTGGTCTGGAAAGCACCGCGCCTGCTGCGCGGCCTGCTGCGCTGTTTGTTCGGCGTCAGGGAGTCATAGCATAAACGGACGCGCCCTCGCATACACTGTGGCAAACGACCGAAGAATGTGAGGGCTGAACAATGGATTGTAGCTTACAGTGGAAGGAGATCACCTGCTGGGACACGGCTGGCCGCGCCGCCGTCACCCATGAAGAGACGATGGAGACCGCCATCCCGGAATACTGCCCGGATCTGGGCCGCATCGTGGAGACGGCGGGGCAGGTGCAGATACGAAGCCGTACCGCCGACGGCAAGAGCATCACCGTCAGCGGCGCGGTGCGCCTGACGGTGCTGTATACCTCGGAGGAGAGTGTGGGCCTTCGCAGCCTGACGCTGACCGTACCGTTCACCTGCACGGAGGCCGAGCCGCGTTTGGCCGCCTGCCAGTGCCTGTGGGTCACAGGCCGCCTGCTGCTGTGCGAGGCCCAGGCCCTGACGGCCCGGCGGCTGTACGTCCGCGTCATCCCGGAGCTGCACATCACCGGCTTCCGCTGTTCGGTGCTGCGCCTGTGCGCCGGCACGGCGGAGCAGGACGACACCCTGCGTATGCGCCGTGAGGAGCGAACGGCGTGCCTCACCGTCTCCGTGGCGGAGCGGGAGTGCAGCGTGGCGCTGGAAGCGCCCGCCCCGGCCAATCAGCCCGCCCCGGAGGATCTGCTGTGCAGCCGGCTGTATCCCCGCGTCACCGGCTGTCAGCCGGTGGGCAACAAGCTGATGGTCAAGGGCGAACTGTTCCTCTCGGCGCTGTATCGCTGCCGTGAGCAGAAGCTCTATACATACGAATCCGCGCTGCCCTTCTCACAGATCGTGGACCTGCCGGAGGGCGCGGGGCAGGGTGAGTGTACCGCCGCCGCCCAGCTGGCGGGCTGCGAGGTGCGCTTGCTCCGCAGCGAGGAGACCAGCGGCTTCTCCGTCACGGCGGAGCTGCGCCTGCTGCTGACCACCTCCCGCAGCGAAACGCTGTCCTGCGTCGCCGACCTTTACAGCACCCGCTGCGATGCCAACGTGGAGACCCAGTCGGTGACGCTGCCTGCCGCCGCCGCGGAGCGCAGCACCCGGCAGGAGAGCGTCCAGCACCTGGACTTTGGCCGCCAGCGGCCCTTCGTGTTCGTCACCGATGCCGATTGCAGCCCCACCCCTGCCGGTGACGACAACGACCTGCACACCACCGTCCGACTGCGGCTTCTGTACCTGGACGAGGAGGAGACCCCTACCGTCACGGAACGCACGGCGGAGGTGGCGCTGCCTGCCGTGTCACGGGATGCCGCCTGCGCCCTTCTCGGTGCGCCGGAGGTGACCTTCAACGGCAGCGGCTGTGACATCCGGCAGACCGTATCGCTCCGCGTCCCGGAAACAGGCGGTCAGACGCTGCCCACCGTCACATCGGTGGAGCTGCTCACCGACCGTCAGCCGGGGCGGCGGCCCTCTCTGGTCATGCGCCGCCTGGCGGAGGGGGAGAGCCTGTGGGACGTGGCAAAGCAGTACCACACCGACGAGGAGCTGATCCGTACCGTGAACCATTTGGAGGGGGAGTCCCGCCCGGAAAAAATGCTGCTCATCCCACGTATTCGGTGAAATGAGCATTGACTTTCCCGCTTCGCTTGGGTAAAATTGACCCTGCGAGGGTGCTGGACAGTCGCGGGGACAAGGCGAAAGCCTGTTCATGAGGAAAGTCCGGGCTTCACAGGGCAAGGATAGCGGGTAACGCCCGCCGAAGGCGACTTCAGGAAAAGTGCAACAGAGATATACCGCCGCGCCGCCTGCGGCGCGGTAAGGGTGGAAAGGCGAGGTAAGAGCTCACCCGACGGCGTGTGAAAGCGACCGTCGCTGTAAACTCTATCCGAAGCAACACCGGCATGGGAGCTTATAGGCCGGCCCGGCTGCTCCCGAGGTGGCTGGAGCGCACCGGCGACGGTGCGCCTAGATAGATGACTGTCAAAACAGAACCCGGCTTACAGGCACGCTCGCACGATATGAAAAACCTCCACGCATCCGCGTGGAGGTTTTCATGTTATATCTCGCTGTACCGGGCCAAAAACTGCCGTGTCCGCTCCTGATGCGGATGGTCGATGACCTCCCGCGCCGGGCCCTGCTCCACGATAACGCCGCCGTCCATGAAAATGACCTGATCCGCCACATCTCGTGCAAAGGCCATCTCGTGGGTCACGATGATCATGGTGGTGTGCTGCTCCGCCAGCCCACGGATGACCCGCAGCACCTCGCCGGTCAGCTCCGGGTCGAGGGCGGAGGTAGGCTCGTCGAAGCACAGAATATCCGGCTTCATGGCCAGCGCCCGTGCGATGGCCACCCGCTGCTGCTGCCCGCCGGACAACTGGTGGGGATAGTTTCCCATGCGGTCGGCCAGTCCGATGTCTGCCAGCAGCCGCTTGCCCTCCGCCACGATGTCCGCGTGGCTCTCGCCGGTCTTTTCAGACTTGGCCATCAGCTCCCGTGCCAGCGTCACATTCTCCAGCGCCGTATACTGGGGGAACAGATTGAAGCTCTGAAACACCAGTCCGAAGTGCAGCCGCTTTTTTCGTATCTCACTCTCGGAACGGGTGGCCGGGTCGTCCGCGTCAAACAGCTTTTCGCCCCGGACGGAGATCACGCCCCTGTCCGGCGTCTCCAAAAAGTTCAGACACCGCAGCAGCGTGGTCTTTCCGCTGCCGGACGAGCCGATGATACTGAGCGCCTGCCCCTCCTCCAAGGAGAAGCTGATGTCCTCCAACACGTGGGTGTCGCCAAAATGCTTTTCGATGTGCTGTACGTCCAGAATAGCCATGTGCAACACCTCCTTAGCGGAAATAGCTGAGCTTGCGCTCGATGTAGTTGAACAGCAGCGTCAGGATGCCTACGAACGCCAAGTAGAACACGGCGGTGTAGAACAGCGGCCAAATGATACCGGCGGACTTCATATACGCCTCACCGGCCTTGATCAGCTCCGTCACGGCGATGATGCGGGCCAGGGACGTATCCTTCACCAGCGTGATGATCTCGTTGGACATGGGCGGCACAATGCGCTTGACCATCTGCAATAGCGTAACCTTAAAGAAGATCTGCCCCTTGGTCATGCCCAGCACCTGTCCGGCCTCGCTCTGCCCGATGGGCACGCCCTCGATGCCGCCCTTGTAGATCACGGCGAAATAGCAGGCGTAGTTGATGACGAACGCCACCACGCAGGCCGCCATGCGCCCATCGGAAAACAGCCCCCAAATGTTGTTGTCGAACCACTTGCCCGGCCCGTAGAAGATGATGATGAGCTGGAGCATCAGCGGCGTGCCGCGGATGATCCATACAATGACGTTAAAGAGCCAGCTTACCGGCTTGCACCGGCTTCGCAGGGCGAAGGCGATGAGAAGTCCCAGCGGCAGGGAGAACAGCAGCGTCAGGAAGAACAGCTTCAACAGCTGTCCCATGCCCGCCAGCAGGGAGAGGGTAACAGTCCAAAACATGAAAAAACTCCTTCGTAGTCACTTGTGCGGGGGAGGGAACACACTTCATAAAATCCGCCCAAAGGCAGAGGACGCTGCACGCCCTCTGCCGTGGGTAGTTATTGTATCACAATTTCCGCTGTCTGTCCACTCACTTGGTGATGACCACCTGCGCGTTCTCGCAGTAGGCGTTGGAGCACTCCATGGCGGCCTTCACGCCATCGGTCAGCGTCATGCCGTTCCACACCGCGTCGATGTTCTTGCTGTCCAGCTCGTTGACCTTCATATCCCAGTCGATGACGATGAACTGCACCTCAACACCCAGCTTCTCCGCCACCAGCTTGGCCATGTCCGCGTCAAAGCCGATCCACTCATCGTCCGCGCTCTTGTAATCCATGGGAGCGAACTCGGTGATGCCCACGATCAGCGTGCCCTTATTCTGGATGTACTTCACATCGCTGTCCGTCTCGGAGGCGGTGAACTCGCTGGCGCTCTGCTCCAGCAGGGCCTCCTGCACGCCGTAGGTGTTGGCCAGCTCCTGCATTGTGCCGTCGGCATAGGCCGCGCCCATCACGCTGTTGATAAAGGAAGCCAGGTCGCTGCCCTTGCGGCAGCCCACGCCGTACCGCTCAGAGTTCAGCTTCTGATCCGTCACCTTCAGGTCGGGATAGCTCGTACCCTCGCCCACCATCGCGCCGGCCATCAGCAGGTCGATGATCGCCGCGTCGGACGTGCCGGAGGAGACCTCCATCAGCGCGTCAGCCTGAGAGTTGACGGACACAGTCTTGAACCCGTTGGCCAGTGCCACTTCCTCACCGGCGCTGCCGGCCTCCACGGCGTAGGTGATCTCCGGGGTGGTGGTGTCATCCGCGTTCGCGTCATCCTTGCTGGTGTCGTCCGCCTTCTTGCCGCAGGCCGCCAAACTCAGCGTCATGACCAGTGCCAGCAGCATCGCCATAAACTTCTTCATGTTGTGTTCCTCCTGAACTGCGGCTTCGTGGCCGCTTGATTTATTGTGTTATCATATTACCACTTTAGCGTAGTAATGTAAAGAAGTAAAATGGCCGACATTCGCCAAATTTCTCCCGCCGTTTTTGTGCGGTTTGACGGTTTCCCAGCCAAAATGCTCATTCCCACGAAAATCAGGGCGCTCCCACGCGATTTTGATTGAAGATTTTTCCACCGTGAGGTATAATACATAAGTTAAAACGCAAAAGCCACTTCATCCAAGGAGGGAACACCCATGACCCTGCGGGACTATATAGACACCATAAAAAATAAGAAGGTAGCCGTCATCGGCGTCGGCGTCAGCAACACACCTCTCATCGACCGTCTGCTGGCGGAGGGCGTGTCCGTCGCCGCCTGTGACAAGCGCACCCGTGAGCAGATGGGCGCGCAGGCCGATGACCTGGAGCGCCGGGGCTGCCGCCTGCACCTGGGCGAGGGCTACCTGGACGGCCTGGACGCGGATGTGATCTTCCGCACCCCCGGCCTGCGGCCCGATGTGCCGCAGCTCGCGTCGGCGGCGGCCCGCGGCGCGGAGCTGACCAGCGAGATGGAGGTCTTTTTCCGCGTCTGCCCCTGTCCCATCATCGCCGTCACCGGCTCTGACGGGAAAACCACCACCACCACCATCATCGCTGAGCTGCTGCGTGCCGCCGGCAAGACCGTTTGGCTGGGCGGCAACATCGGCCACCCGCTGCTGTGCGAGGCGGACAATATGCGCCCTGACCACTGCGCCGTGCTGGAGCTGTCCAGCTTCCAGCTCATGACCATGACCCAGAGTCCCCACATCGCCGTGGTCACCAACCTTGCGCCCAACCACCTGGATATGCACAAGGATATGGCGGAGTACGTCGCCGCCAAGGAGAACATCTTCCGCCACCAGCGCCCCGGCGACATCGCCGTGTTCAACGCCGACAACGCCATCACGGCGGAGCAGTCCGCCCGCGCTGTGGGCCGCAGCCGCCTGTTCAGCCGCCGGACCGAGCCTGCCGACGGCGTGTTCCTCCGGGGCGAGGACATCGTCTGCCGCAGCCCGGAGGGCGAGCGTGTCATCCTCCGCACCTCCGACATCAAGATCCCCGGCGTCCACAACGTGGAGAACTACATGGCGGCCATCGCCGCCGTGGACGGCTTTGTGCCGGACGAGACCATCCGGCAGTTCGCCCGGGATTTCGGCGGCGTGGAGCACCGCATCGAGCTGGTACGTACCTACCGCGGTGTCCGCTACTACAACGACTCCATCGCCTCCAGCCCCTCCCGTACCATCGCCGGATTGCGCTCCTTCCCGGAGAAGGTCATCCTTATCGCCGGCGGCTACGACAAGCACATCCCCTTCGACGTGCTCGGCCCTGAGATCACCGCCCATGTCAAGCTGCTGATCCTCTGCGGCGCGACGGCGGATAAGATCCGCGCCGCCGTGGAGCAAGCCCCGGACTACCGCCCCGGCTGCCCGGAGATACTGGACGTGACGCCCTTCACCGCCGCCGTGGAGGCCGCCCGTGACCGTGCCCATCCCGGCGATGTGGTCACGCTGTCTCCGGCCTGCGCCGCCTTCGACCAGTTCAAGAACTTCGCCGAGCGGGGCAAGTTCTTCAAATCCATCGTCAACGGCTGGCAGGAATGAGGAAAAGCCGTCCCGTCATACACTTTCCCTAAAGGGAGGTGATGACCGTGGTGCGGCTGCGCTATATCCGCCTGACCCGCCGCCAGCGGGTGCGGATCTGGATCGTCATCGTGCTCTTCAGCCTGACGGCGCTGCTGTGGGCCGTGCTGCTGCACCTGCGTCCCATTTTGGTCAACGTGGCCACCGCCCGCTGCTCCAACACCGTCCACCGCATCGTGGTGGCGGCGGTGAACGACGCGGTGGCCAGCGGCCATTTGGAATACGGCAAGCTGGTGTCCTTCGACAAGGACGCGGACGGCCACGTGGCCGCCCTCCGCAGCGACATGGCCGCCTTTAACCGCTTGCAGACCGAGGTGGCCGACGATGTACTGGCCCGTTTGGCGGAGGTCTCCGCCACCGAGCTGGCCATCCCGCTGGGCACGCTCACCGGCTCGCCGCTGCTGGCGGGCCGCGGCCCGAAGCTGTACGTCAAGATGGAGACGCTGGGCACAGCCAGCGCCAAATTCAACGACCGCTTCATCGCCGCCGGCATCAATCAGACGAAGCATCAGATACTGCTGGAGGTAGACGTTTCCGTCAGCATCCTGCTGCCGGGCATCACCACCTATACCAAGGTCAGCAACGAGATCTCCGTGGCGGAAACGGTCATCGTCGGCGGCGTGCCGCAGACGTACACCTACTTCAGCACCACGGAGGATAAGATCGAGGACTACGCTGACGAGTACATTATGAACAACGGATAAAAGGGGAGAGGACACATGGATTACCGTCAGGAAATGAAGGAGCTGCGCGACACGCTCAACGCCCACGGCTACCGCTACTACGTGCTGGATGAACCCACCATCTCCGATTTTGAATATGACCGTATGCTCCGCCGCCTGGAGGATCTGGAGGCAGAGCACCCGGAGGAGGTCACGCCGGATTCGCCCACCCAGCGTGTGGGCGGTCAGACGCTGTCTGAGTTCCAGCAGGTACGCCACGCCGTGCCGCTGGAGAGCCTGCAGGACGTGTTCAACGACGACGAGGTCTGCCGCTTCCTGGAAAAAGTGCCGCTGGAGCACGCGGTATACAGCGTCGAGCCAAAGGTGGACGGCCTGTCCGTGGCCCTGGAATACCGTGACGGCGTGTTCGTCCGGGGCGCGACCCGGGGCGACGGACAGGTGGGCGAGGACGTGACGGAGAACCTGCGTACCATCCGCTCCATCCCCATGACGCTGCCGGAAAAGCTGCCCCGCCTCATCGTCCGGGGCGAGGTCTACATGGCCCGCAGCGTGTTTGACGACATCAACGCCCGCCGGGAGATCGAGGGCAAGCCCCTCATGGCAAACCCCCGCAACGCCGCCGCCGGCTCTCTCCGCCAGCTTGACCCCAAGATCGCCGCCCAGCGGCGGCTGGACATCGCCGTGTTCAACCTCCAGCTGGCCGAGGGCCGCACCTTCACCACCCATACCGAGACGCTGGACTACCTGGCCTCCCAGCACTTCAAGGTCATCCCCCATAAGCCGCTGGACAAGCCCGCCGATATTCTGGCGGAGATCGCCGCCCTGGGCGACCACCGGGATCAGTTCCCCTTCGACATCGACGGCGCGGTCATCAAGCTGGACGACCTCCGCGACCGGGAGACCCTGGGCAGCACCGCCAAGTTCCCCAAGTGGGCCATCGCCTACAAATACCCGCCGGAGACGAAGCCCACGCTGCTGAAAAACATCGTGGTGCAGGTGGGCCGCACCGGCGTGCTGACGCCCAAGGCCGAGCTTGCACCCGTGCGCCTGGCCGGCACCACCGTCACCTTCGCCACCCTCCACAACCAGGACTATATCACCCAAAAGGACGTGCGTATCGGCGACACCGTGCTGGTACGCAAGGCCGGCGAGATCATCCCCGAGATCGTGGCCGTGGTGGCGGACAAGCGCCCCGCCGATGCCCGGCCCTACTTCCTGCCCGACACCTGCCCCGTCTGCGGCGCGCCGGTGGTGCGTGACGAGGACGGCGCGGCCCTGCGCTGCACCGGCGCGGAATGCCCCGCCCAGCTTTTGCGTAACCTGACCCACTTCGCCAGCCGCAGCGCCATGGACATTGACGGCCTCGGCCCTGCGGTGCTGCAAAACCTCATCGAAAACGGCCTCATCCGCACCGCTGCCGACCTGTACGCCCTGCGTCCCGAGCAATTAGAGCCGCTGGAACACATGGGCAAGAAATCCGCCCAAAACGCGGTGGAGGCCATCGCGAAAAGCCGCGAAAACGACCTGTGGCGCTTGATCTACGCGCTGGGCATCCGCCAGGTAGGGGAGAAGGCCGCCAAGCTGCTGGCCCAGCAATTCCGCACCATGTCCGCCCTCCGCGCCGCCTCGGAGGAGGCGCTGACCGCCCTGGACGATGTCGGCCCGATCACCGCCAAATACGTCTGTCAGTGGATGCAAAGTCCCCAATCCATCGACCTGCTGGACCGTTTGGAGGCCGCCGGTGTCAATATGACCTGTAAAGAGAAAATACTTGACACTCGTTTTGCCGGCATGACCTTCGTCCTCACCGGCGCACTGGAGAAGTTCACCCGTGACGAGGCGGGGGAGATGATCGAAAAGCGCGGCGGCAAGGCCGCCGGCTCTGTGTCCAAAAAGACCACCTATGTCGTCGCCGGGGAGAACGCGGGCAGCAAGCTGCAAAAAGCCCGCGACCTGCATATTCCCGTCCTCACAGAAGATGAATTTTTAGCGCTTTTGCAGTAAGGAGGTACACCTATGCCCGATCAGACCCTGACCCATCAGGTCATTTACAGCGTCTTCGTCCGCTGCCACACCCCGGAGGGCACGTTCCGCGCCCTGGAGCGCGACCTGGACCGCATCCGCGCTCTCGGCACGGACATCCTGTGGCTCATGCCCATCCACCCCATCGGGATAGAGGGCCGCAAGGGCACGCTGGGCAGCCCCTACGCCATCCGCGACTACCGGGCCGTCAACCCGGAATACGGCACGCGGGAGGATTTCCTCCATCTGGTGGAGGCCATCCACGCCCGCGGCATGAGATGCATCATCGACGTGGTCTACAACCACACCTCGCCGGACTCCGTCCTGGCCCACGACCACCCGGAGTTCTTCCTGCGGGATGAGCAGGGAAGACCCACCCGCAAGGTGGCCGACTGGTGGGACATCGTGGACCTGGACTACTCCGTCCCCGCCCTGTGGACCTATCAGATCGACACCCTGAAGCAGTGGGCCGCCATCGTGGACGGCTTCCGCTGCGACGTGGCCAGCAGCGTCCCCATCGAGTTTTGGGAGCGTGCCCGCCGGGAGGTAGAGACGGTGCGCCCCGGCTGCATTTGGCTGGCGGAGAGCGTACACGGCGCGTACATCCGGGAGATGCGCCGCATGGGCGCGGCCTGCTCCACGGATACGGACCTGTACCGCGCCTTCGACATGACCTACGACTACGACCTATGGCCCTGCTACGAAGGCGTGCTGAAGGGGGAAACGTCCCTGCGCCAGTTCACCGACCTGTTGACGTACCAGGAGCTGACCTATCCCACCGGCTATGTCAAGGCCCGCTGCGTAGAAAACCACGACACGCCCCGCCTTGCCTCCTATCTCTCTGATGACCGCCAGCTCCAAAACTGGCTGGCCTTCCTCTACTTCCGCCGGGGCGCGGCCATGCTCTACGGCGGCACGGAGTTCGCCTGCCGCCATCAGGTCAGCCTGTTCGACAAGGACGACAACTTTGGCGACAAGGCCCGGGATCTCTCCGACCTCCTCCGCCGCTGCAAGGCCATGAAAACCACGCTGCCCCTCACCGGCGCGGTGTGGTACGACTGCCGGGTTGGCGCGGCCATCGGCCACTATGACGGCCCGGAGGGCACGGCTCTTGGCGTGTTCGACCTGTCCGGCAGCGCTGCGTCCATCCCCGTAGACCTGCCCGACGGCACGTATGAAAACCGCCTGGGCGGCACAGTGACCGTAACGGACGGACAACTTCCGGTGGAAAGTACGCCGGTCGTGATTTGATTTGCTTTTTTGACGAAAAACGGGGGCTGTTTTGTGACAGATGTTACAGAATAGCCCCTGTTTTATTGACCTTTTCCCACCCCGATGCTATAATAAACTCCGTGTTGAAACCCTGCCGCACCCGGCGGAGAAACGACAAGAGGAGGAAAGAAAATGAGCAAGCTCATGAAGATCTGTGACGGTAACGAAGCGGCTGCATACGTAGCCTATGCGTTCTCCGAGGTCGCAGCCATCTATCCCATCACCCCGTCCAGCCCCATGGCGGAACACGCGGATGCCTGGTCCGCTAAGGGCAAGAAGAACATCTTCGGCCAGCCCGTCCGTCTGGTGGAGATGCAGTCCGAGGCCGGCGCCTGCGGCGCGTGCCACGGCGCACTGGAGGCCGGCGCGCTGGCCACCAGCTTCACCGCCTCCCAGGGCCTGATGCTGATGATCCCCACCATGCACCGCATCTCCGGCGAGCGTCTGCCCGGCGTGCTGCACGTGGCGTCCCGTACCGTGGGCACCCACGCGTTCTCCATCTTCGGCGACCACTCCGACGTGATGAACTGCCGTCAGACCGGCTTTGCCATGCTGTCCAGCGGCAGCGTCCAGCAGGCCGCCGACCTGGCCGCCGTGGCCCACCTGAGCGCCATCAAGGCCCGCATCCCGTTCCTGCACTTCTTCGACGGCTTCCGCACCAGCCACGAGATCCAGAAGATCGACGTGCTGGACTACGACGATTACGCCAAGCTGGTGGACTACAACGCCCTGGCCGCCTTCCGCGCCAATGCCCTGAACCCGGAAGACCCCCGTATGCGCTCCCTGGTGGATAACCCCGACATCTACTTCCAGCTCCGCGAGTCCAACAACACCGCCTATGCCGAGCTGCCCGACATCGTGGAGGACTACATGGCCCAGATCAGCAAGCTGACGGGCCGCGAGTACCACCTGTTCAACTACTACGGCGCACCCGATGCCGAGCGCGTCATCGTGGCCATGGGCTCTGTGGGCGGCTGCGCCCAGGAGGTCGTCAACTACCTGAACGCCAAGGGCGAGAAGGTGGGCTTCCTCCAGGTACACCTGTTCCGCCCCTTCTCCCGCAAGCACCTGATGGCCGCCATGCCCAAGACGGTGAAGAAGGTCGCCGTTCTCGACCGCGTCAAGGAGATCGGCTCTATCGGTGAGCCTCTGTACGAGGACATCTGCGCCGCCTACATCAACGAGAGCGACCGTCCCGCCATCTACGCGGGCCGCTACGGCCTCAGCTCCAAGGACACTACCCCCGCCCAGCTCAAGGCCGTGTTCGACAACCTGCTGCTGGACGAGCCGAAGAACCACTTCACCATCGGCATCGTGGACGATGTGACCCATCTGTCCCTGCCCGTGGGCGCGCCTCTGCTCACCGAGCCGGAGGGCACGATCTCCTGCAAGTTCTGGGGTCTCGGTTCTGACGGCACGGTGGGTGCCAATAAGAACTCCATCAAGATCATCGGCGAGACCACCGATATGTACTGTCAGGCATACTTTGAGTACGACACCAAGAAGTCCTTCGGCATCACCAAGAGCCACCTGCGCTTCGGCAAGAAGCCCATCAGCTCCACCTACTACGTCTCCAATGCCGACTTCATCGCCTGCCACAACCAGACGTACCTGACCAAGTACGACATCATCCACGAGCTGAAGCCCCACGGCAGCTTCCTGCTGAACTGCGAGTGGACGGAAAGCGAGCTGGAGCAGCACGTCCCCGGCGAGATCCTCAAGTACATCGCCGACAACGACATCAAGTTCTACATCATCGACGCCAACAAGGAGTCTCAGGCCCTGGGCCTGGGCAACCGCTCCAACATGGTGCTGCAGGCCGCCTTCTTCAAGCTGGCCAAGGTCATCCCCGTGGAGGATGCCGTGGAGCACATGAAGGCCGCCGTCAAGAAGACCTACGGCCTCAAGGGCGAGAAGGTCGTCAACATGAACATCGCCGCCGTGGATGCCGGCATCAACGCCCTGGTGGAGGTCAAGGTGAAGCCCGAGTGGACGAACCTCACCGGCAAGGCGCTGAAGCCCGCCGACGAGAACCTGCCCTACGTCATCAAGAACATCCTTGTCCCCATCAACGCGCAGAAGGGCGACGACCTGCCCGTCTCCGCCTTCAAGGGCATGGAGGACGGCACGATGCCCCTGGGCACGTCCCGTTACGAAAAGCGCGGCATCGCCACCCATCTGCCGGTTTGGGATGCCGCCGAGTGCCTCCAGTGCAATATGTGCTCCTTCGTCTGCCCCCACGCCGTCATCCGCCCGTTCCTGCTGGACGAGAATGAGGTCAAGGCCGCTCCCGCGGATATGACGCTGGTGGACGCCAAAGGCCCTGGCCTGTCCGGCCTGAAGTACACCATGGGCGTGTCCACGCTGGACTGCACCTCCTGCGGCAGCTGCGTGGCCTCCTGCCCCAAGAGCGGCAAGGCCCTGAAGATGGTGGCCGCCCACGAGGTGTCCCTGGATCAGACCGACTGGAACTTCCTGACCACCGTGAAGGAAAAGACCTCCCGCGTGGACAAATTCACCCTGAAGGGCAGCCAGTTCAAGCAGCCCCTGGTGGAGTTCAACGGCGCTTGCGCCGGCTGTGGCGAAACGCCCTATATCAAGCTGCTGACCCAGATGTTCGGCGACAAGATGTACCTGGCCAACGCCACCGGCTGTACCCAGGCCTGGGGCGCGGCCATGCCCTGCGTTCCGTACTGCAAGAATGCCGAGGGCAAGGGCGTTGCCTGGTCCAACTCCCTGTTTGAAAACAACGCCGAGTTCTCCTACGGTATGTGCCTGGCCGTCAAGCAGCTCCGCGACTGCGTCACCGGCTACGTCAAGGAACTGGATGCCCTGACGAAGGACGAGGCTGCCAAGGCCGCCATCGCCAAGTGGCTGGAGACCTATGACGACCTGGATGCTTCCACCCCTGCCACCGCCGAGCTGGTGAAGCTGCTGGAGAGCACCAAGTTCACCGCCGAGGAGCAGAAGCTGGCGGACGAGATCCTCAAGCGCAAAAAGGATATGTCCAAGAAGACCATGTGGATGTACGGCGGCGATGGCTGGGCCTACGACATCGGCTACGGCGGTCTGGATCACGTGTTCGCCATGGGCGAGGACGTGAACGTCCTGCTGGTGGACACCGAGGTCTACTCCAACACCGGCGGCCAGTCCTCCAAGGCCACGCCCGTGGGCGCGGTGGCCCAGTTCCAGGCCAGCGGCAAGAAGACCAAGAAGAAGGACCTGGGTATGCTGATGATGACCTACGACAACGTCTATGTGGCCCAGTGCTCCATGGGCGCGAACCCCAACCAGCTCATCAAGGCCATCAAGGAAGCCGAGGCCCACAAAGGCCCGTCCATCGTCATCTGCTACGCACCCTGCATCAACCACGGCATCAAGAAGGGCATGAACAACGTCCAGCAGGAGATGAAGGACGCCGTCAACTCCGGCTACTGGAATCTGTACCGTTACAGCCCCGAGACCAAGGTCTTTACGCTGGACAGCAAAGAGCCCACCATGCCGCTGTATGACTTCATGAAGGGCGAGGTGCGCTACGCTTCCCTGGAGCTGAGCTTCCCGGAGAACGCCAAGGTGCTGTTCGCCGAGGCCGAGGAAGCCGCCAAGGAGAAGTACGAGTCCTACAAGCGCCGCGCCGAGAAGTAAGTCTGTTTCCTGACAATAAACTTTCTCGAAAAACATCCCATAATATTTACGGAGGGCCGCCCACCGGGCGGCCCTCCTTTCTCCGTGCTGACGGAGGGATTGTTTGCACCGGCTTCTTGCCATGTCATTCCGAGCCAGTGGCTGATGTCACTGGCGTGGGAATCCGTTCCCCGCGCCCGCAGGCGCGGAAACCCCTGCCTCCCTCCGCGAGGGAGGTGTCATGGCCTTCGGCCATGACGGAGGGAGCGAGAAAAACAGAGACGGGCGGAGCAGAGCCCCGCCCCTACACACCTTCTGATGTACCGTGTGAGCGTCCCTTGCCTCTCCCTCTGGGAGAGGTGGCCGAGCGCAGCGAGGACGGAGAGGGTAAACAATGACCATTGGGTCTTATTATTCAAAAAGGCTGCGAGGCCCTCTTAGTCACCTGCGGTGACAGCTCTCCCAAAGGGAGAGCCAAGGATCTGTGCCTCGTTATATAGGCGCATACCGCGGCGGCGTGAGGCCGTCCGCCCCTGCAACCGTCTACCTACCGAGTGGCCGTCTTATTTCCCCAAAATGCAAATTATTTTTTATTGCGGCGAGAAAAAACCGTTAATTTCTTGACATGCAGGAGAGAGGGTGATAAAATTAACAAAGTAGAGGCGAAAACAGAGCGGAAAGGAAGAGCAGTATGGCAAGACCGTTTGATTACACAGCAGAATACAACCGCAAGCTGACGACCCCCGACGAAGCGGCCCGGGTGGTAAAGAGCGGTGACTGGATCGACATCGCCATGGGCACGGGCTTCCCGGCCCTGATGGACGCTGCCATCGCCAAGCGCAAGGACGAGCTGCGCGAGGTCAAGATCCGCGGTTACCTGATCTTCGAGCCCATCCAGATGGTGGAGTGTGACCCGGAGCGCAAGCACTTCGTCTACAACAGCTGGCATATGTCCGGCTACGAGCGCAAGCTCTGCGACCGCGGCCTGTGCAATTTCAACCCCATGGTGTTCCGCAACCTGGGCTGGTATTACAGCCAGTTCCTCACCGTCAACGTGGCCATGATGGCCGTGACCCCCATGAACGAGCACGGCTATTTCAACTTTGCCGGCGCAACGGCCTCCGCCCGCTCCACCCTGGACAAGGCGGACATCGTCATCCTGGAGGTCAACGAGAACCTGCCCTGGGTCTACGGCGGCCTGGACGAGTGCATCCACATCAGCGACGTGGACATGATCGTGGAAGGCCCTCACGGCCCGCTGCCCAGCGTCAACTCTCCCGCCGCCAACGAGGCGGAGATGAAGATCGCCGAATACGTGGTGCAGAACATGGCCGACGGCTCGACCCTCCAGCTGGGCATCGGCTCTCTGCCCAACGCCGTGGGTCAGATGATCGCCAAGAGCGACCTGCGCGACCTGGGCATCCACACCGAGATGCTCTGCGACAGCTACCTGGATATGTATAAGGCCGGCAAGATCACCAACAACCACAAAAAGCTGGATCGCTACAAGAGCATCTTTGGCCTGGCCATCGGCTCTCCCGACCTGTACGACTGGATACGCGAGAACCCCGGCGTCGTCACCTACCCCATCAGCTACTGCAACGACCCCGCCAACGTGGGCCAGCAGGACAACTTTGTCTCCATCAACAACTGCATCTCCGTGGACCTGTACGGTCAGATCTGCGCCGAAAGCTCCGGCACGCGGCAGATCAGCGGCACGGGCGGCCAGCTGGACTTCCTGGAGGGCGCGGCCCTGTCCCGCGGCGGCAAGGCGTTCATCTGTCTCACATCCTCCTTCACGGACAAACAGGGCAACGTCAAATCCCGCATCAACCCGCTGCTTTCCCCCGGCGACATCGTCACCGATCCCCGCAGCCTTGCCTACTACATCGTCACCGAGTACGGCGGCGTGAACCTGGTGGGCTGCTCCACCTGGGAGCGCGCCGAGAAGCTCATCTCCATCGCCCACCCCATGTTCCGCGACGAGCTCATCGCCAACGCCCAAAAGCAGGGCATTTGGATCAGATCCAACAAGCGGTAACTACATAATAACGATAAAGGGCGGCGCATCGCGCCGCCCTTAGCGTGTCGATAAACCTATCCTGTCATTCCGATGCGCGAAGCGACGTGGGAATCCGCAATCTTTTAGTTGCAAATTCGCAGAAAAGCGTAAAAATTGTGCGATTTGGGAACAGATTGCCACGCCAGTCTGCGGACTGGCTCGCAATGACAGGCTTTTTCGACAGCCTGAAAGGGCGGCGCATCGCGCCGTCCTTTTCACTTGACAATTTCCTCGGCGTATAGTATACTTCCTCCATACGAAACACGCGATGACGGGAAGCAGTAAGCGGTCAGCGAAAGCCGAGAGAGGGCGCGGCAGGTGTAAGCGCCCGTGACGCGCCGCCCAAGTCGTCCCTGAGCTTCGGGCTGAACCAAAGTAAGCCTCGACGGCCATCCCCCGTTACCGGGATAGGGTGTTATCGCACCCATGAGCGCGGGTCTGACCCGAACACAGGTGGTACCACGGACTGTATGTTCGCCCTGTTTTGCACTGGCAAAACGGAGCGGACTTTTTGTTTTGCCAAATACTCAAAAAGGAGAAAACCAATGAAAGAACTTCCGAAAGTGTACGATCCCCGGGACGTGGAATCCCGCATCTACAAAATGTGGATGGACGGCGACTGCTTCCGCGCCGAGATCGACCCCGACAAGAAACCCTTCTCCATCGTCATGCCGCCCCCCAACGTCACCGGCCAGCTCCACATGGGCCACGCCCTGGACTGCACGCTCCAGGACATCCTCACCCGCTTCAAGCGGATGCAGGGCTACGCCGCTCTGTGGCTGCCCGGCTCTGACCACGCCGGCATCGCCACTCAGATCAAGGTGGAGGAGGACCTGCGTAAAAACGAAGGCCTGACCCGCCACGACCTGGGCCGCGAAAAATTCCTGGAGCGCGTTTGGGCCTGGAAGGAGAAATACGGCAGCCGCATCGTGGAGCAGCAGAAGAAGATGGGCGCGTCCTGCGACTGGAGCCGCGACCGCTTCACCATGGACGAGGGCTGCTCCCGCGCCGTCCGCGAGACGTTCTGCGAGCTGTACGAAAAGGGCCTCATCTACAAGGGCAGCCGCATTATCAACTGGTGTCCCCACTGCCTCACCGCCCTGTCCGACGCCGAGGTGGAGTACACCGACAAGCCCGGCCACCTGTGGTATATCCGCTACCCCCTGGCCGATGGCAGCGGCGACATCGTCATCGCCACCACCCGCCCCGAGACCATGATGGGCGACACCGGCGTGGCCGTCAACCCGGAGGACGAGAAGTTCAAGCACCTCATCGGCAAGACCTGCATCCTGCCCATTATGAACCGCGAGATACCCATCGTGGGTGACGAATACTGCGAGATCGGCTTCGGCACAGGCGCGGTGAAGATGACCCCAGCCCATGACCCCAACGATTTCGAGGTGGGCCTGCGCCACAATTTGGAGGTCATCCGCTGCATCGGCGACGACGGCACGATGAACGAAAACGCCGGCAAATACCAGGGCATGGACCGCTACGCCTGCCGCAAGGCCGTGGTGGCCGACCTGGAGGAGCAGGGCTATTTGGTCAAGACCGAGCCCTATTCCCACAACGTGGGCACGTGCTACCGCTGCCACAACGATGTCGAGCCCCTCATCTCCGCCCAGTGGTTCGTCAAAATGGCGCCCCTGGCCAAGGAGGCCATCCGTGTGGTGGAGGACGGCACGATCAAGTTCGTCCCCGAGCGCTTCACCAAGACCTATATCAACTGGATGGAGAACGTCCACGACTGGTGCATCTCCCGCCAGCTGTGGTGGGGTCATCAGATCCCCGCCTGGTACTGCGACGACTGCGGCCACATCAACGTGAGCCGTGAAGACCCCACCAAGTGCGAAAAATGCGGCTGCACCCGCCTGACCCGCGAGGAGGACGTGCTGGACACCTGGTTCAGCTCCGCCCTGTGGCCCTTCTCCACCATGGGCTGGCCCGACCTGAACGCCCCGGACCTGAACTACTGGTATCCCACCTCCGTCATGGTCACCGGCTACGACATCATCTTCTTTTGGGTGGCCCGCATGATCTTCTCCGGCATGGAGCAGATGAAGAAAGAGCCCTTCAAGACCGTGTTCATCCACGGCCTTGTCCGGGATGACAAGGGCCGCAAGATGTCCAAATCCCTGGGCAACGGCATCGACCCCCTGGAGATGGCGGAGAAGTACGGCGCGGATGCCCTGCGCTTCAACCTCATCACTGGCAACAGCCCCGGCAACGATATGCGCTTCTTCGTGGAGAAGTGCGAGGCCATGCGTAACTTTGCCAACAAGATCTGGAACGCCAGCCGCTTCGTCATGATGAACCTGAGCATCGACAAGGTGCAGCTCCCCGAAAAGCTGGAGCTGGAGGACAAGTGGGTGCTGAGCAAGCTGAACACCCTCATCCGCGAGGTCACGGACAACCTGGAGGCCTACGAGCTGGGTGTGGCCTCCGCCAAGATCTACGATTTCATTTGGGACACCTACTGCGACTGGTATATCGAACTGACCAAGACCCGGCTCAACGGCGACGACCCCGCCGCCAAGCTGGCCGCCGAGAACGTGCTGTGCTATGTCCTGCTCCGCGTTTTGGAGCTGCTGCACCCGTTCATGCCCTTCATCACCGAGGAGATCTGGCAGGCGCTGCCCCACGAGGGTCAGTACCTCATCTCCGCCCGCTGGCCGGAGTATCAGGACGCCCTGTCCTTCCCGGAGGCCGAAAGCGCCATGGAGGCCGTCAAGGATGCCATCTCCGCCATCCGCGCCCGCCGCGCCGAGATGAACGTTCCGCCCAGCCGCAAGGCCCAGGTCATCCTGGTCACGGACAAGCCCGACAACTACACCGTGGGCGCGCACTTCATCACCCGCATGGCCTACGCCAGTGAGCTGACGGTGCTCACCGCCGCCCCCGCCGACCTCACCGGCATGGTCACGGTGGCCACCCACGATGCCACCGTCTATATGCCCATGTCCGAGCTGGTGGACATCGCCAAGGAGCTGGAGCGCATCGCCGCCGAGCGCAAGAAGGCGGAGGAGAACCTTCAGCGCATCGAGGCCAAGCTGGCCAACGAGTCCTTCACCTCCCGTGCCCCGGAGAACGTGGTCAACGCGGAGCAGGAAAAGGCGGAGAAGGCCCGCGCCCTCATCGCCAAGCTGGACGAATCCGCCGCCGCCATGAAGCTGTGACCCCATATTGACTCGAATATCGCCCCTTCTTGAAAGAGACTGGAAAATTCCGGTCTCTTTCTTTTATTTTTCCGACTGAGTTCGACAGGATTTTCGCTTTTGATGATGTATAATCAACCACGGTTGGTAACCACAAATGACCGGCCCGTGCGCCGGAAACCATCTGCAAAGGAGTACCTGCCATGGATGTAACGGCAAAATGCGAAGGTAAGGAGCTGGAATTTCAGCTTCAGGGCGAATTGGATCACCACGGTGCCAAGGGCCTGCTCACCTGCTTGGAGCGGGAGATCGAGCGCACACTCCCCATGGTGCTGGTGCTGGACTTCTCCGGCGTGACCTTCATGGACAGCTCCGGCATCGCCGTGGCGCTGCGCGGCTGGCAGCGTATGCGCGAGCTGGGCGGCACCGTCCTGCTGCGCCACGTATCGCCCCAGCCCCGCAAGGTATTTGAGGCGTCCGGCGTGAACCGCATGATGACCATCGAATAGGGGAGGAGAGTACATAATGACACGCGCCGAAAACTATGTGACCCTGGAATTTCTCAGCCGCAGCAGCAACGAGGGCTTCGCCCGCGTGGCCGCCGCCGGCTTCGCCGCCCAGCTCGACCCCACGCTGGATGAGCTGGGGGACATCAAGACCGCCGTCAGCGAGGCGGTCACCAACGCCATCGTCCACGCCTACCCCAACGAACTGGGCCGCATCGTCCTGAAGATGAAGCTCCTGCCAGGCAGCGTTTTAGAGCTGTCCGTCCGGGACTGGGGGCGGGGCATCGACAACGTGGAGCAGGCCCGCAAGCCGCTGTTCACCACCGGCGGCAGCGAACGCAGCGGCATGGGCTTCACCATCATGGAGAGCTTCATGGACAAGCTCACCGTCCGCTCCGTCCCCGGCAAGGGCACCACGGTGCAGATGCGTAAGCGGATCGCCCCTCGCATGAGCACGGGCCGATGAGCGACCGCCTGGCGCTGCTGGAACGCGCCCAACAGGGGGACGACGATGCCTGTCAGCAAATGCTCACCGAAAACGCGGGCCTCATCTGGTCCATCGTCCGCCGCTACAACGGCTGCGGCGTGGAGACCGATGACCTGTACCAGCTTGGCTGCATAGGCTTCGTCAAGGCTGTAAAGGGTTTCGACTTAACATACGGCACGCAGTTCTCCACCTACGCCGTCCCCAAGATCGCCGGCGAGATACGCCGCTTCCTCCGGGACGATGGCCCGATCAAGGTGGGCCGCACCCTGCGGGAAAAGGGCCAGACCCTCTGGGCCGCCCGTGAGCGCCTTCGCACCCGCCTTGGCTGTGAGCCAAAGCTGTCCGAGCTCTCCGCCGAGACCGGCTTCACCGCCGAGGAGATCGCGTCCATCGACCTGGCGCTCATCGCGCCGGAATCCCTCCAGCAGGAGACCGCCGAGGGCCTCACGCTGGAGTCCACCCTGGGCACGGAAGAACCCGAGACCGCCCTGGTGGAGCACCTGGCGCTCCGCGACGCCATCGATACCCTGCCGGAGCGCGAACGTCAAACCATACTGCTTCGCTTCTTCAAATGCCTGACCCAGGAGCAGACCGCCCGCATTTTGGGCGTTTCCCAGGTCCAGGTCTCGCGCCTGGAGCGCCGCAGCCTCCAAAAGCTGCGGGAATACCTAGCTGACTAAACCCGTTGGGGGACGGGTTTGTCAATATATCCCAAGCATGGCAAAAACAGGGGAAAAGGGGGAAACAAAGGGGGAGGAAAGGCCCGCCGCATCCGCGGCGGGCCTTTCCCGTTCTCCGCCCGCAGCGCCGCAGTATTATGTACCACTCTCCGGCAGCGGTGTACCGCCGTCGTATCGCTCCCTCTCGTACTCCAGCGGCAGGAACTCCGTCATCGTCCCCCGATACCGCTTGGGCAAAAACGTGTTCTGACACCGGGGATTTTCCCGCTCCCGAATGGCCACCGTCTCAAAAAACCGTTTCCACAGCGCCCGGAACTGCAATTCCTCCCCTCCCGGCAGCGTGGGCTGAAAGCCCTCCACCGCCGCGATCCGCGACTTTCCGTCCGCGTAGAACAGCAGCTCCCGGTGTGTGCGGTCGTAGATAAAAAACCGCTCATTCCCGTATCGCCCGCAGAAATATCCCCGCAGCAGCGGCAGCACCCGGTTCTTCGGCTCGATCTCCGCTCCCAGCACACCACCGTAGTCCGAAAATCGCACAAATCCCCGCAGCTTCTCTAATTCTCCGTTCATGTGCCGGATCGCCCGGTACACCGGGTAGCACGTCGGGTCGGACAGATCCCGCAAAAACCCCGGGCCTTCCGCGATCAGCTTCCGTATCAATGCCAAAAGGTGCAGCTCCTTGTCCTCCATGCACGTCAAAAAACCCCGCCGCACCAGCGCCAGCGCCTTTTTCGACCGCCCGGAGATGCCCAGCTGTACCCTCCGGCTTTGCTCACTCTGCGTGATGACCGTCCGCACCTCGTACAGCGACAGGGGATCGTCCTCGCAGCAGAACGATGCCGGTGTCTCCTTGTACGCATAGCACTCGTACACGCAGCAGAAGAACCCCTCTAAGCTGCCGTCGTACTGATAGATCACCTCGCCCATTTGCTCACCCCACCCGGTCAAAAAGCGAAAGCTGCGCCGCGTCATGCTCCGGCAGCAGCCCTCGTTCCATACGTTCCAGCTGCATCGGCAGCGTAGCGGGGGAGAAGCGCAGTCCCTCCCGCAGCTTCCCGCCGCAGGTCAGAAAATACTGCGCCCGCTTCAGCACCACACCAAGCCTCTGCAAGTCCTCAAACCGCAGCGTCCCGCACCGCCGGGCCGACACGATCCGCCGCGCACTCACCGGGCCGATCCCCGGCACACGCAGCAGCGTCTCCAGATCCGCCCGCATGACCTCCACCGGGAATTGCTCCGGGTGTCCCAGCGCCCAGTTGCACTTCGGGTCGAAATGCGGGTCGAAATTCGGATGTGCCTCATCCAATAACTCCGAGGCCTGAAACCCGTAAAACCGCAGCAGCCAGTCCGCCTGATACAGCCGGTGCTCCCGCAGCAGCGGCGGCTTCGTGTCCAACGACGGCAGCAAGCTGTTCTCCACCACCGGCACATACGCCGAATAGAACACCCGCTTCAGCCGGTATTTCTGATACAGCCGCTCCGTCAGATGTAAAATATGCCGGTCTGAATCCTCCGTTGCCCCCACGATGAGCTGCGTGCTCTGTCCCGCCGGGGCAAACACCGGCGCGTGCTTATATTTGGCCAGCTCCGCTTTGCTTTGGGCCGCGCCGTCCCGTATCAGCCCCATAGGCCGCAAAATGGCCTCCTTCGTCTTGTCCGGCGCTAACGTCCGCAGCCCCGCCTGACTGGGCAGCTCGATGTTCACACTGAGCCGGTCCGCCAGCAGCCCCAGCTCCCGCACCAACTCCGGCGCAGCGCCGGGGATGGCCTTGGCGTGGATGTACCCGTTGAACCGATACGTCTCCCGCAGGATACGCAGCGCCCGGATCATTTGTTCCATGGTGTAGTCCGGGTCGCGCAGCACCCCGCTGGACAAAAACAGCCCCTCGATATAGTTCCGCCGGTAAAATCCTATGGTCAGCTCTGCCAGCTCCTGGGGCGTAAACGCCGCCCGCCGCGTGTCGTTGCTGCGCCGGTTCACGCAGTATTTGCAGTCGTACACACAGGCGTTGCTCATCAGCACCTTCAGCAGCGTGACGCATCGCCCATCCGCGGAAAAGCTGTGGCAGCACCCGGCAATAGAGGAGGACGTGTTGCCGATCATCCCCGGCCTCGCGCCGCGCTTCACCCCACTGGACGTACAAGCTGCGTCATATTTGGCCGCGTCCGACAGGATGGTCAGCTTATCCAGCAGCTCCATGCTCCGTTACGCCATGCGGCGGCGACGGGGCGCGGGCCTGTCGATGCAGTCGATGAGCCGCATCACATTGGCTGCGATAGAGCCGGCACCGATCAGGATCATCACAAAACCAAACGTCGTCATATTCGTGTCCTCCTTGACGTGAAACTTATGTTCTATACGCATTATAAATCGAACACTCGTTCTTGTCAAGTAAAATCGAACAAAATTTCTACATTTTCTCGAAACCCGGTTGACCGCCGGGCGTTTCTGTATTAAAATAAGGTAAAAACTCGAACAGGGAAGAGAGAGGAAGCCCCATGACGGAACTTGAAAAACGCTTTATCGCGGCGCGGCGTGAAGCCATCGCCGTGGACTATCAGAAGCTGAACCCCCGCCAGCGGGAGGGCGTGCTGGCCACGGAAGGCCCGCTGCTGCTCCTGGCCGGCGCGGGCTCAGGCAAGACCACCGTGCTGATCCACCGTGTCGCCAACCTGCTGCGCTATGGCCGCGGCAGCGACACCGACGAGATCCCCGTCCCCGCCACCGAGGACGAGGTGACGTTCCTGGAGCAGTACGTCCAGCACCCGGACGAGGCCCAGCGCCCGCTGGTGTCCTACCTCTGCGCCGTCGAGCCTGCCCGCCCCTGGGAGGTGCTGGCCATCACCTTCACCAACAAGGCCGCCAACGAGCTGAAGGACCGCCTGGGCGTCATGCTGGGGGAGGAGACCGCCGCCGACGTGTGGGCCTCCACGTTCCACTCCGCCTGCGTCCGCATCCTGCGCCGCGACATCGACCGGCTGGGCTTCGACCGCAGCTTCACCATCTACGACACCGACGACAGCAAGCGGGTGATCCGGGACATTTTGAAGGAGCTGGGCCTGGAGGAAAAGACCTTCCCGCCCCGTGAGGTGCAGTCCGTCATCTCCCGCGCCAAGAACGACTGCCAAACGCCGGAGGAGTTCCTGGCCCAGTGGCGTCAGATCAACGACTTCCGCAAAATCAACATAGGTAAAGTGTATTCGCTTTACAACAAAAAACTCCGGGAGGCCAACGCCTTGGACTTCGATGACCTGCTGTGGCACACCGTCCGCCTGCTGGAGACCGTGCCGGAGGTGCGGGACTACTACCGCCGCAAATTCCGCTACATCCTCATCGACGAGTACCAGGACACCAACGCCCTGCAATACCGGCTGGCCACGCTGCTCACCGGCCCGGGGAAGAACATCTGTGTGGTAGGCGATGACGATCAGAGCATCTACCGCTTCCGCGGCGCGGACATCACCAACATCCTCAGCTTTGAAAAACAGTTCCCCGGTGCGCGGGTCATCCGCCTGGAGCAGAACTACCGCTCCACCCAAAATATTCTGGACGCGGCCAACGCCGTCATCCGCCACAATCAGAGCCGCAAAGGCAAGACGCTGTGGACCAACAACGGGGCAGGGGAGCTGGTCACGGTCAAGACCACCTTCCACGAGGGGGACGAGGCCAACTTCGTCCTGGGTCAGATCATGACCCACTACCGCCGGGGCGGCAGCTGGGGCGACTGCGCCGTGCTCTACCGTACCAACGCCCAGTCCAACGCCCTGGAATACGCCTGCAAACGCAGCGGCGTACCATATAAAATATACGGCGGCCTGAAGTTTTTCGACCGGGCCGAGGTCAAGGATATGCTTGCCTACCTGTCCGTCATCAACAACCCCACCGACGACCTGCGCCTGCGCCGCATCATCAACGTCCCCGCCCGCAAGATCGGTCAGACCACGGTGGACAAGGCCCAGCTCATCGCCACGGAGCAGAACCTGACGCTGTACGATGTGTTCCGCCAAGCCGACCGCTTTCCTGCCCTGAAATCCGCATCTGTAAGGCTGATGGCCTTTACAGACATGATCGAGGAGCTGCGCCGCACCCTGCCGCAGACCGACCTGCTGGAGTTCTACGACCGGGTCTGTGACCGCAGCGGCTACACCGCCGCCCTCCGGGAGAAGGACGATCTGGAGAGCCGTGGCCGCCTGGAGAACGTGGAGGAGCTGAAATCCAGCATCCTGGCCTATTTGGAGAACGTGGAGGGCGAGCCCAGCCTCTCCGGCTTTCTGGACGAGATCGCCCTCTACACCGACCTGGACAGCCGGGTGGATGGCGACAACTGCGTCACCATGATGACCATGCACGCCGCCAAGGGCCTGGAGTTCCCCCAGGTCTTCGTGGTGGGCATGGAGGAGGGCCTTTTCCCGGGAAATCGCGCCATGGGCGACCCGGATGAGATGGAGGAGGAGCGCCGCCTGTGCTACGTGGCCATGACCCGCGCCAAGGAGAAGCTGACGCTGACCAACGCCCGCCAGCGCACCCTGTATGGCCGCACCACGCCCTGTATGCCCTCCCGCTTCCTCAACGAGATCCCGGAGGAGAACATGGAGTGGCTCTCCAAGCCCCAGCCCCGCGCCGACAGCTGGAACGAGGACGATGACGGCTATAACGGCGGCGGCTACGGCGCGTATGCCCGCCGCGCCACCCCTGTCACCTCCTATGCAGCCCCGGCGGGGAAGAAGCCGGAGACGCTGCGTACCGCGTCCGCCAAGGCCGCGCCCCGACCCGCCGCGCCCCGTATGGAGCTTCAGCCCGGCGAGATGGTGGAGCACGACGCCTTTGGCCGGGGCATGGTGCTGTCCGTCCGTCCCATGGGCGGCGATGCCATGGTGGAGATCGCCTTTGACAACGTGGGTACAAAGCGCCTCATGCTAAAAATGGCCGCCCAGCACCTGCAAAAGTGTAAATAGTATTTACTTTACAGGCAATAAAGGAGAACATATATGGACTTTGTCTTCGACTATGGCTTTGGCTATTCCGCTTTTCAGATCATCTTCTACCTGATTTTTGCTGCCGTCATCGGCTGCTTTATCTTCACAGCGGTGCGGGGCATCCGCACCTGGCACAAAAACAACAACTCCCCGCGCCTGACGGTCCATGCCACGGTGGTCTCCAAGCGTCAGAACACCAGCGTCCACCACCATCACAATGACAACACCGCCATGCACACCTCCACGTCCACCTCTTACTATGCGACCTTCCAGTTTGACAGCGGCGACCGCCTGGAGCTGCACGTCTCCGGCCCGGACTACGGCCTCCTGGCCGAGGGCGACACCGGCGACCTGACCTTCCAGGGCACGCGCTACCTGGGCTTCGACCGCCGCGCCGCCGGCCCTGCGCCGGAGGATGAACTGTCCACGGACGCGCCCCATCGTCCCACCGAAAAGAAGAGCTGGGACCCGGAGCTATAAAAAGAAGCGCAGCAGCGCCCCGCCATACGGCGGGGCGCTGCCCTTTCCCACGCAAAAAGCCCCGCGACTTTGTCGCAGGGCTTTTAACTGTGTAGTTCAGACGCGATCAGATAGCGCGAGTGACCTTGCCGGAACGCAGGCATCTGGTACAAACGTACACATGGCGAGGCGTGCCGTTGACCACAGCCTTGACGCGCTTGACATTGGGCTTCCAGGGACGATTGGAACGCCGGTGAGAATGGGACACCTTGATACCAAAGGTCACGCCCTTGTCGCAAAATTCGCACTTTGCCATCCGTTGCACCTCCTTGCTGTCGTAACATAACCTCTTGCATCGCAAGCAGTTGATATAATAACAGATACGCGCCAAAATTGCAAGTGTTATTTGACAAAAAAACGAAAATTTTTTACCCAGGGAAGGTGTTGCGAAAAAAGCCCATACAAGATATAATTAAAAGGAGTATATTCGCCCGTTCCGGGCAGAAGGAGCGCCCATGGAAAAAGTGAAACGCAACCCGGCCAGCCTGAAGAAAATGGTGGAGACCTTCGGCATGGAGATCCTGCACCGAGGCCGCGATTTCGACACCGCCGTCGTCACCATCTCCGACGTGAACCGCCCCGCCCTCCAGCTGGTGGGCTTTTACGACTACTTCGATGACAAGCGCCTGCAAATACTGGGCCGGGGCGAGATGCGCTACCTGGACCGCATGACGGAATCGGAGCGCACCCGCGTGTTCAACCAGCTCCTCAGCTACCCGTTCCCGGCCATGATCGTGGCCCGCGGCATGGACATCCCCGCCGAGCTGCAAGCCATGGCGGAGAAGCACGACCGCACGCTGCTGCGTTCTCCTGACTCCACCGTGGATGTCACCAGCAACCTCATCGACTACCTCAACCACGCCATGGCGCCCCAGATCGCCCGCCACGGCGTCCTCATGAATATCTACGGCCAGGGCGTCCTCATCCTGGGCGACTCCGGCATCGGCAAGAGCGAGACGGCCATCGAGCTGCTCAAGCGCGGCCACCGCCTGGTGGCCGATGACGCGGTGGAGATCCGCCGCATCTCCAACACCCTCTACGGCACTGCCCCCGAGATCATCCGCCACTACATCGAGATCCGCGGCGTGGGCGTCATCGACGTGCAGCAGCTTTTCGGCATGGGCGCGGTGCAGTTCGAGACGGACATCGACCTGATCATCCAGCTGGAGCAGTGGGTGGATGGCAAGTTCTACGACCGCCTGGGCCTGGGCGAGGAGAAATACACCATGATGGACGTGTCCCTGCCGGTGGTCACCATCCCCGTCCGTCCGGGCCGAAACCTGGCCGGCATCGTGGAGATCGCCACCATGAAGAACCGCCAGATGAAGTACGGCTACAACGCCGCCCGTGACTTCGTCACCCAGTTCGACAATAAGGTGGACGCCATGCTCCGTGAAAAAGGGGAGAGCCTCTCATGAAATACGTGGGCGTAGACATCGGCGGCACGAATCTGAAGGCCGGCCTGGTGGACGAGAGCGGCGTGCTGCTGGCCACGCAGAAGATGAAGGTAGCCTCCATCGCCGACGATGAGGGCCTGGCCTGGACGGTGGCCTCCCTGGTGCAGGAGCTGGCCCGCACGGTGAACATCCCCGTCAGCGACGTGGCCTCCGTAGGCGTAGGCGTCCCCGGCACGGTGGAAATACGCTCCGGCTCGATCAATTACACCTGCAACCTGCCCCTACGCAACGTGCCCCTCCGCAAGCTGTTCCACCGCTACCTCAGCATCCCTCTTTACATCGAAAACGATGCCAACTGCGCCGCCCTGGCCGAATACCTGGTGGGCGCGGGGCGCGACAGCAAGCGCTTCGTCACCGTCACCCTGGGCACGGGCGTGGGCGCGGGCATCGTCCATAACGGCAAGATCTACCACGGCGCTAACGGCATGGCCGGCGAGGTGGGTCATATGGTCATCCAGCGCGATGGCCTGCCCTGTCCCTGTGGCCGCCGCGGCTGCTGGGAGCAGTACGCCAGCGCCACCGCCCTCAAGCGCCTCACCGCCGAAGCCCTGGCCGCCCACCCCGACAGCATCCTGGCCCAGGTGGTGGCGGAGAACGAGGGCCGCGTGTCCGGCCAGTCCGCCTTCATCGCCGCCCGCCGTGGCGACCCGGTGGGGCAGCAGGTCTGTGACGAGTACGTGGATTATCTGGCCTGCGGCGTTGTCAACGTGGTGAATATTTTCCAGCCCGACACGCTGGCCATCGGCGGCGGTGTCAGCAACGAGGCGGAGGAGCAGCTCCTGCTGCCTGTCCGGCAGCGTGTGGCCCGCGAGAGCATCCCCTGTGGCCGCAACCGCCGCACCCGCATCGTCAAGGCGGAGCTGGGCAACCGTGCCGGGCTTATCGGCGCGGCCCTTTTGGGCAAGAATAAGCGTATCTGAAACGCATGGGAGGTACTATGACCTGGTACGATGAACTGGACAAATGGACGGCGGACTACCTGCCGGATATGCCCTATGAGCACGATGTGCCCCTGTCCCGCTATACCTCATTCCGCATCGGCGGCCCGGCCCGCCGCATGGCCTTTCCCCAAAACGGCGAGCAGCTCATCCTGCTGCTGAGTCAGGCCCGTGATCTGTCCGCCCGGCCCTTTGTGCTGGGCAACGGCACGAACCTGCTGTGCCCTGACGGCGGCGTGGACCGCCTCGTGATCCACACCCGCGATCTGAACCGTGTGGAGCGGGTAGAGGCCGACCCCAACTGCCTCCGCGCCGAGTCCGGCGCGTCCCTGTCCCGTGTGGCCGCCGCGGCCTGCAAGCTGGGCCTTACCGGCCTGGAGTTCGCCCACGGCATCCCCGGCAGCGTGGGCGGCGGCGTGTGCATGAACGCCGGCGCTTACGGCGGTGAGCTGTCCCAGGTGGTGTCCTCCGCCACGGTGCTGTTCCCGGAGGAGGGCGTCAGAACGCTGACAGGGGAGGAGCTGCGCTTTTCCTACCGCCACAGCCTGCTCACCGACCGTCCCGACGGGGTGGTGCTGTCCGCCGTATTCCGCCTTCAACCCGGCGACCCGGCGGTCATTAAAGAAAAAATGGATGAGCTGATGACAAGGCGAAAGACTTCACAGCCCTTGGAATACCCCAGCGCCGGCAGCACGTTCAAGCGCCCGGAGGGGCATTATGCCGCCGCCCTCATCGACCAATGCGGCCTGAAGGGGCTGACGGTGGGCGGCGCACAGGTGTCGGAGAAGCACGCCGGCTTCGTCATCAACACCGGCCACGCCACCTGCGATGACGTGACCGACCTCATGGCAGAAATACAGTCCCGTGTCTTCAACGCCGCCTCCGTCCACCTCACCCCCGAGGTCAAAATCGTCGAACCCTAAGATTATCTGTCATTCCGAGCCAGTGCTCACAATGGCGTGGGAATCCGTCCCCCCGCGCCGCAGGCACGGCAACAACAAGAGAACTCAAAAAGGAGAACCCCCATGGAAATTCTCATCATCTCCGGCCTGTCCGGCAGCGGCAAAAGCCGCGCCGCCACATACCTGGAGGACGTCGGCTACTACACCGTGGACAACCTGCCCGCGGAGATGATGCTCCGCTTCGCCGATTTCTGCGCCGCCGCCGGTGGCCGCTACGACAAGCTGGCCTTCGTCTACGATGTCCGCGTCGGCGAGCCCCCGGAAAATCTCACCGCTGCCGTGTCCCAGCTCCGCGTCCGGGGCAACCGCTGCCGCCTGCTGTTTTTGGAGGCCGACACCCCCACCATCATCCGCCGCTATAAGGAGACCCGCCGCAGTCACCCCCTCTGCGCCGACGGCTGCTCCATCGAGACAGCTGTCTCCCGTGAGCGGGAGCTGCTCCGCCCCGTCCGCGATGTGGCCGACGTGGTGCTGGACACCTCCGCCTTCTCCACCGCCAAGCTCCGCAGCACCCTGCTGTCCATCTTCGCTGCGTCAGGCGGCGCACTCCACGTGAACGTCCTCTCCTTCGGCTTCAAAAACGGTCTGCCGCCGGAGGCCGACCTGGTGCTGGATGTCCGCTTCCTGCCCAACCCCTACTACGTCCCGGAGCTGAAGTCCCTCAACGGGCTGGACGCGCCGGTGCGGGACTATGTGTTTCATTCTGAACAGACTGATGAATTTTTCCGCCGTCTCACCCCGCTGCTGGATTTCCTCCTGCCCCAGTACCGGCAGGAGGGACGGACGGAGCTGGTCATCGCCGTGGGCTGCACCGGCGGTCGCCATCGCTCGGTAGCCGTTGCCCATTATTTGGCAGAATATGTCACGCGATTGGGCTGCGATGTCACCGAGAGCCACCGCGACATGACCCGCTGACTCTGTTTCAAGCTCTTTCAAAATTTTTCCACGTTTACGCGTATTTTTCCCGCGTCTTTTTTCAAGGTGTTCCATGTTTTTATAAAGTAATTTCAAGTTGATGCACTCTAAATTTTGATAACAACAGGTGATTATATGCGTTCTTTCGCCGCAAAAGTGAAAAATGAGCTGTGCCGCGTGCCCATCTCCCGCTCCTGCTGCGCCCGTGCGGAGGCTTACGGCGTGCTGCTGTATTGCAACACATTTACCCCGTCAGAAGTGCGGATAATCACCGAAAACGAGGATTTTGCATCACGTTTGCCCCGACTTTTTCAAAAGGCGTTTGCTGTGAAATTTGACCGCCTCCCGGAGGAGAGCATCGGAAAGGGCAAGCTGATTTTTGGCATTACCGACCGTGAAAAGCTGGCCCATATCATCAACATTTTAGGCTATGATCCTAACCAAATCACGGCAATTCATGTAAATTTCGGTATTTTAGAGGAGGATTGCTGCCGCACGGCTTTCCTCCGCGGCGCGTTCCTGGCCGGCGGCAGCGTCACCGACCCGGAAAAGCGCTACCATTTGGAAATTGCTACCAATCACAACCAGGCCTCCCGCGAGGTCTCCGCCCTGATGGAGGAGATGTTTTTCCTCCCAAGAATGGTACGCAGAGGCGGCGATTTCCTGCTATATTTCAAACAATCGGAGCATATTGAGGACTTTTTGACCAAAATCGGCGCACCAGTTTCTGCCATGGATATTATGACCGCCAAGGTGGATAAGGAGATCCGAAACGGCGCAAACCGTGCCATGAACTGCGACATGGCCAACGTGAACAAAACGCTGGATGCCGCCCAGGAGCAGGTAGCCGCCATCGAGGCCCTGCTCCGCAGCGCCCGGTGGGACAAGCTGCCGGAGAAGCTGCGGCAGACCGCCGCGCTGCGGCTGGAGTTTCCTGAATTATCGTTAATTCAGTTGGCGGAGAAGTGTGACCCGCCGGTGACGAAGTCCTGTATCAACCACCGCATGAGAAAGCTGATGGAGGAGGCAAAAGCATTATGAACACAAAGGAAACACGCTGTACGGCGGCTATCCAATATCGAAAGAACGGCGCGAACTGCGCCCAGTCGCTGTTGGCGGCTTTTAGCGATATTCTGAACATAACGGAAGTGCAGGCGTTGGCCATGGGAGCTGGTCTGGGCGGCGGCGTTCGCAGCGGCAACATCTGCGGCGCGGTGAACGCCCCGGTGATGATCCTGGGCTGCGCCTTCCCGGAGGCCGCCCGCGACAAGGCCCGCGCCGCCTATTTGGCAAAGGAATTTCAGCGCCGCTTTACGGAGCGCTTTCAATACCTGAACTGCCGGGAGCTGTTGTCCCACAAGGATTTGCGGCCCACGGAGCTGGCCCTGTCCCTGGCCGGCGGCGACCACTGCGGCCTGCTGATCGTCAGCGCCGCCGAGATATTGTGCGATATGATGGAAACCGAGAGAAAGAGAGCGTAACGCCATGTCCTTTGTTCACCTCCACGTCCATACGGAATACAGCTTGCTGGACGGCGCGTGCCGCATCCGCGACCTGCCCGCGCTGGTAAAATCCATGGGGCAGAACGCCTGCGCCATCACGGATCACGGCGTCATGTACGGCGCGGTGGACTTTTACCGCGCCTGCCAGAAGGAGGGCATCCATCCCATTATCGGCTGCGAGGTATACGTGGCGCGGCGTACAAGATTTGACAAACAGCACGAGTTCGACGCCGAGTCCCGCCACCTGGTGCTGCTGTGCAAAAACGAGACGGGCTACCGCAATTTATCCTATATGGTCAGTCAGGCCTACATCGAGGGCTTTTACATCAAGCCCCGCATCGACCTGAACCTGCTGCGGGAGCATTCCGAGGGGCTGATCGCCCTGTCCGCCTGCCTGGCCGGCGAGATCCCCAAGCGGCTGCTGAACGGCGACTACGCCGGGGCAAAGGAGTACGCCCTGACCATGCGGGACATCTTCGGCGAGGAGGACTTTTACTTAGAATTGCAGGATCACGGTATCGCCGAGCAGACCGAGGTGAACCGTGGTATCCTGCGGCTGCACAACGAGACAGGCATCCCGCTGGTGTGTACTAACGACGCCCACTACCTGCGGAAGGAGGACGCGGAGAGCCACGACGTGCTGCTGTGCATCCAAACCGGCAAGACGGTGGACGACGAGAACCGTATGCGCTATGAACCAAGAAATTTCTATCTCCGCTCCACGGAGGAGATGGAGGAGCTGTTCTCCGCCTATCCCGATGCGGTGGCCAATACCCAACGTATCGCCGACCGCTGCCAGCTGGAGTTTACCTTCGGCAAATATCATCTGCCGGAGTTCAAGCTGCCGGAGGGATACGATTCGCCCACCTATCTGCGGGAGCTGTGCGAGCAGGGCTTTGCGCGGCGGTACGGCGACCGAAAGCCGGAGTACCGCAAGCAGCTGAATTATGAGCTGGACATGATCGAGAAGATGGGCTTTACGGACTATTTTCTCATCGTGTCCGACTTCGTGCGCTATGCCAAGAGCGTGGATATTCCCGTTGGGCCGGGGCGCGGCAGCGCCGCCGGGTCGATGGTGTCCTACTGCCTGGACATCACCGACATCGACCCCATGAAATACGACCTGTACTTTGAGCGCTTTCTAAACCCGGAGCGCGTGTCCATGCCCGATATTGATATGGATTTCGGCGACACCCGCCGGGGCGAGGTGGTGGATTACGTCCGGCGGAAGTACGGCGACGACCACGTGGCGCAGATCGTGACGTTCGGCACGATGGCGGCCCGGGCCGCCATACGGGATGTGGGTCGGGCGCTGAATATGACCTACGCCGAGGTGGATCAGGTGGCCAAGCAGGTGCCCGCAGGGCCGGGGGCGCTGCACATCACCTTGCAGGATGCGCTGAAGCTGAGTAAACCGCTGGCGGATTCCTACCGGGACGACCCACGGGTGAAAAAGCTCATCGACACCGCCATGGCGCTGGAGGGGATGCCCCGCCACGCCTCCACCCACGCGGCGGGTGTGGTCATCACCAAGCTGCCGGTGTACGAGTATGTGCCGCTGGCCCGAAATGACGATGCGGTGGTGTGCCAATACGTAATGACCACGCTGGAGGAGCTGGGCCTGCTGAAAATGGACTTTTTGGGGCTGCGAAACCTGACGGTGCTGGACGACGCGGTGAAGCTGGTGCGGCGGTACAAGCCGGACTTTACCCTGGCGGATATTCCTGACGATGACCCGGAGACGTATGACATGATCTCACGGGGGCAGACGGCGGGCGTGTTCCAGATCGAGTCCACCGGCATGACCGGCGTGTGCGTGGGGCTGAAACCCCAAAGCATCGAGGACATCACCGCCGTCATAGCCCTGTACCGCCCCGGCCCGATGGAATCCATCCCCCGGTTCATCGCCTGCAAGCATGAGCCGAAGCTGGTGAGGTACAAGCACCCAAAGCTGATCCCCATTCTGTCCGTAACCTACGGCTGCATCGTGTATCAGGAGCAGGTCATCCGCATTTTTCAGGAGCTGGGCGGCTTTTCTTTGGGTCAGGCGGACATGGTGCGCCGGGCCATCAGCAAGAAAAAGGCCAAGGAGATCGAGAAGGAGCGGCAGGCCTTTGTCTACGGCGACAAGGAGAGAGGCATCGCCGGGTGCATCGCCAACGGCATTGATGAGGCCACAGCCCAGGGCATCTATGACGAGATCTACGACTTCGCCAACTACGCCTTCAACAAGGCTCACGCCGTCAGCTACGCGGTGGTGGCCTATCAGACGGCGTATTTCAAGTGCCACTACACCAAGGAGTACATGGCGGCGCTGCTGACCAGCGTGCTGGACAACTCCGAAAAGGTGGCGGGGTATATCAACGAGTGCCGCGACTGCGGCATCGCGCTGCTGCCGCCGGACGTGAACCGCTCCAGCGACGGCTTCACCGTGGAGCAGGAGGGGATACGGTTCGGGCTGGTGGCCATCAAGAACATCGGGCGCGGGTTTATTCAGGCCATGGTGCGGGAACGGGAGAAGGGCGGCGCGTTTACGTCGTTCCAGGACTTCTGTGAGCGGATGTACGACTGCGGCGATATGAACAAGCGGGCGGTGGAGAACCTGATCCGCAGCGGCGCGTTCGACGGCATGGGGGCACGGCGCTCCCAACTGGTGGCGGTGTACGAGAAGGTGCTGGACGCTATCGGCACGGTGCGGCGGCGGAACGTGGAGGGGCAGCTGGACTTCTTCGGCATGGCCGCATCGTCGTCGGAGGCCCCCGCTCAGGTGCATCTGCCGGACGTGCCGGAGTATACCGCCGTGGAGCGGATGCAGATGGAGCGGGAGACCACGGGATTGTATCTGTCCGGCCATCCCATGTCGGACTACCGGGCAACAGCCAAACGGCTGGGCGCGGTTTCCATCGGGGAGATCACCCAGGATTTCGCCGGGGAGGAGGGCGCAAGCCGCTTTGCCGACGGACAGATGGTGACGGTGGCGGGCATCGTGGCCTCCAGCAAGACACGCACCACCAAGAACAACACGCTGATGGCCTATGTGACGCTGGAGGACGAGACGGCCTCTATGGAGCTGCTATGCTTCCAAAAGGTCATCGACCGATGCGGGAGCTATATGCTGCCCAATCTGGCGGTGCTGGTGAAGGGACGCATCTCCGTGCGGGATGAAAAGCCGCCGCAGATCCTCTGCGATGAACTATACCCGCTGGAGGATGCCGGAAAGGCCGGCGGTATGCAGGGAGCGGCAAAGCCGGAGGGAGAGGACGCGGTGCTGTATCTCCGCGTACCCGGCGTGGACAGCCCGGAGTTCCGGCATTTGCAGCTGGTGTCCATCATGTTCGAGGGCGAGACACCCCTGAAGATTCGCATGGCCGACACGGGAAAGCTGTGGGGCGGCAAGTGCTTGCCCCATCCAGCGTTTTTGCAGGAGTGCCGGGAATGGCTGGGCGAGGAAAACGTGGTGCTGAAGAAAAAGTGAGCGGTATAGGGGTGCGGCGCTGTCGCGCCGCACCCTTTTTCGGTTCGGGCATAGACTGGAATGAAAGAGGCCATCTTTCACTACTTATTGGGAGGTCATACAATGCCTGAAAATACTATGCCGGGGCCGGTCTGCGATCTGAACAGCGTCCGGGAATCCGTGTGCATCCATACACGTAAGATATTTGACTCCTGCCGGGATAAGGACTGCGTGGAGGACCTGCGGTTCTACCCCACGGCGGCAGCACAGGAGGTGCTGAACAGCTCACAGATGATCAAGGGCGGTACGGCGGAGCTGCTGTACGTCTACACCGATGTTGAGCCGGTGTCGTTCAACCGGGGGTTCTATTCGGTGGATCTGCGGTTTTATTATCGGGTGACGTTACAGGTCTGCACCGGCACGCCGCGGTACACCGAGGTGGAGGGCCTGTGCGTATTCGACAAGCGGTGTATCCTGTTCGGCAGCGAGGGCAACGCCAAGATCTTCTCCTCCGACACGGTGCTGGATGAGCTGGACGTACCGGGGCGGATGCGTACCAACCTGCCTGTGGCGGTGGTGGAGGCGGTAGACCCCATCGTACTCAGCACACGGGTGGCGGAGATGCCGCTGCCCTCCGCCGGGGAGAGAAGCTGCCTGGCGGAGATACCGTCCTTCGTGGCGCAGAGCTTCGCAAGCCAGCTGGTGTTCGACGATGGGGCGCTGACGCGGCGCATCTATGTGACGCTGGGGCAGTTCACGCTGGTACGGCTGGAGCGGGACACCCAGCTGCTGATCCCGGTGTACGACTACTGCGTGCCCCAGTGCGAGTGCAGCTGCGACAGCCAGGAGGACCCCTGCGGGCTGTTCCGCAGCGTGGCGTTCCCCATCAACGAGTTCTTCCCGCCCAACTCGGTGGAGACGCCCTGTGACTACAACAGCACCAAGAACTACTGCGCCTGCCATTGAACATTGGACAGAAAGCCGTGCGGCTCTTGCCGCACGGCTTTTCCTTTACAAAAACGGGGAAATTTGGTATACTGTCAGACAGAACGATGATAAAGGGAGGCGGCAGCATGGAGGTCGGTTTTATCCGGGACAAGCTGGAGATCAAGTTCCTTATTTTGTATATCGCGGCACGGCTCAGTGAGCCGGCGGACGGCGCGGCCATGCAGGATCTGACCATGTGCGACGACGGCATCGACTATTTCGACTATGCCGAGTGCTTGAACGACCTGGTAAAGACGGAGCATCTGCGCCTGACGGAGGATGGGCGGTATCTCATCACGGAGAAGGGGAAGCGGAACAGCGCCATCTGCGAGAGCAGCTTGCCCTATTCGGTGCGGCAGCGGTCAGATCGGAACATTGCGGCCTATAACAAGGCGGCGCTGCGCCGGGCGCAGGTACAGAGCCATGTGACGGAGCGGGAGAACGGGACGTTCACCGTGACGCTGGCGCTGCGGGACGACGTGGACAGTCTGATGCATCTGGAGCTGATGATGGCGGACAGGGACAGCGCGGACAAGCTGGCAAAGCGGTTTCAAAAAGAGCCGGAGGCGGTGTACGCCAAGGTCATCCAGGCGCTGTGCGAGGAATAGAATATGGATGAAAAGACACCCTGCACCGATGCGGTGCGGGGTGTTTTTGCGTCCGGGGTTCTAATCCGGGACGAGCTGTCATAAGGTAGGCTGACAGGAAGGGAGGCGGCTGACCATGGAGATGAGCTACGCCATCGGACGGTATGAGCAGGCGGCGGAGCTGCTGCCGGCCCGGTGGCAACAGGCGGCGCGGCGCGTGCCGGACTACCGTAAGGCCCGGGCGGAGGAGTTCCGGCTGCGGGCCGGGCGGCCCATGACGCTGGTGACGCCGGAAGGGGAGCTGTTCGTCAGCGATGAGCTGCCCCGGCAGAGCGTGACGCAGGCCGATCTGGAGCAGCTGTGCGACGTGGTGACAGGGTATTCCCGTTACGCGGCCACCGAGGCCATGGGAAAGGGCTATCTGGTGGGACGGGGCGGCTTCCGCGTAGGGCTGTGCGGTACAGTGGTGGTGCGCGAGGGCGTAGGCGTGAACCTGCGGGACATCTCATCGGCCACGGTGCGTATCAGTCGTCAGGTGTCGGGGCTGTGTGGGAGTGTCTCCGAGTTGCTGCCGGAGGGGGAGGCGTTTGAGAGTACGCTCATCGCCGCGCCGCCGGGGGCGGGCAAAACCACGCTGCTGCGGGAGATGGCGGCGGCGCTGTCCAACGGCAGCGAGACGCGGCCAGCGCTGCGGGTGGGCATCGTGGACGAGCGGGGCGAGCTGGCAGGGATGTACCGGGGCGTGCCGCAGCTGGACGTGGGCTTCCACACCGACGTGCTGGACGGCTGTCCCAAGGCGCTGGGCATCCCCATGCTGGTGCGCTCCGCCAATCCACAGGTCATCGTTGTGGATGAGATCACGGCGGAGGAGGACCTGCGAGCCATGACGGCGGCGGCCAACTGCGGTGTGGCACTGCTGGCCACCATCCACGCACTGGACGGCGAGGAGCTGCGGCGCAAGCCGCTGTTCCCCATGCTGGAGGCGGCGCAGGTGTTCCGGCATCTCGTCACCATCTCGGTGGAGGCGGGAGAACGGCGGTATCGGGTACAAAACCTATGATGGCGCGTTTCGTAGGCGGCGGGCTGATCCTGCTGGCGGCGGTGTACGCGCTGTGGAGCGTCGGGCGGTGCAGACAGCAGCGGCGAGCGCTGCTGTGGTCCTTGGTCGAAGCGCTTGAGTACATGGAAACGGCCATTCGGTGGCAGAGGATGCCGCTGCCGCAGGTGTTTCAGACGCTGGCGCGGCGGGAAAACTGCGGGTCGTACTTCGAAAAAGTGGCCGCTATGCTGCAAAGCAATATAACTTTACAAGCTGCATGGGAAAAGACTTTTCGTGACTTGCCCTGTGGCGGCGGGGACATACTCTGCCGCATCGCGCTGGAGGGAGACGGAGAGCGGCTGGAGGGGGCGCTGCGGAGTGCCCGGGAGGAGCTGACGGCGCTGTGCCGGCGCAGGGAGGAGGCAGACCGGCAGCAGGGGCGCGTCCGGGCGGCGGCAGTGCTGTCGGCGGCCTGTCTGCTTATCATTTTACTGCTGTGAGGGACGGAAATGGATGTTGATCTGATCTTCAAAATTGCGGCCATAGGCATACTGGTGGCGGTGCTGAACCTGCTGCTGGTACGCAGCGGGCGGGAGGAGCAGGCCATGATGACCACGCTGGCGGGGCTGATCGTGGTGCTGATGATGCTGGTGCAGCAGATCAGCGACCTGTTCGACCTGGTGAAGACGCTGTTCTCCCTGTGACGTATGGAGCTGGTGCTGCGTTTGACGGTGCTGTGTCTCGTGGGGGCGCTGCTGGCGGTATTGCTGCGGCGCACCGGGCCGGACATGGCGCTGCTGCTGGCTTTGGCGGTGTGCGGCGCGGGGCTGGCGCTGCTCTTAGAGCCATTGAGTGCGCTGCGGGATTTTTGGGAGGAGGCCGCCGGATGGGGAGACCTGCCCATGCAGCTGTTTGCGCCGCTGGTCAAGACGGTGGGTATCGCGCTGGTGAGCCGGACAGGCTCAGATCTGTGCCGGGACGCCGGAGAGAGCGCCGTGGCGTCCGTGCTGGAGACGGCGGGGGCGGTGGCGGCGATATGGGTGTCGCTGCCGCTGTTTCAGGCGGCCTGGGAGCTGCTGCGTTCGCTTCTATGAGGAGGAAAACGGTGTGGCTGCTGGCGATGGTGCTGGCGGCGGTGTGTATAGAGACGGCGGCGGCAGACAGCATCATCCCGCCGGATGTGTCGGAGGCTGTGCCGCCGGAGGCGGCGCAGATGATGGAGGAGATTGGGGACGCGCCGGAGCAGTCGCTGTGGCAGGGACTGCGGAAGCTGTGGACGGCGGCGCGGGACTATGCGGCCCAGGCGCTGCACCAGCGGCTGTCCGGGGCGGTGGTGCTGCTGGGCGTGGTGCTGCTGTGCAGCGTGGCGGAGAGCTTTTTCGCGGCGGCGGAGCAGCCGTCCGTGCCGCGGTATGTGGCCATGGCGGGTGCGATGGCCATTACGCTGACGGCGGCGGGGGATTTCAAACAGCTGATGGGCTTAGGCGTGGAGACGCTGGAGGAGCTGGACGTGTTTGCCAAGGCGCTGCTGCCCACGCTTTCGGCGGCGGTGGCGGCCAGCGGCGGCATGGTATCGGCAGGAGCGAAGCAGGTGGCGACGGTGTTTTTCACGAACCTGCTGCTCAGTGTCATCCGAAAGGTGCTGCTGCCGCTGCTGTACGGCTGCATCGTGGCCGCGGCGGCGGACGCTATGATCCCGGGACACAGCCTGAAGAAGATCGGCACAGGCATACGGAAGGGCGTGACGTGGGCGCTGACGGTGGTGATGCTGCTGTTCACCGGGTTTCTGACGCTGACCGGGGCGGCCAGCAGCGCCGCCGACGCGCTGACCATGCAGATGACGCGCTCCGCCATCTCCGCCGCCGTGCCGGTGGTGGGGTCGATCATCTCTGACGCCACCGGGACAGTGCTGGCCGGGGCGGGGATGCTGAAAAGCGCCGTGGGCGTGTTCGGGATGCTGGCGGTGCTGGCTATCTGCCTGACGCCGTTTCTGACTATGGCGGTGCAGTATCTGCTGTATAAGCTGGCGGCGTTTTTGGCGGGAACGATGACGGAGGGGCCGCTGGAGGAACTGATCGACGCGCTGGGCTCGGCCTTCGGGCTGATGCTGGGCATGACGGGGAGCTGTGCGCTGCTGCTGCTCATCTCCATTACATCTTCGGTATCGGTGGTGGTGACATGATCTGGGATACGCTGCGGAGTTGGCTGACGGGCATTATCGCCGCGGGGATCGTGCTGTCGGTGCTGTACGCGCTGCTGCCCAAGGGGCGGTGGAGGCCCATCGCACGGGCGGCGGGCGGCGTAGCGCTGCTGCTGGTGATCCTGCGGCCTGTGGTGGATATGGACATGGGGGCGTTTGCACTGTCCTATGACGACTACGAGCGGGAGATACAGGCGCTGACGGAGGAGTACCGGCAAAGCGCCTCACGGGAGCTTACATCACTCATAGAAGAGAAAACGGCTGCATATATTGCCAGCAAGGGCGCGGAGCTGGGGCTGGACTGCACGGCACAAGTGGAAACGGAGCTGCGGGAGGGCGTGCCCTATCCCGCGGCGGCCACGCTGGACATTGACCGCGATCCGGCGCTGGCGGCCTGGATGGCGTCGGAGCTGGACATAGGGGAGGACCGGCAGCACTGGGCTGTGCCGGAGGCTGAGGTGGACGGATGAGACTGGAAAAGGTGCTGGAGACGCTGAAGAAATACCGATTGCCAGCGCTGGTGGTACTGGCGGGGGTGGTGCTGATGCTGCTGCCCACCGGCACTAAGACCGACAAGGCGGAGGATACGGCGGAAGATGAGGGCTTTTCCCTGACGGAGACGGAGCAGCGGATGGCAGAGGTCATCGGCGCCATCGACGGCGTGGGACGGGTGAAGGTGATGCTGACGCTGCGGAGCGGTGAGACGCTGTCGCTGGCGGAGGACAGCAGCGCGTCACAGGGCAGCGGCGGCGATGTGCGGCGGGAGAGCCAGGTGCTGACCGTGAACCGGGGCAGCGGCAAGCAGGAGGTGGTGGTCACCCAGCGGATGTACCCTGTCTATCAGGGTGCGGTGGTGGTCTGCCAGGGGGCAGGCAACAGCCAGGTGCGGCTGACGGTCATCGACGCGGTGTCAGTGCTGACTGGGTTGAGCAGCGACAAAATTTCAGTGGTCAAGTGGAAAAACTAGATATGTGGGAGGACAAAACATCATGAAGCAGGTATGGAAGCGGCGGGCCGTGGTAGCGGCGGTGCTGGTGCTGGTGGGGACTTCGGTGTATCTGAACTGGCGCTATGCCGGGGATGTGGCGGACACGTCCAAGGTGCTGGGGCAGTCCACGCTGGTCAACGGTGAGACGGTGGGCGCGGACGTGGAAACGGCGGCGGAAAACGGGGACGACTACTTCTCCACGGCGCGGCTGAGCCGCAAACAGGCGCGGGATACGGCCATCAGTATGCTGGAGGAGGCCAAGCAGGACGAGAACGCATCGGAGGATGTGCTGAATGAGGCATCGGAGACGCTGCAGGTGCTGGCGGGGTACACCGTGGCGGAGTCGCAGATCGAAAATCTGGTGGTGGCCAAGGGCTACACCGACTGCGTGGCCTTTATGGGTGCGGATTCCGTCAGCGTGGTGGTGTCGTCCCCGGAGGGGCTGGAGGCGGCTGACGTGGCCCGCATCAAGGACATCGTCATCGCGGAGACGGACTATACCGCCGGGCAGATCAAGATCATGGAGGCGGGCGGCGGAAAATAAGTGTTGTATTCCACGGCGGAAAATGGTATAATCTATGGCTGACGAAGTAATTCGCGTTACCAATGATGACTGCGAGGAGTGTAACGGCCATGGCTGATAACAAGGAATATTTGATCCACCAGGAGGATGCGGGCAGCATTCAGATCTCCGAGGACGTGCTGGCCTCCATCGCCGGCAACGCCGTTCAGGAGACGGAGGGCGTCAGCGCGCTGATGAGCGCCAACGTGTCCGACCTGATGGGGGGCAAAAAAATGACCGCCAAGGGCGTGAAGGTGGAGCTGGACGGCGAGAACATCGTGGTGAACCTGTTCATCGTGGTGCGCTACGGCAACGCTATCAGCGAGGTGGCAAAGAAGGCGCAGAAGGCTGTACACGCCGCGCTGGAGGGCATGACCGGCTTTAAGGTGGCGGTGGTGAACGTCCATGTGGGCGGCATCAGCTTTAACTGAGCTATACGGAAAGAGAGAAAAGGATAGGACGCTTATGACACGCAGCACCGCCCGCGAGATCGCCATGCATCTCGCCTATGAACTGAGCTTTACCGATATGCCGGTGGAGGAATTTTTGGATCAGCAGTTGAGCGCGGAGCGCTTCGCGGCGCTGGCCGGAGAGGACGCGCTGTACGAGGAACTGCCCAACGCCAAGCAGATGGCCTATATCCGCCGCCTGGTGTCCGGCGTGGCGGAGCACGCCGCCGAGCTGGACGGGGACATTGAGAAGTACGCCAAGGGCTGGCGCTTTGAGCGCATCTCCCTGGTGGCATCCGCCATCATGCGGGTGGCCATGTATGAGGTGCTCTATATGACGGACATCCCGGAGGGCGTGGCCATCAACGAGGCAGTGCAGATCGCCAAGAAGTACGAATCGCCGGAGGTGGTGAAGTTCATCAACGGCATTCTGGGCAGCTTCGCACGGGGCGAGGGCAAAGCATCGAAAGAGTAAAAACAGGGAAGGCAGAGCGCAGGCTCTGCCTTTTCAGGTTGCGTTTGAAAGGAGGGAACGCCCATGGCGGACAGGTATATTTTTACCGTTACCGAGCTGAACCAGTTCATCAAGGATCTTTTGGACAATGTGCCGCCGCTGACGGATCTGCTGCTGCGGGGCGAGATCTCCAACTACAAAATGTACCCCTCCGGGCATCACTATTTTACGCTGAAGGACGGCCAGTGTGCCGTAAAGTGCGTGCTGTTCAAGGGCAGCGCCATGAAGCTGCGGTTTCGCCCGGAGAACGGGATGCAGGTCATCGCATCGGGGCGTATCAGCGTCTATCCCAGGGACGGCGCGTATCAGCTGTACTGCACGGGCCTGTCGCCGGACGGGGTAGGCGACCTGAGCGTGGCATACGAGCAGCTGAAGGAGAAGCTGCGGCTGGAAGGACTGTTTGACGAGGCACACAAGAAGCCGCTGCCGCCGTATCCCCAGCGCATCGCCATTGTGACATCCCCGGCAGGCGCGGCGATACATGACATGATACGCATTCTGCGCCGCCGGTATCCCATCGCCAAGGTGCTGCTGCTGCCGGTACGGGTGCAGGGTACGGAAGCACCGGCGGAGATCGCCGGGGCGATACGCTACGCCAACCGGCATCAGCTGGCGGACGTGCTGATCACCGGGCGGGGCGGCGGTTCGCTGGAGGATCTGTGGGCCTTTAACGATGAGCGGGTGGCTCGGGCCATTTACGATTCAGAGATACCTGTCATCTCCGCCGTGGGTCACGAGCCGGACGTGGCCATCAGTGACTTTGTGGCGGATCGGCGGGCGTCCACGCCCTCCAACGCGGCGGAGATCGCCGTGCCGGATATGGCGGAGCTGCTGCGGTGGCTGGACGGCGCAGAGATGCGTATGGCCAGGGGTGTGACGCGGCAGCTGGGCGTGGCCCGGGAACGGCTGGATACCTTAGCGCAAAAGAGAGTGCTGACCGACCCTATGGCGCTGGTGGCGGACAAGGGGATGCAGCTGGATCACGTGCAGCACCGGCTGGCCGCCGCCATGCGGGCGGTGACAGACCGGGAGAACGGACGGTTCGCGGCGCTGGCGGCATCGCTGGACGCGCTGAGTCCGCTGCGGGTGCTGGGCCGGGGCTATGCGCTGGCCCAAACAGAGGACGGAACGGTGCTGCGTTCGGCGGCGCAGACGGCGGCAGGAGAACGCATCCGCGTGCGGCTGGCCCAAGGGCAGCTGGTGTGCGATGTGGCTGAGACAAAGGAGGCATGACGCGGTGGCAGCGAAAAAGACGTTTGAGGAGAATATGGCCCGATTGGAGGCGCTGGTGGCCCAGCTGGAGCGAGGCGACGCGCCGCTGAGTGAGAGCTTGGCGCTGTTTGAGGAAGGCGCGAAGCTGGTGAACCAGTGCCGCAAGGAGCTGGACACGGCGGAGCAGAAGGTGGTCAAGCTGGCCAAGGGCGCGGACGGTGCGCCTGTGGAGAGCGATTTTACGGCGGAGGAATGACGGATGGACTACGAAGGAAGATATGAGACGTACCGCGTGGCGGTGGAGACACACCTGAACGGCCTGTTTGCCGGCAGCGCGCCCTACGGGCGGCTGTATGAGGCCATTCGGTACAGCCTGCTGGCGGGCGGTAAGCGTATCCGCCCGGTGCTGACGCTGGAGTTTGCCCGGCTGGGCGGTATTGACTGGCGCTTGGCGCTGCCCTATGCCTGTGCGCTGGAGTTGGTACACAACTACTCTCTGATCCACGACGACCTGCCCTGCATGGACGATGACGACCTGCGGCGGGGCAAGCCCACCAACCACAAGGTCTACGGCGAGACGCTGGCCATTCTGGCCGGTGACGCTATGCAGCCGGAGGCGTTCCGGCTCATCGCCCAGGCGGAGGGACTGTCCGCAGAAAGCCGCATCGCGGCGGTGGAGGTGCTGGCCAAGGCCGCCGGAGCGGACGGCATGGTGGGCGGACAGGTGCTGGACACGGTGTATGACGTGGCGGACGCGGAGGGACTGACGTTCCTGAACCGGCTCAAGACCTGCGCCATGATCTCCGGCGCGGCGGAACTGGGCTGTGTGGCCGCCGGAATGGACGAAGAAAAGCGGCGGCAGGCCCGCGAGTTCGGCGATAACCTCGGCCTGGCGTTCCAAATTCGGGATGATATTCTCGACGTGGAGGGCAGCGAGGACGTGTTCGGAAAGCCCATCGGCTCGGACAGGGAGGAGGGCAAGGTCACGTTTGTGGACGTGAAGGGCTTGGCCGCCTGCCAGCGGGCGGTGGAGGACTACACAGCCGCGGCCAAGGCGGCTATCGCGGACTGGGAGGGCAGCGAGTTCCTGCTGGAGTTGGCCGACCGCATGGTAAAGCGTGTAAAGTAAATACGCCTGTCAGCAAAGTTATACAGCCGAAAGCGACGCCCGGAGGAGTCTCCGGGCGTCGCTTGTCTCGGTCATTCACTTTTCGGGTCGCTGCCGTAGTCGCACAGGGGGCGCAGGGGACATTCACCGCAGTTGGGCTTGCGGGCCATGCACAGGGCGCGGCCATGGAGCACCATGCGGTGGCAGAAGTTGTTGGCCTCCTCCGGCGGCAGTACCCGGCGGAGCTGCCGCTCCACCTTCAGCGGGTCTTTGCTGCCGTCTGTCAGGCCCAGGCGGCCTGTGATGCGGATGCAGTGGGTATCGCAGACATAGCCGTCCTTGCCGTAGATGTCGCCCAGGATCAGGTTGGCGGTCTTACGGCCTACGCCGGGCAGGGACAGGAGGTCGTCCATGTTGTCGGGCACTTTGCCGCCAAAGCGCTCCAGCAGCATTTGTGCGGAGGCCACGATGTCCCGGGCCTTGGCGCGCCAAAAGCCGCAGGACTGGACGTATGTACCCACCTCGTCCACGTCGGCGGCGGCAAAGGATTCCAGCGTGGGGTAGCGGGAAAACAGGGCGGGCGTGACCAGGTTCACGCGGGCGTCGGTGCACTGGGCCGCAAGCCGGACGGAGAACAGCAGCTCGTAATCCTTGCCGTAGTCCAACGAACACAGAGCGTCCGGGTACAGCTTTTTCAGCGCGTCTATGATGGCGGAGACCTGCGCTTGCGATTTCATTCCACATCACCTCACACCTATTGTATCAGATGTTGCAGAAAAAGGCAATCCGTGCTATAATATATAAATATGATACACGGGAGGTGTCGCCATGCGGCCACTGGCAGACGAAATACGGCCACAGACCTTGGATGAGGTGTGTGGGCAGCGCCATTTGCTGGGCGAGGGGGCGCTGCTGCGGCGGCTCATCGAGAACGGCACGGACACCAACCTGATCTTCTACGGGCCGTCCGGCACAGGCAAGACCACGGTGGCCAACATCATCGCCAAGCGGGCGGAGAAAACGCTGTACTACCTGAACGCCACGACGGCCTCCTTGCAGGACGTGAAAAACGTCATTGGCGATGTGGACACCATGCTCGCCCCCAACGGCGTGCTGCTGTATTTGGACGAGATCCAGTACTTCAACAAGAAGCAGCAGCAAAGTTTGCTGGAGTTTTTGGAGAACGGGAAGATCACGCTGATCGCGTCCACCACGGAGAATCCGTATTTTTATATCTACAACGCGCTGCTGTCTCGCTGCACCGTGTTCGAGTTCAAGCCGCTGACGGTGGAGGAGACCGTTCCCGCGGTGGAGCGGGCGCTGCGGATTGAGCAGGAGAGAAGCGCACTGCCGTTTTCGTGGGCGGAGGACGTGCCCAAGACCGTGGCGGCGGGCTGCGGCGGCGATGTGCGAAAGGCGGTCAACGCCGTGGAGCTGCTGTACCGCTCGGCAAAGCCGGCGGACGGCAGGTTATATGTGACAAGGTATGACGCTTTACAGCTAAGTCAGCACAGCGCTATGCGGTATGACCGGGAGGGTGATGACCACTATGACCTGTTGTCGGCGCTGCACAAGTCCATCCGTGGCTCTGACCCGGACGCGGCGGTGTACTATTTGGGGCGGCTGCTGGTGGCGGGCGATCTGATCTCCCCCTGCCGCCGTCTGCTGTGCGCTGCGGCAGAGGATGTAGGGCTGGCCTACCCGCAGGCCATTATGATCACAAAGGCCTGCGTGGACGCGGCCTTACAGCTTGGCTTGCCGGAGGCGAAGCTGCCCCTGGCGGAGGCGGCGGTGCTGCTGGCCACCGCGCCGAAGTCCAACAGTGCCTGCATGGCCATCGACGCGGCCATGGGCGACATCCAGCGCGGCGCGGTGGGGGAGATACCCCGGCATTTGAAGAACGTCCACGTGGACAGCGCCGGAGCGGAAAAAGCGGCAGCATATAAATACCCGCACAATTACGCCAACCACTACGTAAAGCAGCGGTATCTGCCGGAGACGCTGGGCGAAAAGCGGTACTATGAGTACGGGCCGAACAAAACGGAGCAGGCGGCCAGGCGGTACTGGGACGACATCAAGGGAGGCGCGTAATGGAGCTGAACCTGAACGATATTCTGGAGCTGAAGAAGGAGCATCCCTGCGGCAGCAAGCGCTGGCAGGTGCTGCGGGTGGGCATGGACATCAAGCTGCGGTGCTTGGGCTGCGGGCACGAGGTCATGCAGCCCCGCCGCAAGGTGGAGAAGATGATACGGCGTATCGAGCCGAAGGAGGAGACGACATGAGACCGAAATGGACGAGATATATGGCCATGGGCATCGCGCTGCTGCTGGCCATCGTGATGGCTGTTTCGCTGATCCTGCCCTATATCGGGCTGTGAGGTGAGGCCGTGAAGCACTGCATTATAGCTAAGTATACGGCGGAGGCCTACGCACGGTGGGAAGCGCTGCTGCCCCGCATCCGGGAGATATTCTCCGCAGCGGGGGACATTCCCGGCGTGAGAGGTGCGGAGGTGTTTCCCAATTGCGTGGCGCGGGACAATCGGTACGACGTGATGATCGTGCTGGAGATGGACCGGGACGCGCTGGAGGAATACGACCGCTCCGCCATGCACCATCGGTGGAAGGATGAGTTTGGCCCGCTGCTGGAAAAGAAGGCTATCTTTGACTATGAGTAAAAATAAGCCCTCCGGCGTAAGCCGGAGGCTGCACAAAAAATAACGACATTATTTCAGGCTGTCGAAAAGCCAAAGGCTTTTTCGACAGCCTGAGAAGTCTCGGGCTCACGCCTGAGACTTATTTTTCCGCTTTTTGCGGAGCTGGTGTATACCGAGGACGGCGCAGAGGGTCAGCGCGGCGGCTATGCCGGAGATGACCCAAACGCGGACGGGGATGCTCTCGTCCCGCACCACGGCAAACTGGCCGCTGTCGGACATTTGGAAGCACAGGTAGCTGCCGGAGACCTGGTGGGACACACGCTGCCAGCCACCGCCGCTGTTGACATAGACCGTCATGCGGCGGGGCGCGTCCTCCGGGAGCAGCCAGCGGACGGTGTGGGTGCGGGAGGTGCCTTCGGGGATGGTAAGGTGATAGCTGCAGACACCTTCACTGGAAAGCTCCTCTGGAACGGACGCGCCGATGACGCAAAGCCGGTCGCCCTCGCAGAACTGCCCCTCGACCAGCAGCACGGCGCGGCCATCCTGGGAGGTGGCCCAGGACAGCGTGGTGATGTAGGGCTCGTAGACGGCGGTGACAACGGTATCAAAGGTCAGGTGATCCAGGGTGGGGATGTCCCAGCGAACGTAACAGCCGTCCTTGGCGGGGGCTTGAGGATAGAAGCTCACATTGAAAGATGCGCCGTAGGGGAAGGTAAGCGTCCGCAGCGTTTTGCCGTCCGCCACGAAGGTCAGCGTCAGGGTGCGGAAGTCATCGGGGATGTCGGTGCGGGCCAGCAGCTGCCGGTAGGAGATAGGCTCGGCCTTGTCCTGATAGCTGACACGGTCTACGCCCGCCAGCGAGTCGGACACAAAGAGGTTGCCGCTATATGCCCCGGTGATCTCCCCGGCGATGCCGCCGGAAAGCTGGGTGGCAGCGGTGACCTTCGGCATGGCGATGCAGTCGGTGACGTTACAGCCCGATCCCACCACACCGCCGATGTATCGGCTGCCGGAGAGCGTGCATTTGGCGTAGCTGCGGCGGACGGAGGTGAGGGACAGCCCTGCCACGCCGCCGGCGTAGTCGCCGCTTTCAATGCTCACAGCGCCCCAGCCACCGCAGCCGTAGACCGTGCCTAGATCCATTCGGCCCGCCACACCGCCGGCACAGCTCTTCTTGGCGGTGACAGCACCGTAATTCTGGCAGTCCAGCAGGATGGCGCGGGTCAGATAGGTGTATTTTACGGTGCGGCTTCCTGCGGGGAACAGATCGTCCTCCCGGTCGTAGTCGTACTCGATGGCCAGCGCACCGGCGATGCCGCCCACGTTGCGGTCGCCCTCCACCGCGCCGTGGTTGACGCAGTCTGCGGCCTTGCCGCGCTTGGCGCTGTAAAGCGTGTCCTCGGACACGTCCTGCACCACGGCGGAGCTGGTGTCCGTGACCTCATCGATCAGTGTGAGAAACAGATCCATGGTGGTGTTGAGCTGACCGCTGACGGCACGGAGGTCGGAGGACAGCGACGCGCTGGCGTTGGAAATGCCCTTCACCAGGGCATCCATCTCGCCGTTGATGCCGGTAAGGTAGCCATGGATGCTGTCGGCGCTTTCGTTGACCTTGTCCAGCCACGCCTTCAGGTCATCGTAGGTCATGTCGCTGTTCAGGTCGTCCACCAGGCCTTTGACGGTGCTCTCGGCGCTGTTGGCGTAATTGTTGATGTTGCCGACGCGAGTGGTCACGGTGTCTGAGGCATCCGTCAGGTCGTTGTTGGTGCGCTCGGTCAATTCGGCCAGCGTGGACAGCTCCGTGCGGAGCTGGGCCACCCGGTCAGGGCCGGCCTGAATGGTGATGTCCGGGATCATTTGGCCCACAATGCCGCCCACGTCCTTGCGGCCCTGGACGAAGCCCCGGCTGACACAGTTTGTGACAAGGCCGTCCTGACGGCCCACGATGCCGCCCACGTTGTAGCCCACATGGGGGTATCCCACGCTGCCCTCGTTGGTGCAGCTGTCGATGACGCCGGTGGAGTAGCCCGCGATGCCGCCCGCGTCGGTGTTGACGCCGGTTTCGGTGGTCTGCTGCTGTTTCAGCAGGTCGTAGACGCTGCTCTCCAGGTCGGCGGTGCTGAGTTCGCTGTCGCTGACGGAGGTATTGACGGCGGCGGAGCTGGTGCAGCCGCGGATGCTGCCGTAATTCTGTCCGGCAATGCCGCCAACAAAGGTGGTGGCGTGTACCACACCATCAGCGGCGCTGTTCTCGATAAGTCCGCTGCTGCCGTTATAGCCCGCCAGCAGGCCAACGTTGTCAGTGCCGGTGACTGTGCCGGTGAAACGGCAGCCGGAGATACTGCCGTAGTTTTCCCCGGCGATACCGCCGACCCGGCTCTGTGTGCCGGCGGGCGTGACCTTGCCCTCCACCGTCAGATCCCGGACGACCGCGCCGCTGGCGATCTGGCTGAAGAAGCCGTAGATGCTGGCGCTGCCGGTGAGCGCGAGGCCGGTGATGCGGTGGTTTTGCCCGTCAAATGTGCCGAGGAAAATAGGGATGGACACCGCCGCGCCATCCAGGTCGATGTCGTTGAGCAGGCGGACGGAAAGTCCGGCGGAATAGGCATCGTAGGAGCATTTTTCGGCGAAGGCGATCAGCTCATCGGCGGTGGAGAGCTCGACTTCCTTTTCGGTGGCCAGGGCCGGAGCACAGAGCGTCAGGGAGAGCAGCAGCGCCAGCAGAAAAGAAGCGGCATGGCGGCACGTATTACGCTTGGTGTTCATGTTCGGCCTCCTCTCCTGTGTGGGCGGGTATCATTTTCTCCCGGTCGGCGTTGGTGATGTCGCCGGAGATCAGGTTTAGATCCACGTCACCGTCCACGGTGGCCCGCATAATGCCATTGACAGTGCCGTGTATCTCGCCAGTGACCACGCCGTTGACCATCACCCGGCCACTGAGCTCGCGGCGGTGGATGACCTTGGGCACGGCGAAGGAGGTGGCGTCCACCGCCTTGCTGCCGATGAGCAGGATCTGCGGCAGGACGAACAGCACCAGCGCCATGGACAATATCGTGCCCCGGCCCAGGCTCTGACCGATGCCGGCGATGGTGGGCTCGGAGGTCATTTGACCGATGAGCGTACCGGCCACCGTCAGAATCGTGCCGGAGGTGAGGATGGTGGGGAAGGCGAAGTTCAGCGTGTCGATGATAGCCTGCCGGTGATCCATGCGGCCCTTCAGCTCCTGGAAACGGCTGGCGATAACGATGGCGTAGTCGATGTTGGCGCCCATCTGTATGGAGCTGACCACCAGGTAGCTCATGAAGAACAGGGGAGAGGCGGTCAGCGCCGGGATGGAGAAGTTGATCCAGATACTGCCCTGAATGACCAAAATCAGCAGCAGCGGCATACCGGCTGAGTTGAAGGTAAACAGCAGCACCACCAGCACGATGAGGATGGAGACGACGCTGACCACGGTGTTATCACGGGAGAAGGATTTCTCGAAGTCGTATTCGTTGGTGGAGTCACCGGCCACCAGCACCTTGCCGTCAGGGTAATAGGTCTGCGCGATGCCGCGGATGGTGTCGGTGAAGGCGTAGGTCGTATCGCCGCTGACCGGGAGGGTGAGGTACAGCAGCATACGGCTGTACTCTGTGCCCTGAAGCTGGGCCTTGGCGCTTTCGATCTGACCGCGGGCGTCCATGAGCGTAGCGGTCTGCTCATCGCTGAGGGAGACGATGCCCGCGTCCACCTGGTCGCAGACAAAGAGGAACATATCCATCAGCGGAACGCCGTAGGAGGAAAGGTTGCCCACCAGCTTGCCGTAGTCTCCCTGCTCCAGGGCGTAAGCGCCGTAGAGCATCTGCGCCGCCTCGTAGTCCAGGTCGGCCAGCTCGGCGAACTGGCGGGGCGTCAGCTTGTCGGCCAGCATGTAGCCGTCCATGGCCTCCACGTTGGCAAGGCCCATGGTGTAGTCGATCTCGTTATAGGTCTCCAGCTCGCGGAGAAGCCGGGCCTCCTTTTCATAGTCACCGGTGGGCACAACGAGGGCCACCATGTTGCTGCTGGTAAAGGTGTCCTTGATCTTATTTTCGGCGATTTGAGTGGCGTTGAGCTTGGGGGTGGTCAGGTTGCTGTAGCCGTAGGCGTAGGGGCATTTGCCGGAGAAGTAGATGCCGCCTGCCACAAGGGCCACAAAGATGACGGGGATGACGAAGCGGGTCTTGTAGTCAAACTTGCCGATAAAGGAGATTTTCGGGACGAAGCTCTTGTGCTCCGTCTTTTCAATGAGCGGGCCAAAGAGCACCAGCAGTCCGGGCATGACGATGAACACGGACAGCAGGGCGTAGAGAATGGCCTTGATAAGGCAGATGCCCATGTCCGGGCCGATCTTGAACTGCATGAACAGCATGGCAGCCAGGCCGCCGATGGTGGTCAGGGAGCTGGCGCAGATCTCCGGAATGGCCCGGCTGAGGGAGGCGATAGCCGCCTCCCGGACGGGGAGTGTCTGATGCTCCTCCCGGAAGTGGTTGCTGAGGATGACGGCGTAATCCAGGGAGAGTGCCAGCTGCAAAATGCTGGTGACGGAGTTGGACACGAAGGAGATCGTGCCCAGCAGGAAGTTGCTGCCCTGGTTCAGGATCATGGCGATGACAAAGGTCAGCAGCAGCACCGGCACTTCGCCGTAGGTCTGGCAGGTGAACAGCAGTACCACCACCACAATGACCGCCACGTAGACCATGATGATGCTCACCTCGGAGGCGATGGTCTCCTGGAGGGTGTTGCCCAGGTCGGTGGAGATATAGAGGTCATAGCCGGACAGGGTTTCCTTTACCGCATCCAGCGCCGTGAGGCATTTGTCATCCTCCTCGTCATAGTCGAACGTGACGCTATACAGCGCCGAGGCGGCGCTGTAATGGTCGGTGGTGTTGTCAAAGGACACGCTTTGAACGCCCTTTACCCCGGCCACCAGGTCGTAGAGACGTTGGGCCTCGCCGTAGGTGATGTTTTCCACCATGACCTCGGCAGTGCCGTAGGTGATGAATTGGTCCTCCATCACGTCCAGGGCCTGCTTCGTCTCGGAGCTGTCAGGGAGAAAGGCTGTCAGTTGGTTCTCGACCTTGACCCAGTTCCGGGAAAACGCGGAGAAGATCAGGAGGATGATGGTCAGGAGAAAAAACAGATTGCGCTTATCCACGATGAACGTGGCCAGCTTTGTCATAAAATTCGGCTTCTGCGCCGCTGCGTTGGACATAGATCTGCTCCTTTGCTGTGAGATACAAATTCAGAATTAGTATAACAGAATTGAAGGAAAGTGTCTATTGTCAATATAAATCTCGCTGTTCAAAAATCAAAGCGGCGCAGACGCGGCAGAGGGTGGGACAAATCTGCGGGAAGTGCCGTTTGCGACGGATTTTGCCGCCGCCGGGCGGTATACTGGGTACTGTGAGGTGAGGCGGATGACGGTGGTATACCTGGACAGGGTGTGGGCGTTGAATACGGCGGTGGACTATCTGCTGCTGTTGGGAACGGCCCGGCTGTCCGGCCTGCCGCTGCGGCGGGGATGGCTGCTGCTGTGGGCAGCCACAGGCGGTGCGTATGCCGCGGCGGTGTTCCTGCCGGGGGCTGCGCTGCTGGGTCATCCGCTGTGCCGGTTGGCGGTAGGTTTGGCCATGGCGCTGGGCGCGTTTCGCGGTAGTTGGCGGCAGGCGGCGCTGTTCTTCCTGCTGGCCGGAGGGCTGGCAGGGGTGGTATTGGCGTTGGGACTGATGGCAGGATCGCCGCTGGGATTGGTACGGCGCGTATATTACGCCGACGTGAGCTGGCCGCTGCTGTTGGCGGCCAGCATAGGCGGGTATGCCGCGCTGCACCTGCTGTTTGGGCAGGGGGCAAGACACGGAGGGGGAGAGCTATTGCAGATCAAGATCGTTATGGCCGGACGGACACAAACGGTAACGGCGCTGCACGACACCGGCAACACGCTGCGTGACCCGGTAAGCGGGCGGGCGGCGCTGGTGCTGGAGCAGAAGGCGGCGGAGGCACTGTGGCCCGGTGAGATGGCGGCGGTGCTGGCGCTGTCGCTGACGCCGGAGGAAAAGATGGCGCGGCTGTACCGCCAGGGCTGCCCGGTGCGGTTCACACTGCTGCCCTTTCGGGCGGTGGGGACAAGGGGCGGATTGCTGCTGGCGGCAAAAAGCGACTACATAGAGGTGGATGGGAAACGGTATTGGCGGACGCCGGTGGCGCTGTCGGAGCAGCCGGTCAGCGACGGTGGCGGGTATCACGCCCTGTGGGGCGGGGAAGGAGGACGGGCGTATCATGCTGAGGGAGAGGCTCATTCATCTGCTGGCGTGGCTTCGCAGGAGATGCAGGCCGGATAAGGTCATGTATATCGGCGGCAGTGACACGCTGCCGCCGCCGCTGCCCCGGGACGAGGAGGCAGAGATGCTTCGGCGGCTGGACGAGGGGGAATTTGCCGTGCGGCAGATACTCATTGAGCGAAACCTGCGGCTGGTGGTCTATATTGCACGGCGGTTCGAGAACACGGGGATCAATATCGAGGATCTTATCTCCATCGGGACGATCGGCCTGATCAAGGCCATCAACACGTTTCGGACGGATAAGAACATCAAGCTGGCCACCTATGCCTCCCGGTGCATTGAGAACGAGATACTCATGTATCTGCGAAAAAACAGCGCTCAGCGGACGGAGGTGAGCTTCGACGAGCCGCTGAATACGGACTGGGACGGAAAGGAGCTGCTGCTCAGCGATGTGCTGGGGACGGACGGAGACGTGGTGATGCGGCCTATCGAGGCGGATGTGGACCGGCAGCTGCTGCAAACGGCGGTATCGCGGCTCAGCCCCCGGGAGAGGGACATCATCACCATGCGGTTCGGCCTGGGCGGCGTGAAGGAGCTGACGCAGAAGGAGGTGGCCGACCGGCTGGGCATTTCACAGTCCTACATATCCCGGCTGGAAAAGCGGATCATAGCGCGGCTCAAGCGTGAGCTGCAAAAGATGGCATGAACAAACAACTGTGAAGGCGTATACCTTCACAGTTGTTTGTTCATATTTTATTGCAGAGACAGCGGGGCGGGACGGTTGACCACCATCATGTTGTAGTAGCGCAGCAGATGATAGTCGTCCTTGTCCAGCTTTACGGTGCTCAACAGGCGGTCGCCCTCCTCCAGCGGCTCTTTGGAGATAAGCGCCTTCAGCGCGATGGGAGCGAAGAACGGGGAAGACCCGATGCCGGAGACCAGGCCCACGGCGGGCATACGGTTCTGCATGGGGTTCAGCATACAGATATAGAGCTTCTCCGCTTCGTTGATCTGATTGGTCAGCACCATGTGGGTGATGGTGTCGTAGGCCTTCATCTCGCCGGTGAACAGATGCTGGCAGCGATCCGGGTCGGAGAAGGACACCACGCCCATATACAGCGTTACCTCGATGCCCTCATGGTCAGAGGCGTGGGAGAAGCGGAGGAGTGAGCGGGTCATCTGCCGCACGCGGCCATCGTAGTAGTACATATAGGCCAGGGACTGGTTGAAGTAGTTGTTCTTGGGCAGCGCCGGTTCAGAGCGGAACATAGGCGGCTGGTAGTCGATAAAGCACTTCAGCTCAATGTCCAGCGCCTGTGCGATCTCGTAGAGCGTTTCGATGTCGATGGTGATCGCGCCGTTTTCGTATTTGGAAAGCGTCGCTTTGCTCTTGTTGATCATGGTGGAGAACTGCTCGATGGTATAGCCGCGGCTTTTCCTGTATTTTTTGATGCGCTGGCCCACGAAGTAAGAAAAAGAGCTCACACGCGACACCTCCTTGCCGATGTAAACGGCTGAATTTTTTATGGATAGATGATACCAAACGTTTGGTAGGAAGTCAACATTAAATTTCCATATGGGAAACATTTTTACGGATTGGCATATTTTGAATAAACCGTTCGGTGAAATCAGACAGAATTAATCAGGCTGTCGAAAAAGCCTGTCATTGCGAGCCAGTCCGCAGACTGGCGTGGCAATCTGTTCCCAAATCGCACAATTTTTACGCTTTTCTGCGAATTTGCAACTAAAAGATTGCGGATTCCCACGTCGCTTCGCGCCGCGAAGCAAGTACCCTTGGGGTGCTCCTCGGAATGACAGGATAGGTTTATCGACACGCTGAAACCCCCTGCGCTGCAAAGCGCAGGGGGTTGGTGCAGGAACAGTGAGTTCAGCGAACGGACTCCATACCGGCGATAAGGGCCTTCTTGTTGCCCTCCAGGAAACGGGCTTTCTTCTCGCCCAGCTCGATACGGATGGCTTCCATCATGCTGTCGATGGAGGTGATGGGAGCTTTCTCCATCACAGCGCCCAGGATGGCCACGTTAGCGCCCTTGGGGTTGCCCACGGAGTCGGCTACGCCGTTGGCATCGCAGTACACCACGGTGATGTCATCACGGACGGCCTTGCGGTCGATGATGCTGCTGTTGACGACCAGCACACCGCCGGGCTTGACGTGCTCTTCGAACTTGTCCAGGGAAGGACGGTTCATGGCGACGATGACGTCGGCCTTGTCCACCAGGGGAGAGGCTACCGGCTCGTCAGAGACGATGACAGAGCAGTTAGCCGTACCGCCGCGCATCTCAGGGCCGTAAGAGGGCAGCCAGGAGACGTGCTTGCCGTCCAGCATGCAGGACATAGCCATGAACTTACCGATCAGGAGCATACCCTGACCGCCGAAACCGGCGAAAATAAAGGTTTTTTCCATATTACTCCGCCTCCTTGTCTTTGTATACGCCCAAAGGATAGTAGGGGATCATGTTCTTCTCCAGCCAATCCATGGCCTCCACCGGGGACAGACCCCAGTTGGTGGGGCAGGTGGACAGGACTTCGATCATGGTGAAGCCCTTGCCTTCCATCTGCAGACGGAACGCCTTGGCAATGGCCTTCTTGGCCTTGGCGATGTTGGCGGTGTTGTTCACGGCCACACGCTCAATGTAGTAGGAGCTGGGGACGGCGGACAGCATCTCGCACATCTTGATGGGCAGACCGCTCCATTCCTCGCTGCGGCCAGCGGGGCAGGTGGTGGCCTTCTGACCGATCAGGGTGGTGGGGGCCATCTGACCGCCGGTCATGCCGTAAATGGCGTTGTTGACGAAGATGGTGGTGATCTTCTCACCGCGGTGGGCGGCGTGGACGATCTCAGCCGTACCAATGGAGGCCAGGTCGCCATCGCCCTGGTAGGTGAACACCAGGGTGTCCTTGCCGACGGAGCGCTTGATGCCGGTGGCAACAGCGGGAGCGCGGCCATGGGCAGCCTCGTACATATCACAGTTGAAGTAATCGTAGGCAAACACGGAGCAGCCGACAGGGGCTACGCCGATGACCTTGCCGTCCAGGTTCATCTCGTCGATGACCTCGGCCACCAGGCGGTGGATAATGCCGTGGTTGCAGCCGGGGCAATAGTGGAACTGCTTGTCAGTGAGCAGCTTGGTCTTTTCGAACAGTACAGCCATCTTATTTACCCTCCTTCATGCTCAGGATCTTGGCGACGATCTCGTCGGTGGAAGGCATCTGGCTGCCGCAGTGACCGAAGAAGTCCACGGGCTTGTCGCCGTTGACGGCGAGCTTGATGTCCTCCAGCATCTGGCCTTCGTTCAGCTCCACGTCCAGGACTGCCTTGACGTTGGGCTGGCAGCAGGCTTCACGCACGGCGTCATAGGGGAAGGGCCACACGGTGATGGGACGGACCAGACCCACGTTGATGCCCTGCTCCTTGAGCTGGGTGATGGCGCTCTTGGCGACACGGGCCACCGTGCCGAAGGCGGTGATGACGTAGTCGGCGTTCTCGCAGTTGTAGCTCTCCCACATCTGCTCGTTGGCGACGACTTCCTTATACATGGCCTGCAGCTCATCGTTGTGGATGGCCAGGCTCTCGGTGTCGATGTAGATGGAGTTGATGACGCCGCGCTTGGCGGGATCGTCACCGGGCTTCCAGCCGGTGCAGGCCCAGGGCTTCTTCTCAGGGTCGATCTTAAAATCCACCATCTCGGGAAGCTCCACGGGCTCCATCATCTGAGCGATGATGCCGTCGGCCAGGAACAGCACGGGGATGCGGTACTTCTCAGCCTTGTCATAGGCGATCATCATCAGGTCGATGGCCTCCTGCACGGAAGCGGGAGCGAAGGTCAGCAGGTGATAGTCACCGTTGCCGCCGCCCTTGACGCCCTGGAAATAGTCACCCTGGGAGGCCTGGATGTTGCCCAGGCCGGGGCCGCCGCGCATCACGTTGATGATGACAGCGGGGACCATAGCGCCGGCGCAGTAGGAGATACCTTCCTGCTTCAGGGACACACCGGGGCTGGAGGAGGAGGTGATAACGCGAGCGCCAGTACCGGCAGCGCCGTACACCATGTTGATCGCCGCCACTTCGCTCTCGGCCTGCAGGAAGCAGCCGCCGATCTCGGGCATACGGGCGGACATATATTCGGGGATCTCCGTCTGCGGAGTGATGGGGTAACCGAAGAAGAACCGGGCGCCGGCACGAATAGCGGCTTCCGCGATCGCTTCGCTGCCCTTCATAAGAGTCAAAGCCATATTCTTTCAGCCTCCTTAGTCTTTTTCAATACGGATGACCACGTCGGGACAGGTACGGGCGCAGGACGTGCAGCCGATACACGCCTCCATGTTCGTAACTTCCGCGGGATGGTAGCCCTTTGCGTTGATGTGGGTCTTGGACAGCTCGATGATGTGCTTGGGACAAGCTCTCACACACAGGCCGCAGCCCTTGCAAAGATTCTCGTCGATGGTAATTCTTACCACTCTCTTTACACCTCTTTTCTTTTTTCCGTTTCCGTGCTGTGTTTGTGCTTATTTCTACCCCCGGGAGAGGGAGGTATACGGGGTCAATACATATCCTTGTGGGGATTTTTGGTGTTCAGCCCGTGGGCGATGTAGGAATCCCAGTCGCGGTGCATATACACGTCAATGGCGATGGGCTTACCCACATACTTCATATCGGGCTTGCGGGACAGGAAGTCATCCAGGAACTCCTTCTTGCCGGTGGTGTAGGCTACCGGGATGCCGGTCAGGTCGGAGACCTCACGCAGCATCTCGTAGCCGTCCCACAGGTCGTCAGGCCCGGTCATGGTGGCCAGGTTCGTGTTGTTGATCATGCCGGTGATCTGAAGGCGGGCGTGGGTCTGCATCCCCTCCTGGAGACGGAGGATCTTCTCCACCGATCCGGCCAGGGGACGGCGGATGTTGACCACGTTCAGCACCTCCAAAGAGCCAGGCTCGAGATCTGCGAAATCCTGATGGTAGCGGCCCAGGGCTGTTGCGCCCACATCGTCGCCGCCCACATCGAAGATGACGGTGTCCCAATCCAGAACGAAAGCTGACGACACCTCGGCGGGGAGGGAGAGCGTTTCGATGCCGGAGCAGGCGAAGTTGGGGGAGACGAGACGTATCTCTTTCTGCTCCACCAGCTTACCCCGCTCGGTGAGGCGGAAGTAGGTGTTGACCATATCCAGGTCCAGCAGCTCCGTCCGATCACCCCGTGCGGCGGCCTGCATGGCGAAGTTCAGTGCCAGCTCGCTCTTACCGCTGCCATAGTTGCCGATCAGTACTTTGACGTCCTTCATAGGTAGGTAACTCCTTAATAAACGCGCTTACTTCAGGTTCTCGCGGATGGTGTCGCACAGGGCCTTGATACCCTGGACGATCTTCTCCTCGGGCATGCAGGAATAGTTCAGACGCAGGGTGTTCTCGTGGCCGCCGTTGGGGAAGAAAGAGCCGCCGGGAACGAACGCGACCTTCTTGGCCAGGCACTTCATCTGCAGCTCCTTGGCGTCCATGTAATCAGGCAGGACGACCCAGGCGAACAGACCGCCCTCGGGGCGGGTGAAGGTGCAGGGCTCAGGCAGCTCGGTGGCCAGCGTCTCCAGCATCACGGCGCGGCGCTTGCGATAGCACTCGCGGATGGTGCTGACGTGGGCATCCAGGTCGAACATATCGATCCACTTGGAGGTCTCCATCTGACCGATGGTGGAAGCCTGGAGGGACGCGGCCTGCTCCATAAAGTTGAACTTGGCCAAAATCTCATCCTCGGCGCAGACCCAGCCCAGACGGTAGCCGGGGGCCAGGATCTTGGAGAACGTGCCCAGGTAGACCACCAGGCCCTTGGTATCCAGGCTCTTCAGCGCGGGCATATACTCGCCCTCGAAGCGCAGCTCACCGTAGGGGTTATCCTCGATGACAGGGATCTCGTACTTGTTGATGATGTCCATGAACTTATGACGGCGATCCAGATCCCAGGTGCGGCCCGTGGGGTTCTGGAAATCGGGGATGACATAGATCATCTTCACGCGCTCGGTAGTGGCCAGGATCTTCTCCAGCTCTTCCATGATCATGCCGCCGTCGTCGGTGGGAACTTCGATAAAGGTGGGCTCACAGGCCTTGAAGGCGTTGACAGCACCCAGGTAAGAGGGGCTTTCCAGCAGCACCACGTCGCCGGGGTTCAGGAACACGCGGGCGGAAAAGTCCAAACCCTGCTGAGAGCCGGAGGTGACCAGGATGTGATCCTTATCGGTCTTGATGTTGTTCTTGGCCAGCATACGCTCGGCGATCTGCTCACGCAGACGGGGATAGCCCTCGGTGGAAGAATACTGAAGGGCAACACGGCCATTTTCCTTCAGGACAGCCATGGAGGCCTCCATCATCTGCTCCACGGGGAACAGCTCCGGGGCGGGCATACCGCCGGCAAAGGAGATGATGTCAGGCTGTGCGGTCAGCTTCAGCAGCTCACGGATCTCAGAGCCCTTCAGCAGGTCCATTCTCTTTGCAAACTGTACCATAAATCGTTTTCCTCCTCATTGTTCTTTGACATCTGCTAGCGATGCCTGCAAACGTACACACTAATTAAAGCACACTTCCGCAATAAAGTAAATAAAGGTGTGCCGGTTCAGGCGCGGAGTTTTTCATTTTTGGCAATCCGAACAAAAAAAGCGCCGTTTGTACCGTCATTTCCACAACGAAAAAGCCCCAAGAGTTGGTAAAGCCTGTGAAAGAAACCACAATCTATTGGGGTCGCTGGCGGTGAACAGGAAAATACCTTTACAGGAAGGATGACGTGTGGTACACTGAACGGAGATACCGACATCCGACAGACTCGCGAAAGGAGCGTCACAATGAAGAAGAAAGAGTTTTTGGCAGGCGCGGCTTTGCTGAGTATCAGCTCGGCGGTGTGCCTGAAGATCATGAAAAAAGTGGGAGAAAAGCTAAAAAAAGAGAAAAAGCGGAAATAGTGGGGGCTCAGGCTGTCGAAAAAGCCTGTCATTGCGAGCCAGTCCGCAGACTGGCGTGGCAATCTGTTATTTACGCAGGGGGAGCTCGAGGGGGCAAAGCCCGCCTCGAATTGAATCAAATGTCGAGCAAAGCCTTGCCTTACAAGGCGTGCGTGGAGCGAAGCGACTATTTTTGTGCCGCCTTGCGGCACAAAAATAACGACATTATTTCAGGCTGTCGAAAAAAGCCGGAGGCTTTTTCGACAGCCTGAAAAGGACGGCGCAAGCCGTCCTTTTGCTGTATGTAATATGTAAAAGGGAAATTGCTTTACTTTTGGCGGTGCTGGCCGCATACTTGTGGGCAGGAGGTGATGTTATGAGCATTGGAAATCAAATTATAGTAATTCGTAGAGAGCAACAATTAACGCAGGAGCAATTCGGCAACCTGTTCCATGTGACGCGGCAGACAGTCTCAAACTGGGAGAACGGAAAGAGTTACCCTGACTTGCAGCTTCTCGTAGCCATCAGCGACCAATTTGGTGTCTCGCTCGATACGCTGCTGAAGGGGGACACAAAGATGGTGAAAGCCATCGATAGGGAAAGGGGACTGGGTGTGGTCAAGCGGGAAAAAGCCGTAAATCACTTCTTCGCAAGCGCAGGTACAGGATTGGTCGCATCCTGTGTAATATCTCCGGCATCCGCAACTCGAACGGTAATTCTTATCGTAGGTTTTTTGATGATTCTCATCGGCTGGTGGAGGCAATCACGTTGGGAAGAGAAAATACTTTCAGGCTTGGCGGAGAATGCAGACGAGAAAACCTGATTCCGATTTTGTTCAACCTTGACTTCGCCCGGCGCATTTGCTATGCTACCGTCAGTACCCATAGAAAGGGGGAGCTTTGAAAGGATATATATGATTGAACAAAATATATGGAGATTTTGTTCAATCCGGGGTCGGAGAGACCCCGGATTTTTTGTATCGGTTGGATGGCCGGAGGGGCGGCCCGCGCCGCCCTTGTGGCGGCGCAAGAAAACCCCCAAAGGTCGCCCGGCGCGGCGCGTAAAAGGGCGGCGGCGAAGCCGCCGCACAGCGCCGGGCGACGGAGGAGCGAGGGCAAGGCGCGAAGCGCCGCAGGGCGCGGCGGAACGCAGCACCGAGCGACGACAGCACCACGCCCGCGCCCGGCGCAGCGAGGAGCGCGGCGCGACGACCCGCCGGGAGGGGGAAGCGCAGCGACGGCGAGGAACGAAGCCGGAGCGCAGCGAACCCCGCCCGCAGCGACGGCGCAGCGCAGCGACGGCGAGGAACGAGCCGGAGCGCAGCACA
>OLSB01000228.1_pt1 | contig 67425 bp, 58 predicted proteins | sample 1672071 | NCBI WGS metagenome assembly OLSB01 (sample SAMEA3136642, study PRJEB25190) | human gut metagenome | biome: human gut; feature: human-associated habitat; material: faeces | place: Austria | collected 2013
CATTTCGGCGCGGATCTTATCGTTGGCCTCCTCGACCTTCATGCGGGAGAGGATAAAGGTAATGATGGCGTCCAGCACAAAGGGAATCACGAGGTACATGAGTTTCAGCATATTGATGCAGGATTCCGGCTGCACAGCCAGCGCCTTATCGTAGTTGCTGAACGCCAGCAGCCAGCCGGTGATGGCGGTGCCGAGACCGCCGCCCAGCTTGACACCGAGCGAGGTGCAGGAGTACATCGTGCCGTCCACGCGCTTGTGCTTCGTCAGCCAAGTGTACTCGGAGCAGGAGGCGATAACGGCGTTCATGTCGCCCTGCCACGGGCCCTGACCCAGTGCAGCGATGGCCGTGAAGAGCAGCATCATCTTGACATCGCCGGTGCCAATATAGCCGGCCACGGCAACCAGCGCGCGGGCTACGGTAGCAAGGGCATAACTGCCGACGTTCAGTTTGTACATACCGTGCATCTTGGCAACGAGGGTCGGGGTAAAGACCAGTGCGATGATCAAAGGAATGTTGATGGCCCAGGAGAACACGCCGAACAGGTTCTTGTCGCCAAGGATATGGGCGGTGTAGTAGGTACCCATGCTGATCATGGCACCATAGATCTGCTGCAAAATGTAGGTGACGCAGATCATCAGGTAGTATTTGTTGGAGACCAGCAGCTTGGCAGCTTCGACAAGACCGTACTTCTCGTCTTTCTCGATTTCAGCTTTATCCGTGGTATCGACAAACTCTTCCTCCGGCAACTCCTTGACGGAGAAAACAGAGAGCGTGTTGACGATCAGACCGATAATGGCATAGACGATAGCCACGGTGCGCCATGCTTCGGCAGTGTCGCCCAGTGCAGAGACAGCCAGCAGTGTGAAAGACTGAATGGCAAGGCTGGTGGCGAATGCGAACATGAAGCGGTAGGAACCCATCTCGACTCGCTCGGCGCTGTTCTTGGTGACAAGGGAAGTCAAGGCAGAGTAGGCGATGTTGTTGGCCGTGTAGAACACAGCGTTCAGCAGGGAATAACAGATAAAGAACCATGCGTACTTGGCAAACTCGCTCATGCCCATGGGGATGGCGAAGATGCCGACCAGTGTGATGGCGCAGCCGATGTAGCCGTAGAGCATCCACGGGCGAGCCTTGCCCAGCTTGGAGTGCGTCTTGTCGATCATCGAGCCAAAGAAGATGTCGGTAATGCCGTCAAACAGCTTGGACACAGCAATCAGCGTGCCGACGATGCCGGGATTCAGGCCGACGGTGTCGGTCAGGTAAATCATAACAAACGAGGAGAGGAACGCATAGACCACGTTGCCTGCAACATCGCCGGAGCCGTAACCGACCTTGTTATACCATTTTAAATAGCGTCTTTCCGTGTTTTCAGACATGAGATTTTCTCCATTCTTTTGTGTAGAGGTTATGCTTTTTCAGGAATCAAACGGATGCTGAAATCGAAGGAAGCGTCGTCAAGGCGGTACTGCTCCGCCAGACGCGGCCCGCAGCTGGCAGAGCCGATGCCGTTCTGTGCATAGTCAAGGCAGAGAACGGTGCTGTCACAGGGATGCAGCTCATAGTTGTGCGCCTTTTCAGTCAACTCTTCCTGCGTGTAGTGCGAGGCGTTGAAGCAGAACGGCTTTGCACCGACAGCGGTAAGCTTGATGCCAGCGCCATCCAGCTGGACATAATCGCAATCATAGTGACTGCCGTTCTCCTGCGGGCGAATGTAGTCCTCGTGCTGCTGCCAGATGGTGGAACTGAAGTAGTCGTGGCTGGCAGCATGGTGCTTGTCGCAGTAGCTTTCCATCGGACCCATGCCGAAGTAACTGACGCGGGCCATTTCTTTTGGCAGGAACAGGCGCAGGCCAAAGCGCGGCAGTTCGGGGAATACCGTGTTGCGCTCAGCGTGCAGTGCCAGCGTTACTGCACCGCTGTTGGAAACCGTCCAGCAGACATCCAAATCAAGGAATTTCTGCAAGCTGATCGGTGCAATGCCGACTTTGGCGCGCAGAGTCACACCGCTGTCCGTCACCTGATATTCGGTGCGGTAGGCGTTGGTCATACAGTGGTCATAGCGGGCAGCCAGCCAATCCAGCTTCAGCTTGCGGTCATTGTCCGTAGGAGCACGCCAGATGTTGAACTCCATTTCCTTGTCCAACAGGACTGCATCCTCGTACTGCATCGCGGCGAACAGACCCGTCAGCTTATTAAAGTTGTAGGTGAAGTTCTTGCCGCGCAGCGTCAAATGGCGGTCCGTCTCCTGAACAGTGATTGTGCTGTTGGAAGGGGCATCACTCCACATAGCCAAGGTTTTCTGGTTGCGGCTGTCTTCGTTTTCCAGCAGGATTTCATCAAAACCCAGGAGATGACCTTCCGAACGCAAGGACAGGTCTTTATCGCAATGGTAGAAGATTTTCAGGAAACACTTGCCTTTATCGGGAATATGGACGGCCAACGGCAAGGCGTTTTCGCTGTGCGGCGGCAGGGTGAAACCGTCAGGGTAGGGGATGAAGCCGTTGTCGATGACCTCGCCGTCGCAGCTTACCTGATAGGTTAGTGCGGCATACTCGGTCAAATCAACAAAGTCCATGTAGTTGTGCAGCGTGAGCATACCGGATTCCCGGTCGTACTTCACAACACGCGCCGGGCGATAGACGTTCTTGAACTCCAACAGCCCGGTGTGCGGGCGGCGGTCGGGGTAGACCAGACCGTCCATGCAGAAATTGCCGTCATGCGGCCACTCATTGTGGTCGCCGCCGTAATAATAGATGTCGCGGCCGTCGGGCATCTTCCCTTTATAAATACCGTGGTCGCACCATTCCCACAGGAAACCGCCGACCAAGCCGTCATGGCTCTGAATGAACTGGAAGTAATCCTCCAAATCGCCGGGGCCGTTGCCCATGCAGTGGCTGTACTCGCACATGATATAGGGTTTGTCCGGCTCGTTGTCCAGATATTCCTGAATGCTTTCGAGAGAAGGGTACATATTGCTGAACATATCAATGTTCGAGAAATCGTATTTACGGTTCTTGCTGCGGTACTGGGCGCTCTCGTAGTGGGTCAGGCGGCGGGGGTCAAAACTCTTTGTCCATGCCAGCGCTTCTTCAAACGTGCAGCCGTAGGCGCTCTCGTTGCCCATCGACCAGATGATGACGCAGGGACGGTTCTTGTCACGCTCCACGCAGAGGCGGGTGCGGTCTACGGTGGCCTCGGTGAACTCCGGGTTGTCTGCGATGGGCTTGTTCCAGTTTTCAACGTGGTTGGGCCAGCTTTCGTTGCCCTCGCAATAGTATTCGGACGCACCGTGGCTCTCGTTGTCGGCTTCATCAATGACAAAGAAGCCGTACTGGTCGCAGAGCTGATAGAAGTAAGGCACATCCGGGTAATGGCTGGTGCGGATGGCATTAAAGTTGTGCTTTTTAATCATGAGCAGGTCTTTTTTCGTCTGCTCAAAGCCAACAGCATATCCCGTGACGGGGTCGGATTCGTGGCGGTTTACACCGTGGAACTTGATGGACTGGCCGTTGACATAAATTTGGTTGTTGGCAACATGAACCTCACGGATGCCCACACGGTCCGTAATAGTCTCGTTGGGCGTGTCCAACACAAGGGTATATAAGTAGGGCTGCTCTGCGTTCCAGAGTGTCGGGTCAACAATGGTGATTTCTGCATGATAGGGGAATGCCGCATCATCCGGTGCTTCCACGGGCGTTACGCTGCCGACCATCGTGCCGGCTGCATCGTAGAGGGTGATGCGGGTGGCAACGGCGGAATCGTAGTAACGCAGGCGGACAGCAACCTCTGCGGTGCTGCCGTGGATGTCGGTGGTAATGAAATAGTCCTCGATGCACTGTTCCGGTCGGTGCAGCAGGTAGACATCACGGAAAATGCCGTTCATGCGGAACATATCCTGATCTTCCATGTAACTGCCATCGCACCATTTCAGCACGAGGACCGCCAGATGGTTGGTGCCGTCCTGCAAAAACTTCGTTACATCGAACTCGCTTGTGGAATGGGCGACCTGACTGTACCCGACAAACTGACCGTTGAGCCAGACGTAGAAGCAGGAGGCAACGCCCTCAAAATTCAGAAATGCGCGCGGGGCAGCGGCATCCTTTTGGTAGGTGAAGTCGTAGAGGTAAGCGCCGCAGGGATTCTCTTTGGGAACATACGGCGGATCAGCGGGAAATGGATAACGGATGTTGGTGTACTGGTGGTGGTCGTAACCGTGGTTCTGCCACACGCTGGGGACCGGGATGCTGTCAAAAGCGGAGGCATCATAGCCGACCTCATAGAAAGCATCCTGCAAGTCATAAATACTGGCGTAGTACCGAAATTTCCAGCTGCCGTTCAAAAGCTGGAAGCGATCTGAGGTCTCGCGGTGCTCGACTAAGGCATCGCTGCGCCGGGATGCCGGAATGTAATAGGCACGATTCGGCATGGTACCCACATGCAGTGTGTGCGGGTCCTCGTAATAGTGCGGAATAATCATCCATTCTCCTCCTGTGATTTATACAGTTCTGCTTGCGTTTCGTCTGAAATTATTATACAATTTCTATATACAATAAAACATAAACGGTATTGCACTAAATATGCACAAAATCAATGGCTTTTTGTAAAGTGAAGGTAAAATGGACGAAGCACCTCGCAATATTCACAAAAACAGGAGGGAATTTTTGTGTACATTAACTCTGGATATCTGAACAATTCCCGTACAGATTTCAAAGACAACTCCACGCCGTTGGTGGTGGGCAGCTGTGGCACCTACCGGCTGAAAACGCGCCCCAAACTACCGACCTGCTGGCAGAAAGGGCGCAGGGATTACCAGATTTTATATGTGGCAAACGGCAAGACGCATTTCTGGTTTGACGGCAAGGAAGAAATCGTCAGCGCGGGCCATATGGTGCTTTACAAGCCGGAAGAAATCCAAAAATATGTATATTATCTGGAAGATAACCCGGAAGTTTTCTGGATTCACTTCACAGGCAGCGATGTAAAGAACATACTGGAGTATCACGGCATCTCGCTCGATGAGCATGTGTTCTACTGCGGTGTGCTGCCGGATTACAAGGCGTTGTTCCGCAAAATCATTCAGGAGTTGCAGCTGTGCCGCTATGGGTACGAGGACTATATTGCATCGCTGTTCAACGATATTCTGCTGTTGGTGGACCGCCAACAGCATGAACAGAAAAAAACCACCGGCAACGTCCAAGAGCAAATTGAACGCGCGGCGGCTTACTTCAACGAGAACTATAACACAAAGATCAGCATAGACGATTATGCGGAATCCCTGCACATCAGCACCAACTGGTTTATACACAATTTCAAACAGTACGCAGGTATGTCCCCGGCCCAGTACATCCTCTCCTTGCGCATGGTCAACGCCCAAAGCCTGTTGGAGCGGACGACCTACAACATCAAGGAAATTTCCGAAATCGTAGGGTATGAGAACCCGCTGTATTTCAGCAGGGTGTTTAAGAAAGAGATAGGGAAGTCACCGGCGCAGTATAGGAAAGAAATGATCCCTACTGAGGCAGTATAAGGCGCGACAGATTATCTGCTAATGAATGAGAGTATTATGATGGATAAAATTTCGGATGTGACACGGCAAGACATCATTGACGTTATCCGCAATGGATTTGTAGTGTCTTTTGACGAGCCCAATATGATAGTATAAGTGGTAACCATATTGTCAGTTACAGAGCTAAAATATCCTATCATGGCCGACTGGACGAGCTTAGATTTTTGGAAAGACTGTATGACTTCATATGTCTCCGGTATAGCAAACGAAAGTTTGCCGAGTTCGCACAACGGTCTGGGGTATAAGAATTTGATCAAAATGGAGTTTCTACTTGCTGAATTTGCCAGAAACATAGAAAAATGTGGTGCTGCGTGCATTCCATTGCTTCTTATTGAAGAACCAGAATCGCATATGCACCCGCAAATGCAAGCTGCATTTGCTACATAGTTGGAAAAATTTCTGGGAAAACTCTCTACAGTTAAAATTCAAACTTTTCTGACATCCCATTCTGCTCACATAGCAAATACCATGGAATTTTCAAAAATTCGGTATGCGCAAAAGTCTAAAAACGGTGTGATTTACAAAAATTTGAATACCTTTGCGCAAGGAAATCCTGACAATCTGGACTTTATCAGGAAGTATTTGACTTTGACTAAATGTGATCTGTTCTTTGCAGATAAAGCGATTCTTGTTGAAGGATCTTCTGAACGGTTATTGTTGCCAGATATGATTGAGAAGTGCAAAGATTCAGGCGCGTTTGGCAACGGTAAGTATACGTTATGGTCACAGTATTATGCCCTGATTGAAATTGGCGGAGCCTATGCGTATAAGTTTATCCCTTTTATTGAGTTTTTAGAGGTTCCGTGTTTAATCCTTACGGATTTGGATTCTATCTGAAAAGTGGTGTAATGGAGAATGGTGTGATTTGCAAAACGGAAGAAGGTTCGCCACAGGGTGGACCGTTATCTCCTTTGCTGGCAAACATCTACCTCAATGAATTTGATTGGGAGATGTACCGCAGAGGGGGTAAAGCTGGTTCGGTACGCAGATGACATTGTGGTGTTTTCTTGATTACAAGGTTTATTATAGCGGGGACTTGTGTGCAGAGTTTAAAAGGGGTTTGAACGAACTTGAAACTTCTTTTTAAGAATCTGTGAAGACCTAGCCATAGCGGCTGCGGCTGGCATCCCAAAAAATCCGGCGTTCAAAACGCCGGATTCAAAGCGGAGTTATTTTCCAAGCACAATGGATAGCTTGATTTCTTTTTCCGTTTCGCTCAGGTCGAAATCGCCGCCGTCGGCGACGGTTACGCGCAGCTCATAGAGTACGCCGTCCGTCAGCTCCGTCACAGCCGCGCCGCTCTCATCCGTGATTGACCACAGCTCGGGGGCAACCTTTACCAGCTTGCCGTCTGCACCATAGGCGTAGAGTGTCAAATCGGAGGCGCTGCCGGACAGGTTGTTCATGCGGAAGGCCACCGTGGTATTGGGGTGCACATTGCGGATGGTTGCGGTATTGCGCCAGCTTGCAACCGTACCTTCGCCGCCGTCCTGTGCAAACTGTTCCTGCGCAAGCACATTTCTTGCCGCCTGATCGAGATCGACCTCGCGGTACGGAAGCTCGGGCAGGCAGACAAAGCGGTCCTGCAGGCGAAGCAACTCCAAATATCCGGTCGGGCAGTAAAGTGCATTTCCGCTATTGCCGGTGTACATGCCAATGGCCATATTATTGTAGCCGTACTTGTTGGATACATCCATCGTAAAGACAGTCTCGCCGGTTTCAAAGTCGAGAATGATGTACTGCCACATACCCGTGGTCAGATCCTGCACATAGCCGTAGATATAGCCTGTTGCGGTGGAGAGCTTCATGATTGCGGTGTCGCTCAGATCATTTCGGGTCCATATGCTCTTCATCTCGTAGCCGCTGTCGGTTTTCACGGTGTCCACGCGCTCGACGCCGGGGGCGATCATGGCATTGCCCTTCATCAGCCAGTTCTGGTCATAAATGTTGGCGTAGCTCTGGATCGAAGAATCGTTGTTGGGGTCGGCAAGACCTGCGTTGCCTGCGCCGAACCAGTTGCAGACGATTGTGCTGACCGTGCCCGCGCCGTCATCGTAGACGATTGCAGAGTTCTCGATTGCCACCTGATAGCCATCGGGCAGATCATCGAGCACCGGCGTTTTTGCCACGACCTCACCGGTTTTCATGTCGAGCGCAAGAAGATTCACGGGGTCTGCATTGTCGGTGAACATCACAAGGTTCGGCGTCAGCGTCGGCGAGCAGCCGCCGCCCCACGCAAGACCGCCGCCGGTGGTCTTGTCGCCTTCCCCGCTGACCTTCGCGCCGACGCTCTCATACGGCGTACACCAGACAGCCTCGACGCCATTGTTGGCGCGCAGCAGATAGCAATTCCTATTGGTCAGAATGACCGCACCGTCCTTGGAGGCGGCGATGCCGTTCTCCGCGCCCTCACCGGGCGTCAGCTCGTAGACGAAAACCGCCTTCGACAGGTCGGTCTGCTCACCGTTGAGGATCGCTTCGATTGCCGAGTGGGCGATGTAGCCGAGAACGCCCTGCTGTTGGCGCTCGGGATAGATGCGGAAGCCGCCGGTGGCGAACCAGAGGTTCCCGTCGTAGTCAAAGACCACGGAAAGAAGATTCTGCGTCAGCTCCTTGCCGAGCGCGGCCTCTGCCGCCGCCTTGATGTCGATGTCAAGCACCTTTTCAAACTCGGGCAGGACATTGCCCGCCTCGTCCGTTGCACGGAGCATCAATACGTGGTTGTTGCTGGTCGGGCAGACGATGCGGTTTTCAGCGTCCAGGAAGGTGTAGGAGCTTTGGATCAGGTAGCTGCCGCCGTCATGCTGCTTCGGGGAAAAATAACCGAGCGTCTTTGTCTCCTCCGCATTTAAATCGCGGATAGCGATGCCGCCGAGCAGCGGAACGACTGCATGGCCGTAGCTGTCAAAGTAAATGGCGGGAGACGCATTCGCGTTTGTCGTCTCATAGGAAACATTGATTTCCGGATAGATGCCGAGCGGCAGGATCTCGTCGGTTGAATCGGTGTTATAGCCGTCGTGATGGATGTTCGCATCACTCTTTGCCATGTAGGGGTTTTCCTCGACCTGCTTGGGCTGCAAGGCCTTCACGGGGAGTGCGCCGGATACCGGCGCGGAAGGGGTCGTTTCCTCGACAGGTGCGGCTGTGGCAGCCGGTGTTGCTGTGGCGGAAGGCGTCTGCGTGGCCTCCGCCGGTGCCTGTGCTCCGCTGCAGGCTGCCATCGACAGGGTCAATGCTCCTGCCAGCAGGAAGCTGCCTGCAGTATAAATCGGGTTTCTCTTTTTCATCGGTGATCCTCCTTGCTGTGTTGGTTGTGATCCGCTCGGGGCGAAGCAGACGGTTGTTTTTCCTCTACCCATGCATAAAGCCCATGCCGGAATGTTTCTTCCGTTATCGGCTCCAGCAGAAAGTAGTCTACGCGCAGCCGGAACGCATGCAGGGAAAAATCCAGCTCGCTGCACCAGATGATGCGCGTTTCCGGGAAAAGCGCCCGCAGGTGCTCCACTGCATTCAGCCCATCCACGCCCGGAAGGGAAATTACAGCGTTGGTCGGCGCATTTTTGCGCGCGACCTCAAAGAATACCTCCTGCCCGCGGTAGCAGTCCACTCTGGGAAACAGACCGTGCTCTGCGCAGAACCGTGAAAGCTGTTCTCTGTAAAAGGTCTCCTGCGTTTCGCTCTTTGTCAGCACGGCAATGTGGTACATAGCGCTCCGCCCCCTTTCTGCCGTCGTTGACTGTTTCTGCTTTCAGTATACGGAACGGTGCAGGCTTTTCAAGCCTTTTGGCACGAAAGCCCCAATTCCGGCACGAAATCGGGTTTTTCCGCCGTGCCGGAGCCGGAAAGTTGTGCTATAATCTAAATAGAAACTTTCCGGAAGGAGCCAGTCCGGCATGAGAATAGCAATTGTGGATGATCTTGAGACCGAGCGCGCGCAGCTGAAAACGCGCCTTGCACGGCAGCTGCGCCTGTGCGGCGCAGAGGCGCAGCTATTGGAATTTGAAAGCGGCGAGAGCTTTCTCGCCGCAGAAAAAGAGCAGCGCTTTACCGCCGCGTTTCTGGATATTTACATGCACGGGATGAGCGGCATGGACGCTGCAAAGGAGCTGCGCAAAACGGACACAGACTGCCTTCTGGTTTTTACCACGACCTCAACCGACCACGCGCTGGAGGGCTTTCAGGTCCGTGCGCTCCACTATCTCGTGAAGCCCTTTTCGGAGGAGGAACTTTCCGCCCTGCTTGCCGAGATGCTTGCAAGACTCCCCCGCCCCGAGCCGGTCCTGACGGTGAAGGTCAGCGGCAGTGATGTCCGTCTTTGCTACTGGGACATTATCTCGGCAGAGCATTTTGCACATCTGATCAACATCCGCACGACTGCTCTGAAAACGCTGATCACCCGCCAGAGCTTTAAGGTGTTCACCGAGCCTCTGAAAAAAGATCCCCGCTTTTTCGTCTGCGGCAGAGGCATGATCGTCAATTTAGAGCACGCCGCGGATTTTCGGGACGGTGCCTTCTGCATGACAGACGGCAGCAGCGTCTATGTCAGTCAGGAGCTTTTAAAGCCTGCCCGGCAGGCGTTTATGGAATTTCTGCTGCAAAGGGAGCGTATGAAATGAAGGATATTCTGCGTCCGATTTTGGAGCTTCTCGTCGTACTCCCCGGCCTTTTGCTTGGCTATTTCCCTGTAAAAACCTATCTGAAGCAGTCCCCCGGAAGGCTGGCCGCCTGGCTTTTTCCCTTGATGGCGTGCCTGTGCATCGGCAGCGGGCTTGCCTGCTATCGGCTTCATGCTTCCACGGTCTTTGCCCTTGCGGGGGTCGCGCTGGCTGCGATCTGCCTGTATACCAGAACGCTTACCATCTCCCTCTGGAAATCCGGCACGATTGCGCTGTCCGTCTGCGCGGTGTTCGCGTGCGTGAACAGCCTGTCCCGTGCCGTCAGCGCCGCGATCATCCGGAATCTGCAGCTGCCGCCGGACGGACCGTGGCTCTGCTTGGGCGCCTGCGTGTTCTATAACGCCGTTTGCTGGGTCATCGTGCTGGCCGCGTATTATCCTGCGACACATACGGTGCGTGCGATGGTCGAGGACGACAATTTTGCGCAGACCTGGTATGTGTTCTGGTTCCTGCCGCTGGCGTTCATTCTTTTGAACCTTTTCATGGTCCCGCGCTATCAGTCAACGCTCCAGACAGGCCGCGTACTGCAGGGCTATATTGTGCTGAGCAGTGCGCTTCTGGTCTTTATGTTCTGCTTCAATGCAGTTTTCCTGCTGATGGCAACCAGTCTCAACCGCAATGCGAAGCTGCAGCAGGAAAACCAGTTTCTTTCGATGCAGCAGCAGCGCTATGAAAACCTCAGGACCGCCATCGAGGAAGCGCGGCAGGCACGGCACGATATGCGCCACCAATTAAATCAAATTTCTGCGCTGGCCGAGGCAGGTGACCTGGAGAACCTGAAAAGCTACCTTGCAAAGACCGTCTCCCGCATCCCGAATCTTGATATGTGCTTCTGTGAAAACCGTGCGGCTGACAGTGTTGTCGGCTATTACTGCGCCATGGCAAAGCGCGATGAGATCCCCTTCCGCGCCAGACTCGACCTGCCGGAAACACTGCCGGTTGACGAGATCGATATGTGTCTCGTGCTTTCCAACCTGCTGGAAAATGCGCTGGAGGCAAGCCTTCGCACCGCACCGGGCAGGCGGCAGATCGAATTGACCGCCTATCTGCATGCGGATCGGATCCTTCTGATCGAGGTTGAAAATGCGTTTGACGGCGAGGTCAACGAAAAGAACGGCGTTTTCCGCTCATCCAAGCGGAGGGAAAACGGTATCGGTATCCAGTCCGTCACCCATATTGCAGAGAAAAACGGCGGCACAAGTACGTTTACCTATCAAAATGGCACCTTTTCCGCCAAAGTCATGCTCTGCGGGTGTTAGTACCGCCCGACCGTATAGACGAAGCATAAGAAAAAAAGCAGGGACGCAGCCAACGGATATACCGAAGGCCGCGTCCCCGCTTTCGCTAGTGCGCCCGGCATGGGTAACAACTAGGTGGTGAAAGACCACTACGCGCTCGGCAGTAGGAAGCGTTAACCGAAGGCAAGGGTGTCCATCGCGAGGTGGAATCTGGAGGAAGTCGGATGTCAAGGTGAGGAACCTTGGCGGGCAAACTCCCGAACCGGCGAACAGGAATCACATAGTAGGCCGTACAGGGACGGACGGTGTGCTATCCAACACAAAGTCCAATGCTGCCCGAATCCCGTGCGGTAAATGTGGCGGTTACATGGGAGGAAAGTTGTTGTTCTTACCCGGGGAGGTCTTGCAGACGGTAAGTAGGAGAATCCGAAAACCGCAGTAACAACGAACTGCAAGAAGTCAGCCGAGGCCATAGTACCTTGTGTTTTTTTCAAGGGAAGGGCCGAACGATCGTAAGTCTCAAGTACAGACCGGAAGGGAGGTCGGTGTGTTGAAAGCAGAATACCAAGGGAACGAGGGCTTCCTGCAAAGAGATAGTGTGGAACACAAAGGGTATGCAGAAGCGCGGAGCACTGACCGCAGAGAAGGGAAAGAACGAGACGGTGCAGGAGACCTGCTGGAAGCAATACTGGGCAGGGATAACCTGAACAGCGCCCACAAGAGGGTCAAGAGAAACCACGGCGCAGTGGGAATCGACGGAATGACCGTAGAGGAAGCACTGCCGTGGTTGAAGGAACACAGGGGAGAACTTTTGCAGAGCATCCGGGACGGAAGCTATATGCCCAGCCCGGTGCGGCGGAAGGAAATCCCGAAACCGGATGGCAGCGTGCGAAAGCTGGGAATCCCCACGGTAGTAGACCGTGTGATTCAGCAGGCAATCGCACAGAAGCTGCAAAGCATTTGGGAGCCTTTGTTTTCAGACAGTAGCTATGGCTACCGTCCGAAGCGAAGCGCCCAACAGGCGATTCAGAAAGTCAAGAAATATGCGGAAGAAGGATACCGATATGCCGTGTCGGTAGACCTGTCCAAATATTTCGATACACTGAACCACGAGCTGCTCATGACTCTGCTGCACCGACAGATACAGGATATGCGCGTACTGCGCTTAATAAAAAAGTATCTGAAAAGTGGTGTAATGGAGAATGGTGTGATTTGCAAAACGGAAGAAGGTTCGCCACAGGGTGGACCGTTATCTCCTTTGCTGGCAAACATCTACCTCAATGAATTTGATTGGGAGATGTACCGCAGAGGGGGTAAAGCTGGTTCGGTACGCAGATGACATTGTGGTGTTTGCCAAGAGCAAACGCGCAGCAGAACGCCTGTTGGAATCCTGCCGGAAGTATCTGGAAGGCAGGCTGAAGCTGAAAATGAACACGGAAAAGAGCAAGGCGACCAGCATCTTTGCACAGAAGAATTTCAAGTTTCTTGGATTTTGTCTGGGCAAGAATGGTCGCGGCATCTTTATCCGTGTGCACCGAAAGTCTCTTGACAAAGCAAAGAAAACGCTGAAACTTCTTACAAAGCGAAACCGTGGACGCAATGTCCACAGAGTGATGCAGGAAGTAAAGGTATTTATCCGCGGTTGGATTGGCTATTTTCGAGTAGCCGATATGAAGCGGACGCTGCTGTCTTGGGATGAATGGATGCGGCGCAGGTTTCGATGTACATCTGGAAGCAGTGGAAGAAGCCCAAAACGAAGGTTGCCAACTTGAGAAAGCTGGGCATCCCGGCCGACAGGGCTTACCAGTGGGGAAATTCCAGACTGGGCTATTGACGTATCGCCGGCAGTCCTGTATTAAAATGTTCCATTACAAACAAAAGACTCGTAGCAGCGGGATACTTTAGCATCCCTAACTACTACGAGTCCTTGCACTCATGCGGTTGAACCGCCATGTACCGGTCGGCACGCACGGTGATGTGAGAGGCCGGCTCTTTAAGGAGAACCTCCTACTCGTTTACCGAAAAAATGCAAAGTCTGCAACTATCAAGCCGATAGGCAACACAATGATTTTTTTCCGGATATGGATGGCAGGGGTAGAAGGATTCGAACCCTCGGCACGCGGTTTTGGAGACCGCTGCTCTACCAACTGAGCTATGCCCCTATATGAAGAAACCCACAATGCGTATCTTGCACTGTGGGCTTCAGCGCTGGAGCTGCTAAGCAGATTTGAACTGCTGACCTCATCCTTACCAAGGATGCGCTCTACCAACTGAGCTATAGCAGCATATGGCGACCCGAATCAGGCTCGAACTGACGACCTCTAGCGTGACAGGCTAGCGTTCTAACCAACTGAACTACCGGGCCATACCCAGCTTGCGCAGGGGTCAGAGCGTTGTGCCCTCACGACCGGCGCAAGAAATATTATAAGGGATATGCCATAAAAAGTCAAGGGATTTTTACGAGAATTTTAAAATATTTTTGTGATGTGTTCCACACAACATCACTGCTTCTGCATACGGATCAAGCTGTACGCCATCAGCGGAGTTTCGCAGGGGATGGTGTACTGCATCATCGGGTGCGGGGTGGCGTCCACATGATCACCGTCGGCGTTCTCAATCCAGGCGGGGGTCAGCTTGACGACACTGCCGTCGGGCTGCAAAATCTCGATGTTATCCCCCACGCTGAACTTGCCGCGCTGGGTACAGTGGGCAATGCCGTTCTCCCAGCTGTCCACTGTGCCGATAAAATCCCAATTGCGCACATAGGTGTGGCTGGGGGTCTGCTGGGCCTGCTCCTTACCGAAGTAGAACCCCGGCGAGTAGTGGCGGTGGCTCGTGCGGTTCAGTTCCTCAATAACATCATCGGGCAGCTCAAAATTATCGTTGTAGGGGTCAGCAAGGAAGGTATCCAGCGCACGGCGGTAGGCGCTGACTACCGACGCCACATAGTAGAACGTCTTGGCGCGGCCCTCGATCTTCAGCGAGTCCACGCCCGCCTTGCAAATCAAGTCGATAAACGGCGCTGTGCACAGGTCGTTGGCGTTCAAAATATAGCTGCCGTTGTCGGGCGTCTCCCCTATCTCCATGTACTGGCCGGGGCGGTGTTCCTCAACGAGGTTATACTTCCAGCGGCAGGGCTGGGCGCACTCGCCGCGATTGCCACTGCGGCCCGCCATGTAGCTGGACAGCAGGCAGCGGCCCGACACGCTCATGCACATAGCGCCATGGACAAAGGCTTCCAACTCCAAATCAGCTGGGCAGTTGTCGCGGATCTGGGCAATTTCGGTCAGGGGCAGCTCACGGGCCAGCACAACGCGCTTGGCCCCCAGCTCATAGCAGACCTTGGCGGCCTCGTAGTTTGTGATGCCCGCCTGGGTCGAGACATGGCGCTCGACCTGCGGGGCATACTTTTTAGCCAATGCCAGCACGCCCAGGTCAGCGATAATAAAGGCATCTACGCCTGCCTCGGCAGCATCCTGGATATACTGGGGCAGTTTGGACAGTTCCTCGTTAGTGGGCAGGGTATTCAAGGTCAGGTAGACCTTTTTGCCACGGGCGTGGGCAAAGATGCAGCCCTCGCGCAGTTCGCCCACCGTCAGGTTGACCGGGGCTGCGCGCATACCAAACTCCGGCAGGGCGCAGTAGACGGCATCCGCGCCGTACATGACGGCGTATTTCAGCGTTTCCAGGCTGCCCGCAGGGGCCAGCAGTTCCGGCTGTTGCAGCATTGATGATTCCTCCGTTTTCACATGATTCATCCCGCAGGGGCCGGGCGGGCATGCCCGGCCCTGTCGTGAAAGGCAGACAGGCGGTCAAAGCAAGGTTGAGGGCCGCATATGTGTGGCCTCTACAAGGCGGCTTCGTGCCTTACGACGCCCAGCCTGCTTTGACGCAGTTCCGGTAGTGCTCGTCTGCGGTCTTGGCGTAGAAATACTGGCCTGCGACGTCGGTGTCAGGGTGGCCTGTGACGAAGAAGAAGTAGCCCTCGTCCAGATACTCCTGGTCGGGGTTCAGCGCGGCCTCAATGGCGGCATACCCCGGGCAGGAGATGGGGCCCGCTGGCAGGCCGCCGATGGCGTAGGTGTCGTACAGAGCCAGCACATCGTCGGGAATTGCGCCATCCTCCGGCCAGCCGAAATACTCAGCCGTCGGGGAGTTCCAGAGATAGTTGTTCTCACTATCCTGCATGATATAGCTGCAGGCGTTGGATTCCAGCTTATGCTCCGCCCACTGCGGGTCGCTGGATTCCAAGCGGTTGTGGAAGCAGGCGCTGACCTTGGCATCCTCGCTCTCCAAACCAGCCTCCTCCTGGATGAAACTGGCCAGCTTGACCACATCGTCCAGGCTCGTACCCTTGGCGGCAATCGTGTCGGTCAAGTCAGCAGTCTTGTTGGCGAACTCCCCGTAAAGCTGGTCTACATAATAATAGACGTCCTCGTCGGCGTAGAGGTTGTAGGTGTCCGGGAAAAGGTAGCCCTCGCACTTCATGAGGCGGTCATTATCGGGGATGGCGTTCCAAAAATCGTACTTGCTCCAATCTGAGCCGTCGTTGCCATTGGCGCAGGACAGGAAAGTATCCACATCGTCCACCAGGCCTGCATCCACAAAAATCTGTGCCACACCGACGGCAGTCGTGCCCTCGGGAATCGTGACGTTGACGGTGGCACGGCGGGTCACGACGGACAACGCCTTGATGATATCATTGTAGGCCATACCGGACTGAACCTCGAAGTCGCCGTACTGAATCTCACCCGCCTTGCCGCTGTACTTGACATACTGCTTGAACAGCCAGTCATACTGGATAACACCTGCATCTTTCAGCTGGGTGGCAATGCTGGCGACGGAGGATCCCTCCGGCACGGTGATGGTCTGGGCCGCGCCCAGCGTGCCCTGGCCGTCCAGCTCCGCATAGAACTGGCTGACCTTGTAGCCGCCAAAGCCCACCAGCGCCAGAAGAATGAGCACAATCAGGCAGCCAAACGGGAAACGGCGCTTGCGCGGCTCTTCTTCGTCGTCCTCATACTCGTCATATTTTTCGTGCTTGAGTTTCTTTTTGGGCTTTTCCTTTTTCGGTTTGGGCGACTCCTGCTTGGGCGGCTCACGCTTGGGGGCCGGTTTGGGGGCCGCAGGCGCAGCCTGGGGCTGTGCCTGCGGCTGCTGCATCGCGGGCTGATCCGGGTTGGAACGATTAATCCTCATGGGATACTCCTAACTTTTTGATTCCTGGTTGATTTTTTAACGCCGGGTAGGGGCCGCATATGTGCGGCCTTCAACGAAACGAGAAACGTTCTTTATGGTTGAGCTGCGGGCCGGGCGTGCCCGGTCCCCTTTACAGCAGCATCCTAAAATACGCATCGGTGACCGGGAACGGCTTGCCCAAAAAGGCAAACATACCGTAACCGCAGCGGCGGCCTGCGCCGAGGTAAAGGGTCTGGCTTTCAGCTAGCAATATGCGCGCGTTGGCTGCGCCGGTCTTTTCCCGCGCGGCCTGCAAAAGGCGGTCGGCGCAGTGGTCGTTGTCGGCCTGCAATTCCAGAAATTGCAGCGTATCCCCGCTGGTATAGTATAACCCATATCCGCGCCGATTGGACACTACGGTCAGCCCGCGCCGGTACAGTTGGGTCATGATCTCATTCATGGCCGACTCCGGCAGGGTGATACAGCCGGGCTGGTAGATATGGCGCATTTCCAGCAATTTATGCACGGTCAAGCTGTCGAAGGATGCCTGGGCCAGCAGGTCGCGGCGGATGGGCGTTTGCAATACCCGCAGCGGCAGCTGGGCGGTGAATCCCAGCTGCTTCAGTGCGTCGGCGTGCTGCGCGCCCTCCGGCGTCATAACGGCAAAGTCAAAGCCGCTGGCCCCATAAGCCCGCAGGCAGCTTTCCAGCAGTTTGGGCAGCAGACGGTCGAGCGGGACGCCCTGCTCTCCTGCCAGGCCGCAGAGCCAGACGCCGTGATGCTGGCCGTATTCCACCGGCACAGCCGCCAGCATAGCCGCGGGCGGTGCGCCGGATTTTACCAGCAGCAGGATATTTTCCAGCCCGGCCACATTTTGCAGCCAGCCTGCGGCGTCGGTGCGGTTGGTCCTGGCAGCCTTGCAGCGCAGCGCCACCAGCGCAGGCAAATCATCTTGTGTCGCTTTGCGCAGCATGGGGTCACCTCTTTTTTTCGGTTCGTTTTGCAGGTGCAATATCTACACTATTTTACAGGATACTGTTCAATTTCGCAAGTATCTCGGCGTTGATATCCTCGACAGAGCGCATGGATTTTGCGCCGTTTGCCTCGACGGTGCATTCAATGCGGTGCCAGCCCAGCGTGCGGGCGCAGTACTCGGCGGCGGCGCGGCTGCGGGCCATGTACTCGGTGTCCTTCTCCTGGATATCTTTCTTCGTCTCGTCGCCGTGGTAGCGCTCGGTGATGAGCTTCTGGGAGACATCCGGGTCGACGGCAAGGTAAATCACAGCGTCGGGCGCGGGGATGCCGAACTTTTTATATTCAAAGTCGAACAGCCAGTTCAAGAATCCGTCCCAGTGCATCGGCGGCAGCTTGGAGCACTGATGCACGGCGTTGGAAGTCGTATACCGGTCGGACAGCACCAGGCCGCCCTCGCGGTAGAACTCGCCCCAATCGGTCTTGTAGCTGGCATAGCGGTCGACGGCGTAGAAGCTGGACGCCGCGTAGGCATTGACGTCGTCGGGCTTGTCGCCGAACGCGCCGGACAGGTACATCTTGACCAGTGCTGAGGAATCGCTCTCGTAGTTGGGGAAGGTGACCTGCCGCAGGTCTTTTCCCTGCTCCTGTAAGCGCTGGGCCGTCAGTTTTGTCTGGGTACCCTTGCCGGAGCCATCCAGCCCCTCAAAAATGATAAGCTGTCCCATTTACACTGCCTCCTCTTTGAGTTTGGCGTATTTGGCGCGCACCTCGGCCTGCTGGCCGCAGCACATACGGCCCTCCGGGCAGGGGCCGACCAGGCAGCGCGGGCCTGCACTTGCAAAAATGTGGGGCGCAATGGGCATGACCAGCCGCAGCATCTCATCGGCGACGGCGCGAATTTCCCACTGGGCGCGGTTGCAACAACGCAGGTTGAAGAAGTTCTGCAGACTGCGGCAGTTCATTGTCATGACCATTTTCGTCTCGCAGGCGTTGGGCAACACAAAGCGGGCGTCCTCGTTGGCCTGCTTGCTTGCCTTGGCACGGGCGGCTTTCTCGTTCAGACCCTCAGCCATCAGGCGGGCGGTATGGGCGTTTTCCAGCGTCTGGACCAGTTCCAGGTATTTTTTAGCGTCGTCGTTCATCGAGGCGATAAACTGTGCCCTTGCCTCGGGGATGGCCTCGATCTCCGGCGGGATGACGTAGCGAAAATCTTCCAGCCGCACATAGCGCTGGCTCTGCACGCTGAAACTGCCGATGCGGTGCCGCGTGACCTGCGCAAGAAACGTGCGGGAAACACCCTCAATACCGAAGGTGAAGCTGGCGTGTTCAATGGGGCTGGCGTGGCCTACATCGTTGAGACGCTGCAAAAATGCCTCGGTCTTTTCGGGCGTCAGACCGTCCAACAGCGTTTCAATGTGAGCGTCAGAGTAGCAGAGCTTCGCCGCCGCGGCGATGGTTTTTTCCGGGTCGTTCGTATGGGCAATGAGCTGGACTAACATATCATTCCTCCACTTTTTTCAGCGGTGCATAGTTGGCCATCGTCTTTTTGACGCCGACGCGGTCGAACTGAATCTCAACGATGCAGTCCCCCGCAATGGGTGTGGCTTTCAGCACCTTGCCGCGGCCAAAGACGCGGTGGTCCACGATATCGCCGGGCGCATAACTGACGGTTTTTTTCACTTCCGGCTTTTTAGGGGCGGCACCGGGCGCACCCGCCAGTGTGGATGTACCTGCACCGGCCGGGGCGGTATTGCCGCCCGCGCGGCTGCGGCCATAGCCGGAGCCGAACCCGGTGGACTGTACTTGATGGCGGCCGCCGTAGGAGTTGGGGCTTTCGTGCCCGCCACTGACAAAGCCGCTGCTGTATCCGCCGCCGAAGCCACCGGGGTGGGCGTTATACTCGCTGTTGAGATACCCGCGCGACGCACCGGAGTAACCGCTGCGCCCGCCCGGGACATTGGTGCTGTATGTGCCGTACCCTGCACCGAAGCCGCCGCCATAGCCGGCAAGCTCGGGGCTTTGGCTCTCGTCCAGCAAGTCCGGGTCGATCTCGCTCAGGAAGGTGGACGGCGGGTTGCGCCGCGTCTGGCCGAAGATCATCCGCGTGCGGGAAGTAGACAGGTACAGTTCCTTTTTTGCGCGGGTGATGGCGACATAGCAAAGGCGGCGCTCCTCCTCCATGTCCTCCTCATTATACTTGGCCATATCACCGGGGAAGATGCCGTCCTCCATACCTACGACAAAAACGTAGGGGAACTCCAGGCCCTTGGCCGAGTGTATCGTCATCATTGTGACGCTGTCCGCGTCGTCGTCATAGCTGTCCAAGTCGGAGATCAGCGCGACTTCCTCCAAGAAGCCGGAGAGTGTCGCGTCCTCGCCGTTCTGATCGGCGTAGGTCTTGATGGAGCTGACGAGCTGACCCAGGTTCTCGCGCCGGGTCTCGCCCTCCTCCTTCATAGCTTTCAGCATGGCCTCGTAGCCGGTCTTGGCAATGACGTCGCCAACAAACACATCCAGCGGCTCACTAACCGAGAGGTCGCACAGCTCACGGTACATCTCGTAAAAGCGTTCCAGTGCGGCGGTGGCCCGCTGCAATTCGGGATACTCGCGCACATGGGCGATGACCTCCATCATCGGCACACCCTTACCGGCAGCCAGCTCACCGATCTTTTCAATCGTTGTTGCGCCAATTTTACGTGCCGGTTCGTTGATGATGCGGCGCAGGCGCACATCGTCGCGGGGGTTGACGATGACGGCCAGATAGCTGTTGATGTCCTTGACTTCCTTGCGGTCAAAGAAGCGCTGGCCGCCGACGATGCGGTACGGGATGCCCGCGCGGGCGAAGTAAGTCTCGATGGGGTTGGACTGGGCGTTCATGCGGTAGAGCACGGCGTGGTCTTTCAGGGAAGCACCCTCGCGCAGATGCTCGCCGATGATATCCGCGATATGGCTGGCCTCGTCCTGCTCATTGATGGCGGTATAGTGGTGGATTTTCTCGCCGTCGCCGCTCTCGGTCCACAGGGTCTTGCCCTTGCGGCCCATGTTGTTCTTAATGACGCTGTTGGCAGCATTCAGAATATTAGCGGTGGAGCGATAGTTTTGCTCCAGTCGAATTGTCTTGGCACCGGCAAAGACCTTCTCGAAGTTTAGAATATTTTCAATCGTTGCACCGCGGAATTTGTAGATAGACTGGTCATCGTCGCCGACGACGCAGACATTGTTCGTGCCGCCCGCCAGCAGACGCACCAGATGGAACTGCGCCACACTCGTGTCCTGATACTCGTCCACGACGACATAGCGGAAGCGGTTCTGGTAATATTCCCGCGCTTCTGCGTCATTTTTCAGCAGCTTGACCGTGTGGAAGATCAGGTCGTCAAAGTCCATTGCACCTGCGGTTTTCAGACGGTTTGCGTAGGTGGTATAGATTTTGGAGATCAGCTGCGCCTTGGTATTGGCAGGGATCTCGGCAGCCACTTCCTCAGCGGACATGAGCTTATCCTTATAGGAAGAAATCTGCCCGATGGCCGACTTGACCGGCAGGAATTTGTCGTCAATCATCAAATCTTTATAAATCTGCTTGATGACGCGCTGCTGGTCGTCCGAGTCGTAGATGGTAAAGCTTTTGGGAAAGCCGATGCGCTCGGCGTCACGGCGCAGCATCCGCACACAAGCAGAGTGAAAGGTCGACGCATTGACGTCGCCGCCCAGGGTGTCCCCCAGCATGGCGCGCAGGCGCTCTTTCAGCTCCCCCGCCGCCTTGTTCGTAAAGGTGATGGCAAGCACGTTCCAGGGGCGTGCCGGGCGCACGGCCAGATAGGCGGTCTCCCGGGGCAGATCACGGCCATTGGCGACGGCAGTGCGCAGGTCGTTGAGGTCAGCTTCGGTCACAGTGCGGGGCAGCTCACGGCTGCCGTGGGCCGAGCCAAAACGGATGATGTTGGCAATGCGGTTGACCAGCACGGTGGTTTTGCCGGAGCCTGCGCCCGCCAGAATCAGCAGCGGACCTTCGGTGGCAAAGACAGCCTGCCGCTGTACCGGGTTGAGCCGGGCAAAGCGGGCCTCGATATATTGATCGCGCAGGGCGAGATATTCAGCGGTGATGTCAGGCATGGGAAATCCTTTCGTGGGGTGTTCGCCCCCTTACTTTGTAGAAGCCGGGTATGCCCGGCCCTGCCGTGGAGGGAAAACGACTGCTTATGGAAAGGCCGAGAGCCGGGTATGCCCGGCCCCTACACGGCGGCGTTGTCTCCACAGAGGATATTTTTTATTATACCACACCTCACTCCGCGGTGAAAGGGTCGTGGGTGTGGTTCAGGCGGCGGTTCCAGCTTTTGGGCGTGGCATCGCGGAAACCTGCGGTCAGATATTTTCCTTCGCTCAAACTGATGGCCGTGCCGCGGGCAACGCAGTTCAATGGGTCGGGCGCAATGGCTACATCGGTGTGCAGCTCACCCGCAATATAACTTGCCAGCCCGCGCAGCAGCGAGCCGCCGCCGGTCAGCAGCACGCCGGTACTGGATACATCGGCTGCCAGTTCGGGCGGGGTGCTTTCCAGCACATTGCGGGCTGCCGTGGCAATGCGGGCGGCCAACTCCTGCACAGGCTCGTAAAGATCGCGGGTGTAGATGAGCCGCCGCGCGGGCAGGTTCGTCTCCCACGAATGGCCGCGCACCTCCATAACACCCTCAAACTCGCTGCGGGTGCAGCAGGCTACCTGCTTTTTCAGCTGTTCGGCAGTCAGCGGCCCAATGGCAATTTGATACTTTTCCTGGATATACTGGGCGATGCAGTTATCAAAGGCGTTGCCCGCCACAGGCAGGCTGGCGGCCTTGACCCGGCCGCCCATGCTGATGACGGCAATATCGGTGGAGCCACCGCCAATATCCACGACCATGCAGCCGTGGGGCTGGCGAATCTGCAGCCCGGCCCCCAGTGCGGCGGCTACAGGCTCATCCACCAAAAACACCTGCTTGGCTCCCGCCGCCATGACGGACTCCACAACGGCGTCCGCCTCAATGCCGGTGATGGCCGCCGGCACGCAGACCGCAATGCGCGGTTTGAAGATGCGGGAGCGGCAGACCTCATTGACGAACCGCACGATCAATTCGTTCGTCATGCGGTGATCCTGGATGATGCCATCCCGCAAAGGGCGTACCAGGTCGATATGGGCGGGCGCGCGGCCCACCATTTTCAGGGCTTCGTCCCCCACTGCAATGATGGAGTTGGTGCGGGTATCCACCGCGCCGATGGTCGGCTGGCGGAACACAACGCCCTGCTCCTCCGTTGCAATAATGATGGAGGTCGTCCCCAAGTCGATTCCGATGTCATATTGTTTCATGGGCTTTTTCCTCCGTCGGCGTGGCGGCATCCTTCAGCAAATAGCGCAATCCGCTGTACCGCATATTCTGGCGCACATTCTCCACCATAGCCTGCTCGGTGCGGGCCGTGCCGGTCAGCACACAGAGCTTGCGTGCACGGGTCACGCCGGTATACAAAAGGTTGCGGTAGCACAGCCTGGCGGGCACATCGGCCACCGGCAGCACCACGGCCGGGAACTCCGAGCCTTGGCTTTTGTGTACGGTCACAGCGTAGGCAGGTTCCAGTTCATTGAGCTGGTCGGCGGTGTAGGTGTACTTGCGGTCGTCCATCATCACGGTCACGGCGCGGGCATCCACATCCACAGCGGTGATGATGCCTAGGTCGCCATTGTACGCGCCGACGCCAGCCTCGGCACCGTCGCGCTCAAAGGTGATGTCGTAGTCGTTTTTCACCTGCATAACTTTGTCGCCCAGACGCAGAATTTTTGCACTTTCGGCGGTGCCGATCTGGGCGCGGCCCTTGGCAGGCGGGTTCAAAATTTCCTGCAATTTCTTGTTCAGCTCCACGCTGCCGGTAGGGCCGACTTTGGTCGGGCAAAGCACCTGAATGTCCTTGACCGGGTCAAAACCGTAGGCCTTGGGCAGGCGCTTACTGACCAGGTCGCAGACGAGCTTTTGGCAGGCAAGGCCGGTGGATTCGATCAAGAAGAAGTCATCTTTGGCCCCACCCTTCTGGGGCATCCGGCCCTCGACAATGCGGTGAGCGTTCTGGACAATGAGGCTTTGCTGCGCCTGGCGGAAGATATCCGTCAAGCGCACCGTAGGCACAACGCCCACGCGCAAAATCTCGCCCAGAATGTTGCCCGGGCCGACGCTGGGGAGCTGGTCGGCGTCTCCTACCATAATAATACGGCAGTGATACCGCGCCGCCGCCAGCAGCGCCTGGAATAGCTTGACGTCCACCATGCTCATCTCATCCAGGATGATGACATCATATTTTAAAAGGTTTTTTTCGTTATGGATAAAACGCACATTGCCGCTGCTGTAATCCACTTCCAGCAGGCGGTGGATGGTCGAAGCTGCGTGCCCGGTCAGTTCGCTCAACCGCTTGGCTGCGCGGCCTGTGGGGGCGCAGAGTGCCACGCGGTCATACAGGGCCTCGTACAGGCTCAAAATCGCGTTGACCGTCGTCGTCTTGCCGGTGCCGGGGCCGCCGGTCAGCACCATCACGCGGCTGGACAGTGCCAGCTTGATGGCCTGCTTTTGCAACGGCGCGTACTCAAAGCCTTGGGCCATTTCCAGCACGCGGATATCGGCGTCCAGCGTCTTGGGCACCTCGGTCGGGAAGGTGGACAGCTGCCCCAGCCGCGCGGCGATATCTTCCTCGGCACTGAGCAGGTCGGGCAGGTAGATGTACTCCACCCCGTCAAACGTGCGGGTGCGCAGTTCCTCGGCACTGAGCAGTTCATCCAGGCCCGCTTCGATTTCGTCGGGCGGCACGCGCAGAAACTTTGACGTGGAATCGAGCAGTTTATCCCTTGGCAGACAGGTGTGGCCGTTGCCCGCATTGTGGCGCAGCGCGTAGAGCAGTCCCGCCGCGACACGCAGGCGGCAGCCGGTTTCAAATTGCAGCGCGGCGGCAATGCCGTCCACCTGGCCGAATTTTAATTGCAGCGGCTCTCCACAGAGCAGATAGGGGTTCTGGGTCAATGCCTCGACGGTGTGCGGGCCAAAAGCGCGGTAGGCGGTCACGGCCTGCTGGGCTGTCAGGCCATAGCGGGCAAACCAGGCCACGACCTCCCGCACGCCGTACATCCGGCGGAACTCGTTGGAGATGATGGCGGCTTTCTGCTCATTGATGCCCTTGAGCTCACAGAGTTTTTGCGGGGTCTGGGCGATAACGTTGAGCGTATCTTCGCCGAATTTTGCCACCAGCTTTTTGGCGGTGGAAGGCCCGATGTAGGGCAGCACGCCGCTGGACAAGTAGCTTAAAATGGCGCTGGTATCCTCTGGCAGGCTGGCCTCGATAGTCTCGGCCTTGAACTGTTCGCCATAGCTGGGGTGATTGACCATATGGCCGTAGACGGTCACGGACATACCGTTATCCACGCCGCCCACGTTGCCCGCAACAACGACGTCGGTGCCGCCTGCATCGACCTCGAACACGGCATAGCCGGACTCGGCGTTTTCATAGATGACGTGCTCGACGACGCCTTCCAGCTTCATCAGCTGCTGGTTCTGTTTTTCAGCCATGGTCTGCCCCCTTTCCGCCAAAATCGCCGCACTTTCACAGATAAAGATATTATACCCCATATGGGGGCGTTTGGCAAATCCCCAAAACACAAAAAATGTCCCTGCACCGTTATGGCGCAGGGACAAAAATATTTTTTATTCAGCGACAGCAGCCTTCAAGGCGTCGGCGCGGTCGGTGCTCTCCCACTTCACGCCCAAGTCCTCACGGCCCATGTGACCGTAGGCAGCCAGCTGCCGGTAGATGGGCTTGCGCAGGTCAAGGTCGCGGATGATGGCAGCGGGGGTCAGGTCAAAGACCTTCTCGACAGCCTGCTCAATCTTCTCATCAGCCACCGTGCCGGTGCCGAAGGTATCGACCATGATGGAAACCGGCTTGGCAACGCCGATGGCATAGGCCAGCTCGACCTCACACTTGGTAGCCAGACCTGCGGCAACCACATTCTTGGCGACCCAGCGGGCAGCGTAAGCGGCGGAACGGTCGACCTTGCTGGGATCCTTGCCGCTGAAAGCACCGCCGCCGTGGCGAGCATAGCCGCCGTAGGTGTCAACGATAATCTTGCGGCCGGTCAGGCCGGAGTCGCCCTGCGGGCCGCCCACAACAAAGCGGCCGGTGGGGTTGATGTAATACTTGGTGTTCTCGTCCAGCAGCTCGGCGGGGATGACCTTCTCGATGACCTCGCGGCGGATGTCCTCATGCAGCTGCTCCTGGCTGACGTCGGGGCTGTGCTGACTGGAAATGACCACGGCGTCGATGCGGACCGGCTTGCCGTCGTTATACTCGACCGTGACCTGGCTCTTGCCGTCCGGGCGCAGATAATCCAGGGTGCCGTTCTTGCGGACCTCTGTCAGGCGCTTGGCCAGCTTGTGGGCCAGGCTGATGGGCAGCGGCATCAGTTCGGGCGTCTCGTTGCAGGCGTAGCCGAACATCATGCCCTGGTCGCCCGCACCGGCAACCTCATCGTTGGTGCCAAGGGCAATGTCCGGGCTCTGGCCGTCGATGTTGGTGATAACGCCGCAGGTATCGCAGTCGAAGCCGTACTTGGCACGGTCGTAGCCGATGGAGCGGATGACCTCGCGGGCGGTGCCGGGGATGTCAACGTAGCAGCTCGTGGTGATCTCGCCCATGATGTGGACAAGGCCGGTGGAGCAGGTCGTCTCGCACGCTACACGCGCACCGGGATCCTGGGCCAGGATGGCATCGAGGATGGCATCGGAAATCTGGTCGCAGATTTTGTCGGGATGCCCCTCGGTGACAGATTCGGACGTGAAAAGAACTTTGGACATGGGAAAAAGCCTCCTATAAAATATTCGGCAGAAACGCAACCCTGGAAACAAAAAAGCGCACAGCCGGAAAGACTGTGCGCGTAAACGCTTATCTTTCGGTTTCCCGCAGGACTTGGCACCTTGCGTTTGCACGCAGGTTGTCGGGCTTCATCGGGCCTGTTCCCTCAGCCGCTCTTGATAAGTTGCTATTCTGTTGTTGTGTAGTTAGTGTACCATAGACTTTAGGCAAAGTCAACGATAATTGGTTGTGCAGTTCGGCAGGTTTGCACAAAAGTGGGGCAGATTGCGTGGCGTGTGTGGTTTTTACTTTCTGCCATGCAAAATCGGCGACAGGGGCTTATAAATAAGGAAGCAGAGCACCGCATCCAGCAGGCCCTTAAAAAGGGTGAACGGCAGATTGAAGGTCAGCAGGCAGGCCAGCAGGCCATCCACGCTGGGATTGATAGCCTGGTACATCCCGATGATGGCCTCCAGCGGCAGGTGGTACATAACCACATAGGCCGGGTAAACGATGAAATAGTTGTACGGTACGCTGACGACGGCCATAGCCAGTGCGCCCATCCCTGCGCCGATGAGGGCACTTCGGCGGGTCTTGCTGCGCTTGTAGACAAAGCCCGCCACGCCGACGAACAGCGCACCCATGACGAAGTTGAACAGCTCACCGACAGCGGCCGTGCTGGTGCTGGGCAGCTTGATCAGGTTCTTGATCAGGCAGACCGCGATGCCGGACAGCGGGCCGTAGGCATAGGCCGCCAACAGGGCGGGCAGTTCGGATACATCCAGCTTGACGAAGGACGGCATGATGGGAATGGGAAATTCCAGGTACATCAATACGGCGGCGACAGCACCCAGCATGGCGGTACCGGTAAGTTTGCGGACATTGGTTGTAGAGTTTTGCATGAGATTTACCTCCCGAAAATAGTGTGAAAGTCAGCTCACGAACCCGGGAGGCTCTGCCCTGCCCTTTGCAAAAGAAAACGCCCTGCCGTACAAATATACAGCAGGGCGCAGAAAAGCAAAGCAGTCAGCTTTCCGTTTCTTTCATCCGGACTATACCGTCGGCCCCGGAATCGCACCGGGTCAGCGGCTGCCAAAACAGCCGGTCGCGGGCTTACGGCTTGCGCCGTTTACCGCCGGTGGGGAATCACACCCCGCCCTGAAACAGACTTTCTGTGCAATAGTATAGCACAGTTTTTGCAAAATGCAAGAGGGTGTGGTATAATCAGCGCAGAAACTTATGCGCGAGGTATCCTATGTTTGATTTTTCGTTTGATTTGGGCACGCTGGTTCCTTCTCTGGTGCTGGCGCTTCTGGCCGTTGTGCTGCCGATGCTCTTCTGCCGCATTGCCGATGGCTTTCTAAGGCGTACCAAGTCCCACATGGCATCGTGGCTGCACATTTTGCTGGAAAGTTACGTTTTTCCGCTTGCTATGATACTGCGTGTTTTTCTTTTCTTGCTGGCTATTTCCATGCTGCCATTTGTATTTGTCACAGATGCCAAATTCCAGAATGTATTGGATGTCGGCTCCGATCTGTTGGTCATCTTTTTTCTTGGGCTTGGCAGCTGGCGCGCTGCGCCGGTTTCCCGTTTGCTGCTGCACAGTGCGGAGAATCGTCTTGACTTGCAGACCCACCAAACAATGGGCCACTTTTTTGAGAATATCTTTCACGCGCTGGTCGTGGTGTTCACCGGCATTGCGGCGCTGGACCGCCTGGGTGTGCCGGTCAGCGGTCTGCTGACCGGTGCCGGGGTTGCCGGCCTCGCTGTTTCACTGGCTGCGCAGTCCACACTGTCCAACCTGATTGCCGGCATCACGCTTGTGCTGGAGCATCCTTTTGGTATTGGGGATTATGTGGTTTTCGGAGACTATGAAGGAACCGTCGAGGATATCTCCTTCCGCTCCACACGGATACGTACCCCGGATAATGTTGTTATTACGATAGAAAACTCGAAGGTTGCCGCCGAGTATATTCAAAACTGTGATTGCCGCACAAGCCGCCTGTGGAGTTTTACCATCGGCCTTACCTATGATACCCCCCGCGAAAAGCTGGAACGTCTGACAACAGACTTGACAGGTCTGCTGCTTGCCCAGCCTGATGTGAAGGAAAACGGCGTAAGTGTCACGCTTGATAAATTCAATGATTACAGTATCGACCTGCTGTGCCGCGTGTACATAACTAAAACTTCTCTGCGCGATTATTTGCAGGTCAAGAACCGCCTGAACCTGCTGATTCTTGATAAAGTCCGCGCAGACGACTGCGAGTTTGCTTTCCCCACCACGACGCTGGATATGCCAAAATCTTAATGTATAAAATACCTGCCGCAAGTGACATCGTTCACTTCCCCTGCGGCAGGCATTTTTTATTGAATATCGTTTCTCCGGCTCACGACCAGATATTGATCCTCACCCTTATCCGTCGTGACCGTAAACTCAAAATTGTACGCGGTGTCCAGCTTGTAGGAGACATAGCCGTCGCCGTCGATGCGCACGTAATCCAGCTTTTCCTGCGGTGCCACGCGGTCGTAGTCCACATAGAGGTAGTCGCCGATGTTTTCAAGATAAATCAGCTTCACCTCGTCCGCCGTCACGCCGTAGAAGGTGACGACCGGTGCGCCCTCCGCCATGACAGCGGATATCTCGTGCAGGTTGTTGTAAAAGGCATCCTCCCGCGTCTGCGCGTAGTAGGCAGGGTCAAAGCTGATGTCATCGGTGTTGCTCAGTTCCATATGTACGCCGGTGGTGGGCAGGTCAGTCTGCCACACCGGGGTCATATCTGCTTTTTGCTGGCAGCCGCACAGCATAGCCGCCAGCACCACCGTCGCAGCGGCAGAGAAACACTTCATAAAAACCTCTCATTCGTATGGGTCGTAGGGCGGCGTCGGGAGTTCCTCACCCACCTTCAAAATGCGCGGGCAGAGGCCGGTCTCGGCCTCGACAAAGCCCATCAGCATTCCCATGTGCATATATAAGTGACGATACTGCGATAAAATCAACGTAAACCGTGTCCACTCGCAGTTCTCGGGCCGCTGCAATAAATCTTCGTCATGCAGCGAAGTCAGATAAATCGACAGTTTTGCCTTTATCGTGTAAAAATAGCCGTCCATGTCCCGGCGCGACAAGTGCGTGGCCGGGTAGATGTCCAACTCCTGCAAGTGCGGCGTGTGGACCGGCGGTTCTACAAAATCGTTGTCACGCGGGTTGATGAACCACTGATCCAGGTGGTGCAGCGTGTGGTACAAATGCTGCCACAGCGGTGCGCCGCCGTAACAGTGATCCCACAGTTCGTCGGGGATGCAGTCCATGACGTTCTGCATCTCCCACAGTGCTCGCACGGTCATCTCCCCGATGACCGCATGATACGATGTTTCCCGCACGGCACAGCCCCCTTTCAGGGGCTAGTATACCCGCAGCATCGTCGATTATTCGTTATAATTTTCCGTTTCACGGATGGTTTTCCGTTTCATGACCAGTGCCATGAAGGGATCCAGCAGGGCGCGTTCCTCCTGGGAGGGTGTGCGGCTGCGGGCCTGCATCAGCAGCCAAGTCAGCTCACTGCTGATGGGCTTACCGTAAGCCAGCGCGTTGAAGCCGTCCTTGCAGACCGCCAGCTTGGCCGTGGTGATATCCAACGTCGTGATGCCCGCGTAGTGCCGCAGCACGTTTTGCAGCGCGGCCGGGCTGCCGAACACCGATTTGACCAGTTGGGCGTAGGCCGCAATATAGCGCGGCGGCATACTGTCGGCGGCGCGGAGTTCAATGCGGGATTTGAGCCGCACATCGTAAAAGAAATTGGACAGGATTTGTGCGGCTTCCCTCTGGCTGAGGTGGGCGGCGTACAGCTCCGGGGCTGTCTTACTGCCCACAGCCTTTACCCTGCCGGTGCGCCAAGCGGTAATTTGCGGCTTGGTCAGCACATTCTCCGCATAGCGGGCAAAGCCGAAGTCCGGGTCCATCAGGTGCGGCACAACGCCGCAGCGGTCGTGGTCCACATCCTGCCAGATACGCGTGCGCACACTGCACATGGAATTGCGGCTGCCCTGGTAGATGGGCGCATTGTCGCAGAGCAGCGCAAAGAATGGTGTAAGCAGGCTGGCCACACGCATTTTGCGCACAAAATCCATCTCATCAAAATAGTCAATCGAGAGCAGTGTCGCCGCTGTACCGCGCATCACCTGCGTTCCACAGGAGCCTGTATTTTTGAAATACCGGTCCATGGCTTCATCCCGGGTGCGCGGCACCAGGGGCAGGGCCTCGGCGCGGGTGGTGGGGTGGCAGCCCAGCGCCCAGGCACGCAGGCCATGCGCCGCCAGCGCCAGCCCCATTTGCAGATACAGGCGGTTGTACAGGTCCATCATGTCCTGCACGTCCCGCTGCGGGGCCAGCGTCAGGCAGAGCTGGCACGCAGGCCCCACCGTGACCGACGCGGCCAGGCCGCTGTACCCCATGTAGGTGCCGTCTACGATGATTGGCGCGTCGGCCTGCTGCTGCATATCCTGCATGGCTGCCTGCACGGCAGCAAAGTCCGCCGCGCGGCCATCTGAACAGGTGATGAAGTGCTCCACTTCCAGCACAAGCGAAAGTCTACCGTCAGCCTCGCAATCCGCCGTGAAGTAGCCCGCCATGGTCTTGATTTGTTCATCCAGCTTTGCCATAAAAGTGATGGTTCTCCCCTGTCGATCCTCGTGTTGGATTTATTATACCGCGAAATCGGGCGGTGTGCAATGGCTGCGGGAGAGCGGGTTTTCTCTATTCCGTGTATATCTACCATGTACGGTGGCCAGTCTCCTGGCCACCGTTGGCATCGCCCTGTTGTAGAGGCTACGTCCCAGACGCCCCGCCTTACGTCGGTAATTTATCTTATAGATCCCGCGCTGCCGGGAATCCGTAGGCTCCCTCAGCCGCCTGCACGCCGCGCAGAATTGCTTTAGCCATCACCCGGGCCGCCAGCGCACCCACTGCATCCTGGTCAGCTGCCACATCCCCCAGCGAGACTGCGTAGATGCTGTCCCCATCTGCCGAGGTATGCACCGGGCGGATGGTGCGGGCGTAACCGTCGTGCGCCATGCCTGCAATCTTGCACAGCCGTGTTTTGTCAAATCTGGCGTTGGTAAATACCACGCCAATCGTTGTATTGCCGACGAATTTATTCTCCTGTACGTCGATTTTTTCCAGCATCAACTGTTCGGAGTCTAGGAAAGTCTTGCCATCGTCTGCCCGCAAACCTGCGACCTTGCAGCCGTTTTCGTAGTCATAAATGTCGCCTGCCGCGTTCACGGCCACAACCGCACCGACTTTCAGCGGGCCGACCTGCACGGCATAACTGCCGATGCCGGATTTCATGCAGTGATCCATGCCCAGCAGCTTGCCCACAGTCGCGCCGGTGCCTGCACCGTAGTTGCCGTCGCAATAGTTGCCGCCGTTCTCGGCATTGGCACAGGCTTGGTACGCCATGGCGACATCGGGCCGGGTGCGGGCATCCGCCACGGTCAAATCGAAGAGGTCTGCCTGACAGACAAGTGGCACTTTCGTCACACCTACGTCATAACCGATATTGCGTTCTTCCAGATAGCGCATTACGCCGCCCGCGGCGTCCAGTCCGAACGCGCTGCCCCCCGCCAGCACAATGGCGTGGATGACCTGCGCCGCCGCCGGCGGTTTGAGCAGCTCGCTCTCCCGCGAAGCAGGCCCGCCGCCGCGAACATCCAGTCCCGCCGGGGCACCGTCTTTGCCCAGCAGGAACACCGTGCACCCGGTCCCCGCTGCTGCGTTCTCTGCCTGGCCGATCTGGAGATTGTCAAAGGATGTGATGGAGATTTCTTTCATGGTCGTGCCTTCTTTCCGCTTTTATTTTATTGTACATCATCCGCCCCAGCCGCGCAACAAAAATTCCCGCCGGGCGGGCACCCGGCGGGTAGAGGAATCATTCAAACTCGGTAAGTTTTGGCTTTTACTAAACATATATGTTTAGTATTTTGTGGCTATTTTCATTACTATTTCCCTAGATTCATGGCGTGTCCTGTTTTTACTGATTTTTTAGTATCAAAATAGTATCATTCAATTGGGTCATGCAAGGTGGGTTCAATATCCAAATCGAAATTGATTGCTTTCAGATAGCGCCGCTCTACATCAGCCACCTACTTGCTGCCTACGGTGATAATGCAGCAGCAAATCTTCCTCACTGCAATCGTTCTGATTATCGGAATCCTCGCTGTCATACAAGCGCCATACAGACACATTCTCCATAAACCACGGCTGCTTTTTCAGTGTGTTGACCACTTTGCCAAAGTGCCCATAATCGCGGGCGTTGCCGCTGTCACGATAAAGCAAAGCGCCGGAGGCATTTTCCACTTTACGCAGCTGCATCTGGGCAAATGCAGACTCAATGGTACGGTTGATAGCAGACATGGTGTAGCGCTGTTCCGCCAGAATCTTATCTGCGTTCATTTCGATTTTCATCATCAGCATAGGGAAAACGCCTCCTTGTGTTTATATAGTACCGCATAGACAGAGAAACTGCAAAGCCATCTCAAACAATTTCCTTGTTTTTCTTTTAAAGGTGGCCGATAGAATAACATCCATTTCTGCAAGGGGCAATGCCTTACTTCAGTTCGCTTATTTGTTTGCACAGGGCATCAATTTTAGCCTTCAAAAAAGCAATTCTATCTTTTATTAGTGCTTTGTTACAGAATATTCCGGCGTTCTTTAATTCATTCTCCAAACGGCACTTTTCATTTGTTCTCCAATCTATTTCATCCTCAATTATTTTCCTTTGTCTTTCCAGTTGTTCAAACTTTTTTCTATTAATATAGTTTTGGTAATAGTCGTGGTCAATAGCACTGATTCTTTTCGCATATAAGTCGGTCACACTATACAATCCATTAATTTCTTCTTCCTCCATAGCAGCTGTATCAAAGTTCTTTTTATAGTAGTCCATATTATTTTCAACTGCCGTTTCCCATGCAATTGCAGCAACATTTCCAATTTTTTCCTGATCTGGCCATACTTTCATAATGCAATCCCCCAGCGTATACTGCATTTCAAAAGTATATCTTGCCCAATCGATGGCATTCTTATTGTCTTTGTTCTGTTGCACATTATACAGGAACATATCCGCAATAATCTTTACGCGGGCAATCATTTCCTTTACGCAATCTTCTTGTTTCTCTTCCGACACATGCTTCTTAATCAAGTTCAGCACAGAGGAATAACTGTTGCGTACCGTTGCAGCAGATTCAGCAATCTGACCCACTTTTGTATTCATAGCCATGTAATAAGTAGCATAGAACGACGCTTCCCAGCTGAAAGGATCTTCCTGCAAAACCATATCATAGTAATCTGCAGCCGCAATGCTATTGTTGTCATCCCGTGCGCGGCGTGCAATTTCATACAAATTTTTAATTTTTTGCTGTGTGTCAATCTTAACCGCACTGCCTGAAACATCGACCGACCCCTCAATCTTAACTGTACTGCCAGAAACATCGACCGGGCCTTCAATCATCAGCTTTCTTGCTTCTTCCACAGAATACTTGCACCCACAGCTTTGGCAGACAAAGACGCCGTCCTGCTTAATCAAATCTGTGCCACCGCACATTTCGCATGTCAATCTTTTCATTGTATGCTCTCCTTACTTTTCTTTTTTATTCAGCTTGCACAACCGGTTTCTTTCAGCCAACGTTGCTGAGATTTTCTTGCACAGCGCCAACACTGCGGCATTGTCGCCATCGGTTACGGCAGCGGATAGTTCTTCCATAGTGGCAGCCATATCGGTTTCTAAATCCGTCAGGGCAGGGGCACTGACGGGGTCGCTGTAGCGGAATTCCTCTGCCAGCTTTTTCAAGGCGGCTCTAGCTGTTGCATCCTCACAGCGGGCGGGCAGGGCTGCAGCTTTGGACTGCAAGGCGCGCATCGTGGCAACATCCTTTTTCAGCTGGGTGTCCTGCCGTTCCACTTCATCGCGGATGGAATCCGTGGCAATCACACCAACAGCGGCGGCTGCCAGCAGTGCGAGATACAGCACCAGTGCCAGCCAGACAGGAGCCACCGCAGCCAGTGCCATAAACACCAGCCCCAGCACGAGTTGCACAGCAAGGTACAAAACACCTACGCGGGCAATGGGAAAGCCGTAAAACTTGCTTTTTGCCCCTGCTTCTTTTTCAAACGACAGCTTGAACACATACGCCTGTACGCCAAAGGCTGCTGCCGTAAACAGATAAGTAAGCCAGAACATACCGCCCTTTGCAAACGGAACAGCCAGCACAATCAGGGTATACACCACAAAAAGCAGCGCCAGCACAACCAATCCCTTTTTCTCTTTTTCATTCAGTTTCATAGGGGTCACTCCCTTTTCTTACCGCAGTCGGGGCAGAACTTGCCCGTAATGCCTTTTTCGCCGCAGGTGCAGTCCCATGCCGCGGGGACGGGTTCGGGGCGCTTGGCGCCGCACTCACTGCAAAACTTTCCGCTGTTGCCCTTTGCACCGCAAGCCGGGCAATCCCATGTCAGCGGCAGCTTCGGGGCGGGGCGCGGGGTGCCACATTCCGGACAGAATTTTGTTGTAAGCCCGGTCTGTCCACATTCCGGGCAGGTCCATGTATCTGCCGAAGGCTGCGGGCGTTTGGCACCACATTCCGGGCAGAACTTGCCGGTAATGCCTTTGGCACCGCAGCTGCAATCCCATGTATCCGGGGTCACGGCGGCTACTCCTGCTGCGGCAGTATCCTGCACCAGCGGATTCATCGCATCGCGAGTCATATTAATAACGCCGCCCATAGCGCCAAGTGCTACACCCATACCGGCTACATCGCCCAGCGCACCGGCAGCACCACCGGAAATACCGTTCTTCATCGCTTCCATGCCAACTTGACGCGAGGTTTCCTGCTGGTAGGTATAGCCTTTCATCCGCATTTCGGCGGCTTCAGCTTCGGCTTTCATACGGTAGGCATCCGCTTCCGCCTGACGTTGGATACGCAGCGCTTCGGCATCGCCCTGTGCGCCGATGATCTTCATGCGTGCCTCGGTCTGCGCTTCCACCGCCTTGCGCTCTGCGGCTGCCGTGGCTTCGGCCTGACGGATTTTCTCCTGCCGCACAAGCAGATACTGCTCGGCGTACTGCTCCTTCATCTTGCGGAAGTTCGGGTCATCGTCCGGGGTGACTACGCGGCTGACATAAAACTCCGGCATGGTCAGACCGTAGTCCGCAAGGCTTGTATTGATGCGCTCTTTCAGCGCTTCGGACAGGCGCAGCAGCTCAGCGTCGATTTCCAGCACATTGATGTTGCTTTCTTTGATAGCCTGCGCCAGATAGCTTTTGACCTGCGTCATGACCATAGCTCGGAAAAAGCCCTTGGTGTTGGCTGTGCCAAGCAGCTGTTCCTGCGTCAGTGAGCCGGTAGTGCCGACCAGCTTTACCAACAGTTTGCGGCTGTCAATTACACGGATGCTGAATTCGCCGCTGGCGCCAAGCTCCACATGCAGACCGCTGGCGGGGTCAAACAGGCGCACCTTGCTGTCCGTACCCCATTTTGCGCCCATCTGGGTAGCAGTATTGATAAAGTACACTTCCGAATGGAACGTACCCTCGGTGTCGGTGGGCAGCTTATAAACTTTTTCCAGCAGGGGCAGCTGCTGGGTCTCCAATGTGTAGCGGCCCGCGCCGAACAGGTCCAGCGCTTGCCCATCGCGGAAGAAAACTGCTTCCTGACTTTCATGTACAATCAGCTGGGAGCCGTAGTTGAAGTCCTCAATCGGGTGTTTCCAGACCAGTGTTTCGTTGTCGCCCTCATACTTGATGATACTAGCAAGACCGTCCTTTTTGATTTGCTCTTTTTTGACCTGCTCGGCCACATCGTTCACACAATCGCATACCGGGCAGGTGTAGCTTGCCGCACTTTTGGCAGTGCGCAGCCGCACCCCGCATTGGGCGCAGGAGAAGTCAACCATCTGGTTCTGCTCTGCCATAGTATTGATCGGTTCGCGGCAGACCGGACATTTGGCACTTTCGCCCTTGCTCTGGTCAAACAGCACCATGTTGCCGCAGTGCGGGCATTCCCGGCTTGCCATTTTATCGGTGCGGACATTGATTGTGTATCCGCAGGCGCAGTCTATTTTCTTGCGGGCGAAAAAGCCTGTGCGTCCCTCAGCATAGCGCCCGCAATGGGGACATTCAATTACAAATTTTGACATGGTATCAGTCCTTTGTTATTCTTTCTTGTATATCTTGGATTACCGCGTTATAAAACGCCTGGTAATCGCAGGGGTTGTCGCAGCTTTCGGCAAAGCCGCAGTCTAAGATTTCCACATTCATCAGCTTCAAAAGCTCCAGCTTTTCATCAAAAGCGGCTGTATGCGGCTGGTAGAAATACACCTTGCCGTGGTCGGCTTTTTCCAGCTTTTTGCGGTTCAGCAGCCACCAGAGATCAAATTCCGACAAGTCAAAGCCAAAGCCCAGCACATAGACATCGCCCATAATGAACGCATCCAGCCAGCTGCACAGGGGTTTGTCCTGCCCCTGCTTTTGGTAATGGCTGTACAATCCGCCATACTGCTCCAGATAGGCTTTCATCCGCGCCACCGTGTTGCCGTAAAAGTAATGTCCCAGCACCATACTGTCCGGGGTGCGGGCTTCCCCGTGGATATGCCAGACGCGCTTATCGTTTGGTAGCTGGTTATAGGTGAAGAAGCGTCCACGGATTTCACAGCGGGAAACCTGTGCCGTATGGTGTGCCAGCTTTTTGATTTGCTTCTCGGTAACAGTATTGCAGCCAAGGGCAGCGGTTTCCAGTTCATAGCTGTAATTGGTTGTCAGAATGTCCGACACCGGCAAGTCCAGAAGTTTGTTATACATTGCCCTTTGCTCGGCGTCATCCAGCTTACCACACCATGTCTGTACAAATTCCTGGGTGTGCAGTGCAGTGGACAGATGATCGTTGCTGGCAAGGATTGCTTGCAACGGCATGGGGCTATTCAAGTTAGCGGGTAAATCCTCGCGCTGTGTGATGGCGCGGAGCATATCATTCCACGAGCCGTTGTTGTAGGCACGGTTAAGGCCGTTGCCAAGCAGGAGAATCTGTGGATAGACTGCATCATTTTTCATAGTTACATCCTCGCTTTGTAGGTTTCGCGGTCATCATCAAATATCTGATCGAAATTTTCTGTATAAAGAACATATTTTGAAAAAAAGTCGCTTAGTTTTTGAGAAACTTGGTCAGTATCTAATTTTCCACCATTACTCTTCTCAGAATGCATGACCTCGACATAATCCCAGTTACTGTCAGATTTATTGATTGTTGCAATCGCATATGTGTCAGAATCCTTATATGCAAACGCAATTGACTGTAATGTGTTACTCTGTGCAAGTTTCTCACACTGTTCTATATAAAATTTGTAGTAGTCTGCGTTTTTATAACCCGTCAAGGCATTTGCTGCTTTTTCCACTTCTGCATATTTAATACTATTATCCGAAATCATTGCTTTCAGTTCTGCATATTGAGGTTCAAGTTTTTTCTCCAGCTTTTTCGCCTGCGTAAAGCAATCTAAAGTCTCACTCGTTTCGCACTGTTTAAAAAGATTGTATGCAATGCCCTCATTTCCCGCTTGCAATGCTTCTTGCGCTTCGCAATATACATAATAAGGATTTAGCGTAAGAGCCTCATCACTCAGCCCCTTTTCTTTTAGCACATTCGCCAGTTTCGATTTCATATCACTATAATCTTCTGCATCAGGAATTTCACTAATAACCTGCAAATACGCAGCCTGTACTGCCTTTTGCGCCGCATCGTTGTAATCGCCAAGCGTCCTGAATGCACTTTCTGCATCCGCAAATTCTTTGTTGTCATACAACTGCTGCGCCGCATCATACTGCTGCTGTAACCGGGCATTTTCACAGTCTGTCGCGCGTGCTTCAGCATCTTTATATTGGTTCAGTTCTTCAAATGCTGTCTGTGCTGCGGCATAGTCACCGGCATTATAAAGCGCATCAGCTTTATTGTATTTGCTTTGCGGGATGATGAACAGGAATACAACTGCGCAAACAACACAAACCAGAATCACTACAACAGCCAGAATCGTTTGTACGCGCTTTTTCTCCTTTTGCTTCTGATTTTCTATCGCCTGTGCCGCCGTTTGGCACTTTTTATATTGATCGGCAGCATCCCTATACTTGCCAAGCGATGCATACTGACGGGCGGCGTCTTTCCAATCTTCAACCGTATGTGCTTTGCTCTGTTCTTCCTGTGCAGACTGGTAAGTCTGCTCCAGCTTTTCCCGGTTTGCCGCTAAGATTTTATCTGCACGCTCTGTTGCCGAGGACAGGAAAGTGGTAAACAGTTTTTTCTTTTCATCCGCCTCGGCCTGTTCGTGCTGTTTCTGGTTTTTCAAGAGTTCTTCAGCAGCCTTATGCAAGCCGGATAGATATTCCTTGCACTGTTGCGCCGTCTCACCTTTTGCAAAGCGAAGTGCCTTGCTCATGTTGCGGTCATTGGTATAATATTTTTGAATCTCTTTCCATGCTTCCTGCTTTTCTTCCAATGCGGATTGCATCTGAAAGTTTGTATAGCTGAAAACTTTCTCCATATCGGATAGCATATCCGGCAAATCACACAGTTCTCGGACTTTATTGCAATATTCAGCACCAGTTTTATTTAATGTATTCTGTAATTCATTTTGAAACGGCACGGCAATTGAAGTGCCCTGTACAGCTTGAATTTTATCCATCTGCTGCTTTTGCAATGCTGCCAAGCTACCACAATGCGCTTCCAGCAGTGCCAATCCCAAATAAGCCTCGGCACACTCCGCATCCATATCCAACGCTTGATTAAAGAAAGTCTTTGCCTGTTCCCATTCGCCATCTGCCAGGGCCATATTGCCGCGCTTGATTTGGGCGGTCACATTCGTGTTGGCAACGTTCTGCACAACAACAGTTTCTTTTGGTGCAGATGCTGGTTGTTTCCCTGCATCTAACACTTTGCTGATGCCACGGGTCAGATCTTGGATAAATCCAATCTTGCTCATATCATAGCTTTGCAGGACGGCCAGCGCTTCCGGCAGGTCATAGGGATCCATATCGCGATAGCAGGGCAGCAGCAGTTTGCTGCGGTCCTTTTTCATCATGGCAAGAAAACGACTCCACTCGTTTTTGACCCAGACCGCGTTGAAGTATTCCGGCTTTGTGCCAACCACGACCATGACCTTGGCGGAGTTCAATGCTGCGAAAATATACGGCTCATACTCGGTGCCGACCTTATCCTCCAGCGTAATGCGCGCAAAGAATACACGCCGCCCCTGATCTGTCAGCTGATAGTAGATTTCTTGCGCAAGGGTGCTGTCCTTGGTGCGGCTGCCGTTCTCGTCGCTTTCTTTGTAGCAAATGAACACATCAAACGGCTGTTCATTCTGGCAAGTGGCAAGGATGCCGTGCTGGACTTCGGCAATTTTAGCGGCGTCCTTCTCATACTGGCGCTTTGTGATGCCGTCCGAATATTGCAGTGCCGCCTGATAGTCCACATCCTCCAAGAAGTTGTCAAAGCTGGCGCGGTGGCAGGTGGGCAGATATTCGTGGGTGGTCGGGTCCTCGACATACTCAATACCGTAGCGGCAAAGCGCACAGCACCAATGCGCCTCGGCATCGGTGTTGTCCTCCTCCACAATATGTTCATACACGGCCAGTGCTTTGTCAAACTCACCAATGCGGCGGAAATAGTTGCCTCGGTTGAACGCCGCTGCCCGCTGGTCATCGTCAACTTTGGGGAATGTCATCGTGCTGCCGCAGCATTCGCAGACGCCAAAGGTTTTGTCTGGGGACAACTCAATGTCTCCGCCGCACATTTTGCACTTGATAACTGCCATAGCTTTACATCCTTTACAATTTTATTTGTTTGAGATTTCCATGTGGTTCAACGCAAATTCAAGGCTCATCTGCAATATTTCGTTGCGGGTGCGCCCGGCCGCCTTTGCAGCTGTATCAATATCTTTCAGCATATCTTTCGGGATACGCATCGACACAATGGATGTTTCACCGGTATACTTTTTGGGTGGAATTACCAGCCTGATGTTATCCATGTTTGCACCTCCTTGAATCTATTGTAATACGTTTGTATTCGTTATTCAATAATTCAAACAAAATAGTACGTTTTGACTATATCAACGGCATTCCCGTTGTGCAGAATCACATACAAGAATTGTACACAGACGCAAAAAGCCCCTTGCACTATAAAGTACAAAGGACTTTCTATATTATTCTGGTGTATGGTGTCGAAATAAAAATGCGGCACAAGAGGTTCTGTTCACCTAAAATTATAGCTGATTTTGCAAATAGAACATTTCTTTCTGCGTTTCAATCTCTGCGCGCAGTTCTTCCTCTGTGGGCAGATACAGCTTGTATTTACTGGCGAAAAGCTGCTCGTTTCCGTGGAGGACGGAGTATTTGGCAATATCCTCATCCGTATCGGAGCAAAGGACGATGCCGATGGTCGGGTTATCACCCTCACCGCGCTTCAGTTCGTCATACATACGAATATACATATCCATCTGACCTACGTCCTGATGGGTGATTTTGCTGGTTTTCAGATCGACCAGCACAAAGCATTTGAGGATATAGTTGTAGAACACGAGGTCGATGTAGTAGTCCTCTTTTTCCGTGTGGATATGCTGCTGGCGGGCTACAAAGGCATAGCCTTTGCCAAGCTCCATGAGAAATTTCTGAATGTTCGTGATGATACAGCTTTCCAGCTTGCTTTCGGTAAAATCCATGCTACCGGAAAGCCCCAAAAATTCCGTAATCATCGGGTTCTTGATGAACTCCAGCTTGTCAGCCTGATAACTGGCGGTCAGCTTTTCCATTTCCCGCTTGACCGGCTCCGGGTTCTGGGATTTCAGCAGCCGGTAATAATACTGGGAGGAAATGTTGCGCTGCAACGTGCGGACACTCCACGTTTGCTCTGCCGCTTCTTTTGTGTACCAGTCGCGGGCAGTTTTATCCTCGACCTGTAATAATACACGATAGTGCGTCCAAGATAGTAGCATACTAGATTTTGGACTCACTGAGTCCAAAATCTCAGGGTACAATTTGTAAAAGCGGCAATATTTATAAAGGCTGCCGAAATCAAAGCCCTTACCGTAGACAGCCGTCAATTCGTCTGCCAGATTCTTAATAATACCTTTGCCGTATTCAGAACGGTCTTCTCCCTTTAATTCTTCCTGTGCGATACGATACCCCAACAGCCAGTTGCGCTGCACCAGCGCCAGATTTACGGCTCTGTATGCAGCCTTTTGGGATACCTCAATAATCTGCTTTGCATCATTGAGCAAATCGTTTGTAGGGGTGTATCCGTCCAGTAAATTTAGCTCTTGTTTCATAGTATCCTCCACATAAGAATGTCTGATTTTATAATACCTTATTCAAATCCAAACTGCAACAGAATTATTCGTAGACTAATTCATTCGTTACGATTTCTTCAGCGCGGCTGCGTATGTTGTTCATACGGCATACCCATTCAAGCTGATCCTGCCGTTTCAGTTCTTCGGTGATGCCCTCTTCCTGACGCATCTGTTCCTCAGTTAAAATCAGCGTGTCTTGCACTTGGCGGTCAAATTCTACCAAGTAGCTGTGCAGCTTATTTTCTTTCAGTAGGCTTTGGTACAGTTGCGGGCGGTGCTGCTTGATAAATTCAAAGCGCATATTTGCCCAGCGGCCTAAATCGTTGTAAGTCATATTGTGCTCCTTATCTCTCGCCATGTTCCTGTTCGTGGATTCTTTCTTTTGCAGGGTCAATACAGTGCCGCCGTAAAAGGTTCATCAAGCCTTTTTGCTCACGCTTCAGCATAAGATTTTCACGGCGCACTTCCCTGCTCTCGGATTTAACTTCGTCCAGTTCTCGCTTATGCCAAAATTCAATATTGCTAAGTTCGTCTACCAACCCGGAAACTTTTCGCTTCAGTTCGCCAACAACGCTTTCTAACTGCTTGATTTTTCCATTTGCGGCGTCCAGAAGCCCTTGTAGGCGGTCATCTTGACGGCGGTAGACAACATACTGCTTGGCAGCGTTCAGCAGATTTTCAAAGTCGTTGCGTGGCAGTGTTACCTTGTCGCTTAGTAATGCCTTTTTCACGCTGATATTCTCGATTTTGTCAATGTCAATGACCTGTTTTTGCACCGATTGCAGCGTCTGCTCGATTTCGTCTATCTGCGTTTGCTTTTCCGCAATGGTGCTATCAAGCGCGCGAACTTCTTTCGCTCGTTCCTGCTTTTTATAGTCCAGAACAGATAAATGTTCCTTGTGCGTTCCAAGCTGTTCCCACTCAATGCCATGCTCCAACATAATCTCCGCCAATGCTTGCTTTTCGTTCTGCGCCCACTGATTCCACTCAGTAGCGCTGCGTGTACCACCCTTGAAACCAAGCTGTGCAAGCGCCTGTTTAAGCGACACGCGCGTATCCATGCCGCGTTTGCTGCCCGTGATATACGGCACGAAATCTATATGTATGTGGGGCGTTGCTTCGTCCATGTGCAGATGACTCCAGAACACGCGGAGCGTTGGGTTGCGTGCTTGAAAGCCCTGCGCATATTCTGTCAGACATTGTTTGGCTGTTTCTGCCAGTTCCGTATTTACGCCGGCATCGTCCTTATTTCCAATCTGTAAGACAATTTCATGGAAAGGCTTTTCCTGTTTTGAGGAACAGATTTTCTCGTAGTAATCCTCAATCCTACGGTCATTTCGGGTCTGTTTAGCATTGAATCTTTCCTGTGCTTCATCGAACAGTTCATGGTAGACGGTTTGTATATCCTCGCGGCAAAACTCTATATTCAGATGGCTGCGGCTGGGGTCTACGTTGGATGCGTAAAATTCACGACTATTGTGATTGAGGGAACCCTTCCCCACCATTGCGCTGATTGTTCTTTTCAAATCTACTCCCTATCTCCGGCGCAAGCCGGTCCGGTTCTGTTACTCTTGCCAAGAGTAACGCAAAAGCACTTTTGACACTTCGTATCAAAAGCGCCTTTGCGCCCTGCGGGGCTACTTGTTGGAAAAAGAATATTTGCTACTGCTTCCGTGTCGGTCGTGTCGATGGTGACGGTATTTTTGCTGTCGAGCTTGCGCCCCAAAATACCGTCACGACCGTCACATATCGTCACGCTTTCGGCTGTTCCAATGTCAGGCAGACCGTGCGTCCATCGTGTGTGCGCTTACTCTCATAGCGGATTCCATAGTCATTATAAAGGCGGTCAGCGCTCACATTTAATTTTCGGGTCAGGACATTTGCTTGGATTTTCACGTCCGGCAGCAGAGCCAACAACTCCGTTGGTGTTCCACACCATGCAGAGCCAGCTGAAAGGAAAATCGTTGAAACAGCTTCCAACACTGGGTCTGGCGGTTGTTTCCAGCGTTGCGTTTCTGCACCTTGGAAATTCCACACGCACCGTTCCCGGTCAAATTCCAGCGTCAATTCCTGATCCGGCTGGTCGCGCCCGACAACATCGAGTGTGGCAATGTTGTCCGTCCGCCTCTTTTTCTGCATGATGAACGCGCCGTCCGCTGCGCCCAGCAGACCATTCGTGCCGGAGATCATATCGAAGCTATCCCCTGCTTCCATCTTCCGCGTATGGTGTACGACCAACAAGCAGATACCATGATTATCACTGAATTTTTTCAGCTTTGTCACAATCTCATAATCGCTGGCATAACTGTAACACTCGCCGCTTACCTCACGGATTTTCTGCAGGGTGTCAATGATAATCAGCCTGACATCTTGGTGAACCTTTACAAATTCTTCAAGCTGTTCATCCAAACCACCACCAACGGATTTTGCTTGTGTTGCAAAGTACAGATTGTCGGCTTCCTCTACGCCGAACATTCGGGAGAGCCGCCGCTGCAATCGCGCATAATCGTCCTCCAATGCCAAATATAGAACCGTTCCTTGATGTACTTCGTATTCCCACAGGGGTTGCCCTGTTGCCACCGTATACGCAAGCTGCCCCATGAAGAAAGATTTTCCAATTTTAGGAGCGCCCACAAACAGATAAGTACCGCTGTACAACAGATTGTCTACGATAGGTCTGCGTGGCGGGTATACTGTATCGTACAGTTCTGTCATGGATATGGTTTTCAGATTGCAATTGTTGCTAGGGTCTGTTATACTATTGGTGCTATTTTTTAGTAACGGCTGCACCGCATCTGCGCCAACAGATGCATTCGGTGTGGTCGTTTTCTTTGTTTCGCTCATTCGCCGTCCTCTTTCATGCCATTCAGTGTGATTGCGATCATCTGCAATGTTTCCAACATATCCGGCGTGACTTCCTGTGCTAATGTAAGGCGCTGCAACTCCTCATAAATGTCCGCCATCTGATTTTTCAGAGCTTTGTACACTCTCGGATTTCCAACAACCCGAATTTCTCGATCTGTCAGCCGACTAACGATATAGTCCTGCTTTGTCAGTCCGGAAAGACGTACTTTAATTTCGATTTGGTTGTTTTCCTCCGGCGATACGCGGAATGCCACAGTCTTGCTGCGCCAGCGTCCTTGCCTATCTAAAGCCTTTTCCATTACCGTTCCTCTCTTTCCATGTTCAATTTAGCCGCCATTTCCTGCTGCTTTGACGGGAATAGGTGCGCGTACTTGTAGGTAATATCAATGCTTTCATGCCCCACTCGGTCCGCAATAGCTACCGCAGAGAATCCCATCTCGATCAGCAGTGACACATGAGAATGCCGCAAATCGTGGATTCTGATGCGCTTGACCCCGGCCTCTTTTGCGCCCCTGTCCATTTCGTGATGTAAATAATACTTAGTCACCTCAAAGATTCGGTCAGTCGGCTTCACCTTGTAAAGCGATTTCAGATAGTCTCGGATTTCCTCTGTCAGAAAATCCGGCATTTGAACGACCCGAACGCTTTTCGGTGTCTTGGGGTCTGTAATCACATCTTTGCCATTCAAACGCTGATAGGATTTTGTGATAGAGAGTAGCCCTTTGTCCAAATCAAAATCTGCGGGTGTCAGCGCCAGCAGTTCTCCCTCGCGGATACCGCACCAGTAGAGGATTTCAAACGCATAGTAAGATAACGGCTTGTCCATCATCACTTCTGCAAATTTGAGGTATTCCTCTTTCGTCCAGAACAGCATCTCTTGGTGCTTGGAAGAGCCCATATTGCCCGCAGTCGTTGCTGCATTTTTGTTCAGTCCATAGAATCGTACCGCGTGGTTCAGAATCGCACTGAATTGACTGTGCAGCGTTTTCAGGTACGTTGGAGAATACGGTTCTCCGTTTTTGCCGCGGTAGTTTAACAATTCATTCTGCCACGCGATGACATCCTGCGGTTTAATATCGCAAAGTCGTTTTTCTTTGAAGTACGGCAGTATCTTAGTGCGAATGATATGCTCTTTAGTAGACCATGTATTCTCACGCAGACGGTTCTGCTTGTCAACAATATAGATTTCTACAAAGGCTTCAAATGTCATGGTCAAGTCAGCAGCCTGCTGAAGAAGAAATGTGCGTTCCCACGCCAAGGCTTCTTTCTTTGTGGGAAAGCCGCGCTTTAATTTCTTTTTCTTGACGCCTTTCCAATCCTGATAGTAAAAGGCTGCATACCATGTACCCTTTTGGGCATCCTTATACGCAGGCATCGGCATTCTCCTTTTCCGCACCGTAAATCTTTTCGTAATAGTACTGGCGGCTTACACGGCCACCCACAGTGGTATAGCCTTTGGCTTTCAGTTCCTCGTTCCACTGGTTGATCATCTTATAAGCCAATGCCTTAGAAACGTCCAATTCTGCGGCAAGTTCGTCCGCTCTGATAAAAATGCTTTTGTCCATTTTATGTTCCTCATTCAAATATTTATTTCAACTGGCTGAATGATTGACGCTTCACACCTATGTCGCCCCACATAGTCCTTTCCTATTTGAAGCTTGACCTTTTGCCAGTTAAGTCCTTTTTTCTTTTTGACTAAGCTTATATGTTTAACGTTTTCTCCATTATACTAAGCATATCTAGTTAAGTCAATTATCTAAGCTCATTTTCCCTAAACTTTTTTGTTAAATTTTCGTTGCGATTTTAATAGTTTAATGGTATAATACTCATGCAGTCGTTCATGCAATGCTGCGCTTGTACACTCACAGTACGAAGGAGTTATTAACGTTGTCAATTGGTGATCGAATAAAGAAAGCTCGAGTCTTTCGCGGTATGACTCAAAAGGAATTAGGCGTTGCAGTTGGATTTAATAAACGAGGCGCCGATGTTCGTATCGCACAATACGAAAGCAATACCCGTAAGCCTAAAGATGCTTTACTTCATAAAATTGCGGATGTCTTAGATGTCAGTTTCTATGCTCTTTATGAACCTGATATGTATTGCGCAGAAGATGTTATGTATACTCTTTTCGATCAAGACGACCAACATCCCGGTATTAGACTAGTCGATGTGCTTGATGACAGTGGTTCTCAGCAGCCCAAAAAACGCATCGCTATTATTTATGATTATGACCGTATGGAAGACTATCTAGGGGAATGGAAGTTGCGCAAAGAGCAACTTGCAAATGGAGAAATTACACAAGAAGAATACACCGAATGGAGACTCAACTGGCCTGCAACTGCTGATGCCTGTTATCCTGAAACATACCACAGAAAGTGGCGAAAAGAAAAATAGAGACAAAAACGCCCTCTGAAAAACTTACCGTTTTTCAGAGGGCGTTCTGCGTCTCTCAGTGCGAATAATCTTCAGTTAGTATCAAAGCAGTATCAAACAACTATCAATGTTTCAAATTTTATCGTTACTGCAATGATTATCAACGATTTCAAATCATTCAAACTCAATCGTTGCTGGCGGCTTGGTCGTGTAGTCGAACATAACGCGGTTAATGTTCTTGACTTCGTTGACGATGCGGTTGGCGGCGGTGGTGATGGTCTCGGTCGGCAGGATCGTGACCTCGGCCGTCATGAAATCGGTCGTCGTGACGGCGCGCAGGGCGATGGCGTAATCGTAGGTGCGCTCGTCGCCCATGACGCCGACGCTGCGCATATTCGTCAGCGCGGCAAAGTACTGGCTCGGGCGCTGGGCCATGGGCAGCTTATCGACTTCTTCGCGCCAGATGGCGTCGGCATCCTGCACGATGGCGACCTTCTCCGGAGTTACATCGCCAATGATGCGGATAGCCAGGCCCGGGCCGGGGAACGGCTGGCGGGCGACCAGGTACTCAGGCAGACCCAGCTCGCGGCCGGCTTGGCGGACCTCGTCCTTGAACAGGTCGCGCAGGGGCTCTACGATTTCCTTAAAGTCCACGTAGTCAGGCAGACCGCCGACATTGTGATGGCTCTTGATGGTGGCAGATTCGCCGCCGAGGCCGCTCTCGACCACGTCGGGGTAAATCGTGCCCTGGGCCAGGAAGTCCACAGCACCGATCTTTTTTGCCTCATCCTCGAACACGCGGATGAATTCTTCACCGATGATCTTGCGCTTGCGCTCGGGGGCATCCTGACCGGCCAGCTTCTTATAGAAACGATCGCGGGCGTCGACGCAGACAAAGTTGATGTCGAACTGGCCGCCCTCGCCAAAGACCTCGCAGACCTGCTCGCGCTCGTTCTTGCGCAGCAGACCATGGTCAACGAACACGCAGGTCAGCTGCTTGCCAATGGCCTTTGCCAGCATAGCTGCGCAGACGCTGGAATCAACGCCGCCGGACAGGGCACACAGCACTTTGCCGTCGCCGATCTTCTCGCGCAGGGCCTTGACGGAGTTCTCGACGAAAGAATCCATCTTCCAGTCACCAGTGCAGTGACACACATTATAGACGAAGTTATGCAGAATTTTCGTGCCGTTCTCGGTGTGCAGTACTTCGGGATGGAACTGCACCGCATACAGGCCGCGGGCCTTATCCTGCGCGGCAGCCACCGGGCAGTTGGGGGTATGCGCGACGATCTCAAAGCCGGGGGCAGCCTGTTCGATGTAGTCATTGTGGCTCATCCAGCAGACATTCTGAGCGGGGAGCGTATCAAACAGCGGGCTGGCGGTGTCCAGGTCAACCAGCGTTTTACCGTACTCGCGCTCAGGCGCTTTGCAGACCTTGCCGCCCAGCATGTGCATCATCAGCTGGCTGCCGTAGCAGATGCCGAGGATGGGCACGCCCCAGTTGTAAATTTCGGGGTCGATGGTTGGCGAATCCGGCAGGTAGGCACTGTTGGGACCGCCGGTAAAGATAATGCCTTTCGGGTTCTTGGCCTTGATTTTGGCAAGGTCGGTACGGTAAGAATAGATCTCGCAATATACGTTGCATTCGCGGACACGGCGGGCAATCAGCTGATTATACTGACCGCCGAAATCCAGAACGATGACAGTTTCCTGCTGCATGAGGGGTCTCCCTTCTCTTTTGTATTCCTAATTATATGATTATAACACGTTTGGGCGGGTTTGAACAGATGGGATACGAAAATATTTGCGGGTGGCGGCCCGCGGCGGTATGAGGGCATACCGCCCTACCTTTCCCAACAAGCAAAATATGTAGGGGCGGGGTGCCCCCACCCCGCCGCAAGTTCATACCAGTTCCACCTTATATTTCTCCAACCAATAATTCAGTTGCACAAACCATGCGATGGTCTGTGGAGTGGTCATAAGCTGGCCGTACCATGGGATGGGGTTATCCGCGCCCGACGCCAGCAGGGTTTCCAGTGCGTCGGCCTTGATAATGCGCAAAATTGGTGCGGCGGGGTCGACCAGAATACCTCGCAGCTCGGCTGTAACCGCCGCCAGGTAGCTGGGGTTCCAAGTTTTGGGGTAGGGGCTTTTGCGCCGCCACAATACTTCATCTGGCAGCACGCCGCGCATGGCTTCGCGCAGCAAACCCTTCTCCTGCCCGCCCCAGTCCTTGAACTCCCACGGCACCGAGTAGAGATACTCCGCAATGCGGTAATCGCAGAATGGCACGCGCACTTCCAGGCCGCTGTACATACTCATGCGGTCCTTGCGGTCGAGCAGCGTCTGCATGAACCACTTGAAATTCAAGTTGACCATCTGGCGCATACGGCGTTCCGTTGCGGGCAGCCCGGGGCGGATGGATGTTTCTGCCAGGGTCTGCTGGTAGCGTGTATCCACAAAGGCAGCCGGGTCAATACCGCCCAGCACGCCGGGCTTGAGGAACGACGCGCGGTAGGCCGTGGACTGCGCCCAGGGAAAGCCGTACTTTTCCCGCACGGCGGGGTCACGATACCACGGATAGCCGCCGAAAATTTCATCGGCGCATTCCCCCGACAGGGCCACAGTGGCATGGGGCTTGATGTGCTGGCAAAACACAAGCAGTGACGCATCCACATCGGCCATGCCGGGCAGATCGCGGGCATCCACCGCCGCATACAGCGCAGGGACAAGCTCCGGGGTGTCCAGCGTGACCCAGTGGTGGCGGGCGTGGAGAAAATCGTTCATCTTGCGGATGTAGGGTGCATCCGCGCCGGGCTGGAATTTTGTCGCATGAAAATACTTTTTATTGTCGCGGTAGCCAACCGAAAAAGTTTGCAGCTGCTTTCCCTGCGCCGCAAAATGGGTGTCGGCAATGGCGGAAATCAAGCTGGAATCCAGCCCGCCCGAGAGGAATGTCGCCACGGGTACGTCAGAGACAAGCTGGCGCTCAATGGCATCCGTCACCAGGTCACGGACTTTTCGCGTCGTGGCCGCAAAATCATCGGGGTGGTCGTGGTCGGTCAGCTGCCAGTAGGTGTGCAGCGTCAGGCGGGCGGTGTCGGCATCGTACGTTGCGCACTGGCCGGGAAGCAGTTCCCGCACGTTTTGAAAAACACCGCAGCCCGGCGTGCGCCCAGGGCCTAGCAGCAGTACTTCAGCCAAACCGTTGGCGTCGATGCGCGGCGGTACTGCCGGGTGGGCCAGCAGGGTTTTCAGTTCGCTTCCAAAAATCAGGCTGTCCTCGGCCTGGGTATAGAACAGTGGCTTGACGCCGCAGCGGTCACGGGCCAGAAAGAGCGTACCTGCGTTCACCCGCCAGACTGCGAAGGCAAAAATACCGTTGCACCGTTCCACGCAATCCGCGCCCCATTCGGCAAAAGCGTGGAGCAAAACTTCCGTGTCCGAATGGCCGGTGAAGCTATGGCCGCGGTTTGCCAGCGCGGCACGCAGCTCTGATGTGTTGTAAAGTTCGCCGTTGTAGACGAGGACGTAGGTTTCGCCCTTCCAATCCAGCTGCATGGGCTGCAGGCCGTTTTCCAGGTCAACGACCGCCAGCCGCGCGTGGAGGAGCGCTGCCCTGCCGCTGATATACATACCGCGCTGGTCCGGCCCACGCCGTGCCAATGTCTGCTGCATGGCGCAGTACACCCCATAGTGTGCCTGGATGGCCCGGGGGTCGCGCCCCACCTGCCCCGCAATTCCGCACATAAAAATGCCCCCTTTGCATCATTCGTAGAAGTGTATGCAGGAGGGGGGCAGCAGTATGATTTTGTTTTATTTACCTGCAATCGCGTCGGCAATATGCCCGGCGACGGCGTCCTTGCTTTGCAAGGGCAGTTCGGTGATGCCCTGGGCGGTGATGATGGTGACGACATTGGTATCAACACCGAAACCTGCACCGGGGACTTTCAGGTTGTTGGCGACGATCATGTCCATGTTCTTCTTTTTCAGCTTGGCGGTGGAGTTTTCAATCAAATCGCGCGTTTCCATCGAGAAGCCGCAGACGAACAGCTTTTCTGGCTTGTGTACGCCGACCCAGGCGAGGATATCGTCAGTGCGTTCCAGTTCAATATTCATCTCGCCGTCGTGTTTTTTCACCTTATCGACGGCCACGGTGGCCGGGCGGTAGTCCGCCACAGCGGCCGCCATGACGAGGGCGTCAGCGTCCATAGCGTTGGCCTTGACAGCCTCAAACAGGTCAGCCGCGGTGGTGAAGGGCACTATGTTTACAAACGGTACCGGCGGCAGCGTGCAGCCGGTGGACGCCAGCAGCGTGACGTCCGCGCCGCGCAGCATACAGGCGCGGGCCACGGCATACCCCATTTTACCGGTGGAATGGTTCGTCAGGTAGCGCACCGGATCCATCGGTTCCTGGGTCGCACCGGCAGAGACAACGACCTTTTTGCCCTTCAGATCCTTCTCACAGGCCAACTCTCGCAGAACGTAATCCACCAGCACACCCTCATCGGGCAGGCGGCCCGAGCCGACATCGCCGCAGGCCAACATGCCGGACCCGGAGGGAATGACCGTGAAGCCGTAATGCTCCAGCGTTTTCAGGTTATCCTGGGTGATCTGGTTTTCCAGCATATGGGTGTTCATGGCCGGGGCGATAAGCTTGGGGCAGGTTGCTGCCAGCGTGACGGTGGTCAGCATATCGTCCGCCTGGCCGTGAGCCATCTTAGCAATGACGTTGGCCGTGGCCGGGGCAATCAGCATGAGGTCCGCAGCGTTGGCAAGGCTGATGTGGGCCACATCGTACTGGAAATTGCGGTCAAAGGTATCGACCTGGCAGCGGCGATGGGTCAGTGTCTCAAACACCAGCGGCGAGATAAACTCGGTGGCGTTTTTCGTCATCAATACGTGAACATCCGCGCCCAGCTTGACCAGCGCATGAGCCACATTGGGCATTTTGTAAGCGGCAATGCCCCCGGTGATGCCGAGGACGATGGTTTTTCCGGTAAGTAACATAAAATCAACACCCTTAATAACTAGATAAGAGATAATAGATAAAAGATAATAAAATTGGTGGAGTTTTCGCCTTTGGCGAAAACAAAATTTGTATTGTGGTTATTATAGCAGATTGACGCCTTATATGCAAACAAGTATAATAATTTTGTGCGGCGCAAAGCGACGCGATCCACCATATTTCTTATCTATTATCTCTTATCTATAAAAGGAATTTATTATGGTTCTATCAGTCGATATCGGCAACTCCAACATCTGCATTGGTGGGCTGGCGGGGGCAGGACACCGTGAAATCGCGTTCACCACCCGCATGGTCACGCGGCCCCGCTGCACCGTGGACGAGTATGCCGCCGAAATGAAATTTTTGCTGCACCGCCTGGCCGTGGAGCCAACGGCCTGTGAGGGCGTCATTGTATGCAGCGTTGTTCCCCGGCTGACCGGCGTGCTGGCTGCCGCCTGCAAGCGGCTGACCGGCAAAGAGGCCCTCATCGTCAGCTGTGAGCTGGATACCGGGCTGACCTTTCAAGTGGACGAGCCGGCGAAGGTCGGTCGTGACCGTTTGGCCGATGCTGCGGCGGCCGCCGCGCACTATCCCCTGCCCTGCATGACCGTCGATTTGGGCACGGCCACGACCTACAATGTTATCTCGGCCAATCGTGAATTTCTGGGTGGCTTCATCGTGCCCGGCGTACAGACCAGCCTGCGGGCCATCAGCGCGGGCACGGCGCAGCTGCCCCCCATTGCGCCCGAGCCGCCCGAGCATCTGATTGGTGCCAACACGGTGGCTGCACTGAACAACGGGGCCATGTTTGGCACTGCCGCCCAACTGGACGGACTGGCTGACCGCGTGGAGGCAGAACTGGGCCAGCCGCTGACTGTGGTTGTGACCGGCGGGCTTGCACCGTACATCACCCCCTGCTGCAAGCGCAAAGTCATCTATGACGCAGACCTGCTGTTTAAGGGGCTGGCGCTGATTTGGGAGAAGAATCACCTATGAAAAAGTTGGTTGTATATATCCACGGAAAGGGCGGCAGTGCGGCGGAAGCCGAACATTACAAGGAACTGTTTCCTGCGTATGACGTCATCGGATTCGATTATCAGGTACAGACACCTTGGGACGCTGTTTCGGAGTTTACGGCATTTTTCACACCTCTGCGCCAGCAGTACGATACAGTCGTACTGCTGGCAAACAGCATCGGGGCATTTTTCTCGATGAGCGCGTTATCCGAGAAGTTTATTGACCGAGCGTTGTTTATCTCCCCCATCGTGAATATGGAAACGCTCATTTCCGATATGATGGGCTGGGCTGGGGTGACGGAGAATGTGCTGCACGCGCAGGGCGAAGTCGCCACCGATTTTGGCGAAACCCTGTCGTGGGAGTATCTCTGCTACGTGCGGGCACACCCGCTTGTGTGGGATGTACCAACCTGCATTTTGTACGGCGAAAAAGACAATCTGACCTCCTATGAAACGTTGGCCGCGTTTGCGCAGAAAGTCCATGCGCCTATTACGGTCATGCCAAGCGGCGAGCATTGGTTCCACACCGAAGAGCAGATGTCGTTTTTGGACGAATGGGTCAAAGGACAATGTTTATGAAAAAGCTGTATGGGATTTTGAAGGCCGCCCTCGGGTGTTTCTTCGGTGTGTTTTTGGGCATGACAACGTACACCTGCTGGGACTACCGCGCCCACCCCGGACTGTATGCGCTGCAATCTGCACCGTGGTATCTGAGTATACAGATTCATGCGGTGCTTACCATAGTGGTTTGCGGGATGCTGGCACTGGGAATATGGATCTTGCGAAAGAAAATGTAATCCTGTAGGGCGGCCTGTCCTCAGGCCGCCGCGGAGGGAGCAAAATTCTTCCCTATAAATCTACGGATAAGAGGGTGTCTGCCGTAAGCATGCGGGCCGGGCATGCCCGGCCCCTACAGGCGTAATATAAAATACCGTACCGGCACATTTCTGCACTGGTACGGTGTTTTTTATGCTTTATCTAATTTTACATATCGGGCGTAACAGGCACGGCACCGTAGTTGCGGATGTTCAGCACATGGCAGCTGCCCTCGCCGAAGCAGCCATCGATGGCCGCCTTGTAGGTATCCAGCAGGTCCACCGGCACAAACGCCTGGATGGTACCCGCAAATCCGCCGCCCTGCAAGCGCCAGGCGCCGCGGCCGTTCAGCACCTTCTGGCTCAGGGCCAAGGCCAGGGGCACACCCTGCTCCTTCGGGGCCTTGATGCTGTACGCGTTCTGGTTGAACTCAAAGCTAGAATGGCCGCCCTCGATGATGAGTTTGAGGAAGGTATCAAAATCATCATCGCGCACGGCGTCGCAGAGCTGCGCAGCGCGGCGGCAGTCATTGTAAAAGTGGATGGCACGCACGACGGCGCGGTCACCCACGGCCTTGCGCAGCTGCGGGATGGCCTTGTAGAACTCATCCTCGTCGACGTCGCGCAGGACCTTTTTGCCGAACTGCGCAGCCACACTTTCCATTTCGCGGCGGATGGCGGCGTAGTCGTCGGTCAGGTCGGCGTGGCTGCCCTTCGTGTCACTGATGCACATGACAAAGCCATGCTTTGCCAGGTCAATGGCCGTCTGGCCCACGACCGGTTTGGACGGATCCTTGAAGTCGATGGTGATGACGCCGCCGACGGCGCAGGCGGTCTGGTCCATCAGGCCGCAGGGCTTGCCGAAGAACACATTCTCGGCGTACTGGCCGATCTGGGCAATTTTGACCTGGCTGAATTTTCCCATGTCATTGTTGTTGTACTCACCGCGCAGGATGGCACCGATGCAGACCTCGAACGCCGCCGAACTGGACAGGCCGGAACCGCGCAGCACATTGCTGGTGGAGTAGCAGTCAAAGCCGCCCACCTTGCCGCCTGCATCCACAATGCCCTTGGCAACGCCGCGGATGAGGGAGGCAGAATGCTCGGCCTCGCGGGGCTGCGGGGTCAGGATGTTGACGTCAACATCGTCGATTTTGTCAAAGCCCAGGGACTTGACGCGGATGACGTTTTCCTCGTTCGGAGAGACAACGGCCACCATGTCCAGATTGACGGAACCTGCCAGCACGACACCGTTGTTGTGGTCGGTGTGGTTGCCGCCGATCTCGGTGCGGCCGGGGGCTGAGTAGAGACGGACGGTGCGCTCAGTGCCGTAAGCCTTTTCAAATTCATTGATCAGGTCGGTATAGCGCTTGCGCTGCTCCTGCACGGCAGCTGCGCCGTACAGCTTGGTAAATGCGGCGTCGTATTCGCCCTGCGCGATCTGCTGTTTGAGTTCAATGGTATTTGCCATAATTCCACTCACCTTTCCTGTCGAACAGCTCTTTTTGTAATTATGCACAAATTGAGCCTCATGTTTTTGGGCAAGCAGCCAAGGAGCCGGCGGCCTGCGTGTTTCTTGTTCTCAGTATAGCAAATCCTGCAAAAAATGCAAACAGTTTTTGCGCCGCATTTATGGACTTTTGATGAATCCTCTGCTATAATAGAGATACTATGCAAGCGAGGTGCAGCCATGACCATCAATGAGATGAAACAATCCTACAAGCAGAGCTACACGGACAATGTTGAGCTCTCGATTTTTAACTGCGGGCACGAGCCCTGCCTGTCGGGCCACACGTGGGGCCCCGGTGTGCGCGACCACTACCTGATCCACCTGGTTGTGGCGGGCAAGGGCGTCTACCAGGTCAATGGTGCATCGTACACTTTGCAGGCGGGCGATCTGTTTTTGGCCAAGCCCAACCAGCTTATCACCTACGCTGCCGACGAGACCGACCCTTGGGAGTACTACTGGGTCGGTTTCAATGGCGCGTGCGCCAATAAGCTGGTGCAGCAGACACCGTTCTCGGACCTTCACCCGGTTCACCACTGCAAGGACCCGCAGACCGTGCGCGAGGCTTTGTATAATATCTATCTTTCCCGCGGGACCGAGTCGCAGAACGAAGCCCTGATGACCGGCTATCTGTACATTTTTATGGCGCACCTGATGAAGGAAGCCCGCGACGCCATGCCGAACGTTGGGTCGTCCAGCAGCCAGTATGTGCTGGCCGCCATCAAGTTTATCCAGTTCAACTACTCCCACGATATCTCGGTGGACGACATTGCCCAGGCCGTCGGCGTCAGCCGCAGCCATTTGTACCGCGTGTTCATGTCCAACGTCGGGCAAAGCCCCATTGACTACCTGACGAGTTACCGCATCAGCGAGGCGTGCAGCCTGTTGAAAAATTCCGGGTTGTCGATTGCCGAAATCGCCGTATCGGTGGGATTTTTTGACCAGTTCTATTTCTCCCGCGTCTTTAAAAAGGTCAAGGGCGTGCCGCCGAGCAAGTATCTTGTCACATTGGAAAAAGAAGCACAGGCTGCGCCGCAGCCCATCAATCCGTAACTACAAGGAGCAACTATGCCTTTTAAGAAAAACCAGATCGTAACTTTGCAGATCGAGTCTCTTTCCAACGACGGCAGCGGCGTGGCCCATCAGGACGGCCAGGCCGTTTTTGTGCCGCTGACTGCCCCCGGCGATGTGACCGAGGTGCGCATTGTCAAGCCGATGAAAACCTACGCCTTTGGCCGCGTGGAAAAGCTCATCACCGCCGGGCCGAACCGCATTCAGCAGGATTGCCCGGTGGCCGGGCCTTGCGGCGGCTGTGGGTTGCGGCATATCAGCTACCAGGCCGAGTGCGCCGCCAAGACGCAGTTTGTGCGCGACGCCTTTGCCCGCCTGGGTAAGCTGGATGTGCCGGTGCTGGATGTGCTGGCCGCCCCTGCGGTGGACCGTTACCGCAACAAAGTCCAGCTGCCGGTGGGCACCGATGAAAACGGGCATATCGTGACCGGGTTCTTTGCCGGGCGCAGCCACCGCATTGTGGCATGCAGCGACTGTAAGTTGCAGCCCGCGTGGATGAACCAGCTTGCCGCCCGCACCTGCGAATTATTGGAAGAGAACGGCATCACCGCCTACAACGAGGAAACCCACACCGGCCGTGTGCGCCATTTGTATATGCGTCAGGGCTGGCACAGCGGCCAGCGGTTGCTCTGCTTTGTGGTGAACGGCAACGGCCTGCCAAATGAGGCTGAAATTTGCGCTGTTTTGCAAAAAGAATTTGATTTAACGACGATTTTGATTAACCGCAACAGCGAGCGCACCAACGTAATTTTAGGCCGCAAGACCCGCACCGCCGTCGGCCCCGGCACTATTGAGGATACATTGGCCGGGGTGCCGCTGCACATGGGCGTGCACGAGTTTTACCAGGTCAATACCCCCGCCGCCGAAGTACTGTACGCCAAGGCGCGGGCGTATGCCGGGCTGAAGCCTGACGACTTTTTGCTGGACCTGTACTGCGGCATGGGCACGATCGGGCTTTCGATGCTGCCGGACTGCCAGCGCCTTGTTGGCGTCGAGGTCGTGCCCCAGGCTGTGGAAGGTGCCAAGGAGACCGCTGCACGGCTGGGACTTGGCACAGAAAAGGCAGACTTCCGCTGCCAGGATGCCGGTGCCGCTGCGGCCCAGCTGGCCGCCGAGGGGGCCCGCCCCGATGTAATTGTTGTGGATCCGCCGCGCAAGGGCTGCGACGAAGCCACGCTGACCGCCATTGCCGAAATGGCCCCGCGCACCGTGGTCATGGTCAGCTGCAACGCTGCCACCGCCGCCCGCGATACCCGCTGGCTGGCCGAGCATGGCTATAAGGCCGTGGAGGTGCAGCCGGTGGATTTGTTCCCGCGGACAAAGCACGTGGAGTGTGTAGTGAAACTAACTAAAGATGTGAAATGAGAGGGAATTTGTAAAGATGGCTTTACCTAAATATGATGAGCTGTACAGCCCCTTTCTCACTGTAATTGCAGATGGCCAGGTTCATAATGCAAAGTCTGTTGCATCTGATGCCGCTGCTCTGTTGCACTTGTCAACCGAGGATTTGTCAGAGCAATTACCCAGCCAGCGCCAAACGGTTTTTGTTAATCGGTTGAACTGGGCAAAAACTTATTTGAAGAAAGCGGGCCTTGTAGATTCCCCAAGTCGCGGCAACTATGTGATAACACAAGAGGGCAAACGGCTGTTGGATAGTGGCGTTTCCATCACCAACGAGTACTTGAAAAAGAACTATGCGTCGTTTGCCGCCTTTGTCGGCAACGGAACCCAACTTTCCAGCGCATCCTCCCCAACACAGGAAGACGTGAAAACGCCAGAAGAGCAGATGGATGCCCTGCAACAGACCATAAACGATACGCTTGCCGATGACCTTCTATCCGAAATCATGCGACAGACACCTATTTTCTTTGAGCAGCTTGTCGTTGATTTGATGAAAGCCCTGGACTATGGTGATGGTTTCAAAACCAAAGCCAGCGGTGACGATGGCATTGACGGCGTCATCCATGAGGATAAACTCGGGTTTAATCTGATTTACATTCAAGCCAAGCGTTGGAACCCAGATATTACGATTGGAAAGCCCGAGATTCAAAGGTTCTTTGGTGCTATGATGGGGCCACCTAGGGTAGAGAAGGGACTATTTATCACAACAGCAAAGTTTTCCAAAGGTGCCAAGGAATACGCCGATGCACAGCATATCATTCTGGTAGATGGAAAACAGCTCACTTCCTTGATGATTGAATATGGTCTTGGCGTTTCCGTACAGAAGGTTTACCAGATAAAGCGCATTGACAGTGACTATTTTGCGGATACATTAGGCTGAGAAAAAGGAGTTTTTTCTTACCATGAACCAGGAAATCAGCAGGCGCATATCCTTTCTGGGGTTTGTGATGACCTGCGGCATCGTTCTCTATCACTGCGGCCCTTCCCCGGCTGTCCCGTCTGTTGGGTTGGACCAGGTATGTTTTGATGCCATATCAAACTTCTTCACAAATACCGCGACACTTGCCATGTCCTATTTTTTTGCAGTGACTGGCTATTTGCTGTTTCTGAATTTATCGCTGCGCGGCTGGGCCGGTAAGGTCAAGCGCCGCACTTTTTCGCTGTTGGTTCCCTATCTGGCGTGGCAATGTTTGACTTTTGCGGTCAATCTGCTGCACCATGAGGCCATGACCAAACGTGAATTTCTGAAAACGACCTTTCTTCTTGACCAATGGCCGCCGGATGGCGCACTGTGGTATCTCTATGCGGTCTTTCTGCTGGCATTGCTTGCCCCTGTTATTCTGCTTATTTACGAGCGTGCAGGTCGTTGTCGTGGCTTTTGCCTTACGTTCGCGGCAATTTTGTTTTTCTACTGGTTGCAATCCGCAGATTTTGCCTCGGCTTTCTGCCAATATGGCTATGTCAATAATATTTTGCGGTATATGCCGTCCTATCTTTTGGGCGCTTACTTCGGATTTTATTGCACACAGGCATCGGAGATAGATAATCTACGCTTTCTGTTGGCTGCGCTTCTGGCTGCACTTGCCGCCGACGCCGTGTTTTCTGGCTTCTTCTCGCTCATGACGCTGCAAGTGCTTCCGCTGTTCGCGCTGTTCTTATTGCCTATTCCGGAGTTCCTGTGTGACAGAAAAGTCTATCATTTGTCGTTCCTTGTGTACGCCCTGCATCAGCCATTGCTCAAGCACCTCTTGCATCCGATCCGCGATTTGATGTACGTGGTATACCCGGCTTCGCCTGCCGCACTCATCAATGGGCTGGGACGTGTGTTGTATCTGCTTGCTATTTTGTGCCTGGCCCGGGCGCTGCATACCACGCTTTCTCGGTTCTGCCCAAAAGCGCTGGATGTGCTGACCGGCGGACGGAAGTAGTATTTGTTCAAACTCTATTTCCCGCTTGTTCACGATTTGCCCATATTTATATGTCATACTAAAGTGTAAACAATGCGGCTTTGCCGCAAAAAGGTGGTTTTTATAAATGAAAGGCTGGTTTCAGCGCTTTATGTCCGGCCGCTATGGGTTTGACCAGTTCGGCGGGTTTCTGTGCATTGCCTCTCTCATCCTTATTGTGATTGGGGCGTGGGTGTCGCCGATTCTCTACTGGCTGGGGCTGGCGGCCATCATTTACAGCTACTTCCGCATTCTCAGCCGCAACACCCGCAAGCGCTATGCCGAAAATCTCAAATACTTATCCTACCAAAACCGCGTAACGACCTGGCTGGGCAAGTATCAGGTGCGGTTCAAGCAGCGCAAGGACTACCACTACTACCGCTGCCCCAAGTGCGGTCAGCAGCTGCGCGTGCCCCGTGGGCGCGGCAAAATCAGCATCACCTGCCCCAAATGCGGCAACCAGTTCATCAAAAAGAGTTGACGCCCAATGTTTGGATATGTTACGATTTATCGCAAGGGGCTGGCAGACGCCGACATGGATCGCTACCAGGCCTATTACTGTGGGCTTTGCCGGGCGCTGGGCCGCCGTTATGGCCGCACCGGGCAGCTGGCGCTGAGCTATGACATGGCGTTCGTTGCCATTTTATTGACGGCGCTGTACGACGTCCCCACCGCCTACACGGCGGGCCGCTGCGCACCGCACCCCATCAAACCTCGGCCCCGGGCTGACAATGAGTTTATGGACTACGCCGCCGACATGACCGCCGCGCTGGCGTACTATAACTTTATGGACGATTGGCAAGATGACCACCGCCGTGCCAGCCTGGCCCAGGCGCAAAAGCTGGAGCCGCAGCTACCCGCCCTGCGGGAACGCTGGCCCCGCCAGATGCAGACGATGACCGACGCACTGGACAAGCTGAACGCCCTGGAGAGCGCAGGGAGCCACGACCTGGACGCGCTGTGCAATGCGTTCGGTGCGCTGCTGGGCGATGTTTTTGCCTGCCGCGACGACATCTGGGCCCCGGCGCTGCGGGCCATGGGGCAGGGCCTGGGCGGCTTTATCTATTTGATGGACGCCTATGATGATTTGGAAAAAGACGAAAAAGAAGGACGTTTCAACGCACTGCGTCAGCTGGCAGATGAACTGCCGCCTGCCGCCTATGAGCAGCGCTGCCACGAGCTGCTGACCCAGCAGATGGGCCGCTGTGCGCAGCCGTTTGAAATGCTGCCGATATTAAAAGATACCCCGGAGGGGAAACTATTGTACAACACGATCTATTCCGGCGTGTGGAGCAAATACGCGCTGGTACGTAAGCACCGGGAGGGGCGCAGACATGACTGATCCATACAGCGTATTGGGCATCACTCCCGGTGCCGATGACGAAACGATTAAAAAAGCCTACCGTCAAAAGTGCAAGCAATACCACCCCGACCTGCACCCCGACGATCCTTCCGCCGAGGAGCACTTTAAGGAAGTGCAGGCCGCATACAGCGAGATCATGCGCATCAAGCAGGGCGGCGGCGCGACGTACCGGCAAAGCAGCCAATCCTACGGCCAGAGCGGGTACGGCCAGCAGTACCAGGACCCCTTCAGCGGGGGCGGGTTCGGCTTTGGGCCGTTCGGGTTCGGGTACTACAGCACAAGCGGTTCAACCGGGGGGCAGAGCTACGGCAGCACCGCAGGCGACCCCGAGCTGCGTGCGGCGGCAAACTACATCCGCAGCGGCTTCTATGAGGAAGCCATGAACACGCTGAACGGCATCCCCACCGCCAACCGCACGGCGCAGTGGCACTACTACGCCGCGCTGGCCAACCAGGGGCTTGGCAACAATATCCGTGCCCAGGAGGAAGCCCGCACGGCGGTATCGATGGAGCCGAACAACTACGCCTATCAGAACTTGCTGGACCAGCTGCAAAGCCCGGGCCGCAGCTACACGAGCTACCAGCAGCCCTACGCCCAGCCCAGCGGCCGCCCGGGATCGTTTTGTTTGTCGTTCTGGCTGTATTTGCTGGTATGCAATGTGCTGAGCTGGTGCTGCTGCGGCGGCAGAGGCGGATTTTATATTTGCTGATTTTGGATAGAAAAGGCGCTGTGGCCGGTGTGGTCACAGCGCCTTTTGTTATTATTCGGCAGGGCCGCACATATGCGGCCCGCAGGCGTTTATGGGAAAGTTGAGGGCCTGGTATGCCCGATTCCTACTAATTTTGATTTACAGCATCCTATCCAGCAGCGGCATCAAAATTTCTATGTTTTGGCAAAACTGCGGGTAGAACTCGTCGCCAAGGGAATAGTCGTAGTAGAGGGCGCGCTCCGTGCGCTTGGCGGCGGCAGAGAAGTGCGGGTTGTTCTGCCCACCCGCGGCCTGCAATTTATGGGACAGCTGCGTGCAGACGATGGCCCAACGCGCGTCGATACCCGCACGATCCGGGATGGCGGCATCGTTCAGGTAGTCCTGCAAGGTTCGTTTCCCTGCCCGCGCACCGCACAGCGGCGTTTGGACGTAATACTCCATCCTGGCCGTCACGGTATCAATGCTCTGCCCCAGCGGGTAGAGCGCACAGGCCAGCGGCCTTGCGGCATGGATGGCGCAGGCGCCGCCTTCAAAAAAGCGGCAGTCCCCGGTCTTAGGGTCGGGCGTCAGCCGAAGCGCAGGCAGGCAGGTCGTATCGGCCACATAGCTTTTGCAGAAGGCCGATGCCACGATGCGGGGCGACAGCCGCAGCCGCCGCGCAATGCGGTAGAGGTCATACCCGGACAGCACCAGATCCCGCCGTTTGCGGCAACAATCGCCGCAGCCTGCGCAGGCAAAATCAAACGTCTCCCCTGTTGTCAGGTGCGGGCAGCTATCCCAGTTTTCACCGCAGCGGCCCGGCTCCACGTTGACAGCCGTCACAGCTGCACCTCGCCTGCGTAGGGCCGACCGTGGGCGTAGGCGTCCAGCGCCTCAAAGGGCGATTTGACCATGTTTGCCACGTTCACATCGGTGTAGAACGCCGTGTGCGGGCTGAGGATAACATTGGGGTAGCTGCGCAGCAGGTTCAGCTCGCGATTGGGGATGGCCTCGCCCATGCGGTTGTAGTAGCAGATGCCGGTCTCGTCCTCGATGACGTCCAGCCCCGCGCCGCCGATCTTGCCGCATTCCAGCCCGGTCACCAGCGCGTCCGGGTCGATGAGGGTGCCGCGTGCCGTGTTGACCAACAGCACGCCGTCCTTCATCTTGGCGATGGCGTCGGCGTTGATGAGGTGGTGGTTCTCCGCCGTAGCGTTCGTGTGCAGCGTGATGACGTCGCTGCGGGCATACAGCTCGTCCAGCGTGACATAGTCTGCGTATTTCTTTACAGCGTCGTTCGGGTAGAGGTCGTAGGCCAGCATCTTGCAGCCGAAACCGCTCAAATTGCGAACGACGGTCTGGCCGATCTTGCCGGTGCCAATGACGCCCACTGTGCAGTCCGAGATATCGCGGCCCATCTTGCCGGGCAGTGAGTAGTCCTGCACGTTGGCGCGCAGCATGATTTGGTTCATCTTGCGGGTACACATCAAAATCAACATGATGGTATAGTTTGCCACCCCCTCCGGCGGGTAGTGGCTGTGGCTGATGCGCATACCCAATTTTTTGGCGGTATCCAGCGGGATATGGTCATACCCGATGCTGCGGCAGGGCAGGTATTTTACGCCCATCCCGGCCCAGGCTTCCAGGTATTCGGGCCGAATCGCGCAGGGGTTCGTGCTGACGGCGTCGCAGCCCTCGGCCAGGTGCAGGTTCTCCGGCGTGGGTACGCCGGGCGTGCCGGTATAGTCGATGCCGTACTGTTGTTTGTACGGCTCGCAATACTGCTGCTCGTCAAAGGGGCGCAATGTGTAAAACATGATCTTCATGTTTTGTCATCTTCCTTACAGGTGATAGTTGAAGAGGTCGGCCAGCCAGTCCGTACACAGATCCACCCAGGCGCGGTTGTGGGCGTTGGGGGTGTTGACCTCCCGCGTGCAGGTGCTGGTGCCGTGGCCGTCGTGGTTGAAGAGATGCAGCTCAAACGGCACCTTATGCTCGGTCAGGGCCGACGCCAGCAGCAGTGAGTTCTGCACAGGGACCGAGCCATCCTCCACCGTGTGCCAGATAAAGAAGGGCGGCAGATCGCCGCGGATTTGATTTTCCAGGCTCATGGTGGCCTTCAGTTCGGCATCGTCGCCGCAAAGATTCTTGATGGAGCCGCCGTGGGTCATGATGCCCGACGTGATAACTGGGTAGCCCAGCACAACAGCATCGGGGCGGGCTTCCTCGGCGTGGATGCCGAGGGCTTTCTGCACCGGCTCGGCATCCCACAGGATGGCCGTGGATGCCGCCAGATGCCCGCCCGCCGAGAAGCCGCAGACGGCAACCTTGAAGGGGTCAACACGGAACTTTGCTGCGTTGCGACGGATGTGCAAAATTGCCCCCGCTGCGTCGATCAGCGGCTGCCAGCGCAGCGGCGGCTGGGTATCGTCCTTACGGCAGGTGTAGGTCAGGATAAAGACGTTATAGCCTGCCTGCAAAAACTGCATGGCGACGGGGTCAGCCTCGCGCGAGCTGCACCAGGCGTAGCCGCCGCCCGGCAGAATTAGTATAGCCGGGCGGATGTTGAAGGCGGGCATTTCGGTAGTCTCGTCCCGCAGGTAGCCAACGAGGGCTGCGCCGCTGGGGAGGGTATGGTTGTAGAATTGCATGGATATTTCCTCGATTCTGATTTTATATGCAGGGGCGGGATTTATCCCTTCCCCGGACGTTGCGGCATGGCAGCGGTCAGAGGGCTGGCCGCCCTACGAACGGAACACGGTTGCAGGGGCGGGGTATGCCCCACCCTCAACACAATGGCAGACGGCCATTCATGCAAAGCTGAGGGCCGGGCATACCCGGCCCCTACCGGGTTCTTTATTTAGGGTGCGCCGCGATGTACTCCGCCATGATATCGGCGGCAAGGCGGCAGAGTTCCGGGCAGGGGCGCTTTTTGTAGTATTCGGGGGTGCGGGGGCTGGCGATGGGGCTGCCCTCGGGTTCTTTCAGACCCAGAAGCTCTTTGCAGATCATGCTTCCTCTGCCGTTGCGGGCCTTGTACTCGGCGGCCAGGGCTTGTACGTCGGTGTAGAGCGCGGTCTTTTTCGCAGGGTCGTCGCTGCCGTAGAGTGCCCCCAGCACCAGTGTGATACCGGAGAACGCACCGCAGACCTCCCGCATACGTCCAAATCCGCCGCCGAAACCTGCGGAAATTTGCAAGGCCTGCTTTTCGGTCATGCCCATTTCCTCTGCAAAGGCCACCGCCACCGATTGGCAGCAGTTGTAACCCTTGAAAAACGCCGCATACGCGCGGTCGCCGTAGATGCTCATGTGTGGGTGTCCTTTCTGGAAATTTCTAAAGGCTCCTCTTAAGGGGCGTTTAAGCTGCGTATATATTCTTAGCATACCGCAAATCTCTCTGTTTGAAAACCCCTGATTTTAAATTTTTTGTTAAAATGCGGCACAAGGGTTGCACTTTATAGAAAAGAGTGCTAAACTAGCTTTAGCAGTTGAAATAAACGAGTGCTAATTTCATTTGTATAAGTGAGGTTTTCTTCTATGGCAATGCGTCAGTTCAAGGCCGAAAGCAAAAAGCTGCTCGACCTGATGATCAATTCTATCTATACAAACCGCGAGATCTTCCTGCGTGAGCTGATTTCCAACGCTTCGGACGCTTGCGACAAGCGCTACTTCAAGAGCCTGACCGACACGTCTGTCGGCATCACGAAGGATGACTTGAAGATCCACATTCAGCCCGATAAGGAGAGCCGCACGCTGACCATCAGCGACAACGGCATCGGCATGACGAAGGACGAGCTGGAAAAGAACCTGGGCACCATCGCCAAGTCCGGTTCTTTCGACTTCAAGACCGAGAACCAGAGCGACAATATCGACATCATCGGTCAGTTCGGCGTCGGCTTCTACTCTGCCTTTATGGTTGCCAAGAAAGTGACCGTCATTTCCCGCGCCCAGGGCGAGGATACTGCCTGGAAGTGGGAATCCACCGGCGTTGAGGGCTATACCCTGACCGAGACCGACAAGGACGATGTCGGCACTGAAATCATTTTGGTCATGAAGGATGACACCGACACTGACCATTACAGCGAGTATCTGGAAGACTACGAAATCACCAACCTCATCAAGAAGTACAGCGATTACATCCGCTTTCCCATCACGATGTACCGTGAGAAATCCCGCCAGAAGCCGAAGCCGGAGGATGCGGGCGACGATTACAAGCCCGAGTACGAGACCTACACCGAGCTGGAAACGCTGAACAGCATGGTGCCCATCTGGAAGCGCCCGAAGAGTGAAGTCAAAGACGAGGACTACAACGAGTTCTACAAGAACAAGTTCATGGACTACACCGACCCGCTGCGGGTCATTACCAGCCGCACCGAGGGCACGGCAACCTACACGGCGCTGCTGTTCATCCCCGGCTCCACCCCGTATGACTATTACACCAAGGAGTATGAGAAGGGCTTGGCACTCTACGCTTCCGGTGTCATGATCATGGAGAAGTGCGGCGACCTGCTGCCCGACTATTTCAGCTTTGTCAAGGGCGTTGTGGACAGCGAGGACTTGAGCCTGAACATCAGCCGTGAGACGCTGCAGAAGGACAACCAGCTCAAGCTGATGCGCAGCTCTCTGGAAAAGAAGATCAAAAACGAACTGCACGCTATGCTGGTCAACGACCGCGAGAAGTACGAGACGTTCTGGAAGAACTTCGGCCGTCAGGTCAAGTTTGGCGTCTACGGGGACTACGGTATGCACAAGGATCTGCTGGGTGATTTGCTGATGTTCTACTCCGCCAAGGAGCAGAAGCTCGTCACGCTGGATGAGTACATTGAAAAAATGCCCGAGGGCCAGAAGTGCATCTACTTTGCTGCCGGTGATGATACCGACCGCCTGGGCAAGTTGCCCAATGCCCAGCTGGTGCTGAGCAAGGGCTATGACCTGCTGCTCTGCACCGAGGATGTGGACGAGTTCTGCCTGCAAGTCATGCACGACTACAAGGAAAAGGAATTCCAGAATATCAATACCGGTGACCTGGGCCTGGAGACCGAGGACGAGAAGAAGGCCGCCGAGGCTGCCGAGACCGAGAACAAGGATCTGTTTGAGGAAATCAAGAAGGACCTGAAAGGAAAGATCAAGGAAGTCAAGGTCAACCCCACCCTGCAGGAGCACCCGGTCACGCTGAGTTCCGCCGAGGGCGGTATCTCGATGGAGATGGAGAAGGTTCTGCGCCGTATGCCCAACGCCGAGGGCGTCGAGAGCACGAAGGTGTTGGAGCTGAACCCGAACCACACTGTCTTTGCCGCGCTGAAAGCCGCCCACGCTACAGGCGACACCGACAAGGTTGCGAAGTACGCCGAACTGCTGTATGACCAGGCCCTGCTGATTGCAGGCCTGCCCATTGAAGACCCCGTGGCGTATGCACAGCTGGTCTGCGGATTGATGCAGTAAGCTTTTGATACAAAAACACAGCCGCCCGCCCAGGTATGATGATGCCTGAGCGGGCGGCTGTGTTTTT
>OLSB01000232.1_pt1 | contig 66749 bp, 60 predicted proteins | sample 1672071 | NCBI WGS metagenome assembly OLSB01 (sample SAMEA3136642, study PRJEB25190) | human gut metagenome | biome: human gut; feature: human-associated habitat; material: faeces | place: Austria | collected 2013
TAGATTGACTTTAAGTCAATAAAATGAAATTTTATTTGAAATTTATTTGTTTTATTCTATATTTTAGATGTTAAAATAAATAAGTTAATATTAATAAAATGCACTATGTTGAGAAAGACAAAACCTAGTTTGCTGTACAGATTGTTATCAGGTAAAGAATCTTATGATAGAGAATGCTATTATAAGAAGATGAATGATTTGATTGAACATGATCTAGACCAGTTTGAGTTCTATGATGAGCTTGCAGAAAGGGAAAATGAGTATACTGATGCTCCATCATTATATAAAGTAGTAGTTAAAGGCAAACATACTTCTACTTGGAGAGTTTATTTCTTAGGTGAAGATCATCCAGTTGTAGTTTATCCGCTCAATGAAGGTGGAATTATCATGATTAATGAATTGTATGGTGGATGCTGTCTTCATAAGAATGGAATGGAACCATCTGAACGTAGCAGATTCTATATCAAATATGATGGTATGCCATTCATTAGTTATCATTCTTCTAAGTGGAAGCAGAAATATGATAAGTACATTACAGATTGGATTACTGAACATCTTGAAGATGGATATTCCGATAGTAACTGTTCAAAAGAATATATTGCTAAATTGAAATGAAAAGTTTAATTGAATACATACAGGAAAAACTTGGAATAGTAGACCCAGATATGCCTATCATGGAAATGGCTACTATAGATAAAAAAGCCAAGTTGGGAAAGTCTTTTTATAGAATAGCATTACATGGTCCTGCAGTAGGAGATAGGCCATATCCACATATACATATATATGATCCAAAAGACAAGTTTCCTTATAAGAATTTCAATTTTGAAATAAGTTTAGTAGATTTGCTTTGTTATGATGAACTTAATCTTATATGCCAACAAGACAAACAAAATGATATCAATATAAAGAACAGAAAGAATTGTTCATGGAATGGATATCGAAAAATGCGAGATGACTTTGAAGATTGGTTGTCAGAACCTTGTACCGGTATGCCAGGAAACTTCAAAGACAATCTAGATGCATTGATATGGTCTTATAATAATGAAGCACCAGATATTGATGATAGAAATCCATTACTTGATTATATCAAAGATCAAGGAAAGAAAGTATTGCCAAAGTATCAGAAATATTTTAAAAGTGAATAAATTATATGAATAAAGAAATATTTTCAAATATTAATCGTAAACATGATCCATCTTATGATATGTCAAAAGATGTTGATATTCTCGTAATGAAATTTAGAGATTACAACAATTTGACAGATGATGAAGCTAGATTTCTTCTTGACAAAGCAAAAGATGCTTATTACAATACTGGTAAGGAGATTCTTAGTGATAATGAATATGATACTTTGGAGAAGTCATTAGGTCAAGAAAATAAGTCCTATGTCGGCTCAAAGCATTCTGACAACTATACTGTAAAGCATCCATTCATGATGGGTAGCTTATCTAAAGTACAGATTCATGAAAAGTCAGATGGCAGTATCGATTGGGCTACTTACTTGAATTCTATTTTCAGTTATATATACAATGGTAAAGAGAAAGCATGTAAAGTAATAGTTACACCAAAATACGATGGTTGTTCATTTGAAATTCATATTACAAAGAAGTCAGATGGTACATTAGATGTAACATATTCTGGTCGTGGTAATGGAGAATATGGTAAGGATATTTCTAATCAGATTAAGCCTATCTTTGATTGTAAAGGTGGTTTCTTTGATTTTGTAATGGAAAGATCTGGTGATGCTTCTGAGGTAACATTACGAGGTGAAGTACTTATAAGCAAATCAACATTCAAGCAGAGATTTGCAGATAAGTTCGCAAATACTAGAGCTTTTGTTTCTGGTATGCTCAATAGAATTGATAAGGATGTTCCTGAATATGTATATCTGTTCCCTGTTATCTATGATTACAGAATAAAGAAGAATGGTAAATGGAAAGATTTAGATTGGACTCATCTTCTTACTGATAATCAATTTGAATACAATACATTCTTCCCAAGCTTCTATGATGAAGGTATTGAATTGAATACTGTAGATGACTTGATTAGTATATATAAGAAGTATGAAGAATACAGAAACATGTCAGAATATTCTCAGGATGGCATTGTCATCAAACCAGTAGAATCAGAAAGACAGAACAACTTGACCGAACGTCGACCAGCAGATTGTGTTGCTATCAAGTATATTCCTATGACTGAACCAACAACAGTAATTGATATTGAATGGAATCTTGGTAAGTCTGGTGAATATATTCCTACTATCATTACTGATCCTGTATATATGGATGGTAAGAAGATTACAAGAGCATCAGCATTCAACGCAGGTTATCTGATGGACAGAAAAATCAGTGTTGGAACCAAGGTTGTACTTTCATTAGCTGGGGATATTATTCCTTACATATACAGAGTTTATGATTATACAAACTTTGATCCTTCTAAATTAGGAAAAAGCTTCCCATCATCAGATAGCTATATTGATGGTTGTCATGTAATGGCTTCTAAGATTGATAATGAATTTGAACTGTTGAATTCTGCATTGAGTTTCAAGATTCCTGGATTTGGAACATCAACAGTACAAGATTTCATCAAATGGAAGAAGAAGGATTGTGAACCTGATGAATTCTTTGGTATTGAAGCAAAAGAAATGCCATGGAATATTCTTCTATGTACACCAATGGAAATTGAGAATGCTATAGGTGGTAAGACAGGTTCTAATGTAAATAAAGCATATACCAAGCTTCTTAAGAATATCAAATTGAAGGATATTATTTTGTCTTGCAACTTTAGGTTGTGCGGAGATAAAGTAGCTCAACAGATAGAGAATAAGCTGATTGGATTGCCTTATGACTTTACAAGCATGTCTCATATTGCTTATGATTGGATTGATGATAAAGAATCATCAAATTGGAAGAGATTCAAAGAGATTCTTGATTTCAATGGATGGTCATTAGATTCCTTCAAGCTATCAGATAAAGAGTTAGCAGACACTAAGAAAGAAAATGACAAGATTCCTGTGATATTGACAGGTGAACCAAATAATTATTCTAGCAAAGCAGAATTCTTGAAGTGTCATCCAGAATACAGAATGACTGGTTCTTGGAAAGAAGTGAAGATCGTATTCACTAATTCATTAGAATCAAATACTGGTAAGATGAAGAAGGCTAGAGAAAAGAATATTGAAATTAAATTGTATTAGAGCAAATGGTAAACTATTTATTGATAAGTGAAAATTACAACAAGGCAGAATGTGATGAACATACATTGCCAGGAGAATTCTTACTTAAGCAACTTGACAATTTTCCATTGATAGTAGATGCATCACCAACTAAACTAGCTTGCATTAAAGAATATATAAGGTTGCATTTGAATGATGATGTAAGATATGTTATCTATCAAGATAAGAGATGTTCATGTTCTTGTTGTTGCTTCCCATCAAGAATAAATGATTTTGAAAAGTCTATAAAGAAGATAACAGCGATAGTATATGAAAAAATTGATCTATAAGAGAAAATATCGACCTATAACAGAAAAATCATCTATAGAATCTAGAATACAGTTATTTGCTTTTCAGTTGATAGCTGTACTAGATTCTGGAGATTGGTCTACTGGTAGAAACATGTTCAATACTATGATAAAAGAGGAGTTAGAAAAGTTAGGTGACTTTTATTTGGTAGAAGTATTGTATGTTAATAATGTTGTTATTGATGTACATGGTAAAATAGGTATAGGTATATATGAAGTTTCAATTTAATATTTGTTAACATGTGGCAAACAGTATTTGAATGTTCAGATGGAATAGAAAGACCTAGCTTTGCATTAGATACATTTATTGTAAAAGGTGGTGAAGGACAAGGAGAAGCATATAATTTTTTCCTTTGTTCTAGAAATAAAATTACAGATAACTATGATAGTGATTTGTATGATGACTTGAGAGATAGAAACAAAACATTTAGAATTTCTATCATGCAAACAGAAAGAATTGTATATAGTGATAGGACAAGTTGGTCCACGAAATGTTTAAACCCATTAGTTGATGGTATCAATACTTTTGATGACTTCAAAACAATAAAAGTTGAAGAAAAAGTTGAATAAATTTTGAAATTTTCTGAATAGTTTCTATCTTATTCATGTCAAATAAATGTTTAATTTTAAAATATTATGATTATGAACAATATGAATAAGTCAGTAGCTGCATCAGTAAATAATTCAGTAATGAACAATAATTTCAAGGAGTTCAACTTAGATGAAGCAAAGAAAGGTGCTAAGTTAGTAACACGAGATGGAAGAAAAGTAAAGTTTATTTGTGTTAGTCGTGATAAGATTTTAGCAACAGTCTTCGGTAAAGTTTCATACGAAGACCGCCAATATAAATTCAATTTGGATGGTTCTCGTTATAAGAACCTTATTCACAACTTGGATTTGATGATTGCTGCCTGAGGTAATCAACAGGGAGAAATTTTTCATCATTTTGAAATTTTTCTCCCTTTTTCTAATTTATATAAGAATTAAAATTTGAAGAAATGAGAAATCCAAGATTATACTTTACAATTGAATTAGGAATATTTTATCCTTATCGAGGACAGAATTCCGTATTAGATGCAAAATTTCGTGGAAATACGAAATTGATTGAAGAGAATAAGAAAGGATATACTAAGAAGCAAATAGATTTCATAGAAAGAAACAAAAATAAAGCTGTAATATATTATACTGATAAGTATATTTTTGATTCTAAGAAGTTTACTTTTGCTTTCCAAGGAATTCCAAATATAGCTTCTGATGATGATTTGAATGATTTGTTCAGTAAGAAATGTCAGTTTGATCCAACTGTGGATTATGATCTTAATGGTGAACAAGCAGAAGTTGTAACAACAAAAGCAGAAGATGGAACAGTAAAAAAGATTATCAAGTCAGAAAATTTTATTGATTCATTACCAGATTGCCCAGATATAGAAAATACTGGTTTCTACGTTGAAAGCAAGAACTGGAAATATCTTGTAAGAAACATCATGAGAAAGAAACCAACATTATTGATTGGCCCTACAGGTACTGGTAAAACAGAATTGATATTGATGGCTTGTAAGCAACTTGGAATCAATTGCGAAGTACATGATATGGGTGCTATGCAAGATCCATTAACTGACTTGTTAGGATGTCATCGTATTAAAGATGGCAGTTCTACATTTGATTATGCAAAGTTTGTTGATGATGTTCAGAAGCCAGGTGTAATATTGCTTGATGAGCTTTCAAGAGCTCCATTGATGACAAACAATATTCTGTTTCCTTGTTTGGATTCTCGTAGAGAACTGCCATTAGCTATAGCAGATTCGGAAGGTCCACGTTCTGTAAAAGTACATCCAGATTGTGTATTCATTGCTACTGCTAACATTGGTTCAGAATATAGTGGTACTCAAGAAATTGATGCCGCTTTGATGAACAGATTTCTACCATTGAAAGTGGATTACATGCCGACAAGAAATGAAATAGAAGTATTGAAGAACAGATGTAAGATATCAGAAGATGACGCCGCGGTTATTGTAAAGTTTGCAAATGCAATGAGGCAAGAAAATAAGAAAGGTGTAGTGAATTTTCCTGTTTCTACAAGAGAGAATATTGCTATTGGTGAAATGATTGCTGATGGATTTGATATAGTAGATGCAGTGAATTTTGTGGTTTGCAACAAATTCAATGATGATGATGTCAAACCTGTAAAACAACTTATGATGACATTGAACTAAAAAACATTCACACAGGGACGTGGAAATTGTCTTAGCTGATAGAACATAATGAAGTATATTTTTCCGCTCCCTGTGTGACCCAGGCACTTAATAGGAGAACCTGAAAAATATTATAAGAGCTTATGAAAAAGATATTTTATGCATTGAGAGGTTACCTTATATGCCATGGTATTATAGGTAACATATATAAGACTACGTGGAGAGATACAAATCCAAATAAGAATTATGTTGATCCAGTGTTTTGGATGAAGTATCATTATACAGATGAATTGTGGTCACCACATGCATTCTATGGTATAATTGGAAGGTATACAAGTACTAAGTTGTTTACTTATGAATATGTTGGCAGATGGTTTGTTGATAAGGAAATAGAATATTGGGATTTATAACATGAAACAGAATTTTAAAAATTACAAAGCATTTGATTATTCTTTAAAGTCTAGGAAGAAGATGAATGATGTAGATTTGTCTTATGTTCCTAGATTCTTGCTAGTAAGTGTAATAACAGAGAATACTTATGAATATGTAGAAAAGGAAAAGACGTTGTATGTAAGGCGGTATACTGACAAAATGATTCCTATTGATAGAATTCATGAAATTATATGTACAGTACCAACTAAGATAGTACTTAAGACACCTATTGGCAATGGATTGGAAATTAACAATTATTATGATGGAAGAACAAAAAAGATTGGTTATGATGAGGATAATGCTTATGAAACTATTGAAGTAGGTCAATCTGCATCTCATATATATAACCAATTGTATAGAAATTGTTCTGATCGCCCATATACACCTTATGGTGGCTTAGCAGATTCAAAAGAAGAAAAAACTGATAAAAACGAAAATAACTATGATTTGTTGTAAAGAAAAGCTTAAGTATGTTTTGCATTATGTAAGAGAAACTTTTAAAGATTATTCAGTCCAATATAAGATATTTGACTTATCTGGACTTTTATCTTTGGTTTTGAGAAATATTGCAGAAAGTTATTCACATCTTCTATATTCTTATAAGCACCATGTATGCTTCAAGAAAGTAGAAGCTTATTTGACAGGCAGAGTAATTCATAAATACCATGATGTTGACAAGATTGTAATGTATGCATTGTTTCTATGGTTAGGAGTTGAATGCATCAACCATATTCATACATTATGGCAAGATCATCATCCATGCTATAAGGATTTAGATGGAAATAAAGCTTACAAACCTAAAGATGAAGTAGAATGGACAGAAGCAGTAGTAGATTGGGAATGTGCTAGATTCACTAAACCAGATAAGCCATTGAATGCTTATGATACATATCTCAAATATTACTACACATCAGAATATACTGGAGTAATCATCAACACATTGATGTCATTAGGTTTGCTAAGTGTAAAAACAACAGATGCTGGTGTTGTATATAAGGTTACAGATAAGATGGATGATTTCAAATGTAAATAAGTGTTCAATGAATTGATGATGTTCAATATGATTGAACAAGTTATTTCTGTTGAACAATATTATATATAAAATATTGAATGGAACTCTTACAAGAGTTCCATTTTTTGATTGTTAACATTGAACTTGGAAAACTTAATTAACTATATTAGATAAAGTATAAGATAAAATATAATTAACAAAATTTTGAAAGACTATGATAATTGACAGATTTTGGTTAAGAAAGAATCAGACGTATTATATTTTCTATTTGGATGAAAATGGCAATAGAAAATGCTATTCAAAACAGATGCATCATTGGAAGACTTATGAGTACAATCCAAATGGAAAGAAGTATACATGGGATGGTAAGAAATGTGATATAGTATTTAAAGATGCATCTAAATATCAACCAAATGAATTTGATCAGTTGGAATTCTTATACAATTTGCCAGAAGATATCTATAAGGAAGTAATGGCAATGAGATTTCCAAGAATTTACTTTAGTGATATAGAAACCGAAATTTCTGATGAATTCCCAGAACCAGAAAAGGCAGAACAAAGAATTCAGTTGATAAGTCTTGTTGGTCCAGATTTGTCTGTAATGGTATTAGGTATCAAACCATTGAATTCTGATGAACAAGAAGAATTGAAGGAAAGATACCTTAAATATATAGAAGATAATGACTTTGCGAAAAACCTATTAAAGAAAAAGGGTTTTAAACCAAAAGTATATTATCAATATTTTGAAACAGAGGAATCAATGATTGAGCATTGGTTTACTAGAATAATGCCAAAGATAGGATGTCTTGCTGGATGGAACTATTATCGATTTGACTGGAATTATATTTGGAATAGAACAGTAAAGTTGTTTGGAAAGTTCAAAGCAATGCAATTGATGAGATCCGCCAGTGTTGTTGGAGAAATCAACAAGATTTCTTGGTCAGAGATGGATGGTACAAAATATAGTATTCCAGCACCACAAGGTTGCATGATATGGGATTATATGGAGCTCATCAAATCTTATGAATATTCAATGAGACCTTATGAATCATATTCATTAGATTGGGTTGGTAGTCATGGAGTTAATGCTCATAAAGTAAAATATGAAGGAACAATGAAGGAATGTTATGAAAAAGATTTCCCATTGTTTGTTTACTATAATGCTATCGACTCTTGTTTGAATGCTTTGATTCATTATCGTTTCAAATGTATTGAAAGTCCTTGTTCTATGGCAACAGTAACAGGAATTCCAGCTCAGAAAGCATTGGGCCAAGTGGCTTTAACAACAGCAAATTTGTTCAGATGTTTTTATGATGAAGATCGACATGTAGTATGGGATTATGAAGCCGTTGAAAGAACAAAAGTAAATTATGAAGGTGCTTTTTGTGGATGTGTTCCAGGGCGTTGGGAATATAGTGTATGTGATGATTTTGCATCACTTTATCCATCAGTAGTTCGAACTTGCAACATATCAATGGAATCTATTGTTACAAATAAAGTAGGTCCAGACAGTTTTGGGAGATATACAGAAATTCCATGGACTGAAGAAGAGCTTGATAAGTTCAGAAAAGACCCTAATTATTTTGTATCATTGCAAGGAACTGTATACAAAAATGACAAAGAATACATGTTCCCGAAAATGCAAAGAATTCAAAAAGAGCGTCGTGATCACTACAAATATTTGAATTGGGAGGCTCAGGGTAAGTTGATGATGGAAATTGATAGACTTATAAAGATAAGAGAAGAGGAAGAGAATAGTAAATCATAATAAATACAAAGGTACCCTAATATGTAGAGTACCTTTTATTTGTTTATATTAATTTTGAAATCTCTTATAATTTATCTATATTATGAAAGTAATATTAAAAATTCTTAGAATATGAAAAGAGTAAGTAGAAATTTGCAATCAGTTATCAAATCAGATGTACATGCAATATTTGGTGGTACTATGTATACAGTAAGCTATATTCTTAATGAGAAAGACAATACTGTACATAGAAACATCCTATGCCTTGTGGAAGTATTGCTTACTAAGAAAGATAATGAACTTATTGTAAGTTGTACACCAAGCAATATGAAATTCTTCGAAATAAAGGAGAATGGAGAACCAGAACAGCTCTATCTTTGGAGTTGGGAATTCATGACAGATGAATTTAAGAAGAATTACAATTATGTAAACAATACAATAAACAGATTATATAAGAAAGGAAAAATAAATGTTTAATATATCAGAAATGAATCATTTTCATGATTGGTTGAAGAATGAACTTGATGCAATGATAGATCAGAATGTTTCTATTAAAGTTCCAGAAGTAGTACCATCACCAAGAGGATTTGGTGCTACTATTGAACGAGTAGAACATATTGGTAAAGTGTTGAATTCAAGAGTAACATTGGTGGCACCAAAGAATGTCAAATATCCAGTATATAAATGTGAATTGAGAATTCTCAATAAAGATGGTAAGAAAGAATGGCTTACATTGAATGATGCTTATCTTAACGTGTTGTAAATTATATGGCAAAGACAATAGAACAAAAATATAAAGAGTTATCGGAACAAGAGCATGTACTTCTCCGTCCTGGTATGTATGTTGGTTCAGTAAAACCAGAACTTTCTACTCAGTTTGTTTTTGATTATAAAGAACAGATGATGGTACAGAAAGAAGTAGAATATGTTCCAGCTATATTGAAATTGATAGATGAAATCATATCAAATTCTACTGATGAATATCGTAGACCAGACAATATCGGGTTGACACAAATTTCTGTTACTGTAATGAAAGACAATACTATAGTAATAGAAGATAATGGTGGAATTCCTGTTGTCAAACATAAAGAAGCTGGTATTATGGTACCTCAACTAATCTTTGGAAGAATGAGGACATCATCAAACTACAATGATGATGAAGATAGATCAGGCCTTGGTACTAACGGGGTGGGTTCCAGCCTTACAAACATTTTTTCATCTTATTTTGGTGTAATGACAGATGATGGAAAGAAACGGTGGGTTGGTAACTGGAAAAACAACATGTCAGAATTCTATGATGAGGAGATAGAAAAATCTTCTAAGAAAAATCATGGAACTAGGATCACATTTCATCTTGACTTTTCTAGATTTGAAGGCATAGATAAGCTTGACAGAACATTCAAGGATATCATATTGACACGTTGCATCAATGCAGCAGCTGCTAATCCTGGATTGAAGGTAACATATAAAGATGAAGATCTATGTGGTGAGTACAGATATGACAATTTCAAAGACTATATTGACTTGTACAGAAACTATGTTACTTTGAAGGATTGTATAGAGATGAAAGATGAACATAAGCATGTCTATGTATATCCTGATGGTGCTATCAATATTGGATTCGTCAATGGAGGTATTTGCAATAAAGGTACTCATGTTAAGGCATTGCACCAAATCATAAATACTACAGTATGTGATTTTCTTAAGAAGAAAGATAAGATTGATTTGCTTCCACGACAAGTTGATGGCAACTATAGCATGTTCTGTGACTTGACTATTTCCAATCCATCTTATGATTCTCAGACTAAGGAATGTTTGACTACACCTGTAGAGAAATTCTATAAAGATGAAAATGTGAAGTTTGAACTTCCAAACAAGTTTCTTGATTCTGTTGTAAAGTCTGAAATCATAGATAATGTAAGAGATTGGTATAAGAAGAAATGTGAAGCAGAAGATCAACGTACTCTTCGTAAGCTCAATAAAGAAGCAAGCAAAGGTCTTCGTCGTTCAGATAAGTATGTGACTTGTTCATCAAAAAAGAAACAAGGTAAGCAGCTTTGGATTTATGAAGGTGATTCTGCCGCAAGAGGTCTTCGTATTGGTAGAGATCCAGAAACTCAAGCTGGTTATGTAATGAGAGGTGTACCACCTAATTCATTAGATATGTCACCATTGCAAATTATGAAGAATGATGTGTTCAATGATATAATTACTATTTTGGGTCTTAAGTTTGGTGATGACTTCAATATCAATGATTTGAAATTTGATAAGATTGTAATATCTACTGATGCTGATATTGATGGAGATAAGATTGCAGCATTGTTGCTTCTTCTTTTTTCTAGATGGCCAATTCTTTTTGAGAAGGGTATAGTATGCAGAAGTATTACTCCTATCATTATTGCAAAGAAAGGTAAAGAAGTAAAGAAGTATTATAGTCAAGAAGAATTTGATAAAGATGCAAGAAAGCTTAAAGGATATATGATTAAGTACGTCAAAGGTCTTTCTGGTCTTGATGCATCCGAAACAAAGGAATCAATGAGAAACCCTATCTTCATGCATTTCAAGATTGATGATTTGACAAAGTCAATGTTCAAGAAATGGTTTGGTAAGAATAGTAATGATCGAAAAGAAATGATGGGAGATTTAGTTTAAATAATATGGTAAAGAAATCAGAAAATAAAGTAGTTGTCAAGAAAGATATCAACAAGTCAATCACTGACTTTCTCAATATAGAATATCTGAATTATTCACTCGCAACAGTAGGGGATCGTGCTATCCCCTCTATATGCGATGGGTTTAAGCCAGGTGCAAGAAAGATTGTACATGCAATGTTTGAAGGTTCATTGAAGAATGGATCAACATCAAAGCTGCTTGCTCTTGTTGGTGATACTATGAAAATATCTCTTTACGCACATGGTGACGCTTCCCTTACTTCTACAGTTTGCACATTGGCTAAAGATTTTTATAACTTTTACAATCCACTAGAAATTGAAGGCCAAGGAGGATATCTTAGAAGTCCAGAAGCTGGAGCACCTCGATATCTGTATATCAGAAAGTCAAAGTATGCAGACTTAGTATACAAGGCAGATTATGATTTGTTGAAATATGTATTTGAAGAAGGTGACTATGTTGAACCAGAACATTACCTTCCTATTGTACCTACAGTTCTTTCTAATACAACTATGGGTATTGCTAATGGATATTCTTTCCATAGCAATGCTTGGAATCCAATAGATGTACTTGATTGTTGTTTAGAGATTCTCAAAAGCAAGAAAGGTATAGAACAGTTTAAGACAGTTGTAAGACCTTATTTGAGAGATATCCCACAAGACAATTGGAAGTTAGAATCTGGTCAATGGTATTGTCATGGAGAATGGAAGACAAATCAAGCAAAAGACTTGATGACAATCACTAATTTGCCATCTGATACTACTTATGTTGAATTTGAAAAATTACTGAATAGACTTTGTGACAAGCAAGAAATCAAAGATTATAAAGATTTGTCCGAGGATGGCAATGTACATTATGAAGTACAATTCTTCAAAGGTCAACTTGCAAAAGAAATTAAATCAGATAGGTCAGGTAAGAGATTAGCTAATAAGTTCAAGCTCATTAAGAAACTTCCAGATGATTTGCTTTGGTTGCTTGATGAGAATGGCAAGCTCAAATATTTCAAAGACAGATATGAGGTTATCAAATATTTTGTAAATTGGAGATTGTCTGTTTATGTTGAGAGAAAGAAGAAGCTTGTAAAGATACTTGAAGATAAATACAAGAAAAATTCAGAATTAGTAAAGTTCATTGAACTTGTATGTAAAGGTAAGCTTAAGATTCGTAACAGAAGTAAAGTGGATATCAAACCTGATATGGATGCTCAACATTTGCCAATGGCATTGCTTGCAACACCAATGTCAAAAGTAACTATAGAAGAAAGAGATGAGCTTTTGAAGCAAAATGAAGAGATAAAAAAGCATCTTGAATATATCAAGAATACAACAGAAAAGCAAATGTATATAGATGATTTAATTAATCTGAAGAAATCTTTATTAAATGATATGAAATAAAGAAAACTGTAGGATTCTCCAGGAATGTGCCTAGGTCACACAGGGAGCGGAAAAATACTTAGGAGTATAATTAATAACCTGAGAAAATTTTCCGCTCCCTGTGTGCATAACTTTAGTTCTTGAACAGAACTGAAAGAGATGTTCATTATTTCATAGAAATTTTTTAAATTTGTTTTGAAATTTTTAGAATTGATACTATCTTATATCTGAACAAAATAATATAATTATGGCAAGATTTGTAATATATAAGAACAGTAGAAAATATTCAGATATCAAATTTACTGATATTGATGAATGCAAGGAATTCATTAGATTCAATGGGGATCATGATGAAGCTGCTGCCAAAGGATGGTATTTTGATTTCTATGAATATCCTTCTGGTAAGTTTGTTACACGACTTGTAGTAGAAGATACTGATAAAGGTCTTGTATTTACAGAGAATTATCCAGAAAAGAAACCAAGAAACAGAAAATTCAATAATAAATAAACATATATGATTACTAATTATTTTAATTTTGATATCAGCAAAGAAGCTTCAGTTTTTACTACAGTATTCTATATTGTTGGATATAGTAATTATTTGAAGAAATTGATGAGAGATGATCCTAATGTTCTTCCTAATTATTCATCATTACCTATATATGTTAAAGATTTGGATATGGTGAATAATAAGCTTGAATTGAAATATCCTGTTTATTATATTACAGTTGAATGTGATATGATTAATAAGGAAGAAGATGAAGAGTTCATTGTAAAATGTTGTCCAGTTATGGATAATGTTGGAATTCTTACAACTCAGGAAAAATCAACAAAAATGAAACATCAAAGGATTGCAATATGCTAGTTAGTTTTGATGGTGGTACTGCTGGAGATGAAGGTTTTCCAGAATGTAATGGTTGGACAAAAATTACTAATGATACCGGAACTAGCAAATTCAGACGTCAAATGTCTAAGACAAGAGAACCTAACAAGGTATTGAAAACAAAAGAATCATTATATGTTAAATTGTTAAACTAAAATAACTTAATATCCAATGACTGAAAGTAGAAGATTAGAGTATGATATCGTTTACATGAATATGGCTTCATGTTTAAAGGATTTGAGTTTTGCAACAAGAAGTAAGGTTGGTTGCATTATTGTAAGTTCTGATGATCAGATTATTGCACAAGGATATAATGGTATGCCAAAGGGATTTCCAAATGAATGTGAACATCTTGATGAAAATGGCAATCTTGTAACAAATGATGAGGTATTGCATGCCGAATCTAATGCTATTGCTAAATGTGCTAAGTGTTCTGAAGGTCAGTGTAAAGGTGCTACAGCTTATGTTTCATTGAGCCCTTGCTTACAGTGTTCAAAGCTCATTATTCAATCTGGTATTAAGAGAGTTGTATTTAGAGAAGAGTATAGAGATGTTACTCCATTGATTCTATTGTTGAAAGGTGGCATTGAAGTACAGATGCTTGATACTTTGCATAAGAAATTGATTGAATATACTTTTGATAAAGAAGTAGGAACTCTATATAAAGACTATTATGCATATTTAACTGTTTAATTTAATATCTATGTTCAATAAAGAAAAGAATATACCAGAAGAGCAATTGCATTGTCCATATATCAGTAATTATGGTTTTGTAATTGATTATACATTTGCAAGCAGATTGTTTCATTTCTTATCTAGAATGTATAAGGATGCTGCTACATTACCACCTGGTTATGAAGAAGAATATGAATATCTTCTTAAGAGTGCTAGTAAGTTGAAGATATGGCAGATGGGAGTACCAAGCAAATTGAATGAAAATTATTTCAATAAATTGAAGACTATCAAGATTGATCCTAATTTGATTAAATACCTTTCAAATATCAATTGCCCTAATGCATTTGATATTGATAAGTATTTGAATAAACCATCAGATGGTGATAAAGTAGTACAACATAGATATGACCAAGCATATATTGCTGTAAATGAGAATGGGGAGTATCGTGTTTTTGAAGGATATCCATATCGTCATACAGAAAAGGTATTTGTTGAAGATACTACCAAATGGGAAGAAGACTATTATGGTAAAGAACATCATCCGTATGTATGGAATGGGCAATTTAACAAATATTGGTCTTCTTCTAAAGGTAAAGGTGCTTATGTAAATAAAGAATGTTTACCAGCGGTTTATCAGAATATGAGTTGGGATGATGATCCTAAACCTATGTAAATTATGAAATATCTTAAATTAGAAATAAGTAACAATCCATTTGATGAACCTAAACGAGTACTTACTTTTGGTAAGTTTAAAGGACATACTATAAAAGAAGTGTATGATTACAACACATCAAGAAACAAGAATGGTTATCTTGAATGGAGTCTAGCTAATATTGATGGTTTTAAGGATGAGTTGAATGAAACTGAATTAGAAATAGCAGAATCAGATTACTTTAGAGGAGTTTCTGATTATGGAAGAGATGATTGGGAAAGTCCTAGTTGTTGGTTTGGCCCAGAAGATGGATATATTTGCTGCATGTAAAATATAAGTATAAAATATAAGTATAGATATAAGGGAATTTTGAACTTTTGTTTGAAATTCCCTTTGTTTGTTCTATATTCATGATGTAAATTTTAAGAAGAACTGAAGTTATGGCATATATTCTCAAACATACAAAATGGTTTTCTAACCGACCAACTTATACTATCAATAAATTTGGTATAAATCCATCTTCAAAATTCATATATAAAGAGATGGAAATTGAAGCTTATAAGACATCAGCTGCATTGATGTCACAAGCTTTACTTTATGTTTCTAATCAAGTAACAGAAAATTCCGCACAGTTAGTTGTTAAAGAAAATTCTGATTCATCATATACAGATGGTAAACATATTGTTGTTGGGATGAATCCAATGAAGGAGCATAAAGATGCTTATGATGGTATGGATATTGAAATGGGATTAGCTTGCCATGAAGCATGTCATTGTGCTTTTACTGATTTCAAAAACTATGATTTGAAAATGGTAAAATATCCTATCGCTCATTGGCTTCATAATGTATATGAAGATGAATGTATTGAAGAAATGTTAGGTGTCGGAAAACCACAATGGATGTATTTCTTGAACCATGTGTTGTCACATTACTTTTCTGAAGATAAATTCATCAATTCTGTAAAGAAGCTTGTTCTTTCTAACAGTAAGATAGATATTGTGCAATTCATGGTATTGTATATGGTTAGAAATTCAAATCTTTCAAATAGATTTCCTAAAGAATGGATTGAAGAATTTGGTCCAATGCTAGATGAAATATATGAAAATGTTATTGTAAAGATTGAAGATCCAAATCAATTCAAATATAGTCCTACAAAAAATACTGTTGTCGCATGTCTTGATACTATAGAAATAATCAAGAAATATGTAAAGTTAGATGATCTCAATTCAAAATTATCTAAGCCAAATCTTGGTATGATAGGAAATTCATCAACAGAAGGTAATCCAAATCAGGATAAGAATTGTGGTCAAAATGGATTGTTTTCTCCTAATACAAGTGAAGGAAGAAATAAATCAAATAATGTGATATCACAAAAATTCAACAAAGCAAAAGAATCAGTAAATCAAGAAAATGATGCTCTTGGTAAACCAGATAATAAGCTAGATGAATTGTTTAAAGGAGCAACAAAAGAGATAGGTGCTGTAAAACCAAATAGTTCTGATGTAGTTGCTTACAAGAAAATGGTTTCTAAGTTATCAGAAGAAATAAATATTGCTAAGAAAATAATCATTCCTAACAATAAGAAAATTGAATTAGAAGATGATAAATTCCATAGAAACGGACAACTTATATCTTCACATCTTGTACAAGCAATCCAAGGAGTAAACTGTGTATATCATAGAAAGGTTATGAAGAAATCAGAAAGCCCAGATCCTAAATATGCATTTGTAATATCAATAGATGAATCCGCATCAATGAGTTTTCCTCAAAATAGTGAATACTCTGCCAGAAATGTTGCATCAAAACTTGCTTGTATTTTTTATGAAGCAATGAAAAATTACGATGGAATTGATTTGTATATTTATGGGCACGGTGAAAATATTGTAAAATATATTACACCTAAAGATAGGAATCCTTATAAATTAGGAAATAGATTATGCCAAATGAGTCAAAATGATGCTAAGTCTTATGATACTATATTGAAAGATGTTAAACTACAAACAAATAAGAAAATATTCTTTTTGAATATTACAGATAGTTTGTATTTGTGTAGTAAAACATCATTAATCAGAGTTATCAATGATTGGAAAGCCCAAAATGTATTATTTGGATTGCTTTGCATCAATTCAACAGATTATCAGTACAAAAATAATGAAAAAGAATATAAATCAATCAATTATCAGTTATATGAAGATAATTGGGTAGGTGTATCTGATACAAAATCAGGAATGAAAGAAGCATTGATTAAATTTTCTAATATTGTTAGAAAAAATTATGATAAGTTAAAATAAATTAGAAATCCCTAGGAAAGCGCCTGGGTCACACAGGAAACGGAAAATGGCCGGGATGATAAATTATATCTCTCGACCATTTTTATTATTTCAGGATTGATTTTTATCTAAATGTATAGTTGTTTAATCATTTATTGTTTGAATATATGAATATAGAAAATTATAATATTGTTTTTATTCCTATATAATTGTTTTTTAATTCTAAAATATAATTTTCAATTTCTGTAATTATTAAATCAATATCATAATGGAAAAATTCTATCCAATTTAATTTATTTTCTTTTGCTATATTTCTTTTATTAACATCACTAATAGTCCAACAATTTATTGCAGATTTAAAAAAATTATCATTTAAAGATTTTTCTTTCCAATTTTCAAGTATTTTATTACATTTATTATTTTTACTATTATATGGAAAATCATTATGTGTCCAAAATCCTTGATATTCTATATATAAATTGTATTTTGGAATATACATGTCACAAAACCATGGATATTCATTTGATTTATATTGTTGTACTATATCTGGATATATTTTCTTTAAATTATCATATATAGATTGTTCTTGATTAGATATAATATTTCCAAGATTTCCATTTTTCCTTAAAGTTTCTAATCTTTGTTTATTAACTTCTATTGAATGTGATTTTTTAATTGACTCTTCAGAAATCCAATAGTGTTTTACTCCATAATGTTTTAAAAATGTTTCTTCTTTTTTCTTTTTTACTATTATAGATTTTGAAACATTATTAACACCATATTTAGTTTTTATAGTTTCTATTGTTTCTTGTCTTCCAAAATTATTTTTTACACCATAATGTTTTAAAAATGTTTCTTCTTTTCTTTGTTTAACTTCATCTACTTGTGAAATATTTTCAACTCCATATTTCTTTAAACATCCTTGTTTATGTCTTTCTGCTAAGTCAACATCTTTAAATTTACATTCATTACAACAATATTTAGAATATATTCTATTTGGTCTTCCAATATAAATGTTTTTGTTTCCACATATTGGGCATGTTGGAATATTATCTATATGATAAAGAATCCTTTGTAATGACTCTTTATCTGAATTTGAATCATTATATCTATTATGTATATAATCTTTTATTTCTTGGTTTGAATGAAATAAAAACCATGCAAATTTATTATGTGAATGGTTTAATATGTTAAATTCATTTATAATATCCTGATCTGTCATTTGAAATTATACAATAAAAGTGTCTATCTTATATATAAATAAAATAGACACTTTATATTAGTTATTTCAACTGTTTGTTTTAATTACTGGCTTCACCATCACTTAAGTCCTCGTCCCAGAAGTCACTTCTAAATGTGACACTTAATTTTGCAGGTTCATTATCGGTATAATTTAATGTATCAAGACCTGTTACGTTTGTAATCATTGTATCATGGAATACATAAGCACGATAGATAGTACCGTCTCTATTAGCTTCCGCAATTCTCATTACATCAGCAACATAGTCAGCCTTCAATGTACGAGTACCATCAGCAAGGTCATAACCAAGTTTTTCCCAAGCCTTAAAGATACGAAGCAACCAAGCATCTGACTTAGAACGAATGTTCAAATTGAAGTTTACTGTAACTTCAGCATAAGTGTTATCCAATGTTGGGTTCAAGAAGCTCACATCAACACCAAAGAATTTCTGTGAACCAGCTTGTACTGTCTTCTGCAATGCGTCCAAACCAGCAACATCCGTAACTTGTTCTGTCATAGTAGCAGCATCAGCACCAAACATACCTTGTAACTGTGTAGGAAGTGTGAATGATACCTCAAACACAGCACGGTTCATTGGATCATGACGATTAGCACCAGCCTTAGTATTCATCAAATGAGGAAGATGTGTCTTGCCATCATGGCCACGAGAAGCAAAATCACCTGTAGTTGCAGCAACTGATCCACCCCAATAAATGTTAGGCTTATTTTCTGTTATTTTCTGCATAAAACTTTCTTATATATAAGATTTTGTTATTTTCCTTAGAATGAGGAAGTCCTTAAGGACTTCCTCAATATATTAATACATTTTATTATCCTCTCCAAGAATAGTAGAATTCATCTGACCTGTACGATACAAAGTCAACTCATGTACCATCTTACCCATACCACGACCTGGTTCAATATGAGTAGACAAGATAGCCATCTCATTATCAATAATATCAGGTGTGTTGTTAGAATCATCCATGACATTCAAGTAAGCTTGAATACCACCATTAGCCTGAACTCTAGCACAGATAGAATCAGCACGATCCTTAATCTTATTACGTACAGTTTGGTTGTTGAACTCCCACTGATAAGACTGAAGAATCTTTTCAACTTCATCCATTATGTAGATAACCAACTCACGAACGTTAACAGAACTCAATGCTGACTTAGGTGTCTGCTTAGCAGTTTGGTTAGCATTGATGAATGTTCCGAAGCTTGGGCGGTATACCATACAGTTTACACCAAAAGGCTCAATTATGTTGAGTTCATCACTACTATAATTGTAATCAGGACCAACAAGACCAGATACTGACATTGCACCATAGTTAGGACCAGCTACAATTTCATAAGGAAGACGTGAATTGTACTTCTCCATGAATAAGTTAGATACAAGACCTGCAGATGGAACAACAGAATCAATAGTACCATCAGAAAGCTTCAATGGAGTATAGAAAGCTGCAAAGCTAGCACCTTCATCGTTTGATGGAAGAGAGAATGCTGTTGTATGAGCTTTCTTCTTATTGAATCCATCAACTACATATTGTACATTGAATACTCCCTTGGCATCAGTAAATGAACTGTATGGGCACTTGACAAATGTCTTAACAGAAGGGAAGTTAAGAATAGCAAATGCATTTTGCTTCTGCTTAGCAAGATAAGAAAGTACCTTCTTAGCACCTGCATCAACATAAGTTTCGAAACCATCGATAACATATCTGAAATCGATTTCTGACTTATTCAAAAGACCTGTACGAAGACCTTTATATTCAGTCAATGCTGACAATTGGAAGTTCTGCCATTCAAGCTTAGCACGTTGTCCAACTCCATCTGGTTTCGGATGTTCGTAAGTATAACCCTTTAAGTATACAGGTTCCATAGTACCAATCTCTTGGTTCAAACCATTTTCAATACGAACAAGATACTTACCATAAGTTGTTTCATTTTGTGCGGCTTTCTTGATCCATTCATTAGTATTAGTTACTAATTCAGAATAGCCAATCAAGTAATGACCTGTCTTTGTTACACCATTTTCTGTATATTCTGCAGCTGCATCAGCATTATAAGCGGTTTTATCTGAAGTAGAAAGATTATTATATTTCTCTGCAGAAATTGGCTTGATCTTTTGATATTCTGCATCTGTAAGCATGATTACCTCCTGGCCATAATTAAATGCAGGATTTGTATACATTGCTACATAATAACCGATTTTATCAGTACCATCATGTTTCAAAGAAACAGTATTTGCAGTAATCGTGCCGCTTTCATCTACCTTCAAATCAGGATTAGAAGTTGCATCAATATATAATGTTCCATCAGAGGTTGTTACTTTAATAGGTCTCTTAAGGCCAGCTTCTGATGCATGTAACTGTTTGATATCATCATAAATAAATGTATAAGTATCAAGTTCTACATACTTATAATCTTTCTTTCCACCTTCAGGAAGTACTTTATATTGTGCGCCTGTTATATTATCTTGATTTGGATCCGATGTTGCAATCTTATGATAATGATAATTCTTAGTACACATGTTACGTGCAGCGGCATTCAACATCATATATTCTACTGGTGTAACTTGCTTAGAGAATACTATACCTGATGGATTGAATCCTTCTTTATTTGTAGCAGCATCATAAGCTTCAGCAGTCAAAGTTCTAGGACCAACATGGTTGTAAGTAACTGCCCAGTTCTTAGGAGAATACTTTGCTTTTTCTGTTTCATCAAGTAATTTGTATTCACCATTGGAAATAGTTACATCTTTATCTGACTTACTAGCACCTTCATAAGTAGCAATATTACCAGTGAACTTGATAGAATACTCTTTTGGATTACCATATTCATCTGTAATAGTTTCTGTTTCCTGAACATAGCAAAGGTCATAATAACCATTAATTACTTCATCTTTATAGTCACCATCACCATCCATATCAATCTTACCATCTACTGCTAAGAACTGATCACCTTTCTGAAGCATAGCAAGAATAGTAGTATCAGCTGTAGCAGGAGCTGTCAAATGATAAGTATGTACTGCATCTTCATCTGTTTCATCATATACATCAGCTGTAAGTGTCCAGTTTTCATTCAATGGGATGAATGTAACAGATGGACCATATACATTCCAAGAAGCATACTTATTATTTGTATCAATTAATGTATCTGGATTAAGGTATTCTGTCTTAGTAGTAATGTAAACATCTTCTATGTTACACTTAACAACTTCAGAACTCAAGATTACCATAGCATCATCTGTACTATCTAAATCTCTAGAAAGTGAAGTAATAACCTTCTTAGGACCATTGATATTCTCTGGTTTGTCATAAGCATCAGCTGATTTGTAAACTGTACCAAGACCTGACTCAAATGGAACATACGAAGTTACACCACCAACTGTCTTCTTATAAGCAGCACCAAGTTCGTAAAGAATATAATTTACATTTGGCTTGTCAATCATAAGCAAGTCGATAGTGATATGCTTAGTTGAACCAACAGCTCCTAAAGTAATAGCAGTATCAGTCCAAGACTGAACATACATGTTACCACTTATCTTCTTTACATTTTCCCAAGAAAGAGGATGCTTGATAGTATCTTCATCTGACCAGATGTTTGTACGGAAATGTGTCTTAGCAGAAACAACTGGAGCACCAACATTACCAAGTAGTGATGTTAAAGCAGTACCCTTCCAAAGTCTGTCAATACAAACAATGCTAGTACCATACTGTTTGTAAATCTTAGAACGATTATGACCAACATCAGAACCATCTATTTCTACATGTGTATTGTCATAAGGAGTAGAATCTGAAGTAGAGATCCAACGAGCACCTGACATGTCGATGTTAGCAGTACCATATTCATAAAGCATATCTTCATTGAAGCTCATCATCATGTGGTGTGCATCAGAATCAAGATTGAATATGATATCAAGAGAAGCATAGTTGCCATTCTTATCTTTGAAATATGGGATCAAACAACCAACATAATGGCCAATAGCACCACTTGTCTCATCTTCGAAGAGATAGTCAAGAGTATCATTATAGTCACCAAAGCTGTCCTTTACATATTGACGAAGCTTCAACTTACCGTTCTTATCTACGATAAAGTAATTCTTTAAAGTTTCAGAAGCAAGAACCTGATCAGCAGTAAACTTACCACTGAATACATAAACTTCAGCAAAGAATGCTGACATAAGTTCATTTTCATAACCTTCAAGGAATTCAGGAACAGCTTCACCTGCATCCTTATACCAATCACTTACTGTAACATTGTAAGAACTTACTTTGCTACCAGAAGCCTTACGAATGAAGAAAGTACCAGAATTAGCTTTTACATCAGTAGTAGCGATATTGATATATTCTGATCCACGTACTTCATTAAGCTTTTCTGGATCCAATGACCAGAAACGAGTAGTATCGTAAACATCTGCTACTGGAATCTGTACAGTATCAATAGTATCCTTAGCATTGAAGTTAGTGTTGATTTGAGCACCTGTAACATTTTCTGTATCAAACTTCTTCAAGTTCAAACAAAGAATAGGAGATACACTCAACATCTGTAAAGCAGTACGGTGGAAGAAATTACCACGACGCTCTTGTGTCTTGTTGATATTACCGTACATAGCGATAAAATCAGCGGCACTTTGGATATAAGTAGGAATGTTGAATGGGCCCTTATCAGAATATCCAACAAGTAAACGAAGAACATTTGTATCCTGGCTCAATACTGTTGACCTGTCAAAAACAATTCTGTACAGACCGGCCGCTTTTATATTTTGCAAATAAACTGGTATTGCCATGTAAATTATTTATGTTTTTATAAAAATAATGTATAAGTACTATTTTTAATTATAAATCTATATAATGCTTATAAAATGAAAACAAATCATGATAAAATTATAGTAAAAATTATTTGTGGACAAAATAAAGGAAATATTTCAAGATTTAAAATAGCTAAAATAAAAGATAATTATCCAAATATATTAAATTATATAAAAACCAGATATAAAGATAGTAATTCAATAAATGAAACTATTAATAGGATGAAATTTGGTGGTCCGGAAATAGTACCAAAATGCCCAGTTTGTGGAAAACCAACAATTTATAAATATAAAAACATATATACATTATATTGTTCTCATGAATGTGCTTATAAATCTAAAGAAGTATATGAAAAGAAAAAACAAACTTCATTAAAACATTATGGAGTATCCCACCCAATGAGATCAAAAGAAATAAAAGAAAAAGTAAAAAATACTAATATTGAAATTTATGGTGCAAAAACATTTGCCGAATCAAAACTTGGACAAAAATATTTTGAAGAAAATAAAGAATTATTAGTTAAAAAAACAGAAGAAGGTATATTTAAAAAATATGGTGTTAAAAATTATCAACAATCAAAAGAATATCAAAATAAAAAAGATGAAATATTAGAAAAAAGAAAAGAAACAAATTTAAAAAGATTTGGAGAAACTTCTTATTCAAAAACCAATGAATGGAAACAATCCTTTCAAAATAAAAAGCAAGAAATGTTGAAAAAAATGAAAGAAACATGTCTTAAAAAATATGGAAGAGAATGGTATTTTCAAACAGAAGATTCTAAACAAAAAAATTATATTACACAAAAGAAAAATGGTACATTTGGAAAATCTAAACCAGAGGTTGAACTTAAAAATTTTCTATTAAATTATTTTCCTGATTTAATATATCAATATAAGTCAAAAGAATACCCATGGAAATGTGATTATTATATTCCTACATATAAACTTTTTATAGAATTACAAGGTTCTTGGTTTCATGGAAATAAACCTTATGATTCAAATGATAAAGAATGCATTGAATTAGTTAATTTATGGAAATCAAAACCAAATGGATTTTATAAAAGAGCATTATATGGATATACAGTAGCCGATGTTAAAAAACGTAATTGGGCAAAAACTCATAAATTAAATTTTATTGAAATTTTTGATTATTCTGATTTTAATAAAATTATTAATGTTATTAATACATATATTAAAACATATCAAATATAAAAATATTTTGAAATATATACAAAAAGAGAGATTCCTTAAGGAATCTCTCTTTTCTATAATATTGACTTTTACTATTAGAGCAAACCGAAGTCTGAAGAAACAGTAAATGTGTAATAACTTTTCTCTGGGAAGAAACCGATATCAGCAATAGCGTAACGGCTATTTACAAGCATCTTAGGAGCCATCGTTCCTTCCGCAATGAGCTGCATTTGATCCGCAAGGATATAAGGCATAAATACTACACCTGGTTCGTTACCAGAACCCTTACGACCAACACAAATACGAGTATCATCCCAATCCATGTAAGGATCTACATAAACCTGAAGACCTGCAATAGTACCAGCTTTGTAGAGGTTAGCAGTTACAGACTGTGTGAATGTATTTTGCATTGGAGCAACTACATACTGAGCACAATCTTGAAGTGCTGTAACAACTTGAGTATTTGTAACAACCCAATTAGCTGGACCACGTCTGTTAGTTACCTGGATGAGGTTAGATGCTGCAAGTACACGAGAAGCAATACGACGTTGACGAGTGTGAAGATTCTCAGCAGAAGTGTTTACTTCTGAATTCTTGATAGTACCCCAAGTAGCACGAAGATCGTTACCGAAGATATCTTTGTACTCCTTGATATTCATAGGAAGCTGAGCGAAGTCCTTATCAGCTGTACCCATGTAGAGGTTCAAGTCAACACCTTGATAGTTCTTCAAATTCAATGCGTTAGTAACACCAAGACGGAATACATGCTCAAGAATACGAGCGTTGATAGACTGGGTGATTTCATTCTGCATTGCTTCCATAATCTTAGAAACAGCATTTACACCGTACAATGGAAGATCCTGAAGTTGCTGACGAGTTACAGCACCTGTTACTTCATAACTACCTACTGTAATCCACTTAGAGAATAGACGAAGACCGATAGTGTTACCAGTACCAGTTTCATTCTCAGCACGTGTCATAGGTTCCTTCTTACCAGTAGCGAAGTTAGCGAAACCATCAATGAAGTCAACCATTGTCTGAGCGAAGTCAACCTGTACAGCGGCCTTTTCTTCATCTTCTAAATTAGTTACTTCTGCACCGCCAATAGTCATCTTGAATGTATTACCAGAGAATGCCTCATTGATAGAGATATCCTTATCATTAGCAGCATTTCTTGAATCAATAACCTGTACAAGAAGACCACCGTCCATACGACCAAATGCCTTGAACAATGTCTGTACCTTACCAGCAGATGTTTCGAAATCAACCTTTACATCTTCAACCAAAGTACCAAGAGCACGAAGCTTAGCAATTGCGGTACCAGGGAGCAATACCTTGAAGTACATTGGTTTATTCTCACGACCAGCACCAACACCATCAAGACCAGCGATTTCATTTCTACGACCCATCTTACCACCAGCATAAGGGAAGTCCATATAACTCAAGAGAGCCCAAGGACCCTTAGTAGGAATAGTTGGAACAAGCTCAAGACCAATAGTCATCAAAGCTACGTTCAAAGCCATAGGAAGTGTAGAAACTGGAATATCACCACTACCAGGAGTCTGATTGAAGAATGCACCTGGATTGATACCAGCTGTAGAACTACCACGACCACCAGCACCGTGAGGACCACTAGGAGCGGCGATGTTACCCATACCAAGAGTATTAGCTGGAGTAGCATACATAGGACCAACACCAGGACCACCGCCAGGACCACCAGCTGGAACTGTTACAGACGAAACACCAGTTGGTGTTGCTACTGCATGAGCACCAAGGTTAGCTTCAAACATTGCATGTGTTTGGGCATAATCAGATACCCAATTCAACTTTTCATTATCTTCAACATGGAACTGCTCAGTAAGCATCTTAGTCCACATTGCTTTGTTCTGATTTTCTGTAATCAACATGTTTATTACTAGAAATATGATTTTGTTATAATTCTTTTTCTTTTAGAATTTAGTAAAAATAAATTGTTCCTCCACTTTTTAGACATTTAACGTAAAGCCATCATCTGAGCAGCGATACTAGCCATATAGCTATCTACCGGATTTTGATTATTGTTTTCATTGATATTCTGTACAGGCTTCTCATTGAAGTCAATACCAGCCCAGAAGCTTTCCATTACACCGGTCTTAGTAAAGTCATAAGCACGAGACTGTAGAGCTATCTCATCCTTCTTTTGCTCACTCAAACCTTCAAACATTGGACGATACTCATTTGGCATGTTTACAATAGCATAGCAAGTTGCATACTTACCAAGATTCTTCTCTTGCTGTTCCTTCAACATCTGAATCTCATTTTCTTTAGAACCTTGGCCGCTTTCAAGCATCTCAAACATTCTATCAATATTCTCGAACTTGTCATTAGACTTGGATTCAATATATTCAGAAACATTCTCATTGATCTTGTTAGTCAATTCCTTACCAAATTGCTCGGTAATCCAATTCTGTAATTCATCAGAGTAATTTTCAACAATCCAATTCTGAACTTCAGGAGAGTACTGCTCTACAATCCACTTCTGTAATTCATCAGAGTAATTTTCAACAATCCACTTCTGAACTTCAGGAGAATATTGCTCTACAATCCACTTCTGAACTTCTGGTGAATACTGCTCTACTACCCACTTTTGTACTTCAGGAGCAAACTGTTCGCATACCCAATTCTGAACAACTGGGGCAAACTCTTCACTTACCCATTTCTGTACACCATTTGCCATTTCTTGGCTGAATTCAGGCTTGAATTCTTCCTTAATCCAAGATTCAATAGCATCATAGTTAGTAGGCTTGAATTCAGAAACTTGTTCAGTAAGAGCTTGGATTTGCTCATCCTTTTCGTTGATAGATTCCTTAGCTACATGGAGTTCAGCTTCGAGGCTTTCTACCTTTTCACTAAGCTTATCAACTGCTTCTTTCAAGTCTTTCATATTTGTTTTATCTTTGTCTTTATCTTTGTCTTTATTTGGATCATCATTGCTGTCATCTTCACCTTCAAGAATTACTGCACACATAGATTCATTTAATGATTCAAACTTCTGATTTTCATCCAGGTGTAAACTTGCTTGGGAGAAACCAGGTGTACCAACCAAGTCATAAGTCTTAAGCATAGTAAGTGTTACATTACCAGATTCATCGATAGAACCAAGTGCACGAGAACTAATATACAAAGGTACACCAGCTTCTACAATAGCCTTAGCATTACGACCCTTTTCGGTATCAAGCAATACAACAGTACCTGTTATGGTACCATCTTCATGCATTTGAACACTTTCAATTTTGTGTGAAACATTATTGAGATTAATATTCATTGAATTTGGATGTTCAAGTTCACCAAGACAACCTTCTGTTGCTATTGTCTTTTGCAAACTTTCCACCATCTGGCCGTAATTCTCTTTACTGTAGATTCGATTATTGCCATTCTTAATACCACAAACACCGAATACACCAGAAAGGCGAATTTCATTATTGCCAAGAGACTCCTTAACCTTCATTGCAGTTATGTTGCCAAGTGTCTCATATACTAGACATTTCTTTGCCATTTCGTATTTGATAGGATAAATTTTGACCTATATATTAAATTAGGTTAATGTTACTTTTTAAAAATAACAGAAGTAAGTAAAAAGCCTCTATCAAATTACGTTTAATTAATAATATATAAAAATAAAAAAGGACAGTAAGTACTGTCCTTTTGTTTAGAATTTAGGAATAGAAATTTTAGGCATAGCTGGTGCTGACATCTTAGGCATGCTAGGCATCTTAGGCATCATACTATTGTATCTCTTATCCTGATCTTTCTGTTCTTTTTCTTCTTTCTTTTGAATATCTTTTATATTAGCGAGATACTCTTCATATATCCAATAAGGCATTCTAAGTATTTCACTAGGTTGTATGTGATATTCTCTACAAATAAACAAACTATTTCTTACCGAATTTACGACGCTTACTTTGTATATGGAATAGACCGCTGACTCCATTGGGAAATCTGATATCTGAAGTTACCTCCTCTCCACAACTTGGACATTTAGCAATCAATTTGGTTTTAGGAGTAACAATAATGTTCTTAAGAACTTCATCCATAAATTCAAACTGGTCAATAGAAAGAGAATCAAATGCCATCTTAAGTTGTTTCATCTGTCTCTTACTGATTTCATCATCCTTGGAAATTTTAGGTGTCATCCAAGAAACAAAACGAATAAATACTGGATCTATCTTTGTATTTCTGTTTTCTTGGAGCTTACGGATCATCCAAGCTTTGATGTTTGCATCCTTTTCCAAAGTTGGTAAATATAAAGTAATAGGGTCACCTTCTACTTCATATTCTGATGGATCAATTGCCCAAGTACGAGAAGTCTGGTCGTAATAAGAAATTACTTCTTCATCTGGCATATCATACATCAATGCACTAGAAGTCAAATTGAATTCCACTGGAGTTTCACATTCCGGACAATCCTCATAATATGAAATATTTGACTCACCATCCTGGAATGTATATTCTCTTATAAGAAGTAGGAAGAAGAATCTGTCCCAAGAGCAGATGTTGTGCCAAGGAATAGGACGATCTGTACTATCCTTAATCTGCAAACAAGTCTTCAATACTTCATTAAATACCTCATCAATAGAATTACCATTCTGATCATCAATCATAGACCAGTTACGAATAGCTTCTACTGTTGCTGGACGAATATAGAATGACCAATCTGATGGATAGAAAATATCACGTTCACCTAACAATGCCCTATCTACTGGGAGCCATCCTTCACGAACTCTTGTTGTTTCTCCAATTTTCTGACCAATTCTTGAAAGATTCTGAGATTTGATGAATTCTTTATCACGTTCTCTCTCTTCATTTGACATAGCTCCAGGAAGTCTGTTAAGCTTCTTTCCTATCATTTGACTAGCCATATTAGTAGAAGGAGCTTCTTCAGGTACATCATCATATACTTTTTGCTGTACTCCTCCATCTGCTTCCATATTCAAATCATTACCAAGATCTCCAATTTGAGCAGCTAATGTTTGTTCTGTTTCTTCTTGTGTTTGTTTTCTACGTATTGCCATATTTATTAATCAAATTTGATTTTTATTTCTTCACTTAAAAAATAAAGTTATTTGGTTTAGTTAAAAGATTTGTTCATATTCAGATGCATGTACTATTACTTGACCTGAACATAAACTTTTCTTTATGTTTTCTTTATTGATTTTCTTATTCTTTACACTTACTCTTATCTTGTGGTCAAACCTATCATCTGGCATAGGGCCATGATTTATAATTATGATAGTTCTGTTGTTTGCCATAGAAGTTTGGAGCATTTCCAACATCATATCTTTCATGTTGTCATCCATGTTAGAAAAAAGTTCATCAAGTCCTATTACATTAAAATTTACATTAGCAATGACATTCTGAAGAATTCCAAATATGATACAAATATCTAAAGTCTTCTTCTGTCCAGTTGATAAGTCTTTATATGAAATTTCTTTTTCATTATTGTCTATGAATATATGACACTTGAATTCTTGGTCAAACTTAACAGAATAGTTTTGTTCAAGCTTATTGAGATACTTAGATATTGAATTGTTGATATGTGGTATCATAGAATCAAGCAATTTGTATCGTAATGACTTGGTGAATAATTCTGATAAATCATTCCATTCACCTTGTTCTAATTCATTATCTAAAGATTCTTGTTGCAACCTTTCTAACTTATCTTTAGCTTCTGATATCAGGTTGTCAAAATTATCTTTCATTAACTTAAGATTAGAATTGTAAGTTGATACTTTAGTATCAATATTGTGAATTTCAGATTTGATATCAGAAATCAATGTATCATATTTCTTATTTACAACATCTATCTTATCATTTATAGATAGAATTTCTTTAGATACTTCTTCTATCTTATCATTCCAATCATGCCAAACTTTAGCATAATCATTCATCTTATTTAGATATTCATCTATTTTTGATTTCTCAATATCATGACCACATGTAGGGCATTTACCTGATTTGAATTTCTCATACATCTGTTTTTGTTGCTTACCTAAAGTAGCCGCTTCAGTTCTCTTATCAACAAATTCAGATTTCTTTTTTTCTAATTCTCTTTTCTGTTCTACTATGGTATCAACTTTTTTCTTATGTTCTTGCTTAACAGATTTTCCTTGTTCAATTAAATCATTTCTTCGCTTGTCCAATCCAGTTATATCTATTGATGTGGTAAGTTTCTGTTGCTGATTTTCTTTCTTCTTTTTTAAAGATTCTATCTGATTAGAAGTTTCTTGTATCAATGCTTGCAATTCAGTTCCTCTCTTTACCACATCTCTTTTTTCTTCTACTACTTTATCATTATAAGTAGTAAAAGTCTTAAACCCAAATACATCATCAAGAAAACATTTTGTTTGAAATGGGTTCATACTTGCTAATGACATAAATTGATTGAATGATATGATGCACATTCTTTCTATTGCAATTCTTGGTACATCATAATATTCTTCTAGAATTTTCTGATAATCATTCTTAGATGGTGCTTGCAAATCCTTTCCATCTATTTTTGCTACCATTTCAGAATAGCAAGATCTAGAAATGTAAATATCATGCTTTCCAGAAGTAAGCCATAATTCAACTTTATAGTCTTTAGTATTCCAAGCAATCAAATTTGGATTCTTATGATCTTTTATGGTACCATAAAGACCAAACAGAATAGCCTCCAGCAGGGTTGTTTTGCCACTACCAATAGGCCCAGATAACTTTATCATACCATTCAACTCATTAAAGTCAAATTCTTGAGTACCATAAATTGATTTGAAGTTTGTTATCTTAATCTTATTTATTTTCATTTCTCCCTTTCTTCTATCTTTTCTTTAATTGTTTCATACTTACCATATAGATTCTTTGGAATGTTGTTGTCAATATATTTCTTTATATCTTGATTCATGTCAATTCCAACTTCATCATCATTTATCATTGACTTATCTATTGCCACTACCCTTATAGATATTCCTGGATTATTAAGTTTAAGTTCTTTTACTTTCTCAATATATTTGGCTTTATTGATTAAGTCTTTATCAATATATAGTTGAACAAAGCAATTGTCAAATTTTGTAAGATTGAATATTTCTTCATTAAAATATCTGTAGAACTGATAAGTTTCTTCATTTTCAAACTTACGTACTATTTCTGTACCTCGTAGCAAATATACATATCTCTTGTCATTTACATCATTGAAGTTTAATGGTAATGCTGCACCAAGGTTATATAACTTATGTTCTTCATCAGTCCAAGGTGTATGAATGTGTCCACTATATACTGGATTTCCATTCATATTCTTTATCATATCTATATCCCAAGTACATAAATCAGAATGACAGAATATTCTCTTTATAGATTCTCCTTTGAAATGTTCTATTGTTTGTCCAAACAATTCCTTATCTTCTGTGAAGAACCAAGGCAAGTATAAGTCACCATCGTCATCAAGATATGGACTTTCTGTATAGAAGTGTACATTATCATGTTCTTTCATGAATTCAGAACCAAAAACCATTTCATAAGCATTGTAATGCATATCTTCTTTCTTAGGAGAATAGTAGTCATGATTACCAGCAAGAAAATTGAAACTCTTTACTGGGTTTCTTTCTATCATTTCTCTTACCATATCTTTTACTTTGATTCCAACCAAAGTGTTTATAGAATATCTTACATCAAACAAGTCACCTAAGAAAATTACTTTCTGTGCACCATTTGCTACTATTAAACTTTCAATTTCTACAAAATAGTTTTCCATTTCTTCAAGCCATTGTATTGAATTTGTCTTTGTTCCGAAATGGAAATCACCTATCACTAAAGTATCTTTTTCTTCCATAAAATAATGTTTATACTAAATTAAAATAGAAATAAAATAATTGCAATTTCAAAGTATTTTATTTGTATTTATTTTGAAATTTATTTTGTTTGTTCTATATTTTAAACGTTAAAATTATTAAGATTATGAAAAGAAATATTTATACAACAAGTGCTAAAGATTATTATGATAATGCTCCAATGATGGATATGTATTCCTTCTTAGCTTCAGAAGGTTATGATATTAACAATAACCCACAGATAACTAAAGAAGTTCTTGATAAATTATACAAGAATAAGACAATTCTTTGGTCTACAGATATTCAACATACTATGACTGTATGTAAAAATGCTACAGATGGTACAGTTATAGGTATGAGTTTAGCCCATAATGAAATATGTGCTTGTAGAATAGTTAAGATTAAAAAAGAATATTATCTTAAAGATATTGGTGTTATGCCTATTAAAGATATTGGAGTTAAAGATAATGAAGAATATGAAGAGTTATTTAATAAATTTCCAGAATATAGTTTTGAATGTGCAATGTGTACTGTAAAATTCACTAAAGTTGGTGAATATTTTGTACTTCCTGAAGATATTCATGCTAGTAAAAGTTATGAATGGATCAATAGATTGAGATATAATATTAGCCAAGGTAATTATGTCAAAGCAGGAATGGCCATGACTTATTAATTAACTTAAATATTAAAATATGAATACAAATAAGATTTATGATGATGCTCCAATGGTGGACATGGATAAATTTAACCAAGTAGAAGGTATTGATTTGAATCTCATAGATAGAGAAAATTTGAATTTTTACTATACATTATCTCCAGTTATCTGGGTTACAGAAATACATCTTACAGAAAATAATGAAATAGCATGTAATTACATCTGTCCTTGTGTTGTTGTAAAAGTCAACAACAAGTATTTTCTTAGAAATCGTGATAATGCATATACTTATGCCCCTTATGATGTAGAATTCAAAGAATATGAATTTGAAGATATAATGGGTAACTTCGCTCTTCCTGATAATGTACATGCTTCTACTTCTTATGAATATATAAATAGATATAGACATGAAGAGTACAAGAATTTAGTAGTTCAGAAAGAAGAAAAGAAAACAAATAATAAGACTAATAAATTTGAATTTACACTTATGCAATCTAAAGAAGCTCTTGCAGAAAAATTTGGATTATCAGTGGAAAACATTTGTATTAAATTATAGTATAATAGTATATATGAAAAAAGATTATACATTAGATGAATTGACAAAGATGGTAAAGAAGAATTATTTAGATTCATTACCAGCTAATGTTGTTGAAATGCAACGAGAAATTGAAAGATTGAGAACCTAAGTAATGGACTTAAAGGCAAGAAATGAATCATTGGAGAAAACTATTGTAAATGGCAAATTCAATGTTGAGAATGATCCTTCTTATATCTTAGGAAAGGCAGTTGCAAAGTATGTAAAAGATGCAATTAAGACTGATGTAATGAAGAATCTGAATGTTGAAGTTGATTCTGAATGGGATCCTTATTCAGGACAGAGAGAACATTATCATAAAACAGATATTTCTTGGAATGAAGATGAATAAAATTTTGAAATTTTAGAATTTTATTCTATATTTTATCTGTTAAATATTAAAATAAAGATTATGACATATACAGCAACATTATCAAGTACATTAGCTAAGTTATCAACTCTTAAGGAAAAGAGTAAGTATACTAGATATATTATGGATCTATATTGTACTGAAGAAGAAACTATTTATAATGCATTGTCTGGTTTATTCAAGACAAAAGTTCTTCTTCAGAAGAAGTATAATATCTTCTGGGTTGTGAACATTTATGCTAAGAATAACAGAATTGTTACAGATAATATTATTCCTGTATTTGTAAGCAAGGTAAAGTATGGATATAGAATGACTCCTATTTCTTATCCATATCTCAAGGATATGTATCGTGTTAAGGATACAAAGTATATGGCTTATGTAATTGGTAAGCATGGTATTGCAGATTTTACTTTGACTGACGATAATGATTTTCCTGAATTTGAAGAAAATGACAATCTTGATAATGCACTAATTTTCACATGGTATGATGATGCTATCAAGTACAGAAGTTTGTTCATTGAATATACAAAGGAAAAGAAGAAGGAAACTGATGAATGGCATACAAATGGTATCTTCACTATTGGTGAAATTGCAAAGAAGCTTGGAATTTCAGAAACTGATTTGAAGATTATTGATAATGAAGAAAATGACTATATGTTTTATGATGGTACAAGGCCAGAAGATTTTGGTGAACTTGGGGATGGTTATAGTTGGTGAACTTGGGGATGGTTATAGTACAAGATATTTGGATTAACAAATATATAATTTAATTTTACTTAATTTAGAAAAATGAATTTAACAACAGCTATATCAATTGTAAATGATGGTGTGCTTGTTGGTCCAAACAAAGGTTGTCCAGTGCTCTATATTAGAGATGAGGATAATCCGGACCAGTTTCAAGCGTTGAATACAAAAGAATTCTATGAATATCTTAAGAAACAGAGAATATTCAGAGATGTATCAAGTTATTGTAAAACTGCATTTTATTTATCCTGGTTCTATATAGATGATAATGGTGAAGTAAAGACGGATAGTGCATCAATAACATTACAAGAAGCTTATCCATTGTCTAAATTACAATATGATGATACAGTTCATGATATGTATGTTTGGAATATTCTTAGAAATGGTTTGAACTACATTTGGACAGCGAGTTTTCCAGATGAAGAGTTTCCAATGGGGTATTCTGGTGACTTGCATGATGACTTGCAACAGATATATAGTGTATATGAAAAAGTACAGAAAAAGTTTGGAAACAAGCTTGATAAGTCTACATTTATTCAAGCTGTAAATAGCAAGTTGCAGAAACGTGAAGTATATGACTTTACTGAAGAGAATATTGAATATGTAATAGATTATTTGAGAAACATTTTAGAAATGTAAAATTATGGTAGCTTATAAAAAGTTTTCAAAAGCGGAAAGAGAAAGTGTAGTTCGTGCAATGATTAAAAATGTTGTTGAGAAAGAATACGGACCAATCATATCTAATGTAGAAAGTGAACTTACTGCATTATTTATGAGGGATATTCCAAATGAGGTATTTGAGTTTGAAAAGAAGTATCCTCATCTTATTGATAAGGGTGATGTGACATTGTATGGATATGATTTCTTAACAAAGGAATATAAAGAAAAGTATGATCTTTTGAGTAGATGGAACCATACTTTACCTTGCTTCCATGTAAACAATATCTATAATAAGATGATTGATGGTGTTAGTATTCATGGATTTCAGCTTGATGATACTTTGGTAGAATATATTAAGAAGAATGCCCCAGAGATTGCAGAGGAAATCAAAACTATTACTATAAAGAGATTGGAATTGCAAGATTGGTCTGATAAGCTTTCTTGTACATTAAGTGCCATCACAACTATCAATAAGTTGAAGGAAGAGTTTCCAGAAGCATATACTGTTTATGTAAAGTTGTATGGTGAACCAGGTTCACCTTGCAAAAAAGTAAAAGATGATAATGGTAACGAGGCTTCTATGTGTGACAATATTGAGAAATTGCGAGCAGAATATAACAAGGTAGTAGATAATAAGGAAGTAGATAAAAAGTAAATAGAGTACTATGAAGAAATATAATTTAGAGTTTGAATTTTGGAATATAAATGTTGATCCAATTAAAGAGAAGGAAGCTAACAAAATTATTTGGATTCTTTCACAAACTAGACATGTAAAAGATATTTCATTTGCCAATTATGGGGAAATGACTTTTGATCTGAATGATGAAAAGCATTGGAAACCAATTGTAGAAGATTTGATGGTATTCAACAGAAGAAAGTCAAATTGTATGGTGTTTGATATCCACCTTACAAAAGGAATTGACTACTATGATAAGCTTTTCTTGTATCATAGCAACAACAAGAGAATTGGCAACTGGGGATATGTTTTATACAATACTAAAACTGGAAAGTCAAAGCATACATATTTCATTTATGATGATTTGAATGATTTGATTAGCCATATCAATAAAGCATTGAATGCAATGATGCGAAAGGACAACTTCAGTATGGCACATTATGAATCAAGAGGAAAGATTGTTGGTTTGGATAAATCTAATTATACTAACTGGTTGACTGGGCATCTTAGTATCAATGATTGGTGTCGTAAGGAATTTGCAGATCTTCCTAAAATCTTTGTTGATAAGTTAGTTTATCGTAACAATAAGAAGTTTATTGAAATGTAGAATTTACTGAACTTACTGGAAGAAAGCTTATAATTATATATAAAACTAATTCCAGTAACAGTAAATATGGCTGAAACATCAGAAAATACATATATAGCATACACTTATTCTTATACTTATATTATAGGAGGAAAGGAAGTAAAGAGCAGTGTAGATACAACATATACAACTTATGGTATACCAGCAGATGTAAAGATAAGTTATGCTGGTGACATCTTTGTAAGAAGTTCAGTAGATCCTAAATCTTATACTCATGGTATACCTGTTGATGTATTAGTATCAAATGGTCAAACATTTGTACAAGATGTTGCTAAGCATATAATGGCTGCTGCTCCACTTATTGAAATAGATAAGAATGGCAATATAAACCAAGTACCAGATGCAAAAGCAAAAGTAATTGCTGGCAGATGTGTAAAGTATGCTAATATGTTACAAGAAGCCATAGAAGCTGACGGAAAATCTGATGATTCTATAATAAGAGAAAATGAAGCTTTAAAGGAAAAGATTAGTGTTTTAGAACCTAAATATGAAAAGGAAAGAATAGAAAATGCTATCAATAAGCAATATATCATCAATCTTGAAAAGGCATTAGAGATTAATCATATTGAAAAGCCATCAAAACCATCTTCTATAAAAGATATAACTGATAATACTATAAAGGATAGCATAGCAGATATCATAGAAGGTAATAAACCAGGAGATGATAATCCTGGATCACCAGATGCTCCTAACAACACTTATCCTATTCCTCAACCATAAAATTTTAAAATATGAAAAATAAAATTTTGATTAAAGGTATATTGTTTGACATTTGTTTAGCAATATTTACTTGTTTCATTTATACATCATGTATTACTCCTGATGTACCTGTTGTAAGTACTCATACAACCAATGTGGTTTATGGATATAATGATTATGGGTATAGATATCATCGAAGACATTTGCCACCTCCACCAAGGAGACCAGTTTATGTTTGTCCACCGCCAAGAGATCCATATCATCCAGTTTGGATTCAACATCCATCATATAGACAAAACCATAATGGATTTGGAAATATAAGAAAAGATATAAGAATACCCGGTAGAGTTGATAGCAGACCTATTTATCCAAAGAATAAAAATTTTGGTGGAAGAAGATGAACTTTTTAATAGAAATATTCTATTATTAATCTTGAAACGATATAATATTCGTTTCATAATAACATAATTAATAACAATATAAATTTAAAAGAAAATGAAAAAGATTTTGGTAGTATTTGCCGCTATTGTGGCAATTAGTTTTGCTTCTTGTGGCAATTCAACTAAGTCAACTGCATCTGTAAATGACTCAGATACAGTAGTTGTTGACACTGTTGCTGATTCTGTAACAGTTGACTCAGCCGTTGTAGCAAAGTAGAATTGGTTTAACTAATTTTATTAAACACAGATGCAGGATTCAAAAGATCCTGCATTTTTTGTTTGAAATTTATCTAAAGTTTACTATATTTATAAAGTACAAACAAATAAATTAAATGTAGTAGACTATGTCGAATAAGAAATCTATTATGACCATTGTGATTGATGGTAACTGGTTGTTAATGAGTCGTCTTTCAATTCTTAGAATGAGAATTAAAGATGAAGACACTTTGGTTAAGGAAGTTAAGTTGATGATGATTAAGTCAATCAACAAATTGCTTCGAGATATTCCACAAATTGACAATGTGATTTTTGTTGCTGATGGTGGATCATGGAGAAACAAGATAAGTGTTCCAGAATTTCTAAAGAAAGAACATATTACATATAAAGGTAATAGAGAAAAAGATAAAGATCTTGATTGGGATAAAATTTTCAAAGGATATGATGAATTTATTGATGTATTGAAAGATACAGGAGTATGTGTTTCAAGAGAGAAAGGTATAGAAGGAGATGATTGGTGTGCTTATTGGAGTAAGTTGTTAAACAGCAAAAATACTAATTGTCTTATTTGGTCTGCTGATAGAGATTTGACACAATTAGTTAAAATTGATCCAAAATCTAAATGCTTTACTGCATGTTGGAAAAAGGATGCTATTGTAATTGAATCTATTGACCATACATCTGATAATGAAATGGATTTCTTCTTTAATAGTTATGATTCAAATGAGAATCAGAAATTACTAGAAACACTTTGTATGAAAGCAAAGAAGGTTGAAGAAATTCATCCTATGGATATTGTAATAGATAAGACTATTAGAGGAGATTTAGGAGATAATATTTTACCTGTTGTATATAAGAAAGCTAAGAATCCAAGTTCTGATAAGATGTTCAGAGTAAGTCAGAAGGAATTAGATTTGTCGCTTGATATCACAAGACTTGATGAAGTGAATGCTTATTTTGAAGATTTGTTGAATAAGAAAACATGGAAAGATAAAGCCATGTCAACATTAGATGAAATTATTGAGCATTTCTTTTATAATGAAAAATTGGTATGGTTGGATTCAAGTCAGTATCCTGATGAAATTCTTGAGAAAATGGCAAAATATTCTATTCCTGTCATCAATAAGGATTTGAGTTTAGCAGAACAGAAGATTCAAGCTGAAAAGAATGATGTTTATAATGTTCTTGAAGAAATTTAAGAAAAAATTTAAATAAATTTTGAAATTTTAAGGATTGGTTCTATATTAGTTATGTTAAATAATTAATGTAGAACCAATTTAAGTTATAATAATTAATAACATCACTGAAGTGATATTAAGAACTGAAGTTATGCCAAATATTAATAATTTGAAAAAAGTAAAGAGTTCAATTATCAACATGATTAATGTTGAACTAACAAAAGAAAATCGTCTTAGCGATATTTCTTCAATCATGCTTAAGATTAAGTTTGAATGTAATGATGTTTGTTCTCTTTATCCATTAACTTGGTTGGAAGATCCTTATGATGAATTTGTTATTGAGCATTTCATCAATAGAGTACCAGGAAAATATCGATATCATCTTATTGGGTTTAAGCTTGAAGATTTTAATACTTGGTGGCCAGTTTTTGATGATGATGAATTAAATCAGAAGTTTGTTGATGAAACTAATGATTACATCAATAAGAAAGCTGAAATGTTAGATAAATGGAATATGTGTGACTAAATTAAATAATTTATGATTATGACTGATAGATTGAATCAACCTTTGAATGTTTATGACTTGGTACTCATTTCTCATCCTAAGACTTCTGTATTACTCAGATGTATGGTTGTTAAGATTATGACAAAGACTGTAAAAGTTGTTGTACTTCCAGAATCTGAATTAGAGAACGAAACTGCTCAATATTGTCAGAAAACTATGGCTGATGTAGGTGATGGTAAATGGCATGGAAATGTATATAAGTCAAAAATTGGTTTCAACAGAAAGCCAGAAGAAGTAGTAAAGATTGGTCATACTGAAGTTCCTTGTGATTTATCTGAAACAGAAGAAGCAGTAGCTACAGAACTTACAGATGTTAAAGTTGGTGATCCTAACCTTTGGATTAACAGAAAGAATTTGAATTATAACGTTTAAATAATTTTAAAATATGGAAACATTAGTTACAACAGATATTGTTGGTAAAGAAGTAAGAATTGGTGATATAGTATTAGTTGCTCATACAGATAGCAATAATCTTTTTCATACTAAAGTAGTTGACATTAAACCTAAGAGAATGAAATGTATGATTTTCGATGCCCCTAAAAGTTATCGTTATATGAATGATAAAGTGGTTCAGAGATTGCCAGAACAAGTAATTAAAATATCAGATTAAGAAAATATGAAAGTAATATATGATGAATTATACCCTGATGAATTTTTCAATTACGGTGGTATTGTAACAGTAGGTAGTTTCAATTTTGAAATTAAGAATATTGTTGAATGGAAGAAAAGTACTAGTGCACCTAATTGGACATCTGACTATATCAATACTGTAAAAGGTGGAGATGCATGTATTGGTATCATGCATTTCAAATTTGATGATGAAAATGGTTGGTTCAAATATACTGGCAATCTTCCAAAGCTTGAATCTAAGGATCCTTATGGTATCAATAATGTAAACTTTTCGTTGATTAGTCCGGATCATCCAAAATGGGATAAGTTTGCAAAACAGAGATTGGAATGCGGATTTGATGATTCTGAAGTGTGGAATCTCGACCTTACTATTGCAAAGTTCATTCTTCCACGTATTGAAAGATTGAAAGAAACTTTTGCTGGATATCCTGCATTTTTAAAGTGTGAAGATGAATGGAAAAAAATTCTTGAAAAGATTTGCAATGCATTTCGTTTGTATATCAATTGTGACAATGATTGTATTGAAAATTTGAGAACAATAAATTTGTTGCATGGAGATGACAAACCAGATGAATTAGAAAAAATATTGAAAGACCATGAAGATTATGAAGAAGGAATGAATCTCTTTTTCAAATATTGGACCTGGCTTGGCGATTAGTTCAAGAACTTAAGTTAAATTACATAGGTTCCCCTGTTAAGTGCCTGGGTCACACAGGGAGCGGGAAAGTATACTTCAGTATATTCTATCAGTTAAGACAATTTTAACGTTTCCTAGTGAATTTTTTAGATTTACAAAAAGAGCTCTGATTTAAATCAGAGCTCATATTGTTTTAAATAAATAGTACTTCATTGTAATAATCTGGATCCAAGTTGTTCTTGACATATTCCTTTGCATCCAAAAGAGATTGTGATTCATTTACACAGCCATCTCCAGCTTTTAATGTAATATCACCATTTTCTGTAAGTTCAAGATCAACATTAAAATTCTCTTTTAAGAAAGAACTTGTTTTAATTATGCTAGAATCATAGTTTACTACTCTCTTTACGAAGTCTTTACATTCTTTAGTTTCAAATATTTTATCATTGTTAAATTCCATTTTAAAAATTAAACATTAATTTATATTCCATAACCTTGTCCCATTGTATCATCAGTATCAGGGTTAGTTGGCTCTTTAATAACAGGTTCTTTTAGCTTGTATGTTTCAGTCAACACTTTCTTAAGATAAGAAATTACCTTTTCCGGTGTATAATAATTCTGATATAAGTAGATAGCTATATCTTCAATATGAACACCAAAAATATCAATAAGCATCTGCAACTGATTTAATGGAGCATTTTTCATAACTAATGTTGAACCACAAGTTATTTCAGGTGCTGGATTTACTTTACTGAATACATCAGTTACCATATTCATGTGCCTTTTCTCAACATCTACAGGACACTCAGGACGTGGCTTAGGAGGGCATGGTGGTACCGGATGATGGTGATGAGGTGGGAGTGGTGGGAGTGGTGGGAGTGGTGGCATTGGCTTATCATGACATCCACAATCATCATGACATCCACAATCAGGTGGAGGTGGTGGCAATGGATGATGATGGTGTGGTGGTTGACAATCACCAGGACCTGGATTGTAAGGAGGTACAGGAACTGGATTATTTCCATCAGCCTTGCCAATGATATTTCCATTTGAATCATAGATATCATCGGAAATCTGATAGAATTCTGCACTGAATTCGTTCATGTCAATCATACGACCATCAGAAAGCATTACTGACATTCCATTTTCTGCAATAATGCAATCTCTTACTTGTACTTCAGCACCAGTCTTCTTAGATATCCAAGTACCTTTTATTTCTGGTGCACCAGGACCACCTGGCATGTCCATACAAAAACCTCCACCACCAATAGGTGAATAGTTATTTGGCATATTATTCATTTATTTATAAATACATGTATTTTTACAATAAAATATAGAAATTCATTATTATTCATTACAAATTATTTAACTTAAATAATGTTAATTAAAGTTAAATTAATTGTATTCTCTTAATAGTTCTTTTCTACCTTCTAAATCAGATTTAAGATATTTAGAAATACAATTTGCTATAGTGGTATAATCATCTTCTTTTCCAAAATAAAGCATATTATATTGTTTGGAAGACTTCATAAAGTCATTCACTTCATGCATCATTCTCTTATCTTTTATGATAGAAGAATCTATCCAACAAATAGTAATTCCTTTAATATATCTGCTTGATATTGTATTGAACATATCAAAAGTCGTTGGAATTATATTTGAATTTGACATTTCTTCTTTTGTTATACCTTCTGATATTTGGTTATCATCAGTATGTACACATAATAATGCATTATTCTTGAATGCTAAATACAAATCATCATTATCCATATAGTATTTCCATTCCTTTATATCTGAATCCTTTTTTAAGATATCAGTACTGAATGTTCTGGCCACCTTGATTTCTTCATTCAAAGTGTTCAAAGTGGCCAAAACATCCACTTTCTTCTGATTGTCATAAGTTACAACAATTATCTTATTCTGGTTGTTCATTTGTATAACTTTCTTTTGATTTTCTTACAAATTTTATAACTGCATAGTTATTTTCTCCATCTGGTTGCTTATTAGGAGTTATCCTCCAAGTTTCTGTTATATTGGAAGTAATTTTCTTAGCTTCTGTAGTTTGATGTACTCTATATCTCTTTGTAGTATTATTGTCAGAAATATTTTCAAGTATAGATTCAAAATATGTAGAACGTTGTCCATCAGGATGATCTTCATCATATTTCAATGCTGTACATCCTACCCAATATTTAAGACCAGATGTATTTTGCCAATCGACAAGATTTTCGTAGTATGAAGTTACATTATAGAATCTTTCATTAGTATCATCAAAATTATAATTGAATTCAATTCCATCACCAGAAATATTACCATCATCTGTTGTTGACCAAGTAATAAATTTATATCTTGTAGATTCTTTAGGAGTATATGTACCTTTCAATTTAATAGTTAATTTTTGTTGATCCTCATTAGATATGACAATATTTCCTTCCACAACCTTATCTTTGAAAGTCTTCAACATATCTTTTGTAACATTCCATCCCAACTTATAAACATTAGAACCATTAACTGTTTCTGTTAATGTAAATGTATACTTAGCTAATTTAGAATATTTATCTATTGATATCTTTGGATGACAAGGTTTTGTTTGATATGTTTTATCTTTAGCTACTGTTGCTTTCTCATCATATACCCATTCATTATCAACTATCTTATACACTTTATCATAAATCTTATCATAACAGATAACATATATATCTTCTAATCCTTTAGTTTCTAGACCTACATAATTATCATCTTTTATTTCACCAGTTGTATTAGACCAATTTACATTATACAATCTATATGTTTTATTCAACATTTCTTTATGTTGTGTTTCATTGTAAGATGTTCCATTAGCATCTTTACAAAGCATACAAACTCTTACACGTAGTTTACCAGTTGGTTTGTTCTTATTTTCATCAGGTTGTTCTTTATGATATATATCTGTTAAAGATTTATCTGGTTCTGATGGAATTGGTTTATTTGGTTGAATATTTATGTTTGCAAACTTATTATAATCTTTTTCATAATTATCATAGAACTGAGGTATTGTATTGTTAGACAACAATTCTCTTACATTAATATAACGGTAAGATAAGCTATATTCTTGCTTTACTATTACTTCATTATAATATGAGAACTTACTTGATTTGTCATATTTATCAGGTAATTCTGTCATCATCTTCCATCCACTATATGGTCCTTTACCTTCTATATTATATCTGTTAGGTACTTTCCAGTAAGTATTTGCTTCTTTTATACCAATGAAATATGTTTCACTTCCATCATTAGGATTTACGATTACTTGTTGAGATCCAACAGAATATGACATTGAGTATCCTTTTGGCAACTTAGGTGAATATTCATGTATATATTCTTCTTGTGTAGGACATAATATGTTTCTTCCTACATATACATAAGATGCTAATATATCATCATTATTGTTATATTTTACTACATGTTGGTTTTTATCAAGAACATATCTTGTACCATCAGGATCTTTACCTATTGTAAGAATACCAAGTAATGTGTTTTCATTTTTTACAGATATTTCAGATACCGGAATAGATTCATAAGATGGATAATATGAATATGTAACATATTTATAAGAATTACCAGATTCATCTGTGTTATATCTTTCTACACGTCTACGATATACTGGAGTATTCTTATTCATATATACTATAGGGTCTTCATTGTATGTACAAATAAAACTACCATAACTCAGTAAATAAGATCCTTGTACCTTAGATTTTGTACATGTTTCTATCATATCACATGAATATTGTGAGCATTTCTCACATCCATCACATGTCCATATTTCATTATAAGAGTAGTTAGCAAAATCTTCAGGTAAGATATATTTGCCATTTTCATATTTCAACTCATATTTGTAATTTGGATCCTTTTCTCCACCATATTTACATTCACCATCATCAACACATTTACCATCACCAACATAAGCATAAGTATATATTCTCTTTACTGAAGCCACATCAAAAGTACCAGTATAAGATCCTGGAACATCAACATAAGAAATTGCTATTGGGTTTCCAACAAAAAGATCTGTTCCAATACTGTTTTCTGCATCTGATAAATATGAACTTAGTTCAAGATAGTTAGCTGATTCATATAATGGCAATCCTTCTGTAGATACATAAGGTTCATCAGTTATCTTCTTTGACCAACCTGCTTCAGGTATCTTCATCCATTTTTCTTCTACTGGTTCATTAGCAGATGTTCTGTTTTTCACACAAAGTACGCATTCTTCATTACCAATCAACTTATACTTGTTACCATAAGGATTAATCTTTATATATTTTTTATAATCATTTAGCAAGTTTTGAAGCTTACCTAATTTATTTTCATCCCCATAATTGTCAAGCAACCAGTTGTACCATTCTTCGTTTGGATTTCCTGCACCACTTGATATGTTTCCTTTATTCAATATCACTAAATCATACAAAGTACAGAATACACCATGAGATCCATTTTGTATCTTTATTAAATCAATTACATTTTCAATATCATCATTCTTCTTATAACGTTTAGATATTCTAGAAGCATCTCCTAAGAATATGCTTCCAAAATCAGTAATCACATGATTTTCTTCCAATAACTTGGTAAGATTCAAATAAGAAACATTATAATTATGAGGGTATTCATGATAATATCTTGTATTATATCTATTATTCTTTCCGTCACCTGTTACAGTTAAAGTATGGAACAAGTAATTTTCTGCACTTATATTCTCATTTGAATAAGATTTGAACAAACTGTTATCTCCAGTAGTATCAAAATCACTCATACTAACCCTAGCTGATCTGTGATTACCTATAGGTGTCACAATAGTACTGTATGCACATAACTTCTTATTGTCTCCATTTACATAATGAGCTTCCCAAGATGCATTGTTTGTAAACAAATGACCTTTGACATTCACATCACCATTAATATTAGTATATGACATGTCAATATCAAATGTATCCATAGGTGTAAGCTTACCTTGTGATGGATTATGCACCATTGTTGTAGTACCAAGGTTTGGATTGACATTACCACTACCTATCTTAAGTCTTGATTTGTCATCAGTATCATAAGCAACTCCAAAATAAGCATTCCAAAGTATTGTAGAAGTATCTGTACCATTGAATGACTCTCTACCAATACCCATGATGTTGTATCTGTTTAGAGTGGTGAGATTCTTTGCCAATACTTCACCTAAGTCAAATATTGGATACTGGTAGCTATCAGTAGAAGAAACATCATCATTAGCATTATAGATAGAGTTAGGAATATATTCTTTAGGATACTTTGTATAAGGTATTGACTTTGGAATAGTACCATATCTCTTGTATGTTGCTTCTGAATCTACTTTTACTACTTTATTGCCAACACTATCTATAGAGATGTAAGATATTGGAGTTCTAGTAACTACAACTTCATTATTTATATCAAAGTGTCTATTGTCATAAGTATTCTCAGTTCCTTCAATCTTTCCTTGTATGCTATCAGTAAATTCTATAGAGAAATTTAGATTATTCTTATATTGTTCTACATCTTTTTCTACAGAATTTCCTAAAGATCTAGAATAAGAACCAGTGATAGCAGTAAAGTAGTCAGAATTATGATTTCTGATTACTGGATATACTGCATTAGAAGAATCATGACTGTTATTCTTTAAGTCATTGTTTACTTTAGAGAATACTACCCATCTATGTTGATAGTTGTCAGGACTATATTGAGCATTAGCATAATGAGCAATCATGTTCTCTAAACTCATCATATAAGAGAGATCTAAAGCAGCAATGCCACCAGGTCTCTTGAGATAAGTCATTTCATGCTTCTTTACACCATTATCTTCATATTCATAACAAGTCCAGAAAGAAGTAACAAGAGTGTCCTTACCCAAAAGATAAGATAATGATGTTGCTTTCTTATCTATTCTGTATATATAAGAGTTGTTGAGTATATCTTCATTCTTAAAGAATCTATAGTTGGTACCTTCAAAAGAATAAGTAGTTAAGTAAGTATTCCATGTATCAGAATAAGTATCATATTTGCATATATACTTATTTTCTGTTGAATCCTTCTCCATTGTATCTATATAAGAAGAACATACAAGCAGAGAATTGCTTATATATGAATAGCCATCAGTAGTAGATATGGTATTCAACCATTCACTAGATGGTACCCAAGCATATACAGAAACAACAGAATCTCCACCAACATTGGAATTGCTATCCATGTAATTTGCAGCAAATTCTTTCAATTCCCAATTTGACTTATCCCAGTTCTTTACTGTTTCAGGACCATATATTATAGAAGAGCTTGGATCAAAATTGTTTGGATCAGTATCTTGTTTTATTATGATTCCACTACCATTTGAGCTAATCGCTCTTGCATACTGGTCTGTCTTTACCCCATTTATGATCCAATATCCATCTGTACCAATATAAGGTACTATAAATGACTGATACCAATCAATAGAAGATATGATATTGTCATTTACATAACTGATTATGAAATCATATAATATAGTCTTCTGCTCAGTACCATGAGCCAATATTACTTGTTCATTATCCGCATCAGTATAATTGCAGATTTTCTGCAAGTACTTAAATATTCCTTTACCAGGTTTCTTATCAGTTCCAAGTTGTATGAAATTTACTTGTAAAGAAGAAAGTGAATTATATATTATAGAAGAATCATTAGAGTTGTAAGTAAAGTTTACTACAAAATCCAATGGCATGATAATGCTATAAGAATCTTCAACTTCTACAGATTTTGCACCATATTGTGTACTTGCTTCTTCTTTAGCAGACAACAATAACTGGGCAATTATCTGTCTCTTTATCTTAATGTTGGTTGAATCTCTGTACATGATATCATCATATACAGAAAGTACCATAGGAAAAAGCTGTGAAGCATCATTTACAAAATATTCAAGCTTTTCTTCTATCATGGTTTGGTCGTCCTGATCATCCATGTACCATTCACCTACACCTACGCTATTGCAAATTTCATTATTTGATATAGGAGAAAAACTTGATACTGACCATCCAACATTAGTTTCAGTATTCTCATCTACTTGTAAGGTGTACTTCTTTGTGAATAGAGGAGATCCATCATCGGTAAATACATAAGTATTCTCTGTCATCAGATTGCATAATGAATCAATCAATTCCGATGGTGTTAAGCTACCATTTGCATCATAAGTGTCAGATATCTTCTTCCACAAGTCATCTTCATAATTATAATTTACAGAGTCTACTCTTGTAAAGTCACCTAAATCAATCTTTGTGGAATTACACTTATATGCTTCTAATAACCATTTATGCTCATTATTAGTGTTAGTAATATAATAGTTTGGATTCTTCTTAAGTCTGATCAATACTAACTTTTCATACTCGTTAGGATTGATTTCTGTCGAAGGATCATTTGATAAAGTAGCATCTTCTGGTAACATCAGATTAGATTCATTAGACATGAAAACTCTGAATCCATCTACAAATTCACCATCTACTGTTATCTCTTCACATATATACTCATTATCATAAGGACCATACTTACCAGAATCATGATGCCCTACAACTTTATATATAAGAACATCTTTACCAATATTCTTATCATGTGTACGTGCAATGATAGCAGAATTTCTATGCCAATATGATGAACCATTTATACCAGTTGAATCATTAAGATAAATCTCAGAACCATACTGATCTTTAGTAATGTTCTTAAGAATGTTGTTTGATGATTCTATAGTAAACTGTGAATTAGCATTACCATTTATATTTGAATTTGCCTCATCATATCCTACAGGAACTCTGGTTCCTGACTTGTCACTAGTTTCCTCGGCATCTACTTCAACTATCTTACCAACTATGCTGTTTGATGACTTAGTCCAAGTAAATTCAGCTGCTATATTTGACTGATTGAAATCTCCTAAATAATTAGGAAACAAATCAGAAATAATGAAACTGTCATTCTTTATAGAATCTCCTTTAGTTGAAAGTCTTTGGCCAAGGTTAGCCAAAGACTGTTTCAAATAAGGATCAGTATAGTTGCTTAAGTAATTAGCATTGCTTACTCGTGACTCAAATGAGTTTATATTGATTATTGACATAGATATTTGTTTGATATTCTAAACTTTCAATCAGGATTAAGCATTTTATTTCAAAACAAATTTGTAATGAATTTTATATAGCTTGTTAGAATTAAGTGAATTCAACTTCATTGGAGTTGATGTCACTTTGTAATCATACCTGTTGAATAAAAATAATTTTTGATCTTCATTCATATCATCAACCAATGTACCCCTGTTCAACATTAAGAATATTGCATAAGCTTGTTCTTTTGTTGATCTGTTTACCACTTCATCATAAGAATATAATTTATTAGTAGACCACTCTAATGTATCATCACAATATACAATTACAGAATCATTAAAATGTTTTTGCTCTAATAGTTTTACTCTTATTTCTTGCCCGTTCTTATCTTTCTTTCTATTGTTGTAATCTTTTATTGCATTGTTTTTTGATGGTACATATATTGGAGATGAATTTCTCATATCTAACTGTAAAGAAGTCTTATATATGACACTATCACCTATAGATGGGTACTTTCCAGTATCTACCATTCTATTGGTATTCTCTATAGTATCTTTGAATTTCAATAACCATTGGTCAGATACAGAAGTCACTCTATTTATCAATGGTACTATATTTCCAAAGTATCTGTTATATTGAAGATAAGTATTTGATTTATCTATAGTTACATTAGTTTCTGATACTTCTACATTAGGGTCATCAACAGTACATTTAGATTCTTTATATCTCATCATGAATCTGAAATTCGATGGCTTAGTTATAGTAATCAATCTGTCAAATATAACAGATGGTTGTATTTTGAAAAATGGAAGCATTTGTTTGAATACTTTAAATACATAATCCTTTCTTACATTTATATCAACACCATTTATGTATTTTATAAGCTTTATCTTATTGTCATAAGTATATATTGGAATATCCGGAACGTTTGATATGTTATACTGAGCTATCGCATTGAATGTACTTGTTGTATTGTCAGCATCTATATTTATTATCCAAAAACCATAATTTGTTCCATCTTTCTTTATTGTACCAAAATTATCTATTTTATATCCTAAATCATCATAACCAAAATTATCTAACTGAATATTCACACTGTCATAATTAGAATATATTATTGGATCTTCATAGAGTTTTTTCAAATTATTTACAGTTTGCTCATTTATCTCTATCATCCAATTTACATTATTTGCATTATATCTGTACATGTACCAAGTATCTCCTTTTTTGTTTACTTTGGTCTTCATCAAATCATTTAACAAATAATGTGCATATATTATTGTATCTTCTTTTTCTTGAGCATGTATGTCGTTAAATAGTGGAATAAGTACATGACCTACTGGATCATACTCTTCTATCTTAGTTTGAACATCATAGGATATCTTATATTCTGAAGACAACATGTTTCTTTCCCATTCATCAGACTTTTCTAATCTATAAAGATATATATCTCTGTATTCAGAACTATCATCCTTTTCTATTTTCATTACTTTATCATAGATAGTATCATCAAGTCTGGTAACATTTATATCAAATACTATTTCGTATGAATTCACATCAAAGTCATCTTCATCACTATGTCGGAACTTCCATATTCCATTTCCTTTGTATTCTATTCTGTCATAGAAGTAATTGAATATTCTATAAGGGTTATCTACTTTCTTATCAGAAACAGTTATCTGTTCTTCCATACCATGAATATCCTTCAATTTGGTATATGCATCTACTATCTGTATCTTTCCATCTTTATCATTTGACATTATTCTTTGCTTTACATACAAGTAGTCATACCAATTTTCTATTATATCAACTGGGTAGTCATAGTTATAGTCTTTACACAATTCATTATACCACCAATAAAGATGTTCTTTATTCAAGAACTTGGCTTTCATCTTTCTTACATAATCTAATCTTTCTTGTACCTTATCTTCTGATATTCCGCTCTTCAATAGTACTCTTCTGAAATTGTACACATCACACCATATTACGTCAAGATCTTTATCCTTATCTTCATCATTCATATTGTCACCATGAAATTCTAATTCAGGATCTTTCTTTATGAATACATTTGTTGCACATATTTCATTATCTCCATATACTACTGGCATGAATGTGTATTTAGATTTATAAGATAAACGTTTAGCAAGATAGTAGCTAGTATCTTTATATATGTTCTTCAATGTCATTCTGAAGTTGTAGGCAGGTTTCCCAACAACATTAAAATATGTTAAATCATAATTGTCTGTACTACCATTACTCTTTAGTCCAGTAAGATAGTAATAAGCTATCTGGTCAGTATCAGTGGCATCCAACATCTTAATCCATTTATCATTGAAGAATTCTCCTTTTCTATATAAATTGAAACCATATTGGGTATTTATTAGAGATGATGGTTGCAACAATATATATGAATAGCTGAAACCTTCTCTTCTATGGGATTCTACATTTTCTTTAGGAATATAATATGTGAAACCAACTTGGTACCTTATTTTCTTATCACTCTTAGAAGATATGCAAATCTGTCTTACCATTGGATCTTGCCAGATATCAAAATCTGTATACTGATACCAGTAGTAACTGTAAGGATTTTCTTTTTCTATAGAATAAGTAGAAGTACTTCCAGTAATGTAGTTCTCCAATGTATATGATAAGAATTTCTTATCTGGGTCAGTTATCAAATCATAAGATGATGTATCATATCCTGGAGCAAAAACATAAGATTGATAGTTTTTTGCATTTACAAAATTATCATTGTATGGATCTATAGGTGAACTTCCATTGTGTACTTTTATACCATATTTGTAAGAAACATAGCTGAGTGGACCACCAATCTTAATGTAAGACAAATATGATGAAGTGTCATCTACCATCATTTTTAATGTATGTATAGGCAACATTTCATAAGAATTAGCCTTATATGTATTGATAATATCTTCTATAGAATCAGAATTTGTTAATTTATATATGCTTTCACTCTTGAATAAGTTGAATGCATCATTGAATGTTGTATTCTGTACTTCATGACTATATGAGAAATATGTATAGCTTAATTCATAAGAAAAGATGTTTTCTAACTCTATTACAGTATCATCATAATTGTACCAAGTATTTATGTCATCCATTGTAAATCCATAATCATTGATATTGACATACCATTTTGAATATGAATATGAATTGGTAGGATCTATCTTTATGAATGTATCATTCAATGACATCACTGCATTTTTTTCACTATCCGCAGGATTTGTAGAAGTAAATGCTTCACAAGCGGCTTTAGTAATAGCATCACTATATAGCATTGAAGACATGATTGTAGTATTATACTTACAATTTGTTTCAAATTGGTTAGCCATGCTAGTAGATATAGTATAATTAGCATGTTTCATTACATCATTAGCCACTGAAGTCTTTACTGAGAATCTTGGATTTACAAATACCCCAAACTTATCTATTTTTTCATTATCTTTAGTAAGTGTATTATATATGTTAGTAAGGTTATGTAAAATGCCATTATAGTAGCATTCATCATTTGATACAGTACCCCAAGATGCATTATCCACCCAAGAATTGTCATTTTCTGATATCTTACATAAGCTAAACCAATTATATCCATACTTATTCATTATGTTTTCATAATTAGTTGTTATGTTTGGATATCTGTCATTATATTTAGCAATATCTTTTCCTAAAGGAAATATTAGTGAATAATCTTCTGCTACAGATGATTTACCTGATGATATTGTTTCACATATTCCTGAAATAGTATATGATGGTGTTGGGAATTCCTTATATAAGAGATTAGAATATTGGTTGTCAGAAAATGCAAAAGCAAGATTTATGATATATGGATTTTCATCTGATGATGCTTGTAACTTCCATCTAGAATACATTTTGCTTATCTTATTAGACAAAGAATATTTTTGCATTCTTGCTTCATGTAAGCTAGGATATTTGTTATCCATTATGTTAGGAACATTTCCAGGTATGTAGTTCATCAATCCTGTATTCTTGTCCATTCTAAGAATGCTCTGATTTAGTGTATCATAGTCACAACTCCAATCATACCAAGATATTCTGTTTCCATTTGATATGTAATAACCAGATACTTCAACTTGAGCTCCTTTATATAATGTTTTTTCTGATTGGTCAAGTACTTTATCTAAATCAATACTGAAGCATAATGGCAATACCTGCTTCATTGCAATATTCTTTCTTTTGAATTGCAATCCTAAAGAAAGGTCAAAAAGATTTATAGTTGACATAGATGATAGCATGTTACCTATTTCATTAGATATCGCTGTAGCTATACCACCATGATTCAAATCTATTCCACTATATGTTGCATTTTTATTTCCAACAGAAATATTTGCTACTTTAGAATCAATACAAGATTTATAAGAGTCAAGATAATGAAACAGATAGTTTCTCTTATCTTTTTGGTGATCCATTATATTGACTTTCATTCTCTTATACAGTTTTCTGTCTTTGTTGGTGAATATCATATTTATAATGAATGCATCAAGTAAGTCATTTGGATCATCTACATATATAGGAGCAAAAAATTCAAATTTATGGTTATTCTTTACATTCAATACTCTACTGCAACCCATTTCCAAATCTATGTTTCTATCATAAATTGGATTTAACTTGTCAAAAACCTGAACATTGTTTTCATCAAAAGACATTCCATTACTGAAGAAAACATTGTTGTAATATTTATAGTATTCTTTCAGATCGTAAGAGTAGTTTGAAGATAGAAGATTAGCTTCTATTTTCTTATCATATATTGTATGAGACAATGGAGACAGTACAGCACCTCTTACAAAGCAATCATATACATCATATTCTTTATCTGTTGATTTGATATAATCTGATGTTGTACAAACTATTTTGACATTTCCACTATATGTAGGAATGACTCTTATCAATGGCTTTATCATTAAAGTAGACAATATTTGTTTTTCTGATATTTAAAAATTGACAATACATTTTATTAATATTATTTAACATTTAAAATATGTCCGATAAACGTTTTTGTATTTATTTTAAACTAATAAGAAAACAAAACAGAACTTTAAATGAAGTCACTCAAATTACATAGCGTCTCATCAGTGAAACAATCTTTTGGTTGCTTCTTATCTTGGTGTGGCAGTATGCCTTGTGGGTTTAGACATTCATAGTAAAGTTCGTGATAGAGGAATTGTATCTGATTACGAATTGGTGAACGGAACAATTCTTATTTTATTAGATGAATATTGATTGAGAAGAAGTTCCGTAAACAATTAGGAATTTTTTCTCATTTTTTGTATATAAAAGTTTGAAATCTTCTATAGAAGTTCTATATTATATATGTAATTACTTAATAAACAATTACAATACATGGAATAAGATCCAGAACTTAATACTTCTGAGTTGGATGCCAGACCAATAGCTTAAGGATATAAAGCAATCCATGCTAACAGGATTTTCTAGAGATCCGTAATTTGTTTATTGATTGGGTAAATAGCTCCAATGGTAGAGCACTAGATTGAAGATCTAGGTGTTGTTGGTTCGAATCCATCTTTACCCACAAAAAATTATTTGGTTCTATAGCTCAGATGAATAGAGCAGGATTCTTCTAAAATCCGGGTCATGGGTTTGAATCCCATTGGAACCACTAATTTGTCTTCGTAGCTCAGATGGTAGTAGCAACAGATTTTTAATCTGTGGGTCACGGGTTCGAATCCCGTCGGAGACACCATGGTAGTCAAGAGATCTCTGCTGAGAATGAATAAAGAATGAGAAGCTCAACATCATTAACATCTGGATAATCAACAAATCCATGTGAATGTCTTTGTTGGTCATGTGTAAGAAGGTTGAATTTAATTGGACTATACCGATAATTACATAGGTAACCTTGCATGGGCACTGGAAAAGGGCCGAGAGATAATTAATGATGGTTAACAAAGTTATTTAAACAAATCGTCCTATTTGTTTGGTACAGGTTGTTATTGTTGGATCATGTCAATTGAAGTTGCAAATCAATTGAAGAAGGGAACAGCAATTGAAATATCAAATCCCTTGTATGGAAGTATGGGTGAGTGGTTTAAACCAGCACACTGCTAACGTGCCGAACCGAAAGGTTCCGAAGGTTCGAATCCTTCTGCTTCCGCAAGACATGTAAATTGGAAGATTGCCGGAATGGTAACGGACCTGACTTGAAATCAGAGGTAACAGAAATGTTGTGGGAGTTCGAATCTCTCATCTTCCGCAAAATGTATATATAACTGCCATTGTCCGAGTGGTTTAGGTATAGGTCCGCAAAACCTACAACATTGGTTCGAATCCAATATGGCAGTCATTTACATAAGAAAATTACATACAAGAACCAATAATGACATTGAAGTTCATTGAAAGAGATTGATACGTCGAGTGGACACCATATTCGCGATATAATGTTGCTCTCCTCAAATAGAAATATTAAGTGGATATATGCTGCAGTAAATATATCTGGTATAAGTTTTCTATGTTGTCTATAGATACCGATGGCTAAAAGGACTATAGAAACTCTCGTTCTTGTATTTTGGTTCAATAGCTCAGTTGGTTTAGAGCATCTGCTTTACAAGCAGAGGGTCCAAAGTTCGAATCTTTGTTGAACCACATAATAAACCGGAGAACTAGCAATGCCGAGAGAATAAGATCCGATTGCAAAGTCAACCCGGTTATAGTATATGCAGATGTAGCTCAATGGTTAGAGTGCTTCTTTGCCAAAGAAGAAGTTGTGAGTTCGATTCTCATCATCTGCTCAAACATGCATCAGTGGTGTAGTTGGTGGTGCACATCTGGCTTCCAACCAGAAGGCTTTCGCGAGTTCGAATCTCGTCTGATGCTCTATATCATGCACCGGTCGGTTAATGGTTAGGCTAGCAGTCTCCAAAACTGCAGGTATTGGTTCGATTCCAGTCCGGTGTGCAAGTGTTTAATTTTAAAATGTTGTTAATATATGAGTAACATTAGAAATAGAGCTTGGAGAAGAAAGAAGACTGAATCAAAGTGGAATTCTCGTTGTAAGAAGTTCATGTTTGATAGTCTTTTTAAAGATGGTGATATAGAATATTCATTCAAGATAAGTGATGGTAATGGTAAGAAAATCAGACGTACAATAATGATTCCTAATTTGAGAAAACCAACTTCATGGAAAGAAATGAAGAAATGCGATCCATGGGCTAGGTTTTTGAAGAATGGTTCTGGATATTGTACTCGTATATCAGCCAAAATGGATGCTAAGCGAAAAATCAAGTTGCAACGTATCAACAACAAGAAACTCATCAATGAAGGAATTCAAGAATATAATGACATTTATGATGAAACTTTAGAAGATAATTTCTATCTTAATAATGTAGCATAAATATTGCTAATATATGGGTTCTTTCGTTCAATGGTAGGACAGGAGATTGTGGTTCTCCTTATTAGAGTTCGATTCTCTAAGGGACCCCAAACGTGATCAGAATATACTGGTGATTGGATAAAAACAATGTAGCTGAGAAGAGTAGTGCAATAATACGCGTAAATAATTGCATGAAACATATACAAAGCGCGGATGAAGGAAGCCAAACCTATGGCCGCCTCCCTACATTTGTATTTTAAATATCAATAAAATTAAGATGACAGGTATAAGGTTTGGTAACGCCTGTTGAATTGATTGATTATTTAAGTTCACTATGCAGTCTCGGGTTTATAGACCCTTGTAGTTTAAAGCATCGTAAAACATTCTGATTATAAGAGAATATATCGCCCAAGCGAATTGTCATGAAATTCGTACACCTGCTTAAGATGGTTGAATTATGTGGGAAGTAATTCTATAAAATAGGGTATGCCCACAATGGCGTAATAGCTCAGTTGATTAGAGCGCATCATTCATGCTGATGAGGTCGTTGGTTTGAACCCATCTTACGCCACTAATTTGGGAATATGCTGTAATTGGTAGCCAGGCCAGACTTAGGATCTGGTGCTTCAATAGCGTGTGGGTTCGAGTCCCACTATTCCCACAATCGTTGAAGTAATGTAGTTTACAAAAGTCTAACATTGGAAATAGAAATCTAATGGCTCTCTATGTTATCCTAAAGAGAATAAAGTACGATTAGTAAATGAGTTATGGATCTGTTTGAGCAGATCGCTTCAGAACTTCTAAAGAAGTCAGTAAGTTAGATGAAACCACCATAATATACTATCTGGATAACTATATGTATGGACAGGAATGAAGTTTTAGGTGCAGACACCGGTAGCGTCACCTTTTGTAATTCCTAAATGCTCCGATGGTGAAATTGGTATACACGAGGGACTTAAAATCCCTTGACCAGGAATGGTTGTACGGGTTCGACCCCCGTTCGGAGTACAAATTGATAGCAATCTTGAATAGAGAAGGAAGAAAGACGGGTTATGAAGGTAAGTATGCTTAAAGCTGTTGGTAAATACGGTGCATACTAAGGATAAATAACTAAAAAACACCATATAAACTCTACACGGAGGTCTGATGCAAGAAGTACGTACTTGCTATCAATTTATTTTTTACTTAGATAGTTAGGAGTACTAATATTATATATAAAAATGGTTTTAACATATTTTAACTAAAATTTATAAACCATTTATCTATTTATATATTATAATTACTTAATGAACATAGAAACATTAAACAAATGAGAACATACAATTATACATATCAAGATAATGAACAGGAACAAGCCATTGATAATGGATTGCTCAAGTCTTGCATGTGTATAATTTAAACAATGCCTCCACTGTTTAAACATTCAACAATACAATCAAGACAAGAGCAATACAGAAATGTGTTGCTCTTTGTTGATTTAAAAAAGTTGATAAATAAAAAATGAAAATTTTTTGAAAGACCTTTGAAATACTGATAAATCAAATCTATATTATATATGTAAATTAAAATAAAATTATTATGATGACAAGATTAGAAGCAAATATTAAGATATTAAATATTACAAAGCAACTTGCCTATATGTTTCCGGATATGAGATTCATTCAGTTGCTTACAATTGTTGATGCAATTCTTGGTACTGATCAATTCTATGAGGAATCGGAAGTTACATTGAATAGAATTAAAGAGAAAATTGAATATCAACAAAGAATATATGATAAGCTGACTGATATTGATATTAGTTAGATAATATAAATGGCCGTATCGTATAGTGGTTAGTACATGTCACTTTCGATGACATTACATGAGTTCGATTCTCATTGCGGCTACTAATAAAATTGGGTAGGTAGATAAGTGGTTAAAATGGCTTGACTGTAAATCAAGTAGGTCTTCCTTTCGTTGGTTCGAATCCAACCCTGCCCACTGGGTCAAAAGAGCAAATGAAAATCATGACAAAGTGATGTGTGAGCAATTTAGATATAATCAACGCTTTACGTTGCTTGCAACTAAAGTTATTGCGAAAGCCACATAGGAGATTGATGCGCAGATAACTGAGTCTTTAATCAGTATTTGGAGTATTAAGCCCTGTTGGTAAGGGAACTAGACTGTCACTCTAGTAAAACTAAGGGTTCGAGTCCCTTATGCTCCGCAAATAAATTGGACTATGGTGTAATTGGAAACACTACAGATTTTGGTTCTGTCATTCGGAGTTCGAACCTCCGTGGTCCAACAATTTAGGTGGTTATATCAGTTGGTTAGATAGCTTGCCTGATAAGCAAGAGGTCATAGGTTCAAGTCCTATACCACCTACAAAATTCTTTGAAATTTTGAATATAGTTGTTCTATATTTAATATGTAACATGAATATTATTTGGGCCTATAGCTCAGTTGGTTAGTAGCAGCAAACTCATAATTTGAAGGTCCTAGGTTCAAGTCCTAGTGGGCCCACCAAATATTAAATAAATATTAAACATCGAGTCCGTACCAGGGAGTATTCTAGTTCATGGAACGTTGAAAAGAGAAGTAGCGCTACCTCATAATATAGCACGTTGAAGATTAGGAGAAACTGATAAAATGTCCCATACGATGGTACTTAAGGACATGCCTCGGCCCCGAAAATCCATAACTATTATTAAATAGTTAACTATATATCGCAGAGTGGAGAAGTTGGTCATCTCGCTAGGCTCATAACCTAGAGATCGCACAAAGTGGTTCGAATCCCGCCTCTGCAACAAAATTCTAAACAACGGTAATTAACTGTGAAGAATTGATTGGAACTTAGCTCAGTTGGTTAGTAGCGTCTGACTGTTAATCAGAAGGTCATGGGTTCGAGCCCCATAGTTCCAGCAAACGGCAACTATTATTTAGAGGCGGCTTAACTGCTACTCGAACGGATGTGGTCAAGCTAATCACTTGAAGGTTCTAGTACCTGCCAACCTTATTCATTGTACATATATAAAATATTATTCTGCATATAATTTGCTACAGAATATATATTTTAGTATAATGAATAAGTACTAGAAATGGGCTGTGTAGTGTAACTGGCTAACACTATTGCTTTGCACGCAATCATTGCGGTTCGAATCCGACACGGTCCACAAGTAATAGAGAGGACCTAGCATTTAACTAGGCAGTTGTTAGAGGTGTCAGTGCAATCTACGGGTACTCCTGATAGCTCAATGTATTACGAGAATATGGTCATGATAGTTTGCACATCTGATGCCATATTTGATTTTATATGCCATTATAGCTCAATTGGTAGAGCATCTGTTTTGTAAACAGAAGGTTATCGGATCATACCCGGTTAATGGCTCTAAAAAGAAAAGAGCATTCTTAAGAATACTCTTTGTTTGTATTTATTTATATGTATAGAATTGTACCCATTTATCTTTATCTTTCTTAACTTCTTCTATCAATTCCATAGCTTCATCAACAGCTTTATTTATTGCTTTTGACAATTCTTTTGTCTCTAATGATTTATATGGGTCATCATCATAACTAGCTGAACCTGGCTTACCAATATAAAGTTGCCAATTTCCATTTTCTTTCTTTTTACCTATTAAGAAATCTATTTCTATTCCAGCTTTCTTGTCGCTATGTATGTATTCTATCTTTAAATATTTCTCACCTTCCTTCAAATCTGTTACTTGCTTATCTGGTGCAGTAAATATCTTAAATTTAATCTCAGAACGTTGCTTAGCTTTAGCATCATCTTTAGCTCCATCTTGACCTAATGCAGGACTATTATTTTCAGTATTTCCATCATCTTCTGTATCTGATGTTTCTTCTGAAGCTGCATCATCCATACCTTGACCTTCTTCCTCTCCTTCTTCTAATACATACTTTATCTTATCTTTCCAAGTATTTCCTTCAACCATAGGAATCATTGTTATCATATTTATAGCTTCACAATATAGTTTAGGATTTCCAATTATATCTTCTACTTTGCTGGAAAGACTTTTCACTCTATCTATATAATCATTATTATCTACAGTAAGAAGTATTGTAGAATCTGGATTCACATAACATTCAACTGTAATAGAAGGACTATCATCATCTGACAAATATTTCAAGTACTTTCCCTCATCTAATACTCCTTCATATATAGTAGATCCAAACTTTTTCAGTATGCAATTATGCTCTGTCATATATTTCCATATAGATGGAGCATTGTCATGAACATAACGTAATGATACAAAATTTCTCATAGTGTATTTTATATTCTATTTAAAAATTGGTATACAATTTAGACTTTTGATTTCAATCAAATTAAAAATAAATTTATCATTGCAATTGACCTACATCAATTAATTATGACTTTTTCAAAAATTTCCTTTATTTTTATAACCGTTTTTTAAACCCAAATCTATATTTAATTTGAATGATAAATATATAATGTATTAGTCATGAATATATTAAAGAAAATAGGAGAAATCTATTTGAGGATAATTGCATTATCAATATGCTATCCATCAAATGAGATGAATTATAAAAACAAAACTTAAAAGAAATGAAAACTATGAAGAGATTATTAAAGAAATTTTGGGATTCATACAAAGAAGTTATGGCTATGTATGGTGAAGCAATGACCATGTCAAGATCAATTTAATTGATTAAAAAAAAATGAAAACTATGAAGAAAATTCTAAATGCTATCAAGAGAAACATGAAGGTATCTGCAGAACTTGGTTTGATGAACTGCACTGGATCTATACCTTTATGGGCAACAAAGTAAATTACTAGACATTTAAGATCCAAAATGCCAAAGGAGAATTGCTCCTTTGGTTGATGATGACAGGACATTAAGTTCTGTCATTTTTTGTATATTCTGAAGATTTTTATACAGATAGATATTTTAACTTAAACTATGGATTTTTCTAAAATGACAGTATATATAAAGAAAATAGTAAAAGGAAATTTCTTCAGTAAGCTTGTTCAACAAAATTCAGGATATAGCAGCAAAAGTTTCTTTTTAGTTGTTGTTACATTCATAGGTACTTTACTGCTTGCTGTACCAATATTTTCTCTTACTATAGAAGCTTGGTACAACCATACTATAACTACTGACTTGACGGCAATGGCTGCTTATATAACCGCAGTAGCAGCAGTTTTTACTTCTGTTGGTTTGACAAAAGTGTGGTCAGAAAAATATGAACATAAACTTCCTGGTTCTGATGGAAAATTTGGAACAAATGATGATATTATCATAAATGTTACCGATGAAGAATACAATAAGATATTAGATGTAATGAATAAGCAAAGCAATCACCAGGATGGCGGCTGTGATTGCCAGGGAGCGGATAATTGCTAATAAGTATAATTTATCAGGTAATTAAATTATCCGCCATCCTGGTGAATGTTTTTTATTAGTTGAATTGTCTGAATCTAGCTCTCAATGGATCTTGGTTGTATTGTCCAGGCATATCATATATGCTTGGTTCATTTCCATATCCATTAGGTGAGCCATAGAAGTCATTCATAGATGGCAATCCTTGTTGCATACTTGTATTGTACATTGTATACATGTTAGGTATACTGGTACTTATATTACTTTGTACTTCTCTATATATATCGGGAGAATTTACAGCAGTAGGTAAATTTCTGTTTTCTAATGACACAGTTACTTGTTTCTCTTCTTTTCTTTTCTGCAATACATTGGCCATCATATCTGCTATCTTCTTAAGCATATCTAGTTTCTTCATTTCTGACTCTTCTTTTTCTATTTGTTCCCATTGACCTGTAGCTTTCATTTCTATTTCCCATTCTTCCATGAAATCTTTATATTTTGTAGTGTTTTTAAGAAGTGGAAGTTGTACAAAAGTCATTATCAAATCATCATGTCCGTATGCTGCGGCATAGCTTCCATTTCCATTCTTATCTTCAAAATTCTCAAGCTCTGAAACAGTAAGTAAATCTGTTATTATGATATCAAACTTCTCTAACATCATCTTAAGCAATGCACATGCAGATATCTTAGTAGCATGACTTAATCTGATACCAGGAATTGTCTTGCTGTTTTTAAATCCATTCAAGTTAGCAATATTGTCTTCTTGACTGCCTTTCTTATATCTTATCAAGTTAGCCAAGTCAAATTCTCCTAATGGGTTTACTTGCCATCTCCAACTTGCTTCTGGCATATATTCAGGTTCATTCAAATTCTTAAGATAGTTGTAGAATAAAGCCCCATAGGTATTCCATTCTACTGACACTATAGTCTTATTAGGATTGAATAGCTGTCCATACAATACCCAAAACTCCAAGCTAGCTTGTTCCAAATCTATAGTATTGCAATGCCAATATCCAACTTGTTCAAACTTGTCTTTTCCTACTACTTCTATTATATTGAACGTTGTAAAGTCATTACCACCACCTTCGGCTAAGTCAACCAATATGATGAACCATCCTGTTTTCAACCAATGCAAGTCATAATCTTTCTTGAACTTAAGTTCTGTCTTATGTAAGCTGAAATACCAACTGTCATCTGTAGGTGTAATAAATAGATAAGTCAAATCTCTTATTTTACCTAAGCATTCTCTTGATACAAGACACTTATCTGATGCAGAGAATTGAGTACCATATTGATAGTAGAAAGCTTCTTCGGAACCTAGGACACCAACCATCATAACTTTCCAAGCATTATCTCTCTTCTTCCAAATATGATTTTCAGGATCCCATTGAGGAACTTGCCACCAATCTACTTTGAATGGAGCATACATAGACTTTCCTGTTTCAGCGGCATGCCATAGCTTATAGAACAAATTGAATCCATTCTGTGTTGACATGATACATATATTAGAGTTTGTATCCGCAGTAACAGTAGGAAGAATGTTGTTGTAGAACAATTCTACATCGTTAGGTGGACACCAAGCAAACTCATCAAGTATCAAGAAGTTTATTGTCTTACCAAGACCGGCAGTAGGAGAGAAAGCTTCAGTAGATATTGTAGAGTTGTTGTCAAAAGCTATTTCTGATTGATTCCACTTCAAAGTACCAAGTTTCAAATGATAAGGAAGATACAAATACATATCTTTTATCTTCTTTATCAAATCTTGTCCAGCTGGACCAGATTTAGAAAGTATCAACGCATTTCTATCATTTCTGAACAATACTGACCAAAGACAGAATATAGCTGTGGTTGTTGAATTGTGACTTAATATTCCATTAGTATAATATCTGTGATAAGGATGATCTACAGAAACATCACACATAGATACTTTTACTTTAGATATTGAAACAGACTTTACTACAGATGGCCCTTTATCTGTCATTATCATAGATAGGTTTTCAACAAGTTCATCAGCATATATTATATTTAAGTTTTCATCAAACAACATGTGTTTGTCTGCACATTCTATAGAATATCCATTTTCAAGGATTACCTTATATATTGCAAATGGCTTAGTATTGTATATATATGATATTGGTTGATATCCAACATCTGTCAATACTTTTATTCTATAATTAGAAATATCTATTTCTTTAGTTGTTTTGTAATTGTCAAGAAGTTTCTTATGGAATACAAAATTGTATTCTAACCAGTCGACAACTTCTACTGCATGATATTTCTTTTTCTTATATAGATTGTATTTCAGTTTCCAGTAAACAGTATCATCAAACAAGTTTTGAAACTCATAAAAAGGTAATTCAAACAAATAATCAGATCCACTTTTTACATATTTGAAATTCTTAAAGAGATATGTAAATTTTTGTTTACCAAATTGAATGCTATAATTGTTTATGAATGAATTAGTAAACAAAAATTTCACCTTTGTATTTTGTAAAAATGTTTTACCACTTTGTCTGCAACTAAGGAACAAACTGAATCTGTTTTTCTGAAGATGCCTCATATAATCTTCTTGGTAGTCACGAAGTATTACTGGTTGCAAACCAGTTGGAGTCATAAGATAGCATTTAGTAGCAAAATACAATGGATCTTCCATGCAATGCATATAGTCTTCTATCTCTTCTTGAGTACGCTTGAAGACCAGATCCGGTTTCAATAACTTAGTATTCTTACCAATAAAAGGGTTTGCTTTCAATGGCAAACCCTTCTTCATGGCATCTACAGCTTTTTCAAGTACTGAGCAGCTCCAGATGACCGCTTCTGCCTCTTTTCCTCCTTTATCTCTCTTTACTGGATCAAATTCAAATTCTTTAGCCATTTGGTGATATTCCTAATTTTCCTGCAAGTTTGAACAACTGTTTTTGAACAGCTGTCTTAGCTTTTTGCTTTGTCTTATTTGTTGATGTTCCAAGATCAGCATATTGTTCTCTAGCTCTTTCTAATATTGGGTCAATCAAATCTTTCTTCATTGTTGTAGCTTTGGCATAAGCAGAATTATATACAGATTCATCATAATGATTCTTAATATCTTTCATTTTACTATCAGCATAATTAGACATATATGTTTTAGCACTATCAATAGCACTGCTTATTTGATTGTTTACCCAACCTGGACCTTGTATCATCAAAGTAGATATATCTTCACAATCTTTTTGAAGATATGCCAATGTCTTATCTTTGAACTCATTAGCATCTTTTACAGCTTTCTTACACCAAGATATTGCTTTCTTTATTTTGTTTTCCTTTTCCTTTTTTGCTTCTTCTTTGGCATGTTCTTCTGCTGGGGTACCCATCATTTCTTTCAATAGTTGTTGAATTTCTTCTTTAGATTGTTCTGCAGCTATAGCAGTAGCTTTCTTAGTAACTTGCACAGGATATGCAGCAATCATACCTGCTATCTTAGTACCCATTTTAGTAGTAAGTTGAATTCCATACGTTGTAAGTTCTCCAACTGCTTGTTTAGCAACATCTGCTGTTTGAAAAGCTCCTTGCATAGCAGCTAATCCAGCACCAACTAAGCTACCAGCCATGCCACCTAGCTGACTTCCAACTTTAGTTACTTCTTTAGTAGCAGTAATTTTCAAATCAGAAACCATAGCCATAGTCCTGTCTTGTACGGCATCTGACAACTGTTTCAAATTTCCAGCTTTTATATCAACACCAGTAGCAGCAATAACTGAAGTTGATTGACCTGTTAAGAAATTCTGTCCATAATCAATGCATTTTGCTTGCATTTGTCCTGGTACTGCACCCATATATTATTCACTTACAAATGATGTTTTTGAATTCATTTCATCTATGGTATCTGATATAGCTTTAGAACATTTAAGTATTGCTGGACACAAATTTACTGTATAAGGATTTCCATTAGCCGCATTATTCAATTCATCTAATCCAACCTTCAAATCAGATAATAACTTATATAATTTATTTCCTCTAACTATTGGATCTTCGCATTTTTCTGTCAACCCAACAAAAGCTTTTGATCCTCTTATAGATATTTCAGTACCATTAGATTTATTTTCTATATCCCCAGCTTGATTTATCTGTGTTTGCGCATGTTCTCCTATTCTTGTTACAAATCCTTGATTACCAGTATAGAACATCTGAGCACCAACACTCTTACCAGATCTTGATACTAATACATCATAATCAAAATCCTGTTGGGCAGCAGTGGTATTGATGTTTGTTTCCCACATTGTGACATAATAATATTCATATTCATTTGTGGAATCATGCAATATCCATACTTTTTGTCCCTCTATGCATTTAGAGACACGTTGATATCCTGATCCACTAGTAAATGGAGCAATCCAAAACATATCTTCTTCATGCATAGAGGCATTATTGAACCAACCAGGAACTACAGCTTTTATACGACCCATTTTCTTTGGATCATCAGCAGTCACTACAACTCCTGGTCTTATTTCACAATTACTCAGCTTCATCTGATAAATTTACTAATGATTTTAATTTTTAAAATCTATAAACGTTTATTTTTCTAAAACCTATAGATGATACTGCACGTTTAAAATCATTTACTTTATTTTCATTCACTTTATTTTCATTATTAATAATATCTCTTTTAGGGGTATCTTTATCCATTTTAGGCATATCTTCTTTATTGGTATCTTTATCCATTTTAGGCATATCTTCTTTATTGGTATCTTTATCTCTTTTAGGT